>Ga0080027_10000370_pt1 | contig 19263 bp, 12 predicted proteins | sample OrgsoiDNA2013046_FD_70962 | JGI IMG/M metagenome (GOLD analysis project Ga0080027, IMG submission 70962) | Permafrost soil microbial communities from the Arctic, to analyse light accelerated degradation of dissolved organic matter (DOM) -... | ecosystem: Environmental > Terrestrial > Soil >... | reverse complement strand
CTGTGACATCGAGACGAATTCCGTCATCGACCCCAGCGTTCCGTTCAGGCTGTCGAACTGGTTTGTGTTCCCGCAAACACCAGTATGCAATCCTGTAAAGCCATTAATTGCGCGATAAACGCCGCCGTCATTGGCGAAATACAGGACATCATTCCCGCTCACGACCATTGAATCCAGCGCGTGTTGATCGGGATGAAACTTTGCGATCGCCGAGCAGCCATAAACGTGGCTTAGGTTCATGAAGAAATTCGGTTCCGAGCTGCCGCCGCACGACGGCGAACTAGCCGTGATCGTGCACTTATAAAGGTTGCGCGCACCCGCGTACAGATCGGTGTTGCTCCCATTGGGCACTGCGGCAAGTTCAAGGTTATACCCACCTTGAGCTGTCCCACACCCTCCATCGCCATCCTTTGAACCACAGTTGGAAATTCCCGTGTCCGTAATCTGCGTCCAGGTACCCCCGCCGTCCGCGCTCTTCCAAATGCCGCCATCCTGGTCGGTAAGCGTAGCCGTGTCGTATACGAACCAGACGTACATTTCATTTCGTCCCGGAACGACCGCGATTTCTCCACGGTACAGGCAAGTGGTTCCCCCGGTCGCCGTCGGGCAATTCGCCAAACCGAGCTGCGTAGAATTAGGCTGGTTCACCAGGCGGCTCCAGTTGGCTCCATCCGTCGAGGAATAAAAACCGTGATACCGGAATGCCGCGAAAAACTTCCCTAACGTCGCGTTATAAACGACGGAGGTGACGGAGTTCGATAGGTTGATCGAGGTTGCCCCGTCCTTCGCCGAAGTCTCATAGGTCCAGGTCTGGCCAGAGTCAGTCGAGAAGTAAACTCCCCGCAGTTCCGGACCCGTGCGCGCACCGTCCAGCAAGCCCGGAACCGACGTGGCCGTCGCAGCCACAACCGTGGCGGGATTGGATGTGTTAAACGCGAACTTGCTGAACGCCAGCCCATGGAACGCGTTGCCAAGAGAATCCTGCGAGATCAGATTCCAGGTCTGCCCCGCATCCGCGGACCGCAGGATACCCAGCCCATAATAGGAGTCGGCCGAGCTGTTAGCTTCTCCTGTGCCCACGAGGATCACTTTGCTCAAGTGATTCACTCCGTCGCAATTGCTCAAACTTCCGCTGCACGGCTGCAACCCGACCGCTCCCACCGCCAATGTGCCCATCGTGTCAATTAGCGGAGTCCAGGTTACTCCGGACGTATTGTTGAAACTCCCGCTGAGACCGTTTCTCGTGCGCCACAGGCCGCCAAAAGCACCACCCAGGAGCGCCGTATTTCCGCTGGGATCCGCTTGGTCTATGACGACCGAAGTTGCCCGGCCTGACACAAATCCATAATCCTGATTTGTTCCTGGATTGGACACCAGCGGCGCCGGACCCAACGCCGTCCACCCTCCCGAGGATGCAGCACCCAGAGCGACAGACTTCGAACTAGCTATGCGGCGGGCAGCAACCATCCGTGCCGCGCGCATCTGGATCTTCTGCTGGTAAGCCCGCCAGCGCAGTTCCGCCGGAGTCTTTCCCTTCGGCGCCACGCGACCCTGCATGAACCACTTGTCGCGCGCCGTGGGATTATCCCGATCGCCCTCATCGCTATCGGCGGCATTGCCCGCCTGCGAAAAGCCCGCCTGCGAAAAGATCGACGAACTCAAACTAATCAGCAGAAAACTTAGAGCCCACGAGCGCGTAAAACGGACCTTCGACATGCTTCAACCTCAAAGGGTAGGTGGCAGGCGACTTTCCCTGAGTATCAGAAACAGGCCGTGAAGTGTCAATTGAACTCCGAGATCGCCTGCACCCAGTCGTACATTGTCCGTTTGACCACTCCCGCGTCTGGTGGCGGCTAATCACCTCAGCCCTCATGAAGCTCGCTGCAATGCTCGTCCGGACGCGGGGATCTTCCCCAACCGCTCCAGTCTGCGGGTAAAGGCCCATTGGCTGCGGCCGTGCGCTTTCGCCATGTCCCGCTCCGAGAGTGCTTGATCAAACTCACGAGCCAGTTGTGAATCCTCGTCTGGGGACCAGGGCTTTCCCTGGTTGGGAAGGCTTTGCTCACGCACCTTCTGGTTGGCAGACCAAGCCAGCCGCTCCAATGCAACTTCCAGCGCTGCCTTCACGTCATCCTCCAGGCAGATGGAATCCCCAGGTAGCGGTTCCTCATCCTTGTGCGACTTGCCCGAGTGCAATGCCCGAACAATTTTCATTGCATCGATAACTTCCATATCCCCGCCTCCTTGTTGAGCGAAGAAAAAGCGTAGCCCTGAACCGCCGTCTCGGGTAAGTCCTCTTCCGTGCGTCCTTCTTTTGTAGGCAGTCTGTACGCAGGCCGCTACAATCCTGGGAGCGTCATTCGCACTCCGAAGAACTCCATGGACCTGCAAGCCCTCTGGCTCACCACCCGTCCCGCCACGCTCGTCGCTCTGGCACTGCTCCTGATCGGCTTGCCCATTGCCTACTGGATCACATATTCGCGTTGGCGCTGGAAGTTCCTCATCGAGGCTGTCGTCGCCCTCCCATTGGTTCTCCCTCCCACGGTGCTTGGTTTCTACTTCCTTGTCGCGCTCGGCCCGCGCAGTCCCCTGGGACGCGGCAGCGAAATACGAGACGAGGCCGCGCGTGCTTGAGGCGCGTATCCAGAAGCAGTTCCCACCGAACGACGGTTCTCCGGGCGCATCGCTCGACGTCGCCGTGGAGGCGCAGCCAGGATTCACCATCCTCTTTGGCGCCTCGGGAGCGGGCAAAACCACCCTTCTCAACTGTATTGCCGGAGTCACCAGCCCGGACTCTGGTCGCATCGCCGCCAACGGCGCCGTCCTCTTCGACGCCGGCTCGCGTCTGAACATGCCCACAGCCCAACGGCGCATTGGCTATGTGTTTCAGGACCTCTTGCTTTTCCCCCACCTGACTGCCGCACAAAACATCACTTATGGTTTGGCCCATCTGGATCGGCACGAGCAGAAATCACGAACCGAGGCCATACTATCCTCCTTCCGCATCGAACCGGTGCGAACCCGCAAGCCGGGCCAATTCTCTGGCGGTGAACGCCAGCGAGTTGCCCTGGCAAGAGCGCTGGTCACCGACCCAAGAGTGCTGCTTCTCGATGAGCCGTTGGCAGCCTTGGATCTCCCAACGAAATCCCTGATCCTGGACGACCTGCGGGCCTGGAACGAACAACATCGTGTCCCGATCCTTTACGTGACCCACAGCCGCGATGAGGTTTTCGCATTGGGGGAAACAGTTCTGGTAATGGAGCGCGGACGTATCCTCGCTCGGGGCACACCCCACGAAGTCATGACTGCGCCGCTCCTCGAAACCGTCGCCCAGTTGGCAGGATTCGAGAACGTCTTCGACGCCGTAGTTCAGACCGTCAACGCGGATCGGGGCACCATGACCTGCAGGCTCGCGTCCCCAGGGAACTGCGCTCTCCTGATAGAAACTCCGCTGCTCCGCGCCGTCCCAGGCGCTACCTTCCGCATCGGCATTCGTGCCGGCGATGTCCTGCTCGCCACCCGGGAACCCGGCGGGATCAGCGCCCGCAATATCCTTCCGGGAAAAATTGTCTCGCTGGAACGTCGGGATGTCATCATTCTTGCCCGCATCCAAAGCACCGACGATCCCTACGTGGAAATGTCAGTGCAACTCACGCTGGCCGCCCGCGATTCGCTAGGTCTCTCCGAGGGACGCGAGGTCTGGCTCATCATCAAAACTCACTCTTGTCATCTAATGGCGCGTTAATCCACCCCCGCCCCGCTTCAGCTAAACTGGATCGCGTTACTCGCCGAACCCAAATCACAGAGGTCGACTCATGGCAATTTACGAAACACTACTTCCAGAACTCGCAATGGAAGCGGCTACCACGCGAAAATTCCTCGAACGTCTTCCGGAAGACAAACTCGATTTCAAGCCGCACGAGAAATCCATGCCCCTCGGTCGGCTCGCTGGACACATCGCCGAAATGATGGGTTGGGGCGCCACGACCCTCGAAACCGATCAACTCGATTTCGCGCCCGCCGGTGCGCCACCCTTTCAACCCCTCATCGCGACATCCCGCGCCCAGGTACTGGAGGAATTCGACAAAGGGGTTGCCAGTTTTCGAAATGCGCTGCCCAAAACCAGTGATGAAGACTTCAGCAAGCCCTGGACCTTGCTCTCCGGTGGCAAGGTCTTCTTCACCATGCCGCGCGTCACGGTTGTGCGCTCCATGGTGTTCAATCACATCATCCACCATCGCGCTCAACTCGGCGTTTACTACCGCATGAACAACGTACCGGTGCCCTCGTCCTATGGACCCTCGGCGGACGAACGCCCGTAGCCCTCTTAGTCGTGCTCCGTGGGCAGTGGGTTCAACCTCGCATCGACAGGCGTCTCCATCGCGATAACCGCGATCCACTGCCCAAGCCGATGCTGCTGCATGACGATTCGGCCTCCAAGGGTCTGTGCAACCCCCTCGGGAGGCAAGTCGCGGTGGTACCCGAAGAATCTCGTCTTGAATCCGGACCACGGGCGCCGGTCCGTGATGTCGAACGGGGGCTCGTACTTGGTCGAAAAGGCCAGGACGACATCGTACGATCCGGCGGCGGCCGCCGCCACAGTCCCGATTTCCTCCGCCGAGAAGTTTTCGACGCGCACAATTCGCATAGGCTCGTGAACATAGCCCAGCCACGGACGGTTCAGCTCATCCGATGCCGTCCAGGCCGTCAATACCCGCGCATGAGCAAAATGCGATTCCAGATAACTAGCCCCCGCTTGGTGTAACTGAACGTAGTCGCGGTACGCAAGATTGTCTTCGAACGGAAAGCTATACCAGGGATTCCAAAACCATCCAGCAACAAATAGCGCCGCCACGACCCCGATGACCACCTTCCACCCCGCCAACCGGCGCCAGATCGTCGAGACGCCAATCAGAATCACCAGAGGCACGACCGGCAGCATGTATCGCGACAGCACTGCGCCGCCGACCAACGACAGCGCTAAAACATAAGCCAGGATCACAACCGCAAAACTGATCTGGATGGGTATCTCAATGCGTGGTCTGTCCTCGCCGTCCACGCCCAGTTTCGCTGGCAGGGCCATGGCGAACACCGTGAGCGCCGTCACCGCCCACAGACCCATGTAGACGAACGTTTGCCAGAGCCGCGATCCCAGCGCCAGCAGAATTCGCAGCGGATTGGCCGTCGCCTGCACGTTGTAACGGAAGAATTCGGGATTGCCAAAGATGAATCCCGTCCTCGAGTAGTGGAAAGCAAACCAGAAAACCAGCGGCAACATGGATGCAGTCAAAGCGACGATCCGGCCAGGGCTCCGCTTAGGAAAGAGGACAAGTTTGTTTGGCGCACGGAAAACCGCGGGTCCAACAATCTCCCATGCCACTAGCGCGGCGGGCGCAAGGATCGCCGTCTCTTTTGCCAAAGCAGCCAGCGCAAACCAGGAGAACATTGCGAGTCGCCGGTCATCCAGGTACGCAAGCAATGCCCAGAACGTAAACCCAGCCGCCGCTAAATCCAAATGTACCAGCGAGCTCTGCGCGAAAAACACCGGATAGAGCGCCGTAAGCAACGTCGTTCCCACCGCCACCGCTCGATTGTTTGCCCGCTCTGACAGACGGTAAACTCCCAGCAAGGCAAACGCCGCTACCGCCAGCATCGCGGCCCGCGAAACCAACGGCGCTGCTCCCAGTAGTCTCCACCACAGCGCAACCCAGGTCAGGACGAGCGGAGGGTGGGCATTGCTCACCGTCGAGTATGGAATAAGGCTACCCGAGGCGTAAATGTCGTGGACCGCAGGCACATAGTAGCCCGCCTCATCCCAGAAATAAGGTAGCCGCAGCAGGCTCGCGTGCGAGGCGAGCAGCGCAGCGAAGATGAGGACAAACGCCAGCGCTCCGCGATCTGCGCGAGAGGAGGTATCGAGTGTCAGGGAATTGTCCTTGGGAATAAAGTCAGCAGGCGACCTAGTTAACCGGCCCGGCCCCCATCATCCTAGGGTCGAGCTTAATCTCGCCAAACGTGCTCTCATACCCCGCCAGATTCTGCTGCAATATTGCCGATAGTGCTTTCGCCTGTTGCGGGCTCAAATAAATTCCCTGAAAGTTCCGCAGCTCGACTTCGTTTTCGCTCTGTTGCTGTAGCGTTCCAAAGACAAGAAAAAAATCCCACACGTTGACGCGTACCTGCACGCTATTGGCGTAGGTCTCGCGATAATCCTGCGTCGTTGTCAGCTTAATGTTCGGTTGCGTTGGATTGATCATGGCTACGGTAGTGTAGCTGGTCGCAGCCGGAGGAGGGAAGCAGCCGAGCAGATCGTGTGGGGCGGGCGCCGTCGCCCGCGAGGTCGTGAGCTAAATCGCACCCAGGATTCAATATTGCTCGCTCTGGATCATACTTAGCGTCCGAAGCGTGTTACTCCAGGCTATCAGCACCGCTGCGCCCCGTGCCAAATCGTCGTGACCGTAACCTGATCCCGCTCGAGTTCGTAACCCACGATGTAGGCAGCTTCGCCAGGCGCTTCTTAGTGGCTGGTTTTAGACGAACGCTGAGAGTTGCGCTCCGTGTGTTTGCCATGAACACATTTTATTATGGCTGCATGGCGCAAGCGCCTGGCTCCTAAGGCTTAGCGAGTCGCGCCAGTGGCCTTGGCTTGAGCATTCTGTTGCTCCTGCAACTGGCGCCGCATTTCGAACAGATTTAGCAGTTGTGGAACCCCCTGCTGCGGATCAGTGAAAGGCGCCGGATGTGCCTGAGCCTCGGTCACCGAACCTGGCAGCTTGGACGAGAGAGGCGAACCCGACATATCCTGTGAAGGCGACGTACCAGGCGAAGGCGGAGCGCTTGCGGCCGCTGCCTCCGGCTCGGGGTTTGCCGCTGTAGGAACCTCGCTAGCCGCAGAACTCGCGCTATCGCTCGACTCCTGCGTGTCCGTTGTCCGGTTCCGGAAGCGATTGGACATCCTCGAAGCGAAGCTCTGCGAGCCACCAGTTGGATCGGTCGAGCTCGGCGCACCCTTGAGCCGCGGGGTGAGCAGCACACTCTGAATTTGCGTCGGGTCGGCATCCGCGGACTGAATTACAAAATCAAGCTCGGTCCCGCCCAAAAGCGCGGCCAATACCGATCGCGCGGGTCCCGGCCCAAGCTGCACCCAGACGCGTTCCGCGCCTGCCCCCGACGGAACCTCGATAGACGCCCCCGTGATTGCTCCCACCGCGTTGAGAATGTCAGCCATCGTCGAATTCTCCGCGACGATCGTTAACTGGCCGTCCTCGTAGGAAACTCCCGGCGGATTGGGCGCCATTTGCCCAGGCGTGAGAGGAACCGGCGGCGCTGCGGGTGGAGCCTCGACCTCAACCTGAATGGGAGCAATTTCCACGGGCGCTGGCGCCGCCTTGCGTACTTTTCGTTGCTGTCCCGTATCCGGATTCGGACGCGCCTGGGCGATCCCCGCAAAGCAAGTCAAGACACCAGAGGCGCACAGGGCGACCACGGCCCGCGACATCGAGCCAAATGCCCGAACTTTCCGCTCCGAATACTTTCTCATGGTCTTGACCTTTCTGCCCGTCACGCTTGGCTTCCCAAGAAGACTCCGCTCTGTCCGTTCGTTACTGTTTCGGTTGCATCGTCGAGTTCGGCACCATCGGAAATGGTCTCTGCTGTCCCGGCCTCATCGCTGGCCGGCGCTGCATTCCTCCCGGCGCCGCGGGCGCTCCATTCGGCGACCGCAACGACGGAGACAGGAATAATTCCGGTGCCGTCGGCACGTTCAAATAAGCCAGATTGAAATTCGCCGTTACATCCTTGGTCGCATCCTTCATGATCAACTGCAGATGCCCGTTCGTCAGCGCCGACTTAATCTCTTCCCGCACAGACTCGAGCGGCACCGGCTTCACCGACACCAGCTTCAAAACCTCAAATGCTCCCGGCGCATCGACCACCGGCGTCACTTCGCCGGGCTTCACGTCGAAAACCACCGCCTCTGCTGGTTGGAGAGCGGCGCGGCGCACTGCCGCCATCTTGGTCCAGGATGGATTGGTTCCCGAATTCAGGGTTGCCGCTTCCTTCTGCAGAGCCTCAAAGTCCTCGCCCTTGGCTGCGCGCGCCTGCAAATCCTCCGCCTTCGTCTTCAGCATGGCCAGATCGACCGGCGTACCCGACGCATTGCTCTTTAGCAAAGCAATCCGCTGCACTTCACCCTCGGTGTAGGCCGCGGAGTGAGTTGCATAATAAGTTGAGAGTTCCCCTTCCTGAACATCCCCCGCCAGTTTTTCCACCCGATGGTATAGGCTGCTCGCCATCACTTGCATGCGCGTGAACTGCAGTCTTGCTCCCATTTCCTTTTGTACCGCGGGATCATAGTCCAGACGCTTGTCCATCGCCACACTCGACGCCGCCAGCATGCGAATGTAGTTCACGGCAAATTGGCGCCGCTGCTCCGGGTTCGCATCCGGTATTAGAAGATCGAGTATGCCATCCATCTGGGCTCGCGTAATTACGGTCTTGCAAGTCTTCGCTTTGGTCTTGGTGTCCGCGGTCTTCGCCGCAGCAGTCTTCCGTGTCGCCCCTTTGCTCGTGTCTTCGCAAATCCCCTGCAACGTCACGATCGGAGCATCGGGCCCAACTTGTGCCGGCGCCGCTTTCTGTGGCACCAATGCGCTTCCGGCGGCCGCGGTCGGCGGCGCAACCGCAACTTCCTTCGTGGTCGAAACCGGCACTGGGGCCTGCCCCAGCGCGGAACCGGCCACCGCCAGCAAAGCCAATGACATTAAGAAGAACAAGCTGAAACCGCGGAGTTGCATACGCATAAACCTTCCTGAAATCGAGACTCGCTACGTTGGGTCGCTCGCCGAGCATCCGGGGCGCCAGATCTCTTTGGATTTTACTCCGCCCGGCAAACTTCCATGAGGCCGCTGATGTTGGTGACCAGGACGTTTTCCCGGCGCGCGCTCACAATTCCGCGGGCTTCCCATTGGCTCAGCAATCGGCTCACGGTGAAGATCGTCGTCCCTGTGAGTTGGGCCAGTTCGGCCCGGGAGATTCGAACTTCCGTATGACCTTCAACAGGTTTCCCGACCTGCCCCAGGAGCCGAGCCAACTGGCTGCCCAAGCGCGAAGACACTTTCTCCGTCGAGATCTCGCGGTACCGCTGCTCGATATCCTGGAGACTCTGTTCGGCGATCCCAGCGCTGTTCCGCCAGAGAGCAGGGAACCGCTCCGCCAGGGCTTCGAACTTCGCCGCTTCCCAGGCCAGCACCGTCGAGGTCTGCAGAGTCTGAGCGCGGCCAGTTCGGTCGGTGCGAGCGTGCAGCCCGAGCGCCCCTACGATCTCGCCAGGCCCGTGCAAGCGCAGAATGACTTCGCCGCCGTTTTGGCCGAACTGGGTTACTTTCACGCAGCCCGTCACCAGCAGCAAAACATGCTTAATAGGATCGCCTTCGAAAAACATCGCTTGCCGGCGCTGAAACTGCCGCTCGTAGGCAAGCGAAACGATGGTTGCGCAATCCGCGTCGGATATGCCGGCGAAGAGCGGAAACTTCCGCACCAGGCTCACTTTGTGACTTTGTACCCCATTGGTCAGCGGGACGGCTGCTCCCACTCTGGCCAACGGAACACGCACAGTTGAGCTTCGGTCAATCGGTCCTAGATTCGCGCTATACATGGCACCTCGCCACCAAGTTCAGATTGAGTGAGTGCAGCCGATACACTCTTGCCGTATCCGCTAAAAAAAGCACTCATCTGCGTCCCGAGGCAACCTGCCTTCGCAGGCTATCCTCAATCACGCAGAGCTGACCCGGGGGAGGGACGCTCAGAACTAAAACCGCTTACAGTCGGGGGGGAGAAACTTAAGATCCTAAACGGGTCCGGCTGGTTTGTTTAGGTTCCGTATAACTTGGTAATGCACGTCGGCTGCCAGTTTTACCGCTTTGTCGATCCCGCTGCCAGCCACTCGGGAACATTGCTCTAGATCAAATAACTGCAACAAAGTGCGCATCTTTACCAATCTTCCCTCTGATAACACTTGCGTAGCACGGAAAGGCCAGTAACCGCCAAGTAACTCTAAACCAGAGGTCCGGCTGTCGCAGTCGCCTTCGGATCCTGTGGACTCGACGTTCCCGTGACCCCCTTGTTTAAAGGTTGCCCGGTACTCGCTCCAGTCGACCCCGAGGCCGGCGGGGCTTGATAGCCTCGACCGTCCCCGACATCCACCCTCCAGCCGCCATTCAAGTAGCAACCGATTGGATGATCCGGAGTCGCACCTTTGGGACAGCCCTCTCCCGCTCCGTCCGCCTTAAGCGCGTCGGTCGTGGCACTGGACGGACTGCGGTTCACCGTGATCGAGTTCGCCGATATCGGATTCCCCGCGGCTGAATTTGATGAGAGCTGCTGTGCCGGCGGCGTCACCACTGCTGGCGCTGCGGTCGGAGACGGTGCCGGAACCGCTGGGCTCGTCCCAACCCGGGCTGCTTTCGGTGCCACTCCACCAGCAGGAACCTTGGGTAGAGCCTTGGCCGTCGCGGACGATGATGGATCCGCCGGATGCCGCATCTCCACCAGGCTGCCCGTGCCGATATCGATCGGGCGAAGATTCTGCTCATCCAAATCCTGCGACCGCACAATATGAGGAGTAATCGCGAACACAATTTCGTTCTCGCGTACTTCTTTATTCTCCTGTCCAAACAGATACTTCAGGACCGGAATCTTCAGCAATCCAGGGTATCCGCTGAGCGACTGCGTTTCCGAATCTTCCAGGATGCCGCCTACCAGATTCACATCTCCATCTTTCAAACGCATCTCGTGCTCGATGCGGCGTTGACCAATGATCGGCTGCGTCACCCCGCCCAGGTTCTGCGAACCCGTGACCGAAGAAATCTCCAGGGTCATCTGCAGCGTGACTTCGCGGTTGGCGTGGACGTGAGGCGTGATGTCGATGTTGACGCCCACATCGAGGTACTGGAACTGCGTATTGACCAGCGGGCTCACCGAAGCTCCGCCGCCACCCGAGAACGATCCCGTCGCGATCGGCACGCGGTCGCCAATCTTCAAGGTCGCCTTCTGGTTATCGAGTGCGCGGATTTCCGGATTCTGGATGATCTTCGTATTGCTGTCATCCATGAGCGCCGTGAGCGTCGCTCCCGGAATGCTGACCTGGAAATTCGTCGCGTTGATATTGCGCAGCGAGTTGATGGTGAAGCTGCCACCGCCAGTCGCTCCGAGGCCGCCTCCAGGAACCAGCGCTACGCTGGCCGAGGTTGGCAGATTCGTGCCCAGAGTCCGCACCTTGTCGCGGCGGATTTGCATCACCACGATGTCAATCACGCACTCCGGTTGCGGCTTGTCGATGTCGGTCAGCAGCTTCTGCGCCAGCACCAGTTGGTCGGCCGTGCCGCGCATGATAATCGCGTTCTGCCGTGGTATCAGTTGCACGCGGCTCAGGTCCAGAATGCTCTTGACCGTATTGGCCGCATCCTGTAAATCGGTGGGCGCGGACACGTTTCTTAAATAGAACGTAGTCATGATGTTGTCCTGCCGGTCTTTGCGTTTTCCCGGTGTGTCGGCGGCCACCATGATCGTGTTGGCCGAGACCGGCTGCCAGAACGTCTTCGACTGCAGCGCGACCATATTTAACGCCTCGCGCGGCGTCACATCGTTCAATTCCACGCTCAGGCGCTGCGCCTTGAATTCCGGATCGAACAGCACGTTGATCCCGGCGAGTTTGCCCACGATCTTATAGGCCACATCCGCATTCTCTGACAGACGAAGCGTGATCGGCGAGCTCGACGTAAACTGCAATTCCACGGGCCCCGCCGCTTGTTCCGCCATCTTAACAAGTGGGGATTCCAGACGGGTTTCCGGCGCCGCCTCCTTGTTGGCCTCTTGTTTCTTGAGCAGCTCCGTCACTTGCCGGATTTCCTGCTGCGCCATCACATTGGTGGCGTCAATCGCCGCCGCCTTCTGGTATTCCACCAGGGCTTCCTGCAATTTCCCGCTGTCGCGCAGCGCCTGACCGGCGCGCACATGCTCCGCCGCGGCATAAAAATGCATGCGCGAATAAGCTGCCAGGTATTCGGCATCTCTCGGCTTGCTCTGGTACGCCTCCTTATATGCTTGGAAGGCTTCATCGAACTTGTTGTATTTCTCAGCCTGCACACCGCGCTTATAAGCCGCTCGAGCTGCATCGGCGTTAGCGGGAACGGTGAACGCTGCCAACAACGCTGCGAACATCAGAAATCTTAGAATTTTCATCGTTATATTCCTGGAAAAGCCAATACTGCTAGAGCACATTTGCAACCAGACTGCCAGTGGCGCTTGGGGAGGCGTTCCACACTATATGGAGAGTGTGGAAGGGTACAAACTCCCTAAGTGATACTCCAATCCACAGCCTCGTTCTTTGCTGAAGAGCAAACTAACGGTCCTTTTCTACCTAGAACCGCTCCCTCGGATGGCCCAAAAGTGCCATCCTTCTTTGCTCTTCGGCAATGACCAAAGTCCAAAAGTACTAGCACCGATGTTATCTAGTGATCGCCTTGATTCCCACTACCCGTTCGTGCCATACGAGTAGGACGCCGGTCATCGAAAGTACCCACGAGCCCCTCTCTTTCGTTTCGCCCACCACAGTAACCTGTTGAAAAAACTACTGGTTACTACCTGATCCCCGGTTCGGCACACGTGCCAAATTTCTGGCAAACTCCCGCCCAACCGCCGTCGCGACGTTCTTTCTGCCCGACGGTTGTCCGATTTTGAGAATTATTTTTGGTAACTTGCTTCGGAACAAACAAGCCTTCAGAATCACGGTTAATTTGGCAACGTGACACTTTTGGGATTACCCCGCCAGTAAGGCTCGGGACCCAAGTTGTTAGGAGGCCGCTCAATCATGCGCAAGCTTTATCAAGTTTGGATGCCGATTTTCCTCATCTGTCTGGTGGCGACTGCCGCGAACGCTCAGACGTTCTCCGTGCAATGCCCAGCTACGACGCCGCTCCACCCGAAGGCGACCACAGACCCCAACCCGGTTGGCGGATCAATTAAGTGCCAACAGATTTCTGGCGGCGACGGTCTCGCCACCATGGCCGACGGCTCCCAGACCTACCTGTTCTCGTTCGGCCCGCTTTCCGGCCTGAATGACATCGCAGCCGGTCTCCCGGGAACCCAGTCCCAGTCGGTCTTTATGACGCCTTTCGATCCCAACGCCGGCCCCGGCGACCCGGCCTCCAACGGAGCCGTTGGGCTGGTCTCCGACACCGACGGCGTCACCATCCAGGTTCCGGATCCCAACTCCGTCACCGGTGGAACCCTCACCCAGAGCGTGTGCCCTCCGGGAACCGCGATTGCCACCGATGGATCAAAACGCTCCTGCTATACGGGACACGTTGATCCGCGCGCCATCATGGATGTCGGCGTGATGAACGGCAACATTCCCGCGCCGATGATGGCCATCGATGAGGACGACGAATACTTCCTCACCCTCACCAACGTCGGCATGATCATGCGCCCCGACTTGTTTGAGCAGCATACCGTCCACTTCCACGGCTATCCCAACGCTTCGTCCTTCTATGACGGTGTGCCGGATGCCTCCGTCGCCATCAACATCGGCGGCAGCTTCACTTATTACTACCTCGCGCCTGACGCCGGAACCTACTTCTGGCACTGCCACATCACTCCCCCAGAACACCTTCAGATGGGCATGGTCGGACAGTTGTACGTCCGCCCGCGTCAGAACCGCACCGCCCTCAATTCGTCCTTGTTGGCGAATTGGACCGCGCAGCAAACAAATCCGCGCACCGCTTCCAACTGCGCCGCGGACATTCTTTGCTCGGCTCCCAAGCCCGCGGTCAGCACGGCGACCCGCGGCAACAACAAGAGCCTCTCGCCCACGTTGTACGCCTATAACGACGGCGACGGTTCCACCGCGTATGACGTCGAGTACCCGCTTCAGATTCACGGCTTCGATCCCAACTTCCACTTCGTCGGTATGACCTTCAACCCCGAAGGTTTCGCCGACATGAAGGACAAGTACTTCCTGCTCAACGGCCGCAGCTATCCCGACACCACCAATATGGCCGGTTACCAGGATACGACCGGCAACGTCGGCAGCGGCAACTCGGCCTTCGTCGGCGCGCCCACCAGCTCCACCGCGATGTACACCCAGGACGTCGACGGCGTGCAGCGTCCTTCGCAGCCTCTCAACGCAGTCGTTAACATCCCCGTCGGCGGTCGCGCCCTCCTCCGCATTTCCGACCTGGATGTCTCCGAGTATCAAACCCTCGCTTCCCTCGGTATTCCCATGCACGTCGTCGGGCTCAATGCGCGCTTGCTTCGCGACACCGCCGGAAACAACCTGGCCTACGACTCGAACTCGATCACGCTGGCTGGTGGCGAGTCTCTCGACGTGATCCTCGATGCTTCCGATACCATCAAGTACCCCGCCGGACAGACCTACTACCTCTACACCCCGAATCTGGACCACCTGTCGAACGACGCCGAAAATTTCGGCGGCCTCATGACAGAGGTTCACATTTGCAACTCGGTCGATCCCTCTAGCAAGGTCTGCAAGTAATCAGGAGCGCAGCTATGACGCCAACGAATTCAAAAAGGACAATCACTATGAAACGACTGCTTCCAATTCTGATGATCGCGCTGACCTTGTCCCTCTCGGTTTCGGCGTATGCTGCGGCGCCGGGGATCACGGGTCCGACGTTCAATCTCGTCGCGAACGCCAACTACATCAGCCAACCCGACGGCCAGATGATTTACTCCTGGGGATACGGCTGCAACGGTGCCCCCGCCGGCTTCAAGCCGTCCATGCCGGGCGACTTCTGTAACGGCATGCAGATTCCCGGTCCCACGTTGATCGTCACCGAGGGAGTACCGGTCACCGTGACCCTCACGAATAATTTGCCGGCTGCCGCTGGCAATACCTCGATTCTGTTCCCGGGGATGAACGTGGCAACCACGGGCGGTTCACCGGGCTTGCTCACTGCAGAAGCGGCTCACGGCGCCACCGTGACCTACACTCTGACCGCAACCACCCCCGGCACCCGCGCTTACTACAGCGGAACGCAGGGCGACCTTCAGGTCGAGATGGGCCTCTTCGGCGCCATCATCGTGCTTCCCGCGACCGTCCCACCTAACTGTAACGGCGCGATACCTACCTCGAACGCAGCTGCGCAGGCTTTCAACGGCGAAACAGATTTCCGCTTAGCCCATGCCGCCTACGACCACCCCGATTCCTGCTACGACCGCGAATACCTGTTCCAGTTCTCCGAAATGGATCCCCGGATTCACACCCAGGTCGAAGCTCAGGCCGGCAAAACCTGCGCAGCCAGCACCGGCTGTCTGGAGGTTGCCACCGAGCCTTACCACCCCAACTACTTCATGGTGAACGGCCGCTCCATGCCCGATGACATGGACTCAAACTACGCGACGCAATATCCGCAGCAGCCTTACAACGGCGATCCCCACATGCATCCAGGCGAATTGACCCTTCTGCGCATCATCGGACAGGGCCGCTGGCAGCATCCCTTCCACGAGCATGGCAACCACGTCCGCATCCTGGCCCGCGACGGCAATCTGGTCTTGAGCCAGTCCCCGGATCCAGGCAACCCTTCCGTCAATGCGCTCGCCGGTCCGCTGCTCTTTACCACGACCACCACACCTGGCTTGGCGATGGACGGAATCTTCTACTGGACCGGCAAGGGCCTCAACTGGGACATCCTCGGCCACGGCTACGCTGGAGATCCAACTCCTGCTACGTTGACTTGCGATATTAACGGCTACTTTACGTCGGATCCCACCGCTCCGAACTACTTCGAGTGGTGCCAGGATCACGGCGTAGCGCTGGAAAGCCATCCCTTCGGCCAGGTCGCGGCCGGTGGTCCAGTAACTCTGCCCAATGCCAACATCCTGACCAACGGCGCCTGGTACGGTGGCAGCGCTTATCTCGGTCCTGACGCGACCAGCCGTGCCACTGGCCCCAACGGCACAACCCCGCCTTCTGGAACCATCGCCAACTCCCCCTCTGGCGAAGCCGGTTTGGCTTTCATGTGGCACTCCCACAACGAGCGCGAGATCACCACCAACAACATCTTTCCTGGCGGAATGATGATGATGATGCTCGTCGATCCCCGCGTGTTTGTCATTGACGAATCGAAATAGTGATGACGAATCGAATTAATTGTCCAACCACTTTGAGGAGAAGAGCGATGCGATTCAACCAATTGAAGTCCACTCTGAACACGGCAGTACTCGCGGTAACGATTCTCCTCCTCGGAGCGAGTACGTCGTTCGCCCAGTCTGTGAGCCTGACGGCCGCACCCAGCTTCGCCGTCCTGCCTGACGGGCAGAGTGTCCCGATGTGGGGCTATTCCTGTAGCGCTAGCGCTGTCCCCGTGGCTCCAGCCACATGCGCAGCCGCCAACCCAGCCGCCGGAGCCAACTGGTCCCCGGTTGTCATCACCACCGCTCCTGGCTCGTTGTCGATCAGCCTCACCAACAATTTGCCCGCCACGGTGCCAGAGACCTCTCTGGTCATCGTCGGGCAGTTGGGTGGAGGCCTCGGCGCCGCTCCCTCGAGAGCCGCAAGTCCTGCGCACCCCCCGCAACAGACGACTTGGCCCATCGCCGCCACCGGTCCCGTCTTCACGCCCCCCAACCAGGGACCGCGCGTCCAGTCCTTCGCGACCCCGGTAAAATCCGGAGCTTCCGCGACCCTCACTTGGGCCAACCTCAAGCCCGGTACCTATTTGATCGAGTCCGGCACGCACCCCTCGATCCAGGGCACCATGGGTCTTTACGGCATCCTGGTTGTTACAACGGTGCCGAACGGAGCCACAGCCGGTACCGCTTATCCCGTAAATGGAACAAGTACAGCAACGGCTCCTGTAGCCGTCACCTACAACTCTGAAGTGCCCCTCGTCCTGAGCGAAATCGATCCTGTACAGAACGCAGCGGTCGCCAAGGCAGTAAAGTTTTCAGACTTTAGCGAGACCACTGTGTGGTCCGGTCAGCCTGGCGGTTGCGGCAATCCCGCCTCCGCGAATTTCGGCGATTGCTATCCTCCCGCCGTCAATTACGATCCCCGCTACTACCTGATCAACGGCGTCTCGCTCGATCGCACCAACATCGCCAAGTCCCTGTTTTCCGCGAACCCCGTCGCCACCGGCTCCACTCTCGTCCGCATCGTGAATGCTGGTTCCCGCATGCACGTTCCTTCGATGGTCGGCCCGACCACTACGGTCGGAACCGGAGCCTCGGTTCCGGGCTTCTCGCTGATCGCCGAAGACGGCAACGTCCTACCAGGCGTGCCGCGCGTCCAGAGCGAAGTCTTCATGGCCGCTGGCAAAACCTACGACCTCATGATCGACTCCGCGGCGGCAAAGTCCATTCCCATCTTCGATCGCCAGTTGAGCTTGTCCGCCAATAACCAGCGCGATGGCGGAATGCAAGCTTACATCGGCCTCGATGGCGCCCTTCCTGCGAGCTTGCCCACAGGCCTCAACGCCGCGGTAGTCGCCGATACCTACATCGTGCCTCCCGGTGCTGCCTCCTTCTCCATTTCGGATCCAGCGAAGGGTGTAATCGCGAACGACATCGGTATCTACGGCGTCGCTCTCTCGGCGCCGGTCACTGGCCTCACGCTCAACAACGACGGTACTTTCGCTTTCACCGCCGTTCCAGCTCTCCCGGCCACATTTAACTACTGCGGCAACGGATCCGCTGCGCTTTGCACCACGGTGACGCTCAGCGCCTGCGCCGGTACTTGCGTCGGTGGCGCCCCCACCGCCGTCAACGACGCTTACACCAGCAACCTGGCTTCGAAGTTGCAAATCGCACCTCCAGGCGTGTTGCTCAATGACTTCGATCCGCAAAACCACCCGCTTTCAGCCAAAATCGGCGCTGTCACCGGTGGTACCGTCACCTTGAACGCCGACGGCTCATTCAGCGCCGCGCCAAACGCGCCGCCGACCGGCGCCCTGCCAGCCACGGTTTCGTTTACCTATACGGCCGTAAACTCGCAGAACACGGCCAGCAACATCGCGACCGTAACCTTAACCTTCAACCCCGGCAGCAACCTCGCCGTCAACGTCTTTGACGCCCCGAGCTTCCAGCAGGCCGGTACCGGAGCCGCCAAGATCACCGACTACCGCTGGATCATTGAAGAAGATCGTACCTTCGATATCAAGCCGAATGCGGTCAACACCGGTGGCACCACCGTTCCCTCGTTCGGAACGAACTTCCACACCAGCTACATGCCAGTTGTTGCATCAGGCTGCGTGGGAACCATCGCTTGCGAATCCGGCCAGACCCTCGGCGGTCAGCCAGCCGTCTGCGACTTGGGCAACGGCGCTTGCCGTACCACGAATCCGGATGGCTCCTCCACCGGCTTCACCGGACAGCAGGATCCCGTCGATCCCAAGTACGTTCACCTCGACCCGAGCAAGCGCTACTACATCTCGATTCTGCCGGGCGATGCGGGCAACTCCTTCACCGCTGGTGCGGGCGCTCCCACGAACGGTACCGCATCGAGCATCACCAGAAACAACAACACCGTCAACGCAACGGTTCCTGGCGGTCCCACGGGTCTTAACGTTGGTGACACCCTGAACCTCTCCGGTGATGTCAAGGACCCGAAAGCCAATGGCACCTGCAAAGTCACGACGGTCACCGATACCGCCACGACCTCGCACTTCTCCTGCACGCTGACGACACAGATTGCTCTATCCGGCAGCGGCGTCGGCTCCAGCAACGTCTCCTTCACCCACCAATTCTCCGTCTCTGAGGACTGCGGCCTCTACTCCCTCACCTCGACCAATTGGACGCCTGGATCCGGCACCTGCGGTCACGGCATGGGCGGCACCAACATCGCGGCTGGCGTTACGACGGCGAACATCTCGCTCGAAGAAACGCCATTCGCCACTGCCAAAATCGCGGTCTTCGTCTTCGAAGATGACAGCCCGCTCAACGGCGAGAACGACGTTCACGGCGGCACCGATTCCGGTGGCACCGCGCGTGAGCCCGGCCTGGGTGGCTTCGAAATCACCCTCTTCGACGACGCCGGCGGCACTGGCGACGCGACCGGTCAAATGACCTACGACATGTTCAACTACCCCCTGTCGAACGCGTTGTCCAACACGGTCGATCAGTTGACGGGACAGAACGCCTGCCCGATCAGCACCAATAGCGACAACCTGGTCGGCATGATCGTCACTTGCCCGAACTTTGAAGATGACGGCGTGACGGTCTCTCCTCTCGCTGGTCAAGCAGTCATTG
>Ga0080027_10000369_pt1 | contig 19280 bp, 18 predicted proteins | sample OrgsoiDNA2013046_FD_70962 | JGI IMG/M metagenome (GOLD analysis project Ga0080027, IMG submission 70962) | Permafrost soil microbial communities from the Arctic, to analyse light accelerated degradation of dissolved organic matter (DOM) -... | ecosystem: Environmental > Terrestrial > Soil >... | reverse complement strand
CAACCTGCTCAAAACCTCCTGGCTCAACGTCAAGATGGGAAAAATGGAACTGGATAACGTCTTCTCCGAAAAACGGAACCTGACGCTCTCCAACACCGGCGGCCCCTACCAGATCTACCACTACCAACCGCTAACCTCTGTTTCCGCCCAGAACAGTCCCTTTGGCATCGGCGACAACCAGATTGGCCTCGAAGTCATGGGCCACTCCAAGAACAGTTACACCCGCTACTCGGTCTCGGTGCTAAGCAGCGTCGACGGCAACGTGGGTTTGCCCACCAGCAATTCCTACGACGTCTTCCTCGCCGGCAGCCAGGCCTTCGAAGTTGGCGGACTGGGCCTGCAAAGAGTCGGCGGCTTCGCCTATTTCGGACGACTGCCTACCTACTTCCTCAACTCCGGCGGGACCCCCATCGCCGGCGCCGGCCAGGGCAACAAGCCCTTCGAGCGTATCGGCTTCTATGGCATGTGGTACCTGAAGAAGCTGGATATCACGACCATGTTCACGCACGCTTCGGAAGACAAATACCTGGCGACCGGAGCGGCGACGGACGGGTCCATACCCCTGCCTTCGGGGGCCCGGGACGCGACTTGGAACGGCGCATTGATTGAAACTCACTTCACCGTGAATCCGCGTTTCATCATTGTCAACCGCTACGAAGCCATTCGCATGTCGCAGCAGCCGTTGCCGGACGATCCCGCGACCAATCCTTCGAACCTCGGTAACATCGATGCCTTTACCATCGGTGCGCGCTACTACCCCTTCATGCACAGCCGCGACGGCTTTGCCATTCACCCCGAGTACTCGATCCTGCGCACCCGCGGCGGATTTACCGATCCCACCGACGCGCTCAGAGATTCAACCACCAGCAGCCTGTTTCTTGGTTTTGACTTCATCTTCTAATTGGCAACTCTAAGGACACGGATCATGACAAGAACCTTCAATCGAGCGATGTGGATGAGTCTTTCGCTGAGCCTCGTTGCTTTTATTCTGGTGTGCGCCTTCCCGGCGCCGGCTCAGGAGACGCGTGTGGGCAATCTAACCGGCCATGCCGCCGCTGGCAAACAGTACTACCAGCGCTGGTGCATTGGCTGTCATGGTCAGTTCGGAGACGGGAACGGCGAAAACGCCCCCTGGATTGATCCGAAACCCCGCGACTTTACCGCGGCCACTTTCAAATGCCGCTCCACGCCCACCGGCACCCTGCCCACCGATCAGGATCTCTACAACTCCGTCGCCCGCGGCTTCACCAACTCCAACATGCCGCACTGGGACTCCCTGACCAAACAGACCCGCATCGACCTCATCGCCTACGTCAAAACCTTCTCCGGCCGCTGGAAAACCGACAAGCCCGGCGACATCCTCAAGATTCCCGCCGAAACCCCGGTCACCATCCAAAGCATAGCCCACGGCTCCGAGCTGTTCCAGAAACTCGAATGCTGGAAGTGCCACGGCCAGCAGGGCCGTGGCGACGGACCTTCCGCCTCCACCCTCACCGACAGCAAGGACAACCCCATCCGCCCCTACAACTTCGCCGCCGGCACCGACGACTCCCGCTTCAAATGCGGTTCCACCAACCAGGACATCTACAAAATCTTCATGACCGGCGTCGATGGCACCCCGATGCCATCGTTCAACGACGTCATCCAGCCCAACGACGCCTGGGACCTCGTCCACTATCTGCGCACCCTCCAGATCAATCGCCATAGCAAGGAAAACGACGTCCTGCGCACCGCAGGCGGTAAGATTCCAAAGATCGAAACCCCTCCGGCACCAGCCCCAGCCGCTCAACCCGAACCCCAGCCCGAAGCCAAGCCGCAAGGCGGCCGAAAGTAATGGAACGGGCCCAATGCGTCGAAACCGATACCGTACTTCGAACCGCAACTATGCTTCAAACCGACTCATGTACTTCGAACCGATACCGTGCTTCAAACCGATATTGCCGCGAAGCGGCTCAAGAATAAAGCCCACGGCGCAAGCCGCGGGTCGGAGCCGCAAGCATTTCAGCTCCAGAGGGGCGAAAGAGAAGCCACACTCGACGACGCTAGAGATTTCGCGCAGAGTCAGACACGGTAGAGTGGCGCTTTAGCGCCGCGTACCGAGCACAAAAAAGGGGGCTTTAGCCCCGCACCAAGAATTTTTCAAGGAGTTAAACAATGCGTTCCACAAAGCTTTTCGCAGCCTCCGCCCTTCTACTCTGCCCGAGCCTCCTGCTCGCCGGCACCGTCAACGGCAAAATCACCTTCACCGGCACCCCGGCCAAACCGAAAACCATCGACATGTCCAAGGAGCCGAACTGCGCCAAGGCCTACCCAACTCCACCGATGACCGAGTCCCTCGTCGCCGGCGCCGGCAATACCCTCGATAACGTCGTCGTCTACATCTCAGCCGGCGCCCCCGACGAAAAATCCGCCCCCACCCAGGCCGTCACCTTCGAACAGAAGAACTGCCGCTACACCCCCCACGTCCTCGCCATGCAGGTCAACCAGGAACTCAAGGTCGTCAACTCCGACCAGACTTCCCACAACATCCACCCCCTCGCCAAACTGAACCGCGAGTGGAACAAGTCTCAGCCCCCAGGCACCCCGCCACTCTCCGAGCACTTCGATAAAGAAGAATTCATTCCCGTCAAGTGCAACGTTCACCCCTGGATGCGCGGCTACTTCGCCGTCTTGAAGACGTCGCACTACGCCATCTCCCAGGGTGACGGCAAATTCACCCTGCCCAATCTCCCCCCAGGCAAATACACCCTCACCGCCTGGCACGAAGACTACGGCACCAACACCGCCGACGTAACCATCACCGGCAACGAAACCAAAGACGTCGACTTTACCTTTAAGGCGAAGGCCTACTAACCATGCTGAGGCCTAGCAACCACGCCAAGCCCTGCCACCCAAGTTTGTCATTCCGACCAGAGGGAGGAATCTGCTCCAAAAGCTTTTGGGTGGCGCAGGCCTTCAGGCCTGCATAAAAGGCAAGGAGGATGGGCTTTAGCCCCCGAGGTAAAGGTCCGTATCAGGGCACGGCTTTGGCCGTGCCGCAAGCAGTACGTCATAAAGAGCGCCTTTGGGCGCTGGATTTTGAAGTTAAGGTCTCCCGGCCACCGCCCTTCACCTGGCCAAAGCCGGAAATGTTCTCACTAGCTCTCGCGGACTCCCCGCAAATGGAAGGCAGCATGGGTAAAACCTTCGCCATAGTCGTAGTAATCCTGGCCATCGCGTCAGCCGTCCCCATAGTCCGCCACACCTGGGCGCCCCCGGTCGATATCTCCACCCACGGCCACCTCATCGACGCCCAACTCAACGACACGATGGTCGAGGTCGGCATTTCCTTCCTCGCCGCCCAGTTCGTCCTCGCCCTCTTCGTCTGGAAATCCTCCTCGCCCAGCAGCAAAATCAAAAGCATTCCTGGAGGAGCAACAGGCCTGGTCGTCGCCGCTCTGATCCTCGTCGGCACCGAAGTCATCGCCCTCGGCGCCTTCGGCCAAAAAGCCTGGGCCGAAGTCTACTTCCGTCCCGCCGTCCCCGACGCCGTGCAAATTCAAACTCAAGCCGGCCAGTTCGCCTTCTACTTCCGCTACCCCGGCCCCGACGGCAAATTCGGCCCCCTGCATCCCGACAAAATCGACGAAGGCAACCAGAACTTCTTCGGCCTCGATCCGGAACACGACGTCGATTCCCGCGACGACATCGTCACCGGCGAGCTCGCCATCCCCGTCCACCACGAAATCCACCTGATGATGCACGCCAAAGACGTAGGCCACTCCTTCTACGTCCGCGAACTCCGCATCCAGCAGGACTTCGTTCCAGGCCTCGATCTCTCGCTCCACTTCACCGCCACCCAAGCCGGCCGCTACGAAATCGTCTGCACCCAACTCTGCGGCCTCGGCCACTACAACATGAAAGCGTACCTAAACGTGCTATCGCAGGAAGACTACGACAAATGGCTAAAAGACAAAGCGGCCCAACAATAACGAGTACTGTCATCCTGAACGAAGGAATGCCGTCACGAAGTGAAGGCATTCCGCAGTCGAAGGATCCCTGCGTTACCCGGGTTGCCGGAGATGGCAATGGAATTTTGCTGTAAAGGTTTTGCCGGGTGGCCTACACAAGCCATCTTTTGGCTTGTGTGGGGATTTCGGTGGCAGATTTGTGGCTTTTGGGCGGCGCAGGGCTTCAGCCCTGCGATACACGGCATGAACCTGAGGGGGCTTTAGCCCCCGAGGTAAGGTTTAAGAATTCAGAACGGCACACGAGAGAAAACCATGGCAGAAGCCGCAACCCACGTAGCCCACCACGGCCCCCCGACCACCTTCCTCCGCAAGTACGTCTTCTCCGTCGACCACAAAGTCATCGGCAAGCAGTACTACGGCCTGGCCCTCGTCGCGGTCTTCGTAGGCATGTTCCTTTCCTGGCTCATGCGCCTCCACCTCATCAACCCCAACGGCAAAATCTGGGGTCTTCATTACCTCTCCGCCGTCGGTGCCCCCGGCGACGTAATGACCCCAGAGTACTACCTCTCTCTCCTGACCATGCACGGCACCCTCATGGTCTTCTTCGTCCTAACCAACGCCCCTTTCGCCGCCTTCGGCAACTATTTCCTGCCCATCCAAATCGGCGCCGAAGATATGGCCTTCCCCCGCTTCAACATGATGTCCTTCTGGACCACATTCCTCGCGTTCTGTTTTCTGATCGCCGCCTTCTTCGTCCCCGACGGCCCGCCCATCTCCGGATGGACCGCCTACGCCCCGCTCAGCGCAGTAGGCTCCGACGCCGGACCCGGCTTAGGCATGGGACAAACTCTCTGGGGACTCTCCATCTTCACCTTCTGCATAGGCTCCCTACTGGGCGCGCTCAATTTCATTGCCACAACGCTAGACCTCCGCGCCAAAGGCATGACCCTCGGCCGCATGCCCATCCCTTCCTGGGCGTGGTTCATCACCTCCTGCATCGCGCTACTAGCCTTCGCAGTCCTGCTCCCAGCCTGCCTCCTGCTCATCCTCGACCGCGTTGCCGGCACCAGCTTCTTCATCCCTGCGGGCCTCGTCATCAGCGACAAGCTCCAACCCCACGCCGGAGGCTCCCCACTCCTCTGGCAACATCTCTTCTGGTTCTTCGGACACCCCGAGGTTTACATCGCCATCCTGCCCTCCATGGGCATCGTCTCCCACATCCTGATCAACAGCATGCGCAAGCCGCTGCTCAGTCACAAAGTCGTGATCAACTGCATGATCGCGATCGGCTTCCTCAGCTACATGGTCTGGGGACACCACATGTTCGTCAGCGGCATGAACCCCTACTCGTCGCTCGAATTCACCTTCCCCACGCTGGTCATCACCATTCCAGCGACAATCCTGACGTTAATCTGGCTGGCCAGCCTCTACGGCGCAAAGCTCCGCATCACCGCCGCGTCGCTCTTCGCCCTCGGCTTCATCTCCATGTTCGTCAGCGGCGGAGTCAGCGGCCTCTTCCTGGCCCAACCCAGCATCGACATCTACCTTCACGCCACTTACTTCGTCGTCGGACACTTCCACATGGTCATGGGCGTCGCTTCCCTGTTCGGAGTCTTCGCCGGTACCTACTTCTGGTTCCCCAAAATGACCGGCCGCATGATGAGCGAAACCCTGGGCAAGATCCATTTCTGGATCACCTTCGTAGGCGCCTACGCCATCTTCATGCCGTTCCATTACCTCGGCCTCGCCGGCAACGTCCGCCGCTACTCCGCCTTCACCGACGATTTCCTCATCCCGTTAATCCCCGTCCACAAGTTCATCACCTACGCCGCCATCCTAACCGGCCTCGGCCAGATGATCTTCCTCTACAACCTAATCCACAGCCGTTTCAAAGGCGCCCCCGCCCCCGACAACCCGTGGGAATGCACTTCGCTCGAGTGGTCCATCCCCTCACCCCCACCGTGGGATAACTTCGGCGGCCAGCACCCCGTCGTCTACCACGACCCCTACCAGTACAACGTCAAAGGCGAGTCCGGAAAAGACTTCGTTATGCAAACCTCGCCGGAAAGAGTCGCGGAAGCCAATGGTTAAGTCTTGTCATCCTCAAACGTTTAACTCTTGTCATCCTCAAACGTTTAACTCTTGTCATCCCGAAATGTTTAACTCTTGTCATCCCGACCGTAGCAATTGCTGCGCGAAGCGAAGCAATTGCGGAGTGGAGGGACCTGCTTTTCTTTGAGCTGAGCCGGCAATTCGTTTGACGGACGCCAGCACGGGAAGAGCACACCAACATGGCAACCACACTTCACAATCCGCCCCCAAACGCACCCGGTCATCCCACCGGGGGAGGTTCCATCGAAGGAAATCCCCCCGGCGACCTCGACCTTCGCGCTCTCCTCGATCCCTCCGGCGAGCCCGCCCGCACCGGCGTCTGGGTCGCCCTCGCGGCCATCACCATGATGTTCGTAGCCTTCACCAGCGCCCTGTTCGTCCGCGAAGGCTCCTCCTCCACCGACTGGCACCACCTCGCCATTCCAAAAATCCTCTTCCTTAATTCCCTGCTCCTGGTCGCCAGCAGTCTCACCCTCGAAGTAGCCCGACGCCACGTAGCCGCTTTCGCCCGCGGCCTAACCGGGGGTAAAACAAACGGAGGTAAAACGAACAACGGCGTATCCGACCCCCTACGCTGGCTCTACGCCACCCTCGCCCTCGGCCTGTTCTTCGTAGCCGGACAATATCAGGCCTGGCTCGGACTCCGCGCCCAGGGCCTGTTTCTCGCCAGCAACCCCAACAGCTCCTTCTTCTATGTCCTCACCGGCGTGCACGTCATCCACGTCCTCGGTGGCCTCGGCGGCCTCGTCTACGTCATCCACAAACTCGACCGCCCCGTCTTAGCCCTGCGCCGCAGCACCCTCGATTCCATGTCCTACTACTGGCACTTCATGGCCGGGCTTTGGATTTACCTTTTGTTCATTATCTGGATCAAACTGTGAGAGCATCTCTATGAACACCCAAAGAATCCAACCCACCTACGCAGCAAGCGGAGGCACCTTGAGCGACTCCAACCTAGTGGCCGGAGGGGGCCGTGCCAACGACACCATGGAAGCCCGCCCCTTCGCCATCCCCTCGAAAAAACTCGTGATGTGGCTCTTCATCATCTCCGACGCCGTCACCTTCGGCGCCATGCTCTTCGCTTACGGCTACCTCAAAAATGCCGCCCCCGACTGGCCCTCGCCCTTCAAGTTCTACCCCAGCATCTTCAACGTCCTCCTGATGACCTTCGTCCTCGTCAGCAGCAGCCTGACCATGCTCATCGCCGTCGCCCACGCCAAGGCCGGTGACAAGAAGAAAGCCATCCGTTGGACTTACTTCACCGCCGCTCTCGGCATCCTCTTCGCCGTCCTCCACCTCCGCGAGTGGTCCGGCCTAGCCGCCGAAGGCGTTCACATGTTTTCCAATCCCTGGGGCTCTCCCATGTTTGGTGCCACTTTCTATTCCATCACCGGACTGCACCTGACTCACGTTCTCGGCGGCGTAATCGCCTTAACCACGGTCGCCACCCGTTACGGCACAGGCCGCTACACCGCCGACGATCTCGAACTCGGTGCCCTCTACTGGCACTTCGTCGACCTGGTCTGGATGTTCGTTGTGCCAATGGTCTACTTAATGAACATCGCGCGCTAAAACCACATGCCTTACATCGGGGAGGAGATTCCGTGAGCACTGACGCACCGCCAAATTCAGCTTTGGGAAAAGATCTGGTTGTGTACGCCATCATCCTGGCCATCGCCGCCCTGCAAGTCCTGATGGCCTACCACACCGCCCCCGGCACCCAACTCATGCTGCAAATGCTAGCCCTCGCTCTGGTGCAAGGCGGCATCGCCGTGGCGTTCTTCATGCACCTGCGCGATGAAAAGCGCGGCCTCGTCCTCGCGCTCATCCCCACAACCCTCTTCGTTTTAGTTATGATGAATATGATCTGGTCCGACAGCTTCAGACTGTTCCGCATGCACCCGTAACAAAGAAGGAAACAAAGAAGGATTGTCATCCCGACCGGAGCGTAAACTTCGCGAAGCGAAGCTTACGCGGAGTGGAGAGCCTGCCCTGAGCCTGTCGAAGGGGACCTGCTGTAAAAGAGTTCAGACTTCGTATCAGAGCACGGCTTTAGCCGTTGGCAGTTCGGAACAAAAGAGGGCTACTTCAGCCGCTGGTAAGGCGCGGTAAGAAAGCTTTTGGGCGGCGCAGGGCTTCAGCCCTGCGATCCAGCTTCAGAAATAGAGCGGCTTCAGCCGCCGAGGTAAAGGTTAGGTTCAGAAACACATGCGTTTTCTACACAAGACGCTGCTCCTGCTGATGCTGGCGACACCCATCCCGGTCCCCGCCCAGAATTGCGCCCTCTGCTACACTCAGGCCGCCGCCAGCGGCTCCAAACTCAAGTCCGCCCTCAAAAGCGGCATCCTGATCCTGATTTTTCCGCCGATGATGATCTGTACAGGCATCATCGTAACCGCCTACAAACGCCGCAACCGCTTCCACCAGGACGACGTGGCCAACAAGGACGACGTGCCCTCAAAAAATAACTCGGACCTAGGCTGGTAAATGGAAACCATGAGTTCCGCCACCATCACCATCCCGCGAAACGGCTTCGCCATCGCCCTCCGCGACTACTCCGAATTGGTCAAAGCCCGCGTCACCACCCTGGTCGTAATCACCGCCGCCTGCGGCTTCTACCTCGCTGCCCGCAAAGCCGGCATCCCCTCGCTCTCCTGGCAAATGCTGGCCGCCCTCATCGGCGTGGGCCTGGTCTCCGGCGGCACCGCCGCCCTCAACGAAGTCATGGAGCGCGACGTCGACGCCCGCATGCACCGCACCGCCCGCCGCCCCCTACCCTCCCGCCGCATGAGCATGACCCACGGCACCGCAGTAGGCTTGCTCCTAACCTTGGGCGGTTCCTTATATCTAGGCCTAACCACCAACTGGCTCACCGGCGGCCTCGCCCTCCTAACCGCCACCGTCTACCTGGCCGTCTACACCCCGCTAAAACAAATCTCTCCCGTCTGCACCACAATCGGTGCATTCCCCGGAGCTATGCCTGGCGTCCTAGGCTGGACCGCCGCCCGCGGCCGCCTCGACCTCGAAGCCCTCGTCCTCTTCGCCATCGTCTTTTTCTGGCAATTCCCCCACTTCTTCGCCATCGCCTGGATGTACCGCGAAGACTACGCCCGCGGCGGCGTTCGCATGATGCCCGTGGTAGAAACCGACGGCCGCCGCACCTCCCGCCGCATCCTCTTCTATTCCATCGCCCTCATCCCCGTCAGCCTGCTCCCATTCGTCATCGGAATGTCGGGAATCGCCTACGCCGCCAGCGCCGTCATCCTCGGCCTAGGCCTACTCTATTTCGGACTCCGCCTAACCCAATCCCGCCTCCAACCCTCCCCCGCCGTTAGCCAACGCCTCGCCCGCCAACTCCTCCAAGCCTCCGTAATCTACCTCCCCATCCTCTTCGCTCTGATGATGCTCAACACCCCCCACGCCTAAAGTTCGTGTCGCCCAAGGCACGTGTGGCGCGGGCGCCCCCGCCCGCGTGGTCTTGCCTGAGAAGGCTTCCTCCGTCCTCATACCCAATCCCAGGACCAGCCCGCGCGGTCGCGGCCGCCCCGGCCGCAAGGTCTCGCTCCAATCTCTCTCCGGACCCCGCCCCCTATTCCCCAAAACCTGCAACGCCGAAATTCGAATTGTCATCATGAGCGAAGCCATACCTTCACGAAGTGAAGGTATGGCGTAGTCGAAGAGCCTGCCCTGAGCCTGCCGAAGGGACCCCTGCCCATTCCGCCAACAATCCACGACGTGCGAAATGAGGAGTCTACGGGCAGGGGTTCTCCCTCAGGATCTCCAGGCCGTGCTGGAGGTCCGCTACCCAGTAACTTGCCGCCGGCCTGTTTTCAACAGTTCGTCAGACCGTATCGCCTACAAAAGCTCTCCCTTCAATTCACCGGGAACCAATTCCCGGTGCCGCCGATAAATCGGGTAAAGGAGTTGCGACCCGTGTTCTTGCAGAATGCCACCAACGGCTCGTGCGAACTTCTTGTGTTCGTCGGTGGATTCCGTCTTCTCCGATTCGGAAACCAGCTCCACGAGTTGCCTCTCAAAGTCCGAGACGGCCTTGAGCACACTTTTTGCCAATTCCGCATTGCTGAGAAGATTGGACGGTGACTCACGGGACGCGCGAACTTCGCTAGGCACATCACCATCACCCTCAGGCAGTATCTGTGCCTCGACGACATCTCCGCTAAGAAGTTCATAACTCGGCCACTTCGATACGACCGTCCCGGTGTCAGCGGCCTGGCTGCCCTCAACTCTAACGATTGCTGAGGAGCCGCCTCCTTTGGCTCGGTTATTCATGTTTAAGTGGACGCTCAGATAGCCCGGACCGGGCAGCGCGGCGACGTAGCGGGAAACTCCGTTTACGGACAGAGAAAGACGCATGCTGGTAGTTTATGCCTGTTAGGCTGAAGGGACATCCGAGTCTGTTGGCGAGATATCGCCATATCGCTCATTCACGGATTTTGAGCGCTACGCCGGTTTACGTCACCATCGTCCAGGGTGTACATTCATCCCCAACTTTGATCCCGATTTCTCACCGAGGAGACCATGATTCGACGGCAGCTTCTTTCCAGAATCCCACAGTTTTTTGGCCTGGGTCTTCTCGGGCTGAGCGCGGGCAATGCTCAGGAAACCACGGCACACAAACCACTGAAGATCATGATGAAGAGCGCCTGGGGATCGGACGACCCGACGAAAGCGGCCTTTCCCTTCTTACACGGGCATGCGCTTGCCGAAGCCGGGCATGAAGTACAAATCTTCCTCTTGGGCGAAGCCGTCTCCGTCATGCGAAAGTCCGTGGCCACTGCGCTCGTGCCCGTCGGCTGGCCGCCTCTAGTTGAGACGCTTGATAAGGTCGTCGCCAAACACATTCAAATTTACGCTTGCGGGGCTTGCTGCCGCGCCCGGGGCGTGGCGGAAACCGACTTGAGTCCGTGGGGAGCAAAGTTCGGCAATCCCACGATCTTCGTGTCGCTCGTCGAGTGGGCGGACCGGATCATCACTGAATAGACAAAGCACATATTTGTAGTGGGTGAGAGATTTCCATAGCACTCAGTGACCAGATTGTGAGTAATTCCTGGTGTCGGCGCTCACCGGTAGTGAATTTGGGCCCTCTGGCCTAAACTAGAGGAGCCACTCATGCCTCCACCGCGCAGCTATTTTCCGCTTTCTGGGCTGCTTGTCATCCCCTTGTTGATCGCCGTAAGCGCATCATCTCAGGCCGACCATGCGGACGCACCCGTCTCGAAGGTTTTTGCGGCGCAGCACACGACAGGACTACACCTGACGGCAAAGGGCGTCCCGAATTTTGGCCAGGTCACGCCTACGCTCTATCGCGGCGGCCAGCCCTCGGCTAGGGGATTCGAAAAACTTGCGCAGATGGGAATCGACATGGTAGTCGATACTGGCCAGTCGAAGCGTGACGAAAAGCTGATCAAGAATCTGCGCATGGCCTACATCTCTTTACCGTGGCATTGTCCTTTTCCCAAGGATGAAGTGTTCGAGCGGTTTCTAAAAATCACACGAGAGAATCCGGGTAAGAAAATCTTCGTGCACTGCCGCCTCGGCGATGACCGCACAGGGATGATGATCGCAGCCTATCGCATAGGGCAACAAGGTTGGACTGCCCAGGAAGCCATGCAAGAGATGCACGAATTCGGTTTCCGCGGCGTGCATCACTTGATGTGCCCCGGGCTAGCTTCCTACGAGCAGAGTTTCCCCCAGCGCTTGCAGAACAAACCCGCGTTTGAAAACCTTCGCTGAGGCCAGCAACATCGGCCCGCACGACGCGTTGAGCTGACAAACCGTTCGTGTCTATGCCGTTTTTTTTGCAACACCTGCTGGTTGGCGACAAATCTCCATTGCGACTATCAAGAGTTGTATGAGTGTTGTGGGAGGATAGCCCAGGCTTTGATCTTGATCTTCTCGATTCGTACTGGACAAAGGGTGCCCCATCCTTGCGTTTCTTGCAAGGGTGGGAGTAGACGAAGCCGAGGCGGGATTGGTTCGAGAATGAAGGGTGGGCGGTGATTTCATTTCGGGAGCGAGTCGCTCGAAGGCGGGTGGCAGGCCTTTCAGAGGTTTTGACTTTCCCTTCAACAAACCGGAATCCTGGGTGCCCCGTTCTTGCGTTCTTTGCAAGAGCCTGCCCTGAGCGACGCCGAAGGGGCGGGATGCGATACTGCCGAGGTGGCTGCACTTGTTCCATTCTAGCAATACACCCAATCTCGTCCTTCGCGTGCGCGAGGACGGGCACCCCTTGTCGGGGTGGCGAGGGAAAGTTCAAGAGCCTAAGCCACCCGTCAAGGGCCGACTGCGCTACAGAAGCGCTGCCTTGCAAACGAAACAACTCCCGCCACAGCTTGACGCGTTATCGGAGCCGACATAGCATAAGTTTGCCAAAGCGGCGTATGGATGGGGAGGAACGATTTGCGAAAGATTGCCCTGTCGATTCTGGCGGGCGCTACCGCCTTGATCGCATCCGAACTGGTGGAGCGGCTCGATTTGCAGAAACCGTTACACGACTCCGCAGCATTGAATCAATTAGTCATCGAGTACCGGCCGGCTAACAATTCGATCCTGCTCGTCTACGGAACTGGCAAGCTCGTGACGCAGGCGCATCCGCAGGTTGGATCCAGCGAACTTGCTCCGACCTGTATTGGAAAAATCAGCCAAGCCGACGTGAAGGGGTTGGTTCAAGAAATAATAAATCACCGCCTTTTTGACCTGCCACTCAATGAGTACTACTTCATGACCGCGTCGGATGACGGTGACGACTTCTGGAGGGCGCTAAAGCTCCATTCCATCACCATCGACGACGGGCACAGTCGTGCCTCCCGTCAATTCGCTGCCGGCATTTATCAGGGGAAAAAACAAACCATCCCAACGGATTTCGCTGCGATTGAAGAGTTATTGCTGCGTACGGGAAAGTCAGCGATCGGCGACAAGCCCTGCCACATCGCTCCGGGAATCAACCTTCCCTTTCGCCGGAATCAAACCATGTCATCGTCTTCTCCAAATTGACAATTACGCACCCTGACAGTCCCCCAGGGGCCACCCCGTATTCACCAAACCTTGATTCCCCTGTAACCAGCCGTTAACAAACCACCCCTATCGTGGTCAGTCCGGGGCATATCGTTTTGAGACTCCCGGCCATCGTAACGTCTGGAAAGGACGGAGACTTTGATGATGAATATGAAGGCTGTACTGACCGGCCTCCTGGCCACCACTCTCACCGGCGTCGTTTGCGCCCAGGAAGGTCCTGTGCCCAAGGGAGTTCCCCATCTGGATCACGTTTGGATCATCATGATGGAAAACCACGGCTACTCCCAAATCCTGAACAACCCCAACGCGCCCTTCACCAACAAGTACGCGAAAAACGCCAACCTCGCCACCAACTACTTCGCCGTGGCCCACCCCAGCCTGACCAATTACCTTGAAACCGTGGGCGGCTCCAATTTCGGCGTGCTGGATGACAATTCTCCCGACTGGCACAGCACTTCCTGCACCACCAATCTTCAGTCGACGACGAACACCGAAGCCTCGGGTAACGCCATTTGCCCCATCGCAGGCACCGGCGCCGATGCCGCCACACCGGCCATCGACACCACCAACGAGAGCCCGGGCAACCCCACCATCAACATCGACGGAACCCACTCCTACGACGCAAATCCCAACACGGTCGGCAAGACCATCGCCGACCAGTTAGCCGCCGCAGGCAAGAGCTGGAAATCGTATCAGGAAAGCCTGCCGCCCCAGGGCGCGGATGGCGTGAACAACAGCGATGGCTTCTTCACCAGCGCCACCGACTTCACCCAGATCAATCCGCAACTCAACCCGCCGCTCACCCAGGCCGACCTCGTCGCCCTCTATGCCGTCAAGCACAACCCCTTCGTCTACTTCCAGAGCGTGCAGGAAGGCAAAGGCCTCCTGAGCCTAAGCCACGCCGTCAGCTTCGAAGGCGACCACGGATTGTACGGCGACCTGGCTTCCGGTCACGTGCCAACTTACTCTTTCATCGCTCCCAACCAGTGCAACGATCAACACGGCCGCGGCAATGCTGGCGCATTCTGCAATTTCGATCCCTTGTCCGACGGCTCGCAAGCCGGACTGAACCCGGCCCTCATCCTCATGGGCGACCAGACCATCCAGACCATCGTCACCGCCATCCACGGCTCACCCGCCTGGAAGAATGGCCACAACGCCATCGTCCTGACCTGGGATGAAAACGACTACAGCCTGGCACCGAACCTCAACCAGGTGATTACCGTCGTCGACACCAACTACGGCCCCCACCACAAAACCAGTGCGAAGTACTACACCCACTTCTCACTGCTCCGGACCCTCGAAGGCGGTTTGGGCGTAGGCTGCCTGAACCACGCCTGCGACTCCAGCACAACCACCATGCACGATCTCTTCAGCGGCGACGAATAACCGCAGAAGACCGGCAACAGCAACGGGCTGCGCGCACCAGCGCAGCCCGTTCCATTTCCGTTGAATCGAAGTTGTCATCCCTCTTCCAAAAGCTAGAACTTGTCATTCCGACCAACGGGAGGAATCTGCAAGAGGCTCAAGCTGGCGGTCCCACCAGGCTCGTCCTCGTGACCAGCGAGAGCGCCTGCCCTGACCTTCCCGAAAGCCTGCCCTGATCGCAGCCGAAGCGAAGACCTGCCGTAACGAGGCCTTGTCCTGCCAACCGATACAAAAAGCCCCGCCCGATACAAAAAACCCTGTCATCCCGACCGGAGCAGTTGCTTCGCAAAGCGAAGCAACTGCGAAGTGGAGAGCCTGCCCTGAGCTTGTCGAAGGGGACCCGCTGTGAGTCCCGGCTGTTAGGGATTTGCCCGCCGGGATTTGTCGATGTTTGGGCTTTGTATCAGGGCACGCCTTCGCAGCTCGCGGAAAAAAGTCGCAACAGCTCCTGCTTTTGGGTGGCGCAGGGCTTCAGAGAACGCGTGAGAACCCACGAATCGTTAAACGGGCCTCCCAAAAAAGCTTGTCATTCCAACCAGCGGGAGAGCCTGCCCTGAGCCTGCCGAAGAGCCTGCCCTGAGCCTGTCGAAGGGAATCTGCTCTTGCTTTGGGTGGCGCAGGGCTTCAGCCCTGCATTAAAAGCCAAAACTAGGGGGCTTTAGCCCCTGAGGTAAAGTTCGTATCAAAGCACGCCTTCCGTACCGCACGGATCGGGAAAAGGAGCGCCTTCAGGCGAGGACGCCCAGGAACTTTCAAGCGTCGCAAGGCTTCGAGCAAGTCTATAAGAACCGCCGCCCCGCTCAGCGATCTCGAGCCGCGCAGCAGCCTCAGAAAAAAGCCCACGACGCAAGCCGCGGGTGAAACCATGCATTCGATTAGCCCAGAGGGGCGAAAGAGCATTTTCACTCCTGCGATCGCCTCGGGCGGCCGAAGCCTCTCAAAAACGAGTTGCTCTCCACAATGAAAGCGGAGCTAGTCCTCCACTTCCCACCGTCCTTCTCCAACAGCACGCGAAACATCTTGTACGCGCATAACGGAATGACCATCACGCACCCCGCCACTCCCAATCCGAACAACCACGAGAGCGAAGGCAGACCCAACTTCCTCACCAGAAAATCGACCATCGCGCAACTCCACCCGAGTTATCTCACCCGCCCCGCCTCCAGCAATAATTTTGATCACCCCGATACACGCAATCCTTCGCTCCCATGTGCAGAAACAGCTTGCTCAGGATAAGATGGAAGGCTCATGGACTCGCTGGTTCAGATCGGCTTTCGCGCTTTTGCCACCATGTTTTCCTTCGCCGTGACAAGGCCAACCTCGGTCCCGGCCCCGGTTGCAGGCATGGAGACTTTCGCCGAATCCCACCGCGATAATATGTAAGCTCGAATCCCAGAGATGGCATCCTTCGTTCCCCCAATTTCTACTACTTCCGACCGCGTGCGCATCGTCGTTGCCACGTCGGTCATGCTCACCTTCATCTCCTACTGGCGCGCCGCCGCCATCGTTCTCAACGACCTCGCCTCTTCCGCCTTCTACGCCTGCGGCATCTCCGAACAGGCCGTCGGCAAGTCCGCCCCCTGGTTCATCGTCGCGGTCATGTTCTTCTCCTTCGCCGTCCGCGCCGTCTACGTCGAAAGCTGTTCCATGTTCGTCCGCGGCGGCGTCTACCGCGTAGTCAAAGAAGCCCTCGGAGGCACCCTCGCCAAACTCAGCGTCTCCGCCCTAATGTTCGATTACATCCTCACCGGCCCCATCTCCGGCGTCTCCGCCGGCCAATACATCGCCGGCCTCATCAACGAAATCCTCGCCACCATGAACGCCCACGGCTGGATTCCCACCGCCCTCCAGGCCTTGTTCCACGGCAAGCCGCACATTTCCGAAAACTTCCTCTCCGTCGCCTTCGCCCTCGCCGTCACCATCTTTTACTGGTGGGAAAACACCAAGGGCCTCTCCGAATCCAGCGAAAAAGCCCTCCGCGTCATGCAGATCACCACCGTCATGGTGATCATCCTTCTCAGTTGGTCGCTTATCACCGTCCTCAAAAACGGCTACCAGCCCATCCCCTGGCCCACCCCGCAAAACCTCCACTTCAATGACAGCTCCCTCGGCTTCCTGAAGAACATGAACCTCGCCCACCTCATGGGCCTCTTCGGGATCCTCGTCGCCTTCGGCCACTCCGTCCTCGCCATGAGCGGCGAAGAATCCCTCGCCCAGGTCAACCGCGAAATCGCCCACCCCAAGCTCAAGAACCTCAAGCGCGCCGCCATCGTCATCGCCATCTACAGCTTCCTCTTCACCGGCCTAGCCTCCCTGCTCTCGGTGATGCTCATCCCCGACGCCGTCCGCATTCCCGTCTACAAAGACAACCTCATCGCCGGCCTCGCCATGTACATGGTCGGCCCCCACGTCCTCCGACTCGCCTTCCGCACCTTCGTCGTAGTCGTCGGATTCCTCATCCTCTCCGGCGCCATCAACACCTCTATCATCGGCTCCAACGGCGTCCTCAACCGCGTCTCCGAAGACGGAGTCCTCGCCGACTGGTTCCGCGTCCCCCACCGCCGTTACGGCACCAGCCACCGCATCATCAACATGGTGGTCATCTTCCAGCTCGTCACCATTCTCTACAGCCGAGGCGACGTCTACCTCCTCGGCGAAGCCTACGCGTTCGGCGTCATCTGGAGCTTCACCTTCAACTGCCTCGCCATGCTCGTCCTCCGTTTCAAATACAAAGGCGAACGCGGATGGAAGGTCCCCCCCAACATCACCATCGGCAAGACCGAAATCCCCGTCGGCATCGCCTCCGTCTTCCTCGTCCTGTTCTGCGTCGCCGTCACCAATCTCTTCACTAAGTCCGTCGCCACCGTCGCCGGCGTCAGCTTCTCCGCCGTTTTCTTCGTCATCTTCACCATCTCGGAGAAAGTGAACCGCAAGAAGCACGCCCTCGCCGAACTGCAAATGAAGGAGCACTTCCAGCTCCTCCAGCGCGACACCGTCGAATCCGAAGGTCTCGGCATCCGCCCCGGCAGCGTCCTCGTCACCGTCCGCGACTACAACACCATGAACCACCTCAAGTGGGTTCTCGGCCAAACCGACACCCGCGATCAGGACATCGTCGTCATGTCCGCGCGCATCTCCCAAACCGGCGCCGGAGCCTACGATCTAGCCGCGGAACAAATCTTCTCCGATTACGAACAGACCCTCTTCACCAAGGCCGTCAGCGTCGCCGAAAGCTTCGGCAAGAAGATCTCCCTGCTCGTCGTCCCCGCCGCCGACGTCTGGTCCGCCATCGCCCATACCGCCAAAAATCTCGAGTGCTCCGCCGTGGTCGCCGGCCTCTCGACCAAGATGAGCGCCGAAGAGCAGGCCTTCAACCTCGGCCGAGCCTGGGAGACCATTCCAGAACCGAAACTCCAGTTCGTGCTTCAGGTCGTCCGTCAGGATTGCGGCGTCAGCACCTTCCGCATCGGCCCCCACACGCCCTCCATGAAGAACGAAGATGTCCTCATGGTGCACCGCTTGTGGCTGAATATTACCCGCGAACCCGGCCTCGCCGGACTGCACCATCACGAAATCCTCACCGAAGCGGTGGCCCGCTTCGCCCGCGATTGTACCGGGCCTTCGCGGGAAGATATTCTCGAGGACCTGCGCCGCCTGCAGGGGCGCCACGACACTCTATCCAAACTCGTTGCCACGGGGATCGAGCCCGTTTCCCAGCTCCCGACCTCGGCACCGGAGCCCGACCAGCGTTGCAAGCCGCCCCAATAATCTCTCAGCCGCAGACTGCGGCCCTCGCCTAAGCAGGGCTGCCGCCCGCTCTCTCGACATTTGGCGCCTTCTCGTCATCCCCGCTGAACAGCAAACGCATATCGTCAATCGTGGTCAATACAATCACGATCACGCTGCCCACCGCGCCCAGCGCAAATAACCCTTCCAAAATCCGAATCGCCACCATCACCATGAGCTTACTCCTGGATACACCTAAGTACCCAGTTCACCATATCGGACATGAAAAGGACATAAGAATTTCGTACCCCTCCAAGACAGCTAACCCTTCTTGCCCAACCTGGCCAATCCCGCCAGTTGCTTCAAATATTCCCGCAAAGGCCGCGCCGGTGTCCCCCAGAACACCACTCCCTTCCCGCGCAGCACTTTCTTCGGCAATACCCCACCCTGTCCTCCAAGAATCACCCCGGCCCCAATCCGCGCATGATCCCCAATCCCAGCCTGCCCGCCCATCACCACGCCATCCTCAATCACGCAGCTTCCCGAAATCCCCACCTGCGCCGCCAGCACCACGTCCTCGCCCATCACAACGTTATGCCCCACATGCACCAGGTTGTCGATCTTCGTCCCCCGCCCAATCACCGTCGCGTCCAACGCCCCCCGGTCGACGGTTGCGTTCGCCCCAATCTCCACATCATCCCCAACTCTCAGTGTTCCAATCTGAGGAAATTTCTCATACCGCCCCGTCTTACCGTCCCTGACATACCCAAATCCATCGCTGCCCAGCACCGCCCCGGCATGCACGATAACTCGATCCCCCAACGAAGTCCCCGGATATAAAACAGCTCGAGGATAAATCTCGCACCCTTTCCCCACCACCACCCCATCCCCAACCACCGCCCCCGCCCCAATGCACACCCCGTCGCCAATCACGGCATTCTCGCCGACCACCGCCAGTGCCCCCACCGCAACCCCAGCACCCAACTTGGCCGACGCATGCACCACCGCCGACCCATGCACCCCAGCCTC
>Ga0080027_10000367_pt1 | contig 19312 bp, 22 predicted proteins | sample OrgsoiDNA2013046_FD_70962 | JGI IMG/M metagenome (GOLD analysis project Ga0080027, IMG submission 70962) | Permafrost soil microbial communities from the Arctic, to analyse light accelerated degradation of dissolved organic matter (DOM) -... | ecosystem: Environmental > Terrestrial > Soil >... | reverse complement strand
CGACCGCCCCGAGCTTGCGTAACTAGAACGGTGGTGGGTCGTCGTCGACTTCGAGTGGGATCGGTAGGTCAGATAGCGGTTCGTTGCTTCCAAGGTCTTCGGTGCTGATGGGTAGCCCGACCTGGGGTCGGGTTGTGGTGTAGGTGTGCCCGGTGGGCATGGTCCACACGAAGCTGCCGGCGTCAGGTTGCTGCAAGGTGCGGTATCTCAGCTGTTCAAATGCCTTATCGAGGGCGTGTTTGAAAATGTGGTGGCGTTCACACAAGGGCCCGAGATTATCGTGACACGTTCGACCGTCGGGGAACCGGTCGGAGTGGTCAAGATGGCACCGCGTCGCGGGTCTCGGACAACCGAGGAACACGCAGGATTGATCGCGGAACTCCACATGTCGGCCAAGGCCGTAGACGGCTTGTAGGTGGCACTGTCGGCCGCAAGGAAGGTGCCATCGACAGGATTAGTGACCAGTCTGCGCATGGTGGCGTCGCGAGCGAGTTCGCGGCACACGTCGGCGGTGATCGGCCCGTATCCGACCAGTTCGCCGGGTGCGTTGGACACTCCCATGATGACTGATGCGGGAACGGTGACGTTCAGCTCGGCGCGCCGGCCGCGGTGATCGGCCAGCTTGGCGGGCGTCAACCCCGCGAGTACGCCTGTCGCCATCGCCTCGGTGAACGGGGCGACCATGAAATCGGCACGCAACTGGCCCATCGTGCGGGTCTCACCGCCGGCTGCTTTCGCCGCGCGGGCGGTTGCCGTGAGCACGTTGAAGATGGTGAGCGCATCAGCTGCGGCCAGCACCGCGCGCAACTCCGCGACCCCATCGTCGAGCGGTGTGACAGACACGTCGCGTTGGTTGCGGGCGATGCGGGACAGCTGCTGAGCGACCATCGGGTCGAGGGCGATGAGCGCCTTGCGCAGTGCTGTCTTTAACCGGCCGTTGCTTAACTTCGGTGCCTGACCGAGCACGGCAGCTTCGAGGTCAACGGCGGTCGCCGGATCGAGGTGTCGGCATGCGTCGGCGATGGTGCGCGCTTTAGCCACATCGATGGTTCCGGCGGTCAGTGCCGCGGCGGTCGCGCGCAGCGGGGAGGCGAGATCAATCGCTAACACCAACCGATAGCCGGCTGACCCCGGAGAAATACCCAATCTCGCCGCGATCTCATCTTCGGCGAACTCACGCGTCGCACTGCCGAGGGCGCCGCGCTCATCGCGGGCCACATCGGGGTCGCCACTCACGAGCCAGGGACGGCGGGCGAACTCTGCCATCGACACCAACTGGTGCGCGTTCGCATGGGCGATCTGCCGATCCCACGCGGCGATGATCTCCACCAGATCAGCGTCGTCATCAACAAGCGCCGGATCAATCGCGGCCAACAACGCACCAAGCTCAGGCCCCGGCGCCATCGATGCGAGCCGCTCACCAAGCGACACCACCGCGACGTACGCCCCCGTTGTTGCCATGACCCGAAACTATCTGCGGCTACTGACATTTCTGGCCCGAAAACGATGCTGTGGAAGAAGATTGTGAATTTCTTTTGGTGGCACGCAATGCCGTCATTGCGGCCGCCGTCACGAGCCGCTTTGCGACCTATCAGGCCTCGCAACAGCCTGGTGCCACCACTGCCGGTCGCTCGGCGGCGGTGGCCATACGGGCGGCGGCGCCCAGCCAGCGACAGGCCGCCGCCTTCCGGGCCGGCGACTGGCTGAACCGAGTAGCCGAGCAGTTGTCACGCAGTCGTGCGGTAGTGAAGGTGGACGACGCCGCTTGCGAAGCGGCGTTCGTCGAGCAGCTCGAGCTCGAGGAACACGTTGCTGGGAAATGCCCGGTTGCCACCACCGACCACGACGGGGCAGACGAACATGTGGCACTCGTCGACCAGCCCAGCCTTCAGCGCCTGGGCGGCGAGATCGGGACCGCCGACGCTCATGTCCCGCCCACCAGACGCCTTCAGCTGCCGAACCACGTCAGCGTCGAAGGTTCGCTCGATCCGCGTCTGCGCGGTCGACGCTGCTGACAGTGTCGGCGAGTACACGATCTTGTCGGCCGCTTGCCAGATCTGCGCGTAGTCACGGACGACGTGAGGCCGGTCGCCGGAGGTAGGCGCGGTCCCCCAATAGCGCATCACTTCGTACATACGGCGCCCATAGAGATAGGTGCTGATCGGCCGCTCGAGGTCATTGACGAACGCGTGCACCTCGTCGTCCGGCGCCGCCCAGTCGAAGTTGCCCTGCTCGTCCGCGACGTAGCCATCAAGTGAGGTAATGGCGGAGTAGATCAGCCTGCCCACAATTCGCCCTTCGGTTTCCCGGTACCGTCTGGCCGACGCCGAACCAGCAATCCCAGCGCCGTCGCCGCCACCCCGGTGGCCCCGACCGCTGCAGCCATGTACCGGCGCGAGCTGACCAGATCCTGGGGCAGCTGCAAACCCGCTCGTCGCAGTTCAGCCGTCGTCGGGTGTGCCGGAAGCGGCTGGTACGACGCCCAGTAGTACGCGCCGTACTGCGGCTGGACCGCGCTTCCACTCAAGCCGTTGCCGTGCATTGGCAGCAGCACAAGGACTGCGGCAGCCGCGAGCAGCCCCAGCCCGCCGGTCAGGGGCAGTCGACGCAGAACGGTCGAACGCATGCGACGGAGCATACGAGGCGACACCGGGCGCCCCTCGGCGAACCGACTCCGTCTTCGCGGCGAACCAATTGGGTCATCAGTGCGTCGGAATGGGTAGGAGCACAGCGCAGCCACGACCCGATCCAGGCCGACCGCCGTCGAACCGACGGAGCCCGAACGAAACCGAAACGGAACCGAACGGAACATTGCCGGGCGTCATGCGTTGTAGAGGACGAACTAAAGACGACGAAGGAGACCGCCATTACTACGCGTGGCTTGACCGCTGAGTCCAGCCTGACCCCCGACGCCAGCCCGACCCCTGCCCTCAAGAACCTCGACATCGAGCCTGAGCAGGCCGAGCTTCTGGTGCCCGGAGCCGTTCTTGAGGCTGACGAGCCTGATCTCGACGCCGACGAGCCGGGCGTTTCGGCCGACCCTGTCCGTAATTACCTGAACGAGATCGGTCGCACCGCGCTTCTCGACGCTGCGCAGGAAGTCGACCTCTCCAAGCGGATCGAAGCTGGCGTCTACGCCCACCAGAAGCTGACCGAGAAGACCAGATTGTCGCCCAAGTTGCGCCGCGAGCTTGAGGCGATCAGGGACGACGGGGTGCTGGCGAAGGCGCACATGCTCGAGGCCAACCTGCGGCTTGTCGTCTCGGTCGCGAAGCGGTACTCCAACCGCGGGATGTCTTTCCTCGACGTCGTCCAGGAAGGCAATCTCGGGCTGATCCGGGCGGTCGAGAAGTTCGACTACACCAAGGGTTACAAGTTCTCGACCTATGCCATGTGGTGGATCCGCCAGGCGATCACCCGTGCTTTGGCCGATCAGGCTCGCACGATCCGGTTGCCTGTGCACGTCGTCGAGCAGCTCAACAAGCTCGGCCGGCTCCAGCGCGACATACACCAGAAGTTCGGGCGCGAAGCTACTCCCGAAGAACTGGCGGTGGAACTCGACCGCACGCCCGAGCAGATCGAGGAGATGCTGCGCAATGCCCGGCAGCCCGTCAGTCTCGACAACCCTGTCGGCGACGACGAAGACACCCGACTCGGCGACCTCATCGAGGATTCCGAGGCTCCGGGTGCCGCTGACGCGCTCGAGTACCAGACCATGATCGAAACGGTGCACCGCGCACTCGCCGGCCTGGAGCCGCGCGAAGCTCGGGTGCTGGCGTTGCGGTTCGGGCTGGCCGAGGGAAGGCCGCACACGCTCGACGAGATCGGTCGCGACATCGGCTTGACTCGCGAGCGCATCAGGCAGATCGAGAAGGACGCGCTGGCGAAGCTCCGCCAGCCCGACCGTCCCGACTCCTTGCTCGACTGGGCCAGCTGACTTCTGGTATCCAAGGGGCATGAGCCCAGCGAAAACCCCTGCCACGACCGCCGCTGTCACGACCGCCGCTGTCACGACGTCCGCTGTCACGACGTCCGCCGATGAGGCCGTCGTGCCGGCGTCGCCCCTGGTCACCACCTCGGTGCCGGTGCCGGCAGAGGCGGTCGGCACTAACCTGCCCGGCGTCCAACTCGGGCAGCGCCCGCGGCGTCGCGGCGATACGTTTGGGTGGCCGGCGAACGCCGCTCCGGGCAAGCCGGAAGGCGAAGTCGACACCCGCCCGTGATCCGCCGTGCCGCGTCGTCGATGATTCGTCACGACTGCTCTCGATCAGCAAGGAGACGCCATGCCCGACGGGCCGCCCGATGACGTATCGGTGGGCGAGAATTTCGGCCACATTCCGGCGCGTCCGGTTTCGTGGGCCGTGGTCTTTCTGGTGTGCGCCGGGTTCCTCGTCGGTGGCATCGGGCTGATCGCCGCCGCTGCCTGGATGTTCTGGGTCGGCATCGGCGTCGTTGCGGTCGGCACGATCCTCGGTGGGGTCACTCACGCGATGGCCGACGTGACCGCGCGCGCTCAGCGGTCGGGCCGCTCGAAGCAGTCGGTCGACAGCGAAGCGGCCACCCACTGACCGCGAGGTCAATGCGGCTCCGGACGGCGATGGGTTTCGGCCGCTTCGCCGGCAGCCTGTCGAGGGCGCTCGGTCGTGGTGACGGGCTGGTGATCGGCGGCAAGGTTGTGCTCGCTCTGTGTCCTGACGCATTCGCCCGTCTGGCCACCGGTCACCGGGTGGTGTTCGTGTCGGCCACCAATGGCAAAACCACGACAACCCGCCTGCTCGCGGCCGCGATGCGGGCCGCCGGGTCGGTCGTGACGAACGACTCGGGCGCGAACATGCCGGCCGGCATCGTGGCCGCACTGGCTCGCCCGTCCGCCGCGCCGAACGACCACGCACCCGCGGTGATCGAAGCCGACGAGACCTACCTTCCCGGCCTGTTGCCGGGAGCCCATGGGCCGCTACTCGTGCTCGGCAACCTCACCCGGGACCAGCTCGATCGGGTCGGCGAGGTCGCGATGGTGGCCCGTCGCTGGCGGGCCGCGTTCGCCAAGACCGACAGCCTCTCCGCAATAGCGAACGTCGATGATCCACATGTCGCCTGGGCGGCCGGTCTGATCAACGACGTCACGTGGGTGTCGGCCGGGCAACGCTGGACGGCTGATTCGGCGCTCTGCCCGTCGTGCGGCTTGATCCTGCACCGTGCGGCGGTCGATCACCCCGGCAATCCCGACTGGAGTTGTACGTGCGGCGTCCGCAGACCCACGCCAGCCTGGCAGCTTGAAACGACGGATACCAAGGCGACCCTCGTCGGGCCCGACGCCGCTCGTTATCCCATCGAATTGCAGCTGCCGGGCCGAGCCAATCAAGCAAACGCGGCGATGGCGGCGGTCGCGGCGCAGTTGCTCGGCGTCGCGCCTGGGACTGCCCTGACGGCGATGCAGTCGGTGCAGTCGGTCGGCGGCCGCTACCAAACCGTGTCGCTCGGTGGCCGGCAGGTTCGGCTGCTGCTCGGCAAGAACCCCGCCGGCTGGTCGGAGATGTTCGGCATGCTCGCGCCGGCGCCCGCGCCGGTGGTGATCGCGATCAATGCCCGCGCGGCCGACGGTAAGGATCCTTCGTGGTTGTGGGACGTGCCGTTCGAGCAGCTCGCCGACCGGTTCGTGGTGGCCACCGGCGAACGGCGCCACGACCTCGGCGTCCGGCTGCTGTATGCCGATGTCGCACACGCGACCGTTGCCGATCCCTGGACTGGCTTGCCATCCGAGGTTGCCGACGCCGGCCGACCCGGTCACCCTGCCCTCGACGCCGTCGGCACCTACACGGCGTTTCGCGAGTTGCTCCGACGCGGCGGAGGTGCCAACGACAATGGCCTCCATGGCTGAATCCCGGTTGCGGCTGATCTCGATCTATCCCGTCCTCCTTGGCACGTATGGCGATGGTGGCAACCTGCGCGTTCTCACGACCCGCGCCCGCGCACGAGGGATCGATGTCGACAGCATCGAACTGGACGCCGGGGAGCCGGTGCCCGATAGTGCCGACCTGTATCTGCTCGGTGGCGGGGAAGACGACGCCCAGGTAGCCGCCGCCCGAGCCCTGCGGGCCGACGGTGGACTCACGCGTGCGGCGACGAAAGGTGCCACCGTGTTCGGTGTGTGCGCGGGCTATCAGCTGCTGGGGGCCGTGTTCCCGGGCTCCGACGGTGTGCCCGAACCTGGCCTTGGACTTCTCGACGTCACCACCGAGCGGTTGCCCAAGCGGGCGGTAGGCGAACTGCTCGCAACCCCGTACGCAGCAGGGCTTAGGGATCCGTTGACAGGCTATGAGAACCACGCCGGAGCCACCCGACTCGGCACCGCGGCACAGCCGCTCGCGCGCGTCGAAGTCGGTATCGGTAACGGCACGAGTGACGCTGGCGAAGCAAGCTCCGAAGGCGCCGTTCAGGGTCATCTAATCGGTACCTACCTGCACGGTCCTGGCCTAGCGCGCAACCCAGAACTCGCCGATCTCCTGTTGTCCTGGGTGGTCGGTGCGCCGCTCGAGCCGTGGCCGCAGGCCGACGTCAATGCACTGCGGGCCGAACGGCTCGCCGCGGTGAGTCGCGGACGCCGATGAACGTCGATGGCGGCATGGACGGGTAGGAAGCGGCCGGGTTCGCGATCGTCGGGATGTCCACGCACTAGGGCAGACGGGAGACCCCGCACGCAGTGTTCGCGAACGGGTCGGCATGATGGGGCGATGGTCGACACCTCGCTGGCTGGCGCGTTGCTGGTCGCCTCGCCGACGCTCGACGACCCGAACTTCGCGCGCACCGTCGTGTTGTTGCTTGACCACCATGATGAGGGCGCCGTCGGCGTCATCTTGAACCGGCCCAGTGAGGTTGCGACGCGCGATGCGCTCACATTGCCGCCCGAACTGCCGTGGGTTCCCGCGTGGGCCGATGCGGCCAGCGAGCCTGCGGTCGTTCACGTCGGCGGCCCTGTCACCCCGCAGGCGGTGGTCTGCCTCGGTCGGGTGCGGTCGTGGTCGGCGCATCCGAGTATGCCCATGATCGCGACTCCGTCCGGGTGGACGCCGCTCGCGGGCGTCGTCGGGGCAGTCGACCTCGACCGTGAGCCGGCTGATCTGCTCGGCACCGTGCTCGCCCTCGACGCCCTGAGGGTTTTCGCCGGCTACGCGGGCTGGGGTCCGGGCCAACTCGAGCACGAGCTTCGGCTCGGTGGTTGGCTGGTGTTAGCGGCCGAGCCTGACGACGCGTTCACGGCCAAACCCGAAACGTTGTGGTCGCGGGTGCTGCGTCGTCAGGGTGGCGACCTGGCCCTGCTGCACACGATGCCGGTCGATCCCACCAACAACTGACACCTTCAGCTGCCGCGGCGGCCGCGCTGACCTAGACTCGGCGCCGTGACTGAAGAGCTGCCCGGGTTGGGCACCCTGACCATGCCGGAAACCGACGCGCGGCCGGTGCCGCGCTTGTCTCACGGCGATGGCGACCATGAACGGTTCGCCCATTACGCACCGAAAGACAAGATCGTCGAAGCGTCCGTGATGGGCACGCCGATCACCGCGTTGTGCGGAAAAGTCTGGGTACCGTCGCGCGACCCCAAGCGGTTCCCGGTGTGTCCCGAATGCAAGGACATCTACGAGAACGTGCTCAGCGGCGGCGACAAGCCCGCGGAGTAGGGCATGTCCTCCGGGTTTCCGACCGCTGACCTGCCCGACGTCACCGCACGTGCGTACGCCGATGCGCTCGACGCCGCCGACCCGTTGCGCGAGTTTCGTGATCGGTTCATGCCTCTCAGTGGCCCCGACGCCGATCGGCTGATCTATCTCGACGGCAACTCTCTCGGTCGACCGCCGCTGTCCGCGCTCGACCGACTGCACGCGCTGGTCGAAGGCGAGTGGGCCGGTGGCCTGGCCAGGTCGTGGGGGGCGTCGCCGCCGACGTCAGGGCGGCCGGCCTGGATCGAGTTACCGACCGTTGTCGGCGACCTTGTCGGCACCCACGTGCTTGGCGCCGCCCCAGGCCAAGTGGTCATCAGCGACTCGACGACGGTCAACCTGTACAAGCTCGCGGTAGCCGCACTCGACGTGAGACCGGATCGGCGCACGATCATTACCGAAGCGGGCAACTTCCCGACCGACCGCTACGTGCTTGAAGGCTTGGCGTCGGCACGCGGACTTCGGATCGAGTACCTCAACTTTGACGCGATCGCCGGCTGCGCGGCGTCCGACCTTGCTGCCGTGCTGAGTACCGACGTCGCGCTGGTGTGTCTGTCACACGTCGACTACCGGTCAGCCGTGATCGCCGACATGGCGGGCATCACCCGCGCGGCGCACGAGGTCGGTGCGTTGGTGCTGTGGGATCTGTGCCATTCGGTCGGATCGGTGCCGATCGATCTCGACTCCGCCGGCGTCGATCTCGCGGTTGGCTGCACCTACAAATACCTTGATGCCGGGCCTGGCGCACCGGCATTTCTCTATGTTCGCAAGGAATTGCAGTCGTCGTTGCGGCAACCGATCTGGGGTTGGTTCGGTCAGCGCGATCAATTCGAGATGGGTGCCAGCTATGACCCGGCGTTGACGATTGACCGGTTCACGACCGGCACTCCGAACATTCTCGGCATCACGCTGGTCGAAGCGGGCGTCGAGTTGCTGACCGAAGCAGGAGTCGACCGGCTACGGGCCAAGGGCATTGCGTTGACGTCGTACCTCATTGACCTTTTTGACCAGTGGCTTGCACCACTCGGGTTCGAGTTGGCGAGCCCTCGCGACGCGGCGTTGCGGGGGTCGCACATCTCGCTACGACACCCTGGAGCCCTCAGACTGTGCCGCGCATTGCTCGACGAGCACGTCGTCCCCGACTACCGCGAGCCCGACCTGGTGCGCTTTGGCATGGCGGCGTTGACGACGAGCTTCGCCGACGTGCACGAAGCAATGCACCGCCTTCAGGCAATCGTGATCTCAGGCCGATATCTCGATGTCGAGACAGTCAGACCGCGCGTTACTTAGCGGTCAGCTGATCTGTGGCAACCTCGTGTTGGGCAGCACTTCGACCCACGTGCGGCCCGGTGCGAGCGCGATGATCTGGCCGGTCGCCGTGAACAACTTCATCGGTGCGTTCTCGGAAGGTCGGTTCCAGGTTCCCTTGACCATCAGGCCGTTGCGAAAGACCCAGACCTGCCCAGAGCCGATCACCACCGGAAGTGGTACGACAGTTCCGTGTGAGTCGCGCGCGCCGGTATTGCGCACGGCGACCGACATGACGACCACATTCACCGACGACACCTGATGGCCGTCGATGAGCAGGTCGGGATGCCCGCTTTGGTTGCGCATGTACTGCGAGCCGTTCCAATTCCAGGCAGCGGTGGCGGCGTCGTACTGGGCGGTGATGGTCTTCGCGGGAAGCGCCGGTACAGGCGTGGCAGCGGCGTAACTGAAGATCGGCGGCGGCGGTGTGGTCGATGGCGCTCGCTGCTCGCCGGCCGCGTAGAGCATGGCGGTCGTGCCGAACACCTGATGCGGGATGGCGTGATCCTTGCGGATCACGAAGAGCGACGGGCTGACGTCCCACCACATAGGGGTCGCGTTCGAGTGGTCGGTGATCGGGCCGAGGTCGGTCTTGGTGCCGCCCGAGAACGCGAAATAGGAGTGACCAAGCAGGTGCAGCAAGTCGGCGTCGACAGGTCGGGCCGAGCGGATCGGGCCGAAGACGCCGACGTCCTGCGAATGGAACACGGCGAGAAGCCGCGTGAGGCCGCCCTCAACCGGGAGGTCGAACACGATGTCGGCTTGATTGAGGCCCGCCTGAGGCCACGCGCCAGCGACGTTGTCGATCTTGACGCCGAGGGCCGGCCGCGTCGCGGCTGCCAGACTGGACGGCAGGCCGGTGAGTGGGTCGGGGCCGCCGGCCACTGCCGCTGCGGACGACGCGGCGGCAGAAGCAGACGCTACCGCAGCCTCGGATGCCGAGGACGCCGCGACCGACGATGCCGCTGCTGCCGAGCTCGCGGCCGCCGAGATCGCCGCGCTGGTCGGCGAGACGCCCGAGAGGTGGGACGCCGACGAGGACGCGTGGGTGCATGCGCTCAACAGCAGGGCGCCAACTGTGACGACCCCGCCTAGCCCAATGCGGCGCCGAGATCCGGCCGTGACGTGGCGCACTGGACGTTCCTGCTTCCTGTTGATGAACCCGGCCGACCCTACCTGGCCACTCTGAATGTGGTGGGCAATCGGGTGAAAGACAGCTTTCGGGCGGCCTTTCGGCGTGCCGAGCGCTCGATGAACCCGGTCGTCGCGCGCACCTCTCGTATGGTGCGGGGATGGATGTCAGGACGGTGTTTCCGTGCGATGCCTCCAGCGTCGCCGCAGCTCGCCGCCTGGTTCGGGGGCAACTGGCATCAGACAGCACCACCGCCTCGAGGCGATCGGACCGCGAGGACATCGTCGATGCCGCCACGTTGTTGCTGAGCGAGTTGGTCACGAACGCGATCGTGCATGCGCGCACCAACGTCGAAGTGCATCTGGTGACCGATGAACGCATGTTGCGCGCGGAGGTGAGCGACGGAAATCCGGCACTGCCAGAGCCACGGCGTCCGAATGGATTAAACGGCACCGGCCGTGGGCTTCAGCTGATCGACGACGTCGCCAGTCGCTGGGGTGTCGTGTCGTCGGGCGCCGGGAAGACCGTGTGGTTTGAGCTCACCTTCGCGAGCTGAATCTGCCTTATCAGGATGGATCGATCAGCACATGGCCCGGTGGTGGCGGCTCATCAGGGGCCACGGTCAGTTCCGACTCGCGTAAGTGTGGCCACGCCGCATGCAGCATCGCCGCGAGTGGCACCGCCACGATCGCCCCGACCACGCCTTCGAGAATCGTTCCCGCGGTGAGCGCTAGGGCGATCGCGAGCGGGTGCAGTTTGACATAGCGGCCCATGATGATCGGCTGCAAGAAGTGGCCCTCGAGTTGATGCTCGACGACCAGGATGATCAGCAAGATGACGCCTGCCTGCACGCCGTGGGTGCCCATCGTCACGAATACGGCAAGACCGCCACCGACGAGAACGCCGACGAGCGGCACGAAGCTGGTGATGAACACCAGCAGCGTCAGCGGCGCCACCAGCGGCACGCCGAGAACCGACAACGAGACGCCCATGATCAGCGCGTGGATCATCGCGATGACGACGCTGCCCCTGATGTAGCCCGAGAGTGTGTTCCACGCAGCCAGCGCGGCGCGGTCGACACGCTCGGCGGTGCGAGCGCGAAAGGGCGATGCCACGAACCGCCAGATGCGCTCGCCGTCGTAGATCAGGAAGAACGTGATGAAGGCTGACAGGACGAGACCGGCAATGATCTCGACCGCGACACTGGCCCCGCTCACGACGCCGTTGGCGATGGCGCCGCGATGTTGGTTGAGCTGGTCAAGGCCCTTCTGTTGAAGGTCTTTGAGGTTTTGGTCCTTCAAATGCAAGGGGCCGGTCGAGAGCCAGTGCCGGAGCTTGTCGCTCGTTGCCGACAGGTCGCGGACCAGCGTGTGCCATTCCACCGTCGATCGGTAGACGACGAGGGTGCCGACACCGAGGATGACGAGGCTGGCGAGGAGGAAGGTGACCCACGTCGCGAGGAGCCTCGAGAGACCCGCTCGTTGAAGACGGGCGGCCAGCGGGCGGAGCAAGGCGCTGAAGACCATCGCGCCGAGGAACGGCAGCACTACCAGCTGGATGCGCAGGATGAATTGGAGGACGTAGTAGGCGACGATGCCGAGAGCGATGAGGCGCCATGACCACGCTCCGCCCGTGACGAGCCACCGGGGCAGCAGGGTCTGGGCAGGCGGCGGACCGCTCGGCTTGGTCGCCGCCAATGCTGCTTCGGCAGAGGCGGAGACCGACGCCGACGAGGGCGTGATCAGCGGGCCTGTCGACATGCGGGGTCGGGCTCCCTTCACCTGGTTGCACGGAGTGTGCCACGGGCTTACCCCGATCCGGTCGTCTCACCCGGAAGCGCCACGATCCTCAGCGGTCGCGAGCAGTGACGTACTGCGCGAGGTGCACCAGTGCCTGCGCCGCGACCGGCTCAAGGTCGATGCCGGTGAGCGCATCGCAAGCGCGATCCAGGCGGCGCTGCGCTTCGTCGGTGGCCCATGTGCGGCCGCCGGCCTCGTCGACCAGGGACGCCGCGCGCGCGACGGCATCGTCGTCGGCGTCCTGGTTCAGGACGCCGGAGGCGTAGACGTTGCGTAGCTCGGCGCCGGCCGCCGTCCCTGAGTTCATCGCCGCCACCACCGGCAGGCTGTTCTTGCGGGCCCGCAGGTCGGCTCCGACCGGCTTACCGGTGCTGGCCGTCGAGCCCCAGATGCCGAGCAGGTCGTCGACCAACTGGAACGCCAGCCCAAGTTGGTAGCCGAAGACGTCGAGCGCTTTGACGATGTCGGCTGGCCCCGCGGCAACACGCGCGCCGATGGAGGCCGAGCAGGCCATCAGTGCTGCCGTCTTCCCGGCCGCCATCTCGAGACACTCGTCGAGCTCGACATCGAGCCGGCGCTCGAACTCGAGATCGCCGATCTGGCCGACGATGAGGTGCTGGGCCGCCGCCGCGAGGGCGCGCTGCGCCGACTGCGAACGCGCCGGGTCGATGTCGAGCAGGGCCTCGAAGGCAAGGGCAAGCAGCGCGTCGCCGGCCAGGATCGCGGCGGAACTGCCGAAGACCGTCCACGCGGTTGGCCGATGCCGGCGTTCGGTATCGGCGTCCATGACGTCGTCGTGCAGGAGGGAGAAGTTGTGCACGAACTCGACCGCGAGGCCACCCGGGACACCGTCAACGGCTGGTGCACCGACGGCCTGAGCCGACAGCACGGCGAGGGTGGGCCGCAGTGCTTTTCCTGCGCTTCCCACTCTGGCTGCCGTGCCACCGTCGGCCGCGCCGATACTGCCGTCGGCTGTGCTGCTGCCGTCGGCGTCGACCCAGCCGAGGTGGTAGGCGACGACGTCGCGCACGGCCGGCGCTAGTCGACCGACGGCAGCCCGCATCGGCGCGTCGAACAGGCCGCGGGCGGCGGTGAGAATCGCGGTCGGGGTCGACGAGCCGGCCGCTTCGAACGGCGACCGTTCGGTGGTCGGAGTCACGCGGATGCCTCCTGCGAGGGTTCGAGCGACGTGGCCGCCCTCGCCGTGGTGCGCCATTGCTCCATCGCGCGAGCGGCCGCCAGACCGCTGCGCACCGCGCCCTCCATCGTGGCCGGCCACCCGGTGTCGCTCCACGCACCCGCGATGAAAAGTCCGGGTAGGGCGGTCGTTGTCGGCAGCCGCCGAGCGGCGCTTCCGGGTACCGGTCGGAAGGTCGCCTCTCGTTCGCGGGTCACGAAGAAATCGAGCACTACCGCATCACGCGCGGCTGGCAGCACGCGCAGGAGTTCGGGGAGGAACACCGCACGCAAATCGGCGACGGGTTCGTCGATCCATTCGTCGGCAGCTGAGACCGACACCGCGATGTACTGCCCACTGCTAAGGCCTGAGGGGTGGGTGCGGTCGAAAACGAACTGGACGGGCGAGCCGACCGCGCCGACGAAGGGCTCGGTCAGGACGACGCGATCGAAGATCACATGAACGTTGATGATCGGAGCCACGCCGAGACCACGCGGCAGGCTGGGGTCGGCGACGGCACCGTCGGGCAAGAGGTCGGCGGTCACGTCGTGGGGAACGGCCAACACCACGGCGTCCGCCTCGATGGTTGCGGTGTCAGTGTCGACCTGCCACCGATCGCCTGGCAGTGGTGTGACTGTGCGCACGATCGAGTGCAGCCTGATGTCGTGGGCCGCCAGAGCTGCGGCCGCCGCGTCGCCGTGCAACTGTCCGAGGGGAACGGTGGCGACGCCGATGTCGCAGGCACTGTGGTGGCGGAGGAGACCGTCCTGGAACACCATGGCGGCAAGGGAAAGTGAGACCTGCGAAGCCGGCGCATTCAGAGTAGCGACGGTGAACACGTCGAACAGGTGCTCGATCGCCTCGTCAGACTGCCCGTGTGCGGTGAGCCACGCACCGAAGGTCTGGGCCTCGGACGCAGGGGAGTCCCGGTCGACCCGGTTCAACGCCAGCGCTGCGCCGACCGCACGCAGGCGCCGCATCGGCGACAGCAGCCGATACGTCAGCAGTGCACGCGACAGATGCAGCGGAGCGGGCAGACGGTCGCGGCGCAGTCTCGCTCGCTGCCCCGTGCGCGGATCGACGACGGGGACGTCGAGTCGGGGCTGAAGTGAGGTCTGATCTTCGACACCGAGGCGCCGCAGAAAGCCGCGGTACGCGGTGCAGCAGCGCAAGAAGACGTGCTGACCGTTGTCGACGATCAGCTCGCGGCCATCGAAAGCGCGCGTGAACGAATGCGTGGCACCGCCGAGGCGGGCCCGTGACTCGAGTACGGTAACCGACCAGCCGGCATCGGCCGCCGTGACGGCTGCGGACAATCCACTCAGGCCACCGCCGACCACTACCACGGTCGGCGTCTTGTGAGCCGCGGTCATCGGTGCCTCACCGTCGACTCGTCGTGAGGCTGCGAGCTGCCAGATAGGCCTTTTCCCAGGCGGGCAAGGAGATTCTTGAGCGCAGCACTGCCTGCGGATCGCGGGCGATGCGCTTGAGCAGTCGGTGATAGATGCCGGCCATGGCGGAACAGCACGCGGCGCTACGTGAGTCGAGATAGGGCAGCAGCGCAAGCCCCTCGGCGTACCACTTCTCGGCCCGAGCGGCTTGTTCGCGTAGCAATGCTGACGTGCGGCCGCCATCGTCGGCGACGAAGCCATCCGGGTCGAGCCGAAGCTCCACCCCGGCCGCCTCAAGTTCGTCGTGCGGCAGGTAGACCCGACCGTTGTGCAGGTCTTCACGAACGTCGCGCAGGATGTTGGTCAGCTGCAGCCCGACCCCGAGGGCGTCGGCGAGCGGCGTCGCCGCACCTGGGTCGGAGCTTTCGAAGACGCCGATCGACAGGCGCCCGATCGAGCCAGCGACGCAGCGGCAATAGTGCACCAAATCGGGGAACGTCTCGTAATGTGCGCCTTTGACGTCGAGCTCACAACCGTCGACAAGTTCGAGGAACGCCAGCGTCGGGATCGGCAGCCGCGCCGCTGCGGCGCTGAGGGCAAGCAACACGGGGTCGGACGTCGGTCCGCCGATGCCTTTGATATCGCGACGGGCGTCGTCGAGCAGCCGGAGCTTGTCGTCGGCAGGCAAGGTGCCATCGCCAATGTCGTCGATGCGCCGTGCATAGGCATAGACGGCCGCGAGTGCGCCACGTTTGGCCGGGGCGAGCAGCCTGATGCCGTACGAGAAATTCTTCGCGGCCGCCACCATGATGTGTTCGCACTCTGCGTAGGCCGCGGCCAGCGTGGCCGCTGCCGCGGCGTCCGTCTCGTTGTTCGTCATGAACGGTCACCAGCCGGGGCGGTTCGTCGGGAGGCCAGCACGCCGATAGCTTCGCGCAATAGTCGCGGTTTCGTCGGTCTCGGTGGTCCGGCCAGCACGTCGAAGTCGGCGGCCGCGATCGCGTGCAGCGCGGCGCGGCCGCCCGCGACGAAGCCTGCGATGGCTAACTTGCCGCGGCCGGGCACCCGGCGCACGAGCGGAGCGCCCTGGCGCAGCAGGTCGTCAGCGCGCGCGACCTCGAAGGCGAGCAGCGTCTTGACCGCAGGCCCGGCATGCTCTGCGCGCAGGTCTGCTTCGCTCACCCCGAATCGCCGCACGTCTTCCTGGGGCAGATAGACCCGGCCGCGGCTCAGGTCTTCGGCGACATCTTGCCAATGCTCGGCGAGTTGGAGCGCGGTGCAGACGCGGTCGGAGAGCTCAAGGCGATCGGGGGTTGCGAGACCCAGGACGGCGAGCACCAGGTGCCCCACGGGGTCGGCCGACAGCGCGCAGTACGCGCGCAGGTCGTCGAAGGTCTCGTACCGGTCGACCCGCTGGTCGACCCGGTTGGCTTCGACCAGCCGACGCAACGGCAGCTCGGGCAGCCGGCCCGCCTGCACCGGCGCCGTCAGCGCGGCGACGGCCGGCATGCTCGGTGCCGCACCGGCAAAGAGCGTGCTGACATCGGCGTCAACAAGGTCGAGCAGCTCGAGCCGTACAGGGACGTCGACGCCGGGCTCATCGCCAATGTCGTCGACGAAGCGCGCGTAGCCGTAGATCGCCAGCAGGTCGGCGCGTAGCTGGGCGGGCAGAATGCCAAGCGCCACTGGGAAGTTCTCGGAGTGCGACTTGGCGAGCACCCGATCGAGGGCCTGGAGCGAGGGCCCGGCTGCTGTCACTGGCGGCTCGCCTCTTCTCCGGTGTTGCCCCGTCGCTACTCGTGTGCTGACCCTGAGACCGTACCGATCCGCTCGCGATCAGGCTCGGGTAGCGGCCCGCGGCTCCGCTCGACCCTACGATGAACCCATGACGACGGCGCCTGCGGAGGTGGAGCGCCCGGAAACCGAGATCACGCCCGACCATCCTTGGGTGACGGTGGTCTGGGACGACCCGGTCAACCTGATGGAGTACGTCACGCACGTGTTCCAGAAGTTGTTCGGCTATCCGAAAGAGAAGGCCGAGAAGCTGATGCTCCAGGTGCACCACGAAGGCCGCGCCGCCGTGTCGGCCGGCACCCGCGAGCAGATGGAAAACGACGTGCAACGGCTGCACGCCCATGGCCTGTGGGCCACCTTGCAAAAGGACAGCTGAGCGGTGCCGGGTGGCTGTTGATGGCTAGGGTCAGCCGCCGGTCGAGGGGTCCGCGCGTGCATTTGCGGGACGACGAGGTGCTGGTGTTCACCCACCTCGTCGACGAACTCGACGAGTTGCTGACGAGCGACTCCGCGAGCGATTCCAGCGATTCCGCCGGGGAGCCCGAGCCTTCGCTAGGAGCCGACGTCATCGCGGGCCTCAGCTGGCCTGCCGCCGACCCGATCACCGCGCCGGCCGATCCCGCGTTGCGGCGGCTGCTACCCGATGCCTATCCAGACGATCTGGAGGCCGCCGCAGAGTTTCGTCGGTACACCGATGCGACCCTGCGCGACGGCATGCGGGCCGACCTCGACGTCGTCCGCGCCGGTCTTGGAATCATCGCCGTAGGCGGTCACGCGACGCTGGACGACGAGCAGGCACAGGCGTGGCTGCGGGTGCTGAATCGGCTGCGTCTTGTGCTCGCGACGAGGCTTGGCATCGAGAAGGCCGACGACCACGAGGAACTCGATCGGCTCGCCGACGACGATCCGCGGGCAACGTCGTATCTGCTGTTCGGGTGGGTTGGTTATGTGCTCAGTGACCTGCTCAGGGCGCTCGGCTGAGCGGGCTACTAGCCTTGAGGCCATGCTCGTGATCGCCCAGCCCACCGTTGACGAGATCGTGGCGCACGCTCGTCGCGATCATCCGGACGAGGCATGCGGCGTGGTGGCCGGCCGCGTCGGCAGCGATCGGCCCGAGCGGTTTGTCCCGATGCGCAATGCGGCGCGGTCGCCGACCTTCTACGAGTTCGACTCGATCGACCTGCTGAAGCTGTACCGCGAGATGGACGAACTCGACCAGGAGCCGGTCGTCGTTTACCACTCGCATACGGCCACTGAGGCATATCCCTCGCGCACCGACGTCTCCTATGCCTCGGAGCCGGGCGCCCACTACGTGCTGGTGTCAACCCGTGAGCCCGATACCGTGGAGTTTCGCTCGTACCGAATCGTCGAGGGCATCGTGACCGAGGAAGAGGTCAGGGTGGTCGCGGTGTTAGACCCTGAAGAGACCAGCTAGCTCTCGCGTTCTCTTGACCGACGTCCTTCTGAGGAGATTTCCGGCATGGCCATCGAGGTCCGCATCCCGACGATCCTGCGCACGTACACCGGCGGCGAGAAGGTGGTGGCCGGCGAGGGCGCCACGTTGGCAGAACTCCTCTCCGAACTCGACTCCCGGCACGCTGGGTTGCGTGAGCGCATCGTCGACGAGAAGGGTCTGCGCCGGTTCGTCAACGTGTACGTGAACGACGAAGACGTGCGCTTCATGGGCGGACTCGAGACCGCGTTGAAGGACGGCGACACGGTGACGGTGCTTCCCGCAGTCGCGGGTGGTTGAGCGTTTCCGGTGCGCTACGACTCCCTGGTTGACTCCGTCGGGCAGACACCGCTCGTCGGCCTGCCGCGGCTGTCGCCGTCCGCCGATGTACGTCTGTGGGCCAAGCTCGAAGACCGCAACCCGACTGGCTCGATCAAGGACCGCGCTGCCGTCTACATGATCAACGCGGCCGAAAAGGACGGCCTGCTGACCGTCGGCGACACAATTCTCGAGCCCACGTCGGGCAATACCGGCATCTCGCTGGCGATGGTGGCCAAGCAGCGCGGCTACAAGCTGGTGTGTGTCATGCCCGAGAACACCTCGATCGAACGGCGCCAGTTGCTGGAGATGTGGGGTGCGTCGATCGTCTTCTCACCGGCCGCGGGCGGGTCGAACGAGGCGGTACGGGTGGCGAAAGCGATCTCGGCGGAGCATCCGGACTGGGTGATGCTCTACCAATACGGCAACCCGGCGAACGCACTCGCGCACTACGAGACGACCGGCCCCGAGATCTTGGCCGACCTGCCGGCGATCACGCACTTCGTCGCCGGCCTCGGCACGACGGGCACCCTGATGGGCTGTGGCCGGTTCCTGCGCGAGCAGGTGCCCGACATCCAGATCGTGGCCGCAGAGCCGCGCTATGGCGAGCTGGTGTATGGGCTGCGCAACCTCGACGAAGGATTCGTGCCCGAGCTGTACGACGAGTCGGTGCTGACCGCGCGCTTCTCAGTCGGCCCGGCGGAGGCGTTGCGGCGCACCCGGGAGCTGGTCGAGCAAGAAGGCATCTTCGCCGGGATCTCGACCGGTGCGATCCTGCATGCGGCGCTGGGTTCGGCGGCCAAGGCGGTCGCGGCCGGCGTCCGGGCCGACATCGCCTTTGTGGTGTGCGACGGGGGCTGGAAGTACCTCTCGACCGGCGCTTACGCCGGCACGCTCGAGGAAGCCGAGGCTGGCCTCGAAGGCCAGCTCTGGGCCTGAACCCGTCCACCTGCTGGCCGCCGTCCTCCCGCCGCGGCCGCCGTCCCGCCGCGGCCGCCGTCCCGCCGCGGCCGCCGTCCCGCCGCGGCCGCCGTCCCTTCGCGCGCGCCGTCCCACCAAAACGCGGGCGGGACGTCGGTAGGCTGGCGCTCGTGGGAACCGGGAACGTGGCAAACGTGGCAACAGCAAACGGGTCGCCGATCGGGGTCTTCGACAGCGGCGTCGGCGGCTTGACGGTCGCGCGAGCGATGCTCGACCTGCTGCCGCACGAGCCCCTCTACTACGT
>Ga0080027_10000365_pt1 | contig 19356 bp, 15 predicted proteins | sample OrgsoiDNA2013046_FD_70962 | JGI IMG/M metagenome (GOLD analysis project Ga0080027, IMG submission 70962) | Permafrost soil microbial communities from the Arctic, to analyse light accelerated degradation of dissolved organic matter (DOM) -... | ecosystem: Environmental > Terrestrial > Soil >... | reverse complement strand
CCTATGGATCCTTTTGGACCGAAATAACTTGACGTATGTGCAATGAGTTTTTTCCCGTAGCGGATCAGTATACCTGAATCATTTAATGGAATTGAATTTGAATCCGGGGCTGACCATAAGGGTTCTGCTACGGTGTTTGATCCCGTATTTAACTTTTCGGAGGAATGGTATAAGTTTTTTTCTTTTCGTTCAAACCAGATTAATAGAATAACCAGTAAGACCGAAGTTATAATCAGCCATTTTCGGGACATAGGATGCGATTAATTTTCCTCTTAGGTATACTTTTAAACGTAACAATAAGTACAACCATGTTCCTGAGCCCGGCCAACTGCCCATACTCCTGACGGTACAGGTTGAAATCCCGGATTCAGATTTGCAAGCCATTCTTTTTTCACATCTGCCGGATCAAGGTTCATTTTCATAGCCATAACCGCACTATTTACGGAAATTGCCATTTCACAAACACAAAACATCACGCCGCTTGCCTGTAAGTCCCTTATTCCGAGAGGCACTGCGCCGATCCCGGGGATTTTGAATTTATCAGGTGTTGTTTCCCAGAAAGGATTGGCTGTTGCCGGTGTAGTGGTTTGCCAGGCATTAATTTTAAATACCTCCCCGAATTTATATTTTTCCCAAAGACTGTCATTCAATCCATAAGGAATGGCGCTGTGACGTAAAACAACGACCACGCCGCAATCTTTTTCCGGAGTTCCTGTAGCGGCATTTGTTACCAGAAAAATTTTGGGCCACGCAAACGGAAAAATTTCTTTTGGCTCCGTGCAATCGAATATCATCCGGTGTTTGCCTTTTACCATGTTGAACCATGCCTCAGCATCCATTGCTGACTTGTTAAATTCAGTTCCTGCAAATGCATCTGCAGGGGTTATCAGCGAAGTGGCACCCAACAGCGCAGCAGCACCGGTTACCTTACCTAAAAAATCACGCCTGTTGGCGGTTTGTTTCATGTTGTCCGTACTCATATGATGAATGTTTTAATGGTTTAAAAAAGCGTTTCGATTGAAAATTAACATAGCAAACCTAACCTGAAGTTGTATTTATTTTATTGGAAAAAAGTGACAAAATCTAATTGTTCAGTTTTGATTCATATTCCGATTTGTAAGACATATAATCATGGGGCAATTTACCCGTAAAAGTTTTGAATTCATGTATAAAATGGCTTTGATCATAATAGCCAAACAGTTCAGCCAGCCGATGCCATTTTACATTTATATCGGAATCCAGGAAACGAATGACCGCATTAAACCTGACAAGCCTGGAAAAAATTTTTGGATGAAGCCCAAACTGTTCAAGAAAATGTCTTTCCAGTGTACGTTTTGTTGTAAATGTGACTTTTTCAAGTTCCCCCATCGAAATACTTCCTTTGGTTCTTTTTATGAGACGAAAGGCTTCGTCCACATTCCTTGTTTGTTTTTTCCCTGTGTTCAAATATTGTAAAAGAAATGAATCGACCAGTTCAATTTTTTCCGAAAGGGGAATTTTTCTGATTTCCATACTGAGCGCCGTCAGCAGGGTACCAAAATATTTCTCTGAATTTATACAGCCTTTATTAAACTGATGCGTGTGAATTTGAAAAAGTTTAAAAAGTGTACCAGGATGAAGATGGATGATCATTTTTTTCATCCCTGAAAATAAACGTACCCGGCATATTTCATCGTTTGGACCAACAACAAAACTGGGAGGACAGTATTCGGAAAGATTGCAATCATACACTGTATTTTCTTCCCCTAACTCAATGACCAGACTTTGGGTAATATGAGGCAGGATTGTTTTTTCAATATAGCCATCCTGCATTTGGTCAACCGAAACAATAAGATATGATTCAACAAACTGCCTGAGCAGGGCATGCGGAAAAAAAGTATGCACATGAAACATATTTCCGATTTGGATAAGTAAAATGAGGAAACCTTTAGTTTTCAGTGTTACAAACGGATTGAAGCTAAGATTTTAGTTGCTTATTCTAGCGGTATGGGTATATAATTTTTTAGTATTAATTCGTAAAAGCGTGATCTTTTCATGATTGGACAGCTTTTTTTATTTTTACTGCAAAATTACAGGAGTAAATTGGGTGTAAACATAGATTCCTGTTACGAATACATTATGCACAAATTTTACTTTAGCACTACTTTTTGCTTATTTACAATACTGCATTTCCAGGCACAGGTACCTGTGCGCATGGAGCCAATGCATCATAATATTTTTGAAAATACACGTGTAAGAATTTTGGATGTTCATATACCCCGTGGAGACACTACACTTTTCCATATCCATGCAACACCCTCGGTGTTCCTGATACTGTCTAATGTTAAAACGGGAAGCCAGGTGATTAGTGAAGAAGACAGATCATTAAATCCTGTTCCTCATTTTGGAAATATTTATTTTGAGGGCTTTTATATAAAACCAAGGATTCATCGCGTTTGGAACGAAGATACCGCAGCATTTCACGTGATGGATATTGAACTTATCAGTAAGAAATATATTGCGATTGATTCACCATTGCATCAGGAGGCGTTTGTTTTTTTATTTGAAGAAAAACCTGTTCGGGGTTATCAATTGAACCTGCTTCCGGAAAAGACTGTTCATATTTTGGGTCGTAAAGCGGATATTTTAGCTGTTCTCCAAACAGATTTTGTTCAGGATATAATTATTAATGGAAGGGCTTTCAAAAGGAAAGGCGAATTCGTTTACATTCCTGCAGAAACACCCGTTGATTTCCAAAATAATGGGAAACAGTCAGCGGTCTTTGCATTTTTCGAAATAAAATAACCGCCTGAGCCTTTTGATTCCCAGAAATGATATTTGCGCTTATTGTGAAAATTTGAATTTCACTATTATGTCATTTCCCCGACAGCATGGATTATTGGATTAGGTAATTTTGAATATTATTTAAGCTTTTATGAAAGATAAGGAGGCATTCGCAAATTATACATCTTCAACGCAAAATGAATGGCTGGAAACGAATGGGTTAGGGGGATGGTCGGGCAGCAGCTTATGCGGGTGCAATACACGCAGATACCATGGTTTGCTCATGGCGGCTATCAAACCGCCAGCAGAAAGAATGCTTCTCGTTTCTAAACTGGATGAAACAATCATCCTGGATGGGAAAAGATTTGAACTCAGTACGAATAATTATGGCACTGCAATTGCACCCGAAGGGTTTGAATTTATCAGTTCTTTTAACAGGCTTTTGTTTCCTGAATGGATTTATGATCTGGAAAATATCCGGATAAGTAAGACCATTACCATGTTGAACGGAGAGAACACAACCCTAATCCGGTATAAGGTATTGAAATCTCCAATGTATTTTAGTATGGAATTCCTTCCACTTATTGCTGCAAGGGGTTACCATTCCCTACAAAATGCATCTGCCAATATTTACTGGGATGTGATATTTCAAAACGGTATTTTTCGTAACCAGCCTTTTGCGGGAGCCCCTGAGATTTTTATTTCAATACCCGGATCAACTTATCAATCGAGAAATCAATGGTTCTATCATTTTAACTATGATATAGATCAATACCGGGGACAGGAGTTTGAAGAGGACCTTTTTAATCATGGCATTTTCACTGTTCAATTGAAGGAAGGAGATGTTTTGGATATCCTGCTTTCAACAGAAAATCCTTCCGGAAGGAATACAAATGCATTGTTCGAAGGCGAAACAGAACGTAAAAAAGGCTTACAACATAATGTTCAAAATCCTTTGCTTCAACAATTGAACCAGGCAGCAGATCAGTTTATCGTTATAAGAGAACTGACCGATTTAAATGGTACCGGAATACCTGCCACACTAAAAACCATTATTGCCGGATATCATTGGTTTACAGACTGGAGCCGGGATACGATGATATCCCTGCCGGGATTATGTTTGAATACGGGTCGCTTTGAAGATGCAAAGAAGATTTTATCGGTATTTGCAAAATCGGTGAGCATGGGCATGTTGCCAAACCGTTTTCAGGATAACAATGAACCACCTGAATATAATAATGTAGATGGGACACTTTGGTTTTTTATCGCGATCCATTTTTATCTGCAGGCTACAGATGACAGTAAATTTATTCTTGATGAGATACTTCCGGTGTTAAAAGATATTATGGACTGGCACTTTAAAGGGACCCGGTATAATATCCATATGGATCATGATGGACTTTTATTTGCTGGTGAGAAAGGACAGCAACTCACATGGATGGATGCCCGGATTGGGGATTGGGTAGTAACACCGCGTATGGGAAAACCTGTTGAAATCCAGGCACTATGGTATAACGCATTGAAAATATTTGAGGTATTGCTTTTGCAGAATGGAGAAGCGGCAGCAGCAAATAAAATGCATCAACAGGCTGAAGAAACGAAAGTAAATTTTAATAGTAAGTTTTGGTATAAGGATGGAAGATATTTGTTTGATAATATCGATGAAAATGGAATTCATGATGCTTCTTTGCGCCCGAACCAGGTGTTTGCGATCAGCTTGCCCTATACATTAATTGAAAAAGAGAAGGCTGTCGCCGTGCTGAAAGCAATGACTTCCAAATTGTATGTACCTGTTGGTCTGAGAAGTCTTTCACCAGATGATCCGCGGTATATAGGACACTACGGAGGAAATGCATTTAAGCGCGATAGTTCATACCATGAAGGTACAGTCTGGAGCTGGCTGCTTGGCCCCTATCTGGAAGCCGGGATGAAAACAGAAGGAGAATCATTTCGGCCTTTTGCTAAATCGATCATACAACGATTTGCTTACCATTTGAACGAAGGATGTATCGGAACAGTATCAGAAATATTTGACGGAGACGCTCCGCATCATCCCAGAGGATGCGTAGCCCAGGCATGGGGGGTTTCTGAAATACTCAGGGTCGTAAAGTCCTTTAATCTCTAAAACCTAACCAACTAAACAATAAATTTTTTACAGGATTAATTTTTTGATATGAGAGCCATGGATATTGCTGCTGAGAAAGGGGTGTCGGAAACGATGCAATGGAGAACTTCTTTTGCAAAAAACTGGATATTATATTTACAGGAAGGACTGGGTCTGGGAATTTTTATGTTTTCGGCATGTTTCTTCAATGGGCTTTTATTTGGAAAAGGAGGTTACCTGAATAATAGTTTAACACCAAATGCTCTTCAGGTGCTGATTGGGCTGCTCATGGGACTGACGGCATTGTTTATTTTTTATTCTCCATTTACAAGTCTTTCAGGTTCTCATATTAACACCGCGGTAACCCTCGCTTTTTTAAGGGTAGGGAAGATAGATAAATGGGATGCTTTTTTCTATATCATTTTTCAGGTGATTGGCGGAACACTGACTGTTTTTCTCATGGCCTTTTTTATGAGAGAAAATTTAACAGCAGCGCCATTGCATTATGTGATTACTATTCCCGGAAAATATGGTGTAATTGCAGCGGCCATGACAGAATTGGTTATTGCTTTTATCATGATGAATATGGTACTTTTTACATCAGATCACCCGGTGTTAAAAAATTATACCCGGAAACTGGCAGCGGGTTTAGTTTTTATTTTTGTGGTTTTTGCCGGACCGGTTTCAGGATTTGGAATGAATCCTGCAAGAAGTTTTGCCAGTGCGTACCCGGCTCATATCTGGACTTCTTTCTGGATATATTTTTTTATGCCCATTGCCGGTATGCTCTCTGCAGCCGAACTTTATCTGCATATAAAAAAAAGGAAACAATAATTACATCATCGTGATTAGAAAAAACCAGAATTATGCATTGTTATACACTTTTATAACCGGTTCCCTGATGGCACCTGATTTTTCAGAAACAATATATTCTAAAATTCCTGCAATCTCTGAAGGTTTCACCCATATATCCGGATTCACATCTGGCATATTTTTTCTGTTCAATGCAGTATCCAGGGTGCTCGGAACAACCACAGTTACAATTATATTTTCTCCTTTCGCTTCTTCATTCAAAAATTCTGCAAGTTTGAATAAGAGTGATTTACTAAGGCTGTAAGCGAGCAAACCGTAACCCTGCGAAGCCACCAACACAGGTCTTGCACCAATAAAAACGATTCTTCCTTTTTTATTTTCTTTCATATGGGCAAACAAGGGTCTTGTAATAAAATAGGCTGTTTCAAAATTCAGGGAAATCTGTTTTTGCAAATCTGATCCGGTGGTCGTACTTATATTACCGGCAGCAAAGCCGCCTACAAGGAGCAGGGCTGAATCAATTGTATTATGCTTTTCAATACACATTTTAATAAAAGAATTCGTTTCCTCCTCCTGGGTTAAATTCACAACATGCACTTCGAGATGGGGATGGGTATTTATATCTGCCTTAGCTGATTCACTGGCTACAGTTGCCAGAACCTTATAATTATTTTCAAGGAATTCTTTTGTTACTGCAGTTCCAAGGTTTCCATTGGCTCCCGTAATGATCACTGTTTTCATTTTTAATTATTTAAATAGAAGAAATCGTTCCGTTTACATATTTACTTCCTTCCCAGCCAAAGCAAAGAATTTATAATGAGTTCATCCTGGACCGGTGTCGGAAAGGTTTGTGATAACTCTTTATTGGTATGGTGCTCATAGTCTATGTCATTGTGACCCATATTAAAATAAATCATCCGATATTTTTTATTCATCCACACCACAGGGTAGAATCCACTATGCCAAATTTCATCCAACTTGGGCCCAGTGCCAAGAGGGAAACTCGAACTGTCTATTGCAAGCAAAATATCGATATCCGGATTTTTTCTCAGGTCATTCGTCCACCGGTACCATTCATTCGCTGAGGACTTGAATTTTTCTGGTAAAAGCATAGTGACCGGATGGTTTTTATCCATCACCTTTAATATTGCCGGAGTCGGCCTCCAGGTGTTGCTAAGATAAGATCCGGATCCGAGAAATTCGCTGTGATACCAGTCCCAATTTTGAGGGTAGTCTGATGGTGTGAGGGCGAATCCCGAAAAATGAAAACCCATCCATCCACCTCCCTGCCTCATATATGTTTCAAAAGATTTTCTTTGAGATTCATTTTCAGGACTGGTATCCAGAAAAATCACCACCTGATAAGTAGAAAGAAAAGTTGAATTCAGGTTATCCCAGTTATTCGTTGAATCATAGGTAAAATGATACATAGCGGCCATCAGCGGAAACCACCGGTTAGCTTCATGAACAAAACTAATATGTGCCTGATCTTCTTTTGCAGTATAAAAAGCAATTACTTTAAAATCAGAAACTGGTTTCTGACCACTGGCGTATGCACAAAAACTATTGTAGTATATTAAAAGAAAGACAAGTTTGTAACCTTGCTTCAGATTGCTAAATGATTTATGCATAATTTGATTTGTTCATAGGAAAACCAGTAAAACGATCCTGAAAATTTTAAGTAAAAACTTTTTCATTGAAATAAGATATCCTGATCTTCAAATAAAAGAGTTTTGCAAATTATTTGTCAATATGCCATTCATTCTTTTTCATTTCAAATAAAACAATTACATTGAACTTTAATTAATTCAATAAAGCTGATATATCTGATTTAAGCAATTATTCAAATACCCGTGCTATAGACAATAGTATTTAAATGAAAACTGGATTGCTTGCCGTTACACTTCTTGTTTTTTTGCTTCATTCAAATAGCGTTTCGGCACAATTACATGATGAAGATAGTATTTCTTATCAGTCAGCCCTTTCACATACACTTTCCGTTTATTATAATCAATTGGGCGATCAGTCACCTCTTTATAATGGCAGTCTCTATACAAACTATAAAATTGTATTTCGGGAAGGAAGTCCTTATTTTTTAAATGATAAATATCAGAATGGATCCATTCTCTATGATGGCGTTTTATTTAAAGATATTCCCTTGCTTTACGATGATCTGAGAAGGCTGATCGTTACGAAAAACCAGGCTTTTCAACTTCAATTGATCAATGAATTAATTGGTTCATTTACCATATCAGATCATCATTTCATTTATCTGTCCTTCGATAGTCTTAATAAAGGAAATTTAATTACCGGATTTTACGAATTGCTATATTCAGGACATACGCAGATACTGAAACTGACTTCTAAAAAGACGAAAGAAATATTGGAGGCGAATGAAGGCGTGATCAATTTAATTGATACCCATTATACCTATTTTATCAAAATAGGAAACACCTATACCGTTGTTAAATCCAAAAATGAGGTAATTGATTTACTTACGAAACATAAGAAAGAAATTCAACACTTTATTAAGAAGAATAAATTAAAGTTTAGCGACGATTCCGAGAATTCACTCATTATGATAGCAGGGTTTTACGACCAGTTAGAAAATTAAAATGAAACATTCATTTTTATATATTATACTTATTTTATTTCAGATTGGGGTCTGTCAGAAAGCTTCTGCCCAAAAAAATCCACAAAACCTGATTACAGGCGACTTCTATGATATTTCCATAGTTGAATTTACCCAGGCTGTTGAAAAGCAAACGGATTACTTCTTTTACTTTGATGTTGCTCAATTTGATAGTCTCCATATTACCATTCAGGCTAATCAGGAGCCACTAGAAAGTTTATTAAGAAAAATATTTACAAATACTGAATATTATTTTTCAATAGATCCGCAAAGACATGTTTTTCTTACAAGGAAGGTCACCATTCAAACAAGTCTGGTACCGAATCCAGAGGATACTGCAAAAAAAGGCAGATTCGTCAATAATATAATTATTGCCGGAGAAGGCGATGATCCTGATAATAAAGCACAAGCAGCAACGCTTGAAAATAAGGTTTATCGCATTGGAGATGGCAAAACGAATAGCGGACAGTCAAACGCACTTATTTCCGGATACGTCAGAGATTCAAAAACCTCAGAACCTATTATTGGAGCCTCTATCTATATTGATAAACCAAGAATTGGTGTGTCGTCAGACCAATATGGTTATTATACCATCTCCTTGCCGAAAGGACATTACACTTTGAATATTCAAAGTATAGGAATGAAGGATACGAGGAGAAAGGTTATGTTATTGGGTGATGGAAAGTTGAATATAGATTTGCAAAGTCAGGTTATGATGCTGAAGAATGTAATCGTTTCTGCCCAGAAATTAAATAATGTGAAAGGATTGCAAATGGGCGTTCAGAAATTAGATATTAAGACAATCAAACAGGTGCCCGTAGTTTTTGGCGAAGCCGATTTAATTCGTGTACTACTCACGCTACCCGGAGTTCAATCTGTTGGTGAAGCCAGTACAGGTTTAAATGTACGTGGTGGATCTGCTGATCAGAATCTGATTTTGTATAATGATGCAACAATATTTAATACAGCACATTTTTTCGGTCTTTTTTCGGTGTTTAATCCGGATGTTGTTAAAAATGTAGAATTGTATAAAAGCAGTATACCGGCTAAATACGGAGGACGCTTATCTTCTGTACTGGATATTACAGGTCGGGAGGGAAATAAAAAGGAGTTTTCAGGCTCAGCGGGCATTGGTATGATTACAAGCCGCCTTGAAATTGAAGGACCTCTTGTAAAAGATAAAACTTCTTTTATTCTGGGTGGCAGAACCACTTATGCAAATTGGTATATGCCGTTATTGCCGGCAGAATATAAAAATAGTATGGCTTCTTTTTATGATTTAAATCTGGGTATTAGCCACCAAATTGATAAAAAGAACAATTTATACCTGACAGCCTACACAAGCAGAGATAATTTTAATCTGAATAATGATACAACTTACGGGTATAGTAATTTGAATTTTTCACTTAAATGGAAACATGTTTTCAATGATAAACTTTATGGTGTTTTAGTTACCGGATATGACAGGTATCAGTATGATATTTCGAGTATCCATAATCCTGTGAATGCGTATAAGCTCGCATTTGATATTAACCAGACAAATCTGAAAGTACAGTTTAATTATTTTCTAAGTCCGGCGCATACATTGGAATTCGGACTGAGTTCAATTTATTATAAACTTCACCCTGGGAGCTACGAACCGGTAGGAAAAGCTTCTCTAGCTGCTCCGGACATGGTCAATCCGGAACAGGCTTTGGAAAGCGCTTTGTATCTGAGCGATAGGTATACCGTTAGTTCCCGATTTGCAATTGAAGCGGGTATCCGGTATTCGATGTTTAATTATCTCGGACCACAATCAGTAAATGAATATCCTCCAGGAATTCCAAAAACCGTTGATAATATTGTAGCAGTAAATACATATTCAGGAGGACAGGTCATTAAAACCTATTCCGGACCAGAATACCGACTTTCATTAAGATATGAGTTTTCAGATAATTTTTCAGTTAAAGGAGGGTTCAATTCCCAGCGTCAATATATTCATGTTTTATCGAATACAACTGCCATCGCTCCAACAGATATCTGGAAATTGTCAGATCCCAATATTCTGCCAGAACAGGGAAACCAGGTTTCACTGGGTTTTTATAAGAACTTAAAATCCAATACGATTGAAACATCCGTAGAGGTTTATTATAAAAAGATGAAGAATATCCTTGATTATAAGAGCGGTGCAGTTCTTGTGTTAAACCACCACATTGAGACGGAAGTTCTGAACTCAGAAGGCAAAGCTTATGGTGTGGAATTCCTGATTAAAAAATCTACAGGGAAATTAAACGGATGGATAAGTTATACTTATTCCCGTTCGTTTCTAAAAACGAGTGACAGCACAGGCGGAGAATTGGTTAATCAGGGTAATTATTATCCGACCAGTTATGACCAGCCTTCTAATTTTACTGTCGTTGCTAATTTCCGTGTAAATCACCGGTTCAGTATTTCGTTAAATGGAACATATAGTACAGGCAGGCCAATCACGCCGCCTGTTGGAGTATACTATTACGGAAATTCATTCAGAACTTTGTATGCGGACCGGAACTCTTACCGGATACCAGATTATTTCCGTACTGATTTTGCTTTGAATATTGATGGGAACCATAGGGTCCATCAAAAATTCCATAATTCCTGGACAATCGGAGTATACAATTTAACAGGAAGAAAAAATCCTTATTCGGTTTATTATATTTCAGAAAACGGAGTAGTGAACGGTTATAAACTTTCCATATTCGGATCAGCAATTCCATATTTGAATTTTAATGTCAGATTTTAATTTAGCGTGATGAATAAAATATTTTTTTGCATTATGTTGATCCTGTTCGGAGGCTGTAAAGAGAAATTTGTTGCAAACATACATTTCCCTGCTACAGGATATCTGGTCGTAGAAGGTTTTATAAATGCAGGAAATGGTCCAACGAATATTAGATTGACCAGGGCAACTAGTCTGGATTCACCTTATATTAAACCTGAATCCGGTGCTGAAGTTTTCGTAGAATCTCAAAATGGGCAAAGCTTTTATATGGCTGAAATAGCGTCAGGCGTTTTTACAATTAATCAGATTCCTATTGATAATACACAGCAATACAGACTACATATTAAAACTTCGAATGGGAAAGATTATATCTCAGATTTCACTAGTATTAAAATAACACCTCCTATTGACAGTGTAACTTATACCATCAGTAATGATGCAGCTTCTATTTTTGTTTCTTCGCACGATGACCAAAATAAAACAATTTACTATCAGTGGCAATTTATTGAAACATGGAAATATGAATCCGCGTATACCTCTTACTATGAATTTATCAACGACAGCCTGATTTTCAGACCAGGAGGGGACCAGATATATGAATGCTGGATTTCAGATTCTTCAACACAAATAAACATAGCCAGTTCCGCAAAACTAAAATCAGATGTCATCTTTAATTATCCCCTGGCTACTGTTCCTTACGCTGGATCAGATAAACTAATCAATCGTTATAGCATCCTTGTAAAACAAATTGCACTTTCAGAGGATTGGTTTAACTGGGAGCAGAAAATAAAAAAAAATACGGAACAACTGGGAACTATTTTTGATGCACAACCTTCCGAAATTACCGGGAATATTCATAATAGCAGTGACCCCAGTGAACCCGTTATTGGGTTTATCGGATGTACTACCCAAACAGAACTGAGGGCTTTTATTGATAGAACAGAGCTTCCTTATACAGCAAGGTTTGTGAGTGGATACGAAGATTGTACCCTGGATAGTATTCTATCAATCGATCCGGCAGTACTGGCAGGTATTTTATCTCCGTATGTTCTTCCCATTGCGCTTAAATATGAAATGATGATACCGGTTGGTGTTTATTATTCAGGGGTTGGTTGTGTTGATTGCAGACAAAAGGGAGGAACTTCTATAAAACCTGATTTCTGGCGATGAAAAAGTATATTTTCATAATAATGACAAAATGCAGGACCAGAAATCTGAGTTTTTTAATGATTTATCTGTTCCTTTTTACAGCGCCGGCAATTGCGCAAAACAATGCAGTAGAAACGCATATCCAGGAAGCTTTCAATGATCTCAAAAGCCGGTATATACAGGAAAAAATTTATGTGCACACGGATAAAAGTTTTTATTTATCCGGAGAAATCTTATGGTTCAGGATGTATTATTTCGATGAAATATATAACAAGCCCCTTACTTTAAGTAAAATCGCATATGTAGAAATACTTGACAAGTTTAATAAACCGGTCCTGCAGGAAAAAATATCGCTTAAGCCCGGCGAAGCAAATGGCTCATTTATCATTCCGTTTAATATTCCTTCCGGTGTATATAAATTCAGGGCATACACGAATTGGATGAAGAATTTCGGGGAGGATTATTTTTTTGAAAAACCTATCCGGATCGTAAACCCTCAATTGCTGGTGGCGGATTCTGTAGCCGTGAAAACGAACAAATATGATGTACAATTTTTTCCTGAAGGGGGTGATTTAATTCAGAATGTTGAAAGCAAGGTGGCTTTCAGAATTACAGATGCCAATGGGAAAGGGTTAGCATGTAACGGAGAACTGCAAAATTCGAATAAGGAAATAATATTAAAATTTAGCCCGGGACAAATGGGTATAGGGCATTTTAGTTTTACTCCATTAACCGGCCAGACATATCAGGCAGTCATTTTATTAACCAATGGTGAACAAGTCATAAAAGACATTCCGGTTGCACATGCAAGTGGCTATGTAATGAATCTTTCTAAAAGAATGGGAGATCAACTCGCTTTGACTATTAAATCATCGACCAATATACCCGATCCCGATATTTATTTAGTGGTTCATAGCAGCAATAGGGTAAACCTGATAAAAAAGGAGAAGTTACTGGGAGACTCTGCCATGATCTTAATTGATCCTGCCCAACTTAGTGAAGGGATTTCGAAATTTACTGTTTTTAACAAATTTGGAATTCCAGTTGCTGAAAGATTATATTTCAATTTCCCTAAAAAGAAATTATTTATAGCTACCGTGAAAACTCCGAATTTGAGTATAAGAAAAAAAATTGAAATATTACTATCTACAACAGATCAGTCCGGCATGCCGGTATCAGCCGATATGTCCTTGGCAGTTTACAGACTGGATTCACTTCAGACCCTGGATGAAATGAATATTAAGAATTATTTATTCCTAAAATCTGAATTGGTTGGAAATATTGAATCACCTGATTATTATTTTAAGGATGATGGAAAAGGAAAGGAAGAAGCAATGGATGACCTTCTGCTAACGCAGGGATGGAGACGCTTCATTTGGAACGATATACTTGAAAAAAAGCCGGTTAAAATTGAATTTAGCCCGGAATACCATGGTCATATTATTCAGGGCAAAATGATAAACAACAAAAATGGCGATCCGGTTTCATTTATAAATACTTATCTATCCGTTCCTTCAACGAGGACCCAATTCCGGGCAACAACCAGTGGCGCTGATGGTAAATTTAATTTTGAGATGAATGATTTTTATGGATCTCAGGAAATTGTAATTCAAACAAATCCTAAAGATGACAGCCTGAACCATGTGGAAATATCAAGTCCATACTATGATAAATTTTCTGATAGCCCCTTGCCTGAATTTTCCATTCCGTCCAAAAATTCATCCACATTGCTTGCATTAAGTATAAACGAGCAGGTGCAGCATGTATATGGAGGAATGAAGTTGAATCAGTTCGTCATGCAGCCTGTTGATACAAATACTTTTTATGTGGTACCTGATGAAAAATATTTACTGGATGACTTTACCCGATTTCAAACTATGGAAGAAGTCATGCGGGAATATGTTCATTCAGTAAATGTGGTGAATAGAAAAAATAAATTTCAGGTTTATCTTGTTGATGCTTCCAGCCGGAGATTTTTTGAAGATCAACCTTTAATTTTAATAGATGGTGTCCCATTTTTTGAGGGTGATGAATTATTTCATCAGGATCCTATGAAAATCAGACGTCTGGATTTAGTGAATAGAAAATACTCTCTGGGAAATGTCACTTTTGAAGGGATATTAAATGTTTCTACTTATAAAGGAGATCTGAATGGTATTGAGATGAACCCACATGCTACGGTACTTGATTATCCCGGAATTCCAGGTGAAAGGCAGTTTTTTTCACCACTATACGAAACGGAAGACCAGGTAAAAAGCAGGGTGCCTGATTATAGAACAGTTCTATTTTGGTCACCCCAGATAAAAACGAACAATACAGGGAAAGCACAACTGAGCTTTTTTACTTCTGATTTACCTGGAAAATATGCCGTAGTTGTGCAGGGAATTACGGAAACGGGAGTAGCAGGAAGTCAGATTGATTTTTTTGATGTCGTAAAATAATTTCGGATCATTTAGTCTCCAGATAATTTATTTTTTTGTTTTCCATTTCTGATATCCGGCAATAAGCCCGTAAATAATCCTAAAAGGGGTAAGAAGGAACAAATTCTGTAAACATAAAAAATCCCTTTATGGTCTGCTAAAATTCCTAATAGTGCAGATCCAAGTCCGCCCATTCCAAAAGCAAAGCCAAAGAAAAGTCCGGATATCAATCCTATTTTTCCAGGTAATAATTCCTGCGCATATACCAGGATTGCGGAGAATGCCGAGGCCAGAATGATTCCTATGATGACTATTAAAACGGCTGTCCAAAAAAGGTTTGCATGCGGAAGCAGTAATGTAAATGGTGCAACGCCAAGTATTGAAAACCAAATCACATATTTCCGCCCATAACGATCACCCAGTGGACCACCAAGCAGGGTACCTGCTGCAACAGAAAATAAAAAAATAAATAGAAAAATCTGTGCATGCTGTACGGTCACTTTGAATTTTTCAATCATATAGAAAGTCAGGTAACTGACCATGGATGCGAGGTAAAAATATTTTGAAAATATCAATATGACCAGGATGGTGATGGACAATATAATTTTACCCTTTGAGAATTGCACTTCTTCTCCGGCTGTTTTTTTATTTTTCTGATTTAAAATTTTAAGATTGATTTTATACCATCGTCCGACAATAATCAGAATGATCATGGCCAGGACAGGCAGGATTGCAAACCATCCGATGCTGCCCTGACCCAGCGGAACGATGATCAGCGCAGCAAGCAGGGGTCCAAGGGATGATCCGGCATTTCCACCAACCTGGAAAATGGATTGTGCCAGTCCCCGCTTACCACCAGAAGCCATAAAAGCCACTTTGGAAGCTTCCGGATGAAAAATGGATGAACCAATGCCTATAAGGGCTACAGAAAACAGTAAGGCGATAAAATTCGGGGACTGCGATAAGCAAATCAAACCGATTAATGTAAAGCCCATACTGGTAACGAGGGAAAATGGTTTTGGCTTTCGATCCGTATATAATCCAACCAGAGGTTGGAGTATGGATGCGGCAAGTTGAAAAGTAAGTGTTATCAAACCAATTTGAGAAAAATTCAGATGAAAATTGACTTTTACAATGGGGTATATAGAAGGAATCAGCGACTGAATGGTGTCATTCAGCAAATGTGAAAAACTAATCATCAGTAAAATCGGATAAACGGTATCTGTAATTGCATGAGCAGAAATAACCTGAGCGCCTTGTTTATCCATTTATGCCTGACTTAATTTTTACATGGTATTGATCATGCAAGATAGTTAAGACCCTGAAGTAATTCTTTTAAAAAATGGAAATGGATTCAGGAGAGTGAATAATTAAATATTGATTTCACGATTTCTTGCAAGAACGAGCCAGCTATCCATTATCCTGTTATTTTCTACTAAAAGCGCTTTATCGAACAAAGCTACGGATGGACAAATATGCCAGGGTATACCATAAAACAAATCACCCACTTTAAATTTCCCGGAATCCTGGACTTTTAAGACCAGATGTTCTTCACTGTGTGCAAATGGAGTGGCTTCAGGTGAATTTAAAAAATACACACGGGGTAGTGGATTCTCTGATGCGATGGATTTATAACCCAGATCAATACAGATTTTATCGGGACTGGGAATGGATATTACCCGGGATAAGACAACAGCTGCAAATTGAAAAGGCTGTTCAGGTAACTGTTCTGCATAACCTTTATCCCAGAAAACGAAAGTACCCGGACTGCATTCGGCGATGCCACCACCTGCATGAATAAAAGATGTGGGTGTACCACCGGCGACGAGGATGATTTTATGTCCTGCGATTTTTTCCAGCGCTGCTTTCAATAAATACACTGGTTCAAATGCCTGTCTGCAAAGCGTTTCACGCGTTTTAAAAAGGCTGTCCCTGATATGACCGTCGTAAGCATGCAATCCCAAAAATTGTATGGCGGGCAGCGAAACTATCCTCTGATACAGGGTAACCGCATTTTCCGGAATGATGCCGGTTCTGTTCATGCCAACATTCAGGTCAATAAAGACGAATGCATTCAGTTTTTCTTTTTCAAATAAATCGGAAATCGATTCAGCAACTTCAGCGCTATCTACCAAACAGGAGAATTTCGTTTCAGGATAAGTTTGGATCAGACGAATCAACCGTTTTATTTTAGGAAGGGAAGGTTGATAAGCAAGTAGCACATCAGGTGCCTTTATCATGGCAAGCATTTCTGCTTCTGCAATTGTTGCCGCTTTAAATTTTGAAATCCCAGCTTCCATCATCAGGCTGCATACTTCTGGTATTTTGCAGGTCTTCACATGCGGACGAAGCAAACCGGGTTCAATGCTGCTTACCAGTTTGTGAATATTCTCTTTTATCCTCTTTGGAAAAAGTAACAGTGCCGGAGAATCATATTCATGCGCATTCTCCACATTAAACCAACTATTTTCCCTCATATGCAATGGAATACTTCAGTAATTATGAGAAGATGGATTTAATATCCATTTAAACCAGTTCAAACAAACCTTCAACTTCAACTGCAATATTATCCGGCAATACCACCATACCAACGGCGCTTCTTACACCAATTCCATTTTCATTTCCCCAGACTGCTGCAAATAATTCACTGCATCCATTTATCACATAGGGTTGTTTAAGAAAGGAAGGATGTGAATTTACCATACCAAGCACTTTAATCACACGTTTTACTTTATCCAGACTACCCAGCTCACTTTTCAATGAAGACAGGATACTGAGGCCAACCTGGCGGGCAGCCAGTTTAGCCTGATCTGCATCCAGATCCTCACCCACTCTACCCTTGATCAATGATTTATCAGGCATTTGGGGACCGTGGCCTGAAACGTAACAATGTTTTCCATCAATCAATATGGGTCTATAAACGCCAATGGGAGATGGAGCAGGAGGTAATGTAAGACCCAGTTTTTTGAAATTTTCTTCAGCAGACATACATTCTTTTTAATGAGCGGTAAAAAAATAAATGATAAGGACCATACACAAACCCACTACGGATACGATCGTCTCCATCAGACTCCAGGTTTTAAGTGTTTCTTTCACGCTTAAATTAAAATATTCCTTAAACAACCAGAAACCTGAATCATTAACATGAGAAAAAAATAAACTTCCGGCTCCGGTAGCGAGTACAATCAGACTCGGATTAATGGTTGTACCTGCAAGCAATGGGGCAATGATGCCTGCGGCTGTCAATCCTGCTACAGTCGCTGAACCCAGGCAAACGCGGATGAAAGCTGCTATGATCCATGCCATAATGATCGGATGCAGATGCATCCCCCGCATTATCACAGCGAGATTTGCCGCAGTACCGCTGTCTGTCAGCACTTGTTTTAAAGCACCAGCGCCGGCAATGATGAGTAGTATCAATGAAATATCTTTTACCGCTTCTCCCATGGAATGCATGGAGGTTTCGAATTTCTTTCCCCGTTTTAAAACCAACGCGTAAAGGGCATATCCGAGTGTAATGAGCAGTGCGATAGCCGGATCACCAAGAGCAGTAAAAATTTTTAAAAGCTTTGAATCAGGAGGAAGTATGAATCGAATTAAAGTTGAAGTACCTATTAACAAAACCGGGAGTAATGCAGTTATAAAACTATCGGCGATACCTGGCAATTCGTTTTCAGCAAGGGTTTTTCCAGCGAAAGTGGAGAGTGGCTTACGAGTATATTTTTTAAGTGTGGTTGCAAATAAGGGTCCTGCAATCACCACGGTAGGGATGGCAATTGTAATTCCATAAATTAAAGTGAGACCCAGATCCGCATGATATTGTTGAATCAGCGCTACGGGCGAAGGGTGGGGTGGAAGAAAGCCATGGGTAACTGAAAGAGATGCGAGCATGGGCAGTCCGATATAAACGGCTGGAATATCGTATTTATAAGAAAGCGTAATAATTAATGGAACCAACAACACAAAACCGATCCCGTAGAACAAAGGAATCCCTACGATAAATGCAGTAACCACCAGTGCCCACATCAGGTATTTCCTGCCAAACCAATCCATAAAAGCAGAAACGATCCTTTGTGCCGCACCATAATCCGCAATGAGTTTCCCCAACATGGCGCCGACTACAAGAATAACAAGGAGTGAACCAAGCAGATCCCCCATTCCGGTCTGAATGGAATGGGTAACCGCTTCAATGGACATGCCATTGGATAATCCAATACCAAGTGAAACCAATAGAAAAGAAAGGAATGCATTACACTTTGCCCAGGTTGTCAGCAATATGAGGAGCAGTATCCCGGATAATAATATCAAAAAAGACATTCCTTCTGTTTGCGGTTGAAGAAGAAGGATCAAATTAAAGCATTTAATCGAGCGGGACGTTTTTGAATTCAATAAAGAATTTGCAGGTAATTTGCGTCATGTTCATTATTGACGCACACCTCGATCTTTCCATGAATGCTATGGAATGGAACAGAGACTTAAGGTTACCTGTTACGGATTTGCGTGACAGAGAAAAGGGAATGAATGATAAACCTGACCGGGGTAAAAATATGGTTTCACTTCCGGCTCTGCGTGAAGGCAAAATTGGACTCGTGGTTGCAACCCAGATTGCCCGGTTTGTAAAAAGAGGTTCTGATTTACCCGGATGGCATTCTCCCGAACAGGCCTGGGCTCAGACCCAGGCCCAGCTTGCATGGTATCGCACCATGGAAAATGAGGGAGAAATGGTTCAGGTTAA
>Ga0080027_10000364_pt1 | contig 19381 bp, 18 predicted proteins | sample OrgsoiDNA2013046_FD_70962 | JGI IMG/M metagenome (GOLD analysis project Ga0080027, IMG submission 70962) | Permafrost soil microbial communities from the Arctic, to analyse light accelerated degradation of dissolved organic matter (DOM) -... | ecosystem: Environmental > Terrestrial > Soil >... | reverse complement strand
AGATTTAAACCAACTGCTTACCACACTCTGATTATAGTATTGAAATTGGGCATCTGCATCTTTTGCAGAATCCCCTGTCTGTACCGGTGGAGCAGGAACCAGTAGTTTATTCAGGTCCAGACCAAAATTGATTTTATTCTGTTCATCAAATACTTTCGTGTAATTCACACCCAGCCCCATATTTGCCGGTATATATTCTTTTTGGGTTGCGTCATTTGTATATCCAATCTTGGTTCCCAGATTTGATAAAACGAAACCATAGGTAAATCCCTGTTTATTTGCATCCAGGTTTTTATAGGTAAAAGATAAATCAGCAGCAACGGCAGTTCCTGTTTTGTATGCTGAAGTTGTTCCTGAGGTAGGTACGGCACCAAGCGTGAGGTTGGAATTGATATATCGTATCGCCAGACCAATACCCATCTTATCAGAAAGTTTCCTGGAATAACCCAGGTCAATCCCATATTCACGGGGCATACCTGATCCCCAGTCATTACCCTGATAATCAGAAAACTGAATACTTCCCAGGCTGAAATACCTCAAGCCAAGGGTGAGTGCCTGATTTTCGTCAAGTTTATGGTAGCCTGATGCAGCAAGCAGATATACATCGTTCAAACCCAGGTCTTTCAACCAGGGTGTATAGGTTAATCCAATTCCCGTATTGTATTGGGAAAATGGCGTTTTTGACAGGTTATAAAAGCCTGAATTCGCATCGGGTGAAGTAGCAATTCCCTCTTCTCCCATACCTCCTGCACGTGCATCGGGTGAAATCCTAAGAAATGGTACAGCTGTAGTTGTAACATTCAGGGTGGAAGTCTGCGCATTTACGAGATAAAAAGAAAAGAGGCCACAAAACAATGCAGTGAATCGGAAAAACAGTCTTTTCATGTAATTAAATTTAGCTTTAAATGGAACTGGGCTGGAAATATCTCCTTACGGTGCGAACACCTGAAGAAGCATTTCAACATTTAGAGAGTAGAAATTGTCAATAGCTAATTAGTTGGTTTTTAGTGAGTTCCAATTGTAGTTCCGGTGTGGTCTGTAGCACTTACAAACCTTGTTTCCGGGACTGTTTTTCCTTTCATCCAACGAAAACCCTACCAGAATATTGCACAAGTTAAAGGTTTCCAGCCGCATAATTGGGGCCTGTAATCAATGGCAGGAACTGCTAAGCAAAATAAGGGCCACTTTCAGCATTCCTTTAACATTCCATATTTGGGATTTTTTCCCTTAAACAAACTATTTTCGTTCCTCGTCCGTATTAAACGTTAGGATGCCTCATTTTTACAATATTTCTTTAAATACCACGTTTCTAAAGCTAACATATCACGGTTAAATGCGTTTTCTATGAATCTCAAAAATCTAGTTATCCTTGCTACCTGTGCCGCGGCTGTGTCTTCGTGTAAAAACGGTGGCTTGTTTGGCAAAAAAACCGAATCCTCTTCAGTAACTGGTTGGAACTATAATGATAAGAACATGGGGGGATACCAGGTTTCAAAGGAAAAGGAACAGCGCACAGGTCCAGGTCTTGTCTTTGTTCAGGGTGGTACCTTTACCATGGGTGCAACTGAAGAAGATGTGATGAGTGACTGGAATAATATCCCGCGTCGTGTAACCATCAACTCTTTTTATATAGACAGAACCGAAGTGGCAAATGTGCACTACCGCGAATATCTGTACTGGATTAATAATGTATTTGAAGGAGATGAATATCAGGCCGTACGCAATGGCGCACTTCCCGATACACTGGTATGGAGAAGTGAACTTGCTTATAATGAGCCACTCGTTGAATATTATTTCCGTCACCCTTCCTATAATTATTATCCTGTTGTGGGTGTTACCTGGAGACAGGCACATGATTTTTGTTTATGGAGAACGGACCGCGTAAATGAAAAGGCGCTGGTTGACCGTGGATTTATCAATAAGAATTCTCTTAAAAATATCCAGGGTCTCGGACAGGAAAATTTCAATACAAAAGCTTATTTACTTGGCGAATACCAGGCTACTCCTGGCCCTGCTGCCAAATCAAAGAGTAATACTTTAAAAAATCCAAACGGAACACCACGCACACAGGTTACTTTCGAAGATGGTATCCTGCTTCCTTCCTATCGCCTGCCAACAGAAGCAGAATGGGAATATGCTGCGCTTGGTTATATCAATCAGAACCCTTCTCCAAGTCATAAAGACAGTCAGCGCGGAGAAGAATTAATTGCAAACAAACAGGTTTATTCCTGGAGTCAGAATGTAAACGGTCTGCGTGATACGCGTCGCGGAACCTGGCAGGGAACTTTCCTGGCCAACTTCAAGCGCGGATCAGGAGATAATATGGGTGTTGCCGGCGGATTGAATGATAACGCCGTTTACACTGCAGATGTAACTTCATTTTATCCAAATGGTTTCGGTTTATATAATATGGCCGGTAACGTGAGCGAATGGACAGAAGATGTTTATCGCCCGCTCAACTCCGTAGACGTTGATGATGTGGCTCCTTTCCGTGGTAATAAATTTACTGCAATGGAAATGGGTGCTGAACAGAAACCGGTAAGAGACAGTCTGGGTAGAATTAAATACCGTAATGTAACCGATGAAGAAAGCAAAAACAGAAGAAACTATCAGAAAGGGGATGTAATCAATTACCTGGATGGTGACTCACTGATTGCCGGTGTGGCTTATGGATATGGTAAAACAACTTTGATCAGTGATAAGAGCCGTGTTATTAAAGGAGGCAGCTGGAACGACCGTGCTTATTGGCTTGGCCCCGGTACCCGCCGTTTCATGGAAGAAGATCAGGCCAGTTCTACCGTTGGATTCCGTTGCGCAATGGATCGCGTAGGAAGTGCAGCAGGTAATGGCAGACAAACCGGTATCAGCTATAAACAAAGAAAACAAAACGCCCGTAAGCAATAACCTGCTTATAAAATATCTAAAAGCCATTCCGCCTTCAACGGGATGGCTTTTTTGTTTGTTAGATTTGCGGGAACATGTGGTTGAAGTGTAGGGGGAAGTGAGGGTGAAGTGTAGGGGAAAGTGCGGAAGTATAACTTTGTAATAGCATGAATAAAACAGGTGATTTAAATCGTTCCACAGTTTCAACAGAAGACTTATACCATCTTTATTTAAAACATCCTTTTGTATGCACAGATACCCGAAGCGTTCATTCAGGTGATTTGTTTTTTGCACTAAAAGGTGAAAATTTTAACGGAAATCATTTTGCCCTCCAGGCATTGGCTAACGGTGCCGCTTATGCGATCATAGATGAACAAATTGAAGATGCAGGGCAACATAAAGATCGTCTGGTATTTGTTGAAAATGTATTGACTGCACTACAGCTTTTAGCTGCCCACCACAGAAATCAATTTTCCATTCCTTTTATTGCAATCACAGGCAGTAACGGAAAAACAACTACAAAAGAACTGATCCATGCAGTACTTTCATTAAAATATAAAACCTCCACCACAGAAGGTAACCTGAACAATCATATCGGGATCCCGCTTACCCTTCTGAAAATTAAACCGGATGCGGAAATTGCGATCGTGGAAATGGGTGCGAATCATATTGGTGAAATTGCCGGCTACTGTTTATATACCAGGCCGACTCATGGACTTATCACCAACGTGGGTAAGGCGCACCTGGAAGGATTTGGAAGCCCCGAAGGTGTAAAAAAGGGGAAAGGAGAACTTTACGACTACCTGCGCGCCCATGGAGGCACAGCCTTTGTAATGTGGGACTACGACTACCTGCAACAGATGAGTAAAGGTATTTCCGAAATCATTTCTTACGGAACGGCTCAGGCAGATCTGACCGGAACCGTTGAATCCGCTTTTCCCCAACTGCAGATTCTTATGACAGGCGGAGTACATCTGGACAAAATTCAAACACAACTGACAGGAAATTATAACCTGCCCAACCTGCTTGCAGCTGTTTGTGTTGGAAATTATTTTAACGTGAATCCCTCAGATATACGAACAGGAATAGAAGCCTACACCCCATCCAATAGCAGGTCCCAGCTCATGCAGATCGGAACAAACACGATTATTCTGGATGCCTACAATGCCAATCCTTCCAGCATGAAAAGCGCAATAGAAAATTTCAGTGCGTATCCTTCTAAAAATAAAATTCTATTACTGGGTGCTATGGCAGAACTGGGCAGGGACAGCCTGCAGGAACACACCATTATCCTTAATCAAATCCTTACAGAGAAATGGAAAGAAGTCGTTCTGGTAGGCGGTGATTTTTTAAAACTCAAGCATCCATTTAAGCATTTTAAAAATGCAGAAGAAGCGGGTAAATGGCTGGCCTCGCAAAACTTTCAACATAGTGTTCTGCTTGTTAAAGGTTCCCGGAGCATGCGCATGGAACAAGCAATAGAAAGCCTAAAGCTTATCTAATGTTGAGGTTGAAATTTCACCACTGCATGAGAAACCGGTTTCAGTGTTTGCAGAAAAGCGAAAATATTTCCAAGGTCTTCGTCTTTCATATTTGAATACATACACCATGGCATGATGGTTTGCAATTCACCAGGAATGACCACTTTATGCTGGTTCGCACTATCCCTGAATGCAGTGAAATGCTGAATGAAAAATTGCTTCGACCAGTTTCCAATTCCGGTTCCCTTGTCCTGCGTCAGATTCGCTGAGGTAACGATTCCTCCCGATACCGGAAAACTGCGGCCTCCGGCGTTGGTCAATGCTTCTACAAATTTCCCCTTTTCTAATGGAGTATGACAATCATGACATGCTGCAATCGTAAAAAGATATTTGCCATAAGCGATACTGTCAGTTGTTGGCGGAATCGTTTGAGGATGCGCTTTCTCAGGAATGGTGTTGATAATAATATTCATTGGAAAATCGGAAGAGGAAGCTGGAACCGCATTTTGTTTTGCAGGTAAAGTGCGCAGATAAACAATCAATGATTTAACATCTTCAGGATCTGCAAGACCGTAGGAATGATAGGGCATTACAGGAAAAATCGGCTTGCCGTTTTTTCTTACGCCAGTGGTTATCGCCCGGTATATTTCTCCGTCTGTCCAATCTCCGATACCTGCAGATGTTATGTTGGCTGAATAATAAATACCTGGGAAACCCATGGTTTGGTCAAATCGCTGCCCACCCTGACCTGTCGTTGATTCATCCATCGGCATGGCAAATTCAGTTGCATTTCTTTTACTATGACAATCCAGGCAGACCATTACGCCATGAGCCAGGTAAGATCCCCTTGCCAATCGCTCCGGAGTCTTTTCAATTGTCATTTGTTCTGCCGGACCTACATTGGGCAGTGCAATTTTGATATAAGCAATAATAATCAGGAGCAGGCATAGTATAGAAACGACCAGTATGCCCAGAATTTTGAGGAATTTTTTCATGTCGTAGGTTATTATTAAGAGAGTTAAAACGTATTAGCGAAGGCTGATCAAAGAGCTCAGGGGACTGCGTCGGTTCTTAAAATCCATCATATCTACTTTAACGCTCCCCACACTGATGGGACTCTCAACACGCAGGGGAATATGATTCGCATCATCACTTACCCAGACCGTCATTTTTTCGCCCCCTTCAAAAATAGTTCCTTTTATCAACAGGGGCTTGAATTTAATTGCGTGAAACTTCCCATATTTTGTTTTGACTACTTCTTTTCCGATATATCGGATGTAAAGATTATAAACCTGATTATCTAAAAACATGGAGAATGGAATTTTATCTCCGGGCTTCATTGAATTAAAATCAATATTACGGGCATAATACATGGAACTCAAAACATCCTGAATACAATCCGGTGTTTTAAACACACCTGAATTGGTGATGGCTGTATGGGCTGTTTTATTAAAACTGATGTTTTCATATTTTTTAAAAGACCCTTCATTAACCTGTCGTATAAATTTCAGGGGTTGCAGATTGGTTGTATCTATGAATGATTCATATTTATCCCTGACCCTGAAAAAATTATCATAGAATGAATAGGTCTTGCCTTCACCTGTTACATGATATACCGGCCTACCCCCCAGTACTTCGAGCGAGGAGGTAAATGTTGCTTCACCCGCCGCGATATATACACCGGCCAAAGTGTAATAAACCCTGAAAGTAACGGATTCATTCGCCTGGAAAGCGTGATTTTGCATTCCACAAAATTCGTCACCGGCTCTTAAAGGAAATGATAGAATAATAAAAAAAATGATAGCGATCCCTGTAACCGGTTTCATCTGCTGCTGAATAGTTTGATCCTTAAAATTAATAAACTCCCGATCAACGCGGGAATTATTAAATTGATAAGCCAGATCCCCAAAGATACCCCAAGAATACCTGCTGTATTGGATGTATATACCTGAAAAACCTGAATGCCCGCAATCCAGCGAAATCCCAGATCTGTTAAAAATGTTAATGTTGGAATAAATGCCATCAAAACAAACATAACACTTACACCGGTAAAGACTTCAAACACATTCATCTGAATTCCAAAAAGTGAAAACAACAGGAAATATTGCGCAATAAAAACCCCATATCGAAAAGCAGAAAGAAGGAAGATGGACGATAATGTCTTTAAATTAAAATCTTCAGGTATAGTAAATGTTTTTCGATTCCTTTTCAACCAGGCATTTACCCATTTTACAAGTGGGTCGAATCTGAAAAAAACCATTCCGAATCCGATCGTTACCAGCCCGGTCGCAATCATCGCAGATTTTATAAGGAGGGGAGATAACCATCCGGCTTCAAAGTGAAAGGAATGCCTTGAATAAACATACAATCCAATAGTGCCTGTTATTCCGGTAATGAGCATTTGCGACATGCTGCAAAGAATGGTTGGTGCAATAGAGGGAATTTTATTTCCTTGTTCCACAAATAACATTCTGCCCAGGTATTCGCCAACACGGTTAGGAGTAAACGAAGCGATGCATGTGCCAGCCAGGATGGCTTTGAGAGCCCTTAAAAATCTGATTTCCTGAATGGATTTTAATGCAAGTTTCCATTTTAATGCTTCCACTGACCAATTCATCCCCATTAAGCCGAACACACAAAATAATTTCCATTTTTGCTTACCTGATGTGGCCCCTAGTATCTGATAAACTGAATCTTTCCAGTGTGGTTGTTTCTGTAACTGACGGGCTACGGTATAAAAAAGAAACAACATTATGAGCGGTCCGGCAACATAGTTGACTATTAATTTGATATTTTTGTTGAGCACCACAATCAAAAATAGCGTTCCCTCTGCAAAAGAACTCCAAAATAATCCTGGGTATTGATCCCGGAACCCTGATCATGGGTTACGGTCTGATAGCTGTTGAAAATAATCAGACAAAGTTTATTGAAATGAATGTGCTTCATGTGCCCGCTAAAATGAATGCATACCAAAGGTTGGAACTGATTTATTTTACGGTTCAGCAGGTAATACAAAAATTCTGTCCGGATGAATTTGCCATAGAGGCGCCTTTTTTTGGGAAAAATGTGCAAAGTATGCTGAAGCTCGGGCGTGCTCAGGGCGTTGCGATTGCGGCAGCGATGCAATCCGGTATTCCGGTTACTGAATATGCACCCCGGAAAATAAAACAATCCATAACCGGAAATGGAAATGCAGGCAAAGAACAGGTGTGGAAAATGTTACAACAGATTTTAGATATCCGTTTTATACCCGATCATCTCGATGCTTCTGATGCTTTGGCCGTTGCTCTTTGTCATCATTTTCAATTCCGCAGTCTGATGACGACTTCAAAAAAAATAAACGGATGGAATGATTTTGTTGCGAGAAATCCGAAGAGAATACTTTGAGCGTGAGGGATCACATTCTCCCGATACCTGCAATCAGTTTCGCCTGAATGTTCCGAAACTCCGGCTCACTCAGTTTTAATTTTGCTCTGTTAAAATTCATGTCATCGAATTGATCTATTGGAATCAGATGAATATGTGCATGCGGCACTTCCAGACCAACGACAGACATGCCACAGCGGTTGCATGGGAAGGTTCTTTCAATTGCCCTGGCTATAGGTTTTGCAAAAACTAAAATGCGGGCGAGAACATCCTCTCCGAGATCAAAGAATTTATCTTTCTCCACTTTGGGAATTACAAGTACATGGCCTTCCCGCAAAGGATTAATATCCAGAAATGCTAAAAAATATTCATCTTCCGCAATCCGGTAGCATGGAATTTCCCCATTAATGATCCGTGAAAAAATAGTCATCGTCAGTAAATAGTTTTTAAAATTTACTTAACCCTATGTATTGTTCCAGTCATTAAGCCCTGAACTCAAACAGTGATTTTCTCCACTTTAAACTGCAGCTTTCCGGCAGGCACGATGACATCGGCTACTTCGCCCACTTTCATGCCAAGTAATCCTTTGCCGATAGGTGAGGACACTGAAATTTTACCTATTTTCAGGTCTGCTTCTTTTTCCGGAACCAGGAGATAGGTAGATTGTTTTTTATTTGCCAGATTGGTAACCGTAACACGGGTTAAAATCGAAACCTTACTGGTATCAATATTTACTTCATCCAGAATACGCACATTAGAAAGGTCTGCATCGAGGCGCTGGATCTTTGCTTCCAGCAATCCCTGCGCTTCTTTGGCTGCATCGTACTCGGCATTTTCTTTCAGATCTCCTTTTTCCCGCGCCTCAGCAATCGCCTTGGAAGCTGCGGGCCGGTCAATACTTTTCATCCGTTGCAGTTCACTCTTCAGCTTCTCAAGCGCCTCTTTGGTCAGGTATGTGATTCCACTCATAAATCCTCCTCTGGTTTATTTAAATGAAAAAAAATACAACGCCCTCGGGAGACGTTGCATTTGTGCAAAGATAAGGAATACTGCTAAAATCCCAGTTTGTCAAGGATCACTTTAGCCATTCCGTAATAGGCTTCATGCGTATATCCGGCAATATGAGGTGTTAATAATACATTGTCAAAGGATAATAAATGATTCAACTGCCTTTTTTCAGTCTCAGAATAATTGTCAAGTTTTTCATTTTCAAGCACATCCAATGCCGCGCCGGCTATCAGACCCTTTTCCAGCGCCCTGATCAGCGCAGCGGTATCCGTTACTTTTCCCCTGCAGGTACTTATAAAAATTGGCTTATTTTTTAACGAATTAAAAAAAACATCCCCGGCCATATGAAATGTTTCTTCAGTAAGCGGTACGTGGAAACTGACCACATCCGCGTACCTGCCAAGTTGTTCAAGGTTGGCCTCCCGGATATACCCTTTCCCAAAATTGAATTTGTATTTATCATATGCAAGTAGGGTTACATCAAAAGAAGAAAGCAGTTTTGAAAATGCAGCCCCAGTATTCCCGTAACCAATAATTCCGACCGTTTTTCCAGTCAGTTCAGTTCCGCGGTTGGCATCGCGTATCCATTTTCCATCTTTTACTTCCCGGGCCGCACGGGGAATATGATTCAATAGTGAGAGCAGCATACCCAGTGCATGCTCGCCAACTGCATTTCGGTTCCCCTCCGGGCTGCTTACACATTGAATGCCTTTTTGAATTGCATATTCCACATCAATTAATTCCATTCCGCTTCCCAGTCTTCCAATCCATTTCAGCTTATCTGCTTTTTCAAGTATGTTCCTGTCCACTTTTAAACGTGTGGTAATAATTAATCCTTCTACATCACGAATCAGCAATTCCAATTCATCATAACGAAGCTGGGGATAATGTATGACTTCAAATCCCTGTTTGGTCAAACGCTCAATCAGGTATTCATGCACTTTCGACGTTACTAATACTTTTCTCATCTATGCCAGATTTTATTCTAATGCTGATTTCTTCAACTTTCCACGCTAAAATGTTCATTTATTTCATCTTCCAGGTCAATGCCTCAAACTCACTGATTTTTAACTGCTCCGCCCGCCTGCTAAATAAAGGATCCTGTAAGGTTTCTTCCGTAAACAATGATTTAACTGCATTCCGCAGGGTTTTTCTCCGTTGGTTAAATGCTGTTTTTACCAGCAAAAAAAACATTTTTTCTGTACGTACTGCCGGCGCTGTTTTTCTGGGCGTCAAACGGATCACTGCAGATTTTACTTTGGGTGGCGGGTTAAACGCTTCTTCGCTCACTTCGAATAAATATTCCACTTCAAAAAATGCCTGCAACAAAACGCTTGTCACGCCATATACCCTGCTGCCTTCCGCAGATGCAATACGAAGTGCCACTTCCTTCTGGAACATGCCGGTCACCTGTTCCACATCCTCCCGCCATCCCAGTATTTTAAATAATATCTCTGTTGAAATATTATAGGGAAAATTTCCGATAATCGTAAACCTGCCATCGAAGGGTTTTTCCATCTGAAGGAAATCCAATTCAATAATACGGTCCTTTAAACCAGGATATGCGGATTTCAGATACGCCACTTTCTGCCGGTCTATTTCTACGGCTTTAAAATCGATCTGCTCTAACTGAATCAGGTACTTTGTCAGGGCACCTGCACCCGGACCGATCTCCAGCAATTGTGTAAATGAACTATCCTTTAAAGAATCAACAATCCGGCGAATGACCGACTCATCTTTTAAAAAATGCTGACCTAACGATTTCTTCAGATTCAGCGGACGGGCAAGTGGCGGCATAGGCAAAAATAAACCTTCCTTGAGGGGAATAATCGTATTTTTATTCCTCGAAAAATAATACATGAGCATCCCTTCACAAAGACCTGTTATTGGCATTTCCATCGGCGATCTGAACGGCATTGGCACAGAACTCGCTATTAAAACTTTTTCTGATAACCGCCTGCTGGAAATATGCACCCCCGTGTTATTTGCTTCTAATAAACTGATCAATTTTTACAGGAAATCTATTCCGGATTCCACTTTAAATTACCAGCATATAAAAGATCTGTCAAGGCCTTTTCATAAACAGGTGAATCTTTTTAATTGTTGGGAGGAAGAAGTGGCGATAACCCCCGGACAGCTTACTGATATCGGCGGTAGTTATGCTGTGAAATCACTCGTTGCTGCTGTAAATGCACTAAAGGATAAAAAAATTGAAGGGCTGATTACTGCTCCGATTCATAAAAAAAATATTCAGTCCCCGGATTTTGCTTTCACCGGTCATACCCCCTATCTGCGCCAGGCTTTTGGCGTGAAGGATGTGCTGATGTTCATGAGTTCAGAGAATTTCAGGGTAGGTCTGGTTAGTGAGCACGTACCCGTGAGTGAGATAACAAAGCAAATTACCCGGGAATCGATTCTTTCAAAATTGAATATTATGAAAGAATCCCTGATCAGGGATTTTGGCATCGACAAACCACGGATTGCCGTACTGGGACTAAATCCACATGCCGGAGATGATGGCCTTATAGGGCGTGAAGAGGAAGAAATTATTAAACCGGCGATCAAGGATGCAAAACACAATATGCTGGTCTATGGACCCTATAGCGCTGATGCTTTTTTTGCCAGGAACCAGCAGCAGAAATTTGACGGGGTACTGGCTATGTACCACGACCAGGGTCTGATACCTTTTAAGTCTCTGGCATACGGAGAGGGCATCAACTATACTGCCGGCCTTCCGGCTGTACGTACTTCCCCGGATCATGGAACTGCTTTTGATATTGCGGGGAAAAATAAAGCCGATACAGGTTCCTTTCTGACAGCTGTTTATGGTTGTCTGGATATCATTGAAAAACGCCGGGAATTCAATGAAAACAACAAAAATCCCCTGAAAAAGATGGGTTCTGTGGTGCTGGCAGGTGCAGCAGATGAAGCGCTGGATGAAGGGTAAGGGTATTCGGGGGCTGAGGAGGAAAATGTGACACCACACTTTCCTCCTCACTTTCCTCCTCACTTTCCCCCACACTTTCCCCCACACTTTATTTCCCTCCCTGCTTGCAAATTCCAAAACCAGGATATATCTTTGAAATACCCCTCCTACCCACTGATCGTTTCTTTCTGACTATCTGCGAAAACATTCCAATAGCTATGTAATCTTTTACATCCTTTTACATCAACGATTTTATATATCCGATCCCTTTCTTTTGAATGACCTGAAGTTGTCTTCCCTTAAAGCTGAGCATTAACATTGTTCACTTTTTGAAATGTATAAAATGAAAAGGATCATTCCGTTCAGCCTGAGCCTGCTGCTGTGTATACCTGCAGGCCTGTTAGCAATTACCCCCCATTCAGTTCCTAAAAAAAATAAGGATACCAGTTCCAATGTAGGAACACCATCCGGGAGTCTGACCCTCCGCGGAAGTCTTTCAGCCTTCAATGCAGCCTATGGCAGAAATTATTTTGAACTCAACTGGAATACCATCGCAGGAGATTTCAAACATTTTGAAATCGAAAGAAGTTTTGATGGCGAGAAGTATGAAAAAATCGGACAGGTTTCCAACAATTCCCTGACAAGTGGCGAGAGCCAGTATAATTTCCGGGATTATTTTCATGGCAGTGTGGGCCGCGACAATGATTTTTACTACCGGATCAAGCAATTCGAAGCCAATGGAAATATCATTTATTCCAAAGTACTGATCGCAAGAATGTACAATACCAAAAGCCTTGCTTCACTCAGTGTAACTCCTGATCCGCTGGCAAATAATATTCTCGTAAACGTACAGCTCAACGAAAATTCTTATGTTATGATGAAGGTGACCGATGCTACGGGTAACCTGATTTTAAAGGATGGCGAGAAAGCTGTTTACGGGGCAAATACGTTTACCCTGGAAGGAACACATAACCTGAGTCCGGGACTATATACACTCGAAGTGATTGTAAACAGTAAAGAAAGACTGGTGATGAAACTGGCCAAAGGTTAATTACGTAACTACTTAAGAATATATCCGGCGGCCGAACGCCGGAAATGTAAAGCCCTCCCGTTTTTAAACGTGGAGGGCTTTTTACTAATTCTTCTTATCACTTACGCCCAGGTAGGTCTGCAGCCTCTTTACATAAACATCAAAGGCCTTAGATCCGGAAGCTGTGATTTTACAAATCGTGTTCGGATAATTGTCCTTGAATTCTTTTACTACATCGATATAGCCGGCTTCCCTTAATTTGTTAATCTGTACACTCAGGTTGCCGGCAGTGGATTGCGTCTTATCCTTCAGTTCGGTAAAATCTGCATGCCTCACCCGCATGAGCATAGATATAATGGCAAGTCTGAGTTGCGAATGTAAAATGGGATCCAGCTCTTTGAATACATTCATATGGTTCGCTTCGTTTACTGACATTTGGCTAACTGCGCTTCCGCATTTTGCAATCCCCAGTTTGGATACAATGGCTTTGGTTTATCGGCTTTGAATAGTTCAATGGCTTTTTCAAAAACCGGTTTGGCTTTATCCTTGCCACCACCAAATGCTACCGGAGTGCCGAACAGACTCTCCCCCTTCAGATAATACAATCGCGGATTGTTTGGATCCAGCTTCATACCTTCTGCTAGATCCGTGTTGGCCTGTGTACCATAAGTGGCCCACCTTGTCTGCGGATCCACCATCATCTGCTGGGTGGCCGACATATTTCTCAGCGCATAGATCTCAGAATTTTTTTCAATCGCTTCCGCCTTATCACAAAGGGTATTGATCCTGGTCGAATTCACATCCTTGTCCAGTTTCGGATCCGTCCATCCGGCCGTGGACAGGGCAAGCCCCGCATAATAATAGGGGAGCCACTGCGTTTTTTCAGCATCTCCGATCCTTTCAAAAGTATTTGACACAGCCTGATAATCGGCTGTCGATTTGCATGAATCAAACTGATCGAGCGTTTTTTTCATCGCGGACATATATTTCTCGCTCTGCGCATTTGAGATCAGCGCAGCAAATAAGAAGAAAGAAAGAAGCATTGATTTCATATCCTGATTTTTTAAGTGAGTGATTATAGATTATTGTTAATGGCATCCTGTGTTCTGTCTACACCCCAGCTTAAGAAACATCCGATAAAATAAAAACGCGAGGCCGGCGGTGTGATCGGCTGTTTGATGTTTCCGGCGTAAGAATAATGATATCCGTATACGGCATTGTATCCAAGTACATTACTCATGCTGGCGAATAATACAACAAAAGTTTTTGCATTGGTCTTACCCAGGCTCGGAATATATTCACAGCTAAAATTCAGCGCATTATAGTCCACGGTATGTCCCTGGTCTGCAATAAAATATTTCCCTGAGTTATTAATCATAAAATTATAATAGGGTCTGCCGGTGGCAAAGGTATAAGTGAAATTGAAACCGGTTTTCCAATCTGTCACAAATCTTTTCATTACCAGTGAAGCGGTATGTGTTGCCGCGAAATCAGGTGTGAGTTTTTCCGGGTAATTCAGAAAATCCCTCTTCGTGTTCAGGTAGGTATAACTCACCCAGTAGTCGAAATCCTTAAAGGTTTTTCTATCACGCCAGAAAAATTCGATACCGTCTGCATAACCGCTGCCACTGTTATTATAAGAATAGTAATTGTATCCGTCCGGAACAGTTTTGACCAGGTCACTATACAATTTGTAATAGGCTTCTATACGGAATATTCTTTCCTTTGTCGTTTTCTGATAATTCAGGATATAGTGCGTTGCTTTGGTGAAACCGATATTCGTAGTGTAGAACAATTGCTGGTTATCCGGCTTCTCGTAAAAAATGCCATAGGCAGCAGAGAGCTGCGCATACTTTCCGGTTTTATAGGCCAGTGAAATACGGGGAGCGAAATCGGATTGTCTGAGTAATGTGGAATATTCATAACGGCCCCCGATTTTAGCGGCAAGGTCGTTCGTAAGGTAAATATCTGTTTCTGCGAAAAGTGATGTCAGGTGATCCCGCAAAACTTTCGTGGTGTCATTAAACACGAGCGGATTATAATTATACCAGTATTCTCCGCCAAAACGAAAAGCACTCAGTCCGCTAATTTTCTTTTCAAATACGGCTTTACCCTGCGAGAGGTTCTGGCGGTTGGTGAGGATAAAATTTTTTGAATTCATCCAGTAAACAGAATCCGGAAAATAATGCGGCTGGTTATCAGCACCCTGAATCTGCTGCTGAATATTATCGAGGTTGGTGCTGAAACTGGAACTCAGGTTCATTTTCCATCCATTAGTAAGCGGCTGCCGCCAGCTGAGGTTATTGTACCAGTTATGGTTCGCCACATTGAATGCACTCTTCAGGTAATCACTGTCAATATCTGCGGTTCTCAATCCGAGATCGTTGTAGGCGAAAGTTGTATAATACTTGACCATTCCGCCATTCTTTGTTTTGATCCGGAAATTTGCGTCGGCATTATGAAAGGCAGGGAGATTAAAATAATCAGGCTTCTGACTGACAAGTCCGAAATAAATTCCCACGTTCACATAACTGTAACTCATGCCCCAGGAGGATTTTTTATTTTTTGCCAGCTGCTGTGTACCCATACCCACGATGATGGGTGAAATGGAAGCATCTATTTCAGAACGCTCGGGCAAATCAATGGATTCCAGTAAGACAACAGAAGAAAGTGCCTGACCATATAAAGCTGAATAACCTCCAGTACTAAAAACCGTTCCCTTAAAAAGAAATGGAGAAAATCTGCCGCGTGTGGAAATATCCGGCACACTGGTATAGTATGGATTGTTCACCAGACTGCCGTCAATGAATTGTTTGGTTTCCTGTCCTGTACCGCCCCGAACAAATAATCCTTCCTGTTCTCCCACCTGTTGGGCGCCGGGCAGTGTTTTCAGGGCAGCCGTGATATCGGCATTTGAGCCGGCCGTAGTAGCAATGTCAATCGAACTCATCACGGCACCGCGTTTGGAATCGCCGGCTGCGAAGGATCCTGCAGAAATAATTACGGCTTTCAGTTCATTGGGCTCTTCTTTTAATTGCTGATCCAGATGGATCGGAACCCCCTTAAAAGAGAGGGTTACCTCCACGGGATGGTAACCGACAGAGGAGAAGACGATCGTCTGCAGTCCGGTATCTGAACTATTGAATTTATAATGTCCCAGAGAATCAGAAGTTGCGCCGTCGAAACTATTCTTCACGCTGATACTTGTGCCGGGTACGGGATGGCCCTTGGTATCCTTTATTATTCCTGAAATAACGGATTGCGAAAACCCATTGCTTAAAATAAAAAAAATACCTGCCCCGGAAAGTATTATTTTTTTGAGCAGTGAAATCGTTGAAAAAAAAGACATGGTTCCGGTTTACTATCGCTTATAAAACACGAATATAAAGTAGTTTATAATATAAACCAAATCTATAAAAAAAGGCCAGACTTAGACAAATCCGGCCGTTGTTGATCGTACCCTTTAAAACTAAAACTTCAAATGATTTTTACGTTTTTAATATAATGATATGAACGCTTATGCAATGATCAATGCTCCTCCCCATTCGATGCAACGAGGTTTACAGGTGTCGCTTTCACAGGTACATCATAGGCAAGTGACTTAAACATCAGCGCAAAGGTTCTGTCGGCCGTCTTACTCCCTGTCTTTCCTGTTTCTGCTCCAAGCCTTACCACCATGGTATTCGTGCCACTGTAGAAATTACTCACTTTTGCATCTTCTGCTTCGTCCACATCCCCTTCCACATTCAACCCGGAAACAAAGAACTGATTCACTGCTACAGACGAAAAATGATTCGCATGTTGTACAAATGAAATCTTAAATTCCATCCACCAGTCGGTATTCGGCGGCGCATTACCGTTGCCATACTTTATTCTTGGTTGCCAGGCATTTTCAAATCCCTGACCTTTCTCCGCATTTTCTTCCCGACCCGGCATATCCGGATCCGTCAAATGCACGGCTTCAGAACTTCTGCCCTGAATGGTTAACAGTGCATCAATGCCCATGCCCACATTTCTGAAAATATAAACGGCTCCATCCCGGCCACCGGCACTGCAACCTGAACCCGTTTGCAACTGTGGATGCATAAACACGAGTTCAGGAATGAGTGACTGGCTCTGAAGGGAAGCCGTTGTCAATAATATTGTAAGAGCTGAAGTTATACTCAGTAAGAGGTATCGCTTAACCTGTAAGAATGACTGTTGCTGTTTCATAAATCGATTGAACGATGGAATTACGATACGAACAACAGCTTAATTCTTCTAAAGGATTGGAGAGCCTCTATGATAAATAATTGAAAAATAACTGCAGGAAAATTGGAAAGGATGTTTAACCGGAGATTGGTACGGATTACTTGCAGAACAAAGATTGCAAGCGTTTTTGAATAATGCAAGCCTTTTAAAAAAAATCATGAAATAAACCTTCCGGTCGTTAACAAAAAGGCAAAAAAAATCTCCCCCGTCAAAAGCCGGGGGAGATGCTTATTGGGCGTGATTTCTACTTATATTGAGGTATCAGTTCATTGGCCAGATGTACCATTTTTTTAATGGATTCATCTGTAAGAACCCCTTTCTTGAATTCGGCAAGCACATCGGGTAGTTTATTATCCATTTCCATCAGGAAATGTTCTTCAAATGCCTTTACCATACTCACTTTAACGGCCCTGAGTAATCCCTGGGTTCCAAGGTAGATGATCGCAACCTGTTTTTCCACCGGTACAGGAGAATACTGCGGTTGTTTCAGAATCTCCACATTCCTCGCACCTTTATCAAGAACAAGTTTAGTAGAGGCATCCAGATCTCCGCCGAACTTGGAAAAAGCTTCCATTTCCCGGTAAAGTGCCTGGTCAAGTTTTAAGGTACCCGCAACTTTCTTCATGGATTTGATCTGCGCATTTCCACCCACACGACTAACCGAAATGCCCACGTTAATTGCCGGACGAATGCCCGCATTAAACAGATTTCCCTCAAGGAATATCTGACCGTCTGTAATGGATATTACATTCGTGGGAATATAGGCTGACACATCACCCGCCTGTGTTTCAATAATCGGAAGCGCCGTGAGTGATCCGCCGCCTTTCACTTTATTCTTCAAAGAATCAGGTAAGTCATTCATGTTTTTAGCTACATCGTCATCCTGAATTATTTTAGCCGCGCGTTCGAGTAAACGGCTATGCAGATAAAATACATCACCCGGATAAGCTTCGCGACCCGGGGGCCTGCGCAGCAGAAGTGAAACTTCTCTGTAGGCTACTGCCTGCTTGGATAAATCGTCGTAGATGATCAGCGCCGGACGACCCGTATCACGGAAATATTCTCCGATGGCTGCTCCTGCAAATGGAGCGTAGTATTGCAGAGGCGCAGGGTCCGATGCAGAAGCTGCAACGATAATCGTATAGGGCATGGCTCCTGCTTCATTCAGGGTCTGCATGATGCCCGCAACGGTGGAGGCTTTCTGCCCGATAGCCACATAAATACAGTAAACCGGTTTGCCGGCCTTATAAAATTCTTTCTGGTTTATAATGGTATCTATGGCAATGGCTGTTTTACCCGTCTGACGGTCCCCGATAATCAGTTCACGCTGTCCCCTGCCAATCGGGATCATGGCATCAATCGCCTTGATTCCGGTTTGCAATGGTTCTTTTACGGGCTCCCTGAAAATTACACCGGGTGCCTTACGTTCAAAAGGCATATCATAACTTTCGCCGGTCAGCGGGCCCTTGCCATCGATGGTTTCACCCAATGCGTTGAGTACCCTGCCCAGCATACTTTCGAACACTTTGATGGAAGCAATTTTGCCTGTCCGCCGAACCTTTGCTCCTTCCTTAATGTCTCCGGAATCTCCCATCAATACGATCCCCACGTTATCTTCTTCAAGGTTCAGGGCGATTGCATGAACTCCATTTTCAAATTCCACCAGTTCACCACTGCCAACATTATTTAATCCATATACACGGGCAATCCCGTCTCCCACCTGAAGCACCGTGCCCACTTCCTCCATTTCGGAGGTTAAATGAAATGCATTCAGCTGCTCAAGGATAATTCCTGAAATTTCGTCTGGTCTTATTTCTGCCATATATTTTTTTTGATTGGTCCTTAATTTTTTATCGGAACCGGTATATGAATTCGTTGGTTAAGAACCTGTTTTTTACTTTCATCAGATCATAGGCCACACTGGCATCTATTCTTCTTCCGTTTCCTTCCAGAATAAATCCGCCAATGATATCTTCCTGAACCACAGTGAGCAATTCCACTTCTTGCATACGGCCCGACATTTTGATTTTTTGGATGAAGAAATTTTTGATTTCATCACTTACAGGAACGGCAGTGATCAATGTTACAGTAGAAATTCCCTTATGCGCTTTGTACTGATCGATAAATGAATCAACAATTTCCGGCAGGTAATTTTCTCTTCCCTTCCTGATCAGGAACCGGTTAAATGATTTGGTAATTTCGCCTGTATTCTCCGTTTCAATTGCCTTTACAAAAGATAACTTCTGTTCAAAGTTAATCACCGGATTATGCAGGAAACTAACCAGCTCTTTACTTTTACTGAAAACAGTTTTCAAAAACAGCACATCTTTGTATACCTGCTCCGGTTGCCCTTTCTCTATAGAGAGGTCAATCAGGGCTTTTGCGTATCTGAATGCCAGCCGGGGATTAGGCATTTAATTTAATTTTACTTCTTCA
>Ga0080027_10000363_pt1 | contig 19391 bp, 18 predicted proteins | sample OrgsoiDNA2013046_FD_70962 | JGI IMG/M metagenome (GOLD analysis project Ga0080027, IMG submission 70962) | Permafrost soil microbial communities from the Arctic, to analyse light accelerated degradation of dissolved organic matter (DOM) -... | ecosystem: Environmental > Terrestrial > Soil >... | reverse complement strand
AGTCGGTCGACTCGCTCTGGCCGGCGCCCGAACCCACCGAAAAGCCGCCGCCCGAGCGAGACTGGTACCTGCATCACGACGACTCGCGCGACCTGGAGCTGGGCTTGTCCGGCTTCCTCATGGCGGGCGCGGGCGCCGGCGCGATGGCCGGCGCCTCGCCGTACGCCATCGTCGAGGCCGGACGCGGGGTCTTTCTCCGGCCGGCGCTCGCTTTCGCGGAGCCTCTGCCCGCGCTCAACGCTCCGCCGGTGCTGCAGGCCCTTTTGGTCGCGGCGCGGTTCGACACGTGCCTCCGCCTCCCGGGTCTCTACGCGCGTAACCAGGGGATGCAGCTCGATGTCTGCGGCGGGGCCGACGTGGGAATGCTTGACGATGTGACCGACGACCGCACGCTTCCCTACGTCTCGCTGGGCCCCAGCGTCGACCTTCGAGGCGAGCTCGGGAGCCTGCTTTCGGCGACCATCCGGGGGGTTGCAGGGGTGAACGTCACGAGCCCGACGTCGAACGGGTTGCAACCGCTAGGGTCAGGCCGCCTCGAGCTGGCGTTCTCCTGGAAGGTTCAGTGATGGCCGGGCCCGGGTCCGGCCATTGGACTGCCGTGGCCAACCCAGCGCCCCTCACCGCGACGTCCGTACCGGTCGTGCCGGTGCCGCCGACGCCGTCGCCGTCGCGACCGTCGCTGCAAGCCGTCACGGTCGCCGCGCGGCTCGAGGCCGACACCCGCGCCGGCACCTTCCGCCAAATGTACCACGGGCACGTCGACTTCGTCTGGCGCAACCTCCGGCGCCTCGGCGTCACGGAGGCCGACGTCGACGACCGCACGCAGGAAGTGTTCGTGGTCGCCCACCGTCGTTTCACCGAGTTCGTCGATCGAGGTCACGGGCCGCGAGCGTGGCTGTTCCAGATTGTCCTGCGCGTCGCGAGCGACGCCCGCCGGCACACACGGCGCCATCCCGAGGTGCCCGACGGCGGCCTCGCGATGGATCGCGCCAGCATCGAGCCGCAGCAGACCGAGGCGATCGCGCGGCGCGAGGCCATCTCGCGGCTCGACGCGGCCCTCGGGTCGATCGACCTGTCGCGGCGAGCGGTGCTCGTGCTCCACGAAATCGAAGAAATGACGGCGAGGGAGATCGCTTCGGTCCTCGGGATCCCACTCAACACTGTGTACTCGCGACTTCGCGTCGGTCGGCTCGAGCTCGAGCAGGTGCTCACGCGTCGGGGAGACGACCGATGAGCGACCTGCGGGCTCTGATCGAGGCGGCCAAGGCCGACGCACCCAGCGCCGCCGCGAAGGCGAAGGTCTGGGCAGGGGTGTCGAGCGCCGTCGGCGGGCCAGCGTCGATGTCGGGCGGCGGCGCGGCGGGGTCCGTCGGCGCGGTGAAGATGCTCATGCTGGGCACGTTGCTCGGCGGAGCGGTGACGGTCGGCATCGGCGCGGCGATGCTCGTCGTCGGCGGCGCTCGACCCGTCGAGGGCACGACCGGAGTCGCGGCACCTGCGCCTGCGACCGCGCCTCCTCCAGCCGAGCGACTGTCCTTGTCCGGGGCCTCGCCGGCAGCGTGCTCCACGGGCATCTTGGGCTCGACGGTGAACCCGTCGCCCGTGGCGATCGCGTCGCCCGTCATCGCGAGTCCTGCACCGGTCGTCGAGGCGCGCAGACCCGGGGCGGCGCGCTCTGCGTCGGCGCTGACCCAGACGGCGACCTCAGGTCTGCCTCCCCTCCCCCCGCGCACCGGGCAAGACGACGCTCTTGCCCGCGAAGCGTCGCTCCTCGCGAGCGCGCGCAACGCCCTCGCCCGGCACGACGCGCTGACCGCGCTCCAGATCGTGCGCGGCCTCTCGGCGCTCCCCACCCGCCAGCTCGTCCCCGAGGAGCTGGCCGTCGAAGCTCAGGCCCTGCGCGGCCTCGGCCTCGCCGACCAAGCCGAGGCGGTCGACGCGACCTTGCGCGCCCAGTTCCCCGACTCCGTCCTCGGTCGCTAACCGGTCCTGTTCAACTCTCTAATAGGGCGTGCCGCGGCCGCTGGCTTCGGCGATGGTTTGCAGGTCGCCGCAGGCGGCAGGGCCGAGGTCGTGGTGTTCGGCGGGGTCGGTCGCCAGGTCGAAGCAGCGCCAGGGGCCTCCTTCCTGATCGTTGGCGATGAGCTTGCGGGGGCCTCGCATCGCGCCCCAGTTTCGTTCGGCGCACGAGTAGATCTCCGAGCAGTTGGTGACGACCACGGCGCGGTCGCGAGGGGGTCCCCCTCGCAAGAGGCTCACGCCGGTCATTCGCGATCGCACGGTCCCGAGGGCCGGGTCGTCCCAGAGACCGAGCAGATCGAGGATCGTGGGCGCCACGTCGAGCATCGCCAGGGGCGTGTCGCGTAGCGCGCGAAGCTGCGCGGCTTCGCCGTCGGTGAGCGTGCCGGGCGGCGCGTCGATCCACATCGGAACGCGGAGCTCTTCGTCGTACCCGGTGAACGTATGGCCGATCCGCCCGCGCTCGCCAAACTGCTCGCCGTGATCGGACAGGAAGACGATGACCGTCTGCGCACCCTCGGGTCGCGCGCGCAGCGCCGCGATGAAGCGCGCAAGGATCCGGTCCTGGCGATGAACGGCGTCGCGGTAGCGGACCCGCGCCTGCCCGAAGGTGTCCATCGACCGCCAGTCGAGGTGGCTCGAGAACGGCAGATCGCGATCGTCGACGACGTACGGAAAGTGCGTGTTCGACAGCTGCGCGACCCCCAGGAACGGCCGCCGCAGGCGTGGCGCGTCGGAGAGGACGCGATCGAGCAAGGCCCCGTCGTCGGCGCCGGTCTCGTAAGTGGCGTACGGCGCGAGCTCCGTTCCGCTGACGAACGCCGCGAGCGGCAGCCCGTCGAGGAAGCGCCCGGTGTTGGCGAAGAGCAGGTTCTGTCCGGTCCAGAACGCGGCGTCGAGACCTGCCGCGTGAGCCACTTCGGGGAGCATGGGCGCGGAGAGCAGGCGCGCGCGAGGCTCGGCGGGAGAGAGCCCCGTCATCAACGCGGCGAGCGAAAGCGTGGTGGTCGAGTCGACCGATCGCATCGCGGTGAACCCGAAGCGACCCCGCAGGAGCGCGTTGGTGAAGGGCGACTCGTCGCAAGCGTGGCCGTCCGGGCCGCCGTGACCCTCGTGGCCATCCTGGCCATCGTGACTGATGACGCTGCATACGTCCGACGCGCGCACGGACTCGTCGAGCACGAGCAGCACGCTCCGGGATCGCGCAGGGCTCGCATGAAGCGCGGGCAACGGGTCGGGCGTGCGCCCCGCCGGCAGCCAGCGAAGCTCCACCATGATGTCTTCGTGCGACCGCTTCGACTTCACGAGCGAGGCGACCGCGTTCAGCCACAAGAGGTCGGGCGTGGCGCCGCTGTCCCAGCCGGCGTCCGGCTTGCCGAGAGCCGTCGCGAGCGCCACGAGGAGCAGCCCGAGCGGGAGTGCCGCCGTCCCGGCAAGGCGACCCGGCGGCGCCGCGCGCTGGAGCCACGCGGCGACGCCGAGCGCCACGGCCGCCGGCGCGAGCAGGAGCGCGAACGTCCGCGCCCGATCGGCGAGGAGCTCCTGCGCGAGGCACGGCCACAGCGAACAACCCATCAGCGCCGTGCGCCAGTTGAGATACGCGCCGTAGCGGTCCCAGGCTTCGAGCTGCGTGCCCACCGCGAGGACCGCGAGAGCGGCGAGCGCGCCGCGCGCGACCCAGCGCGTGGGCGACGGGCGATGCGCCGCCGCGACGACGAGGGCCGCCCAGGCGACGGTCCCGGCCGCGGCCGACGCCACGTAGTCCACGACCGCGGCGGGCGTGAACGCCGTGAGGAGCGATCGCCGCAGCGCCAGGTCCGCGGCCACGACCGACAGGCCGGGCACGAGGGAGAGCCCCAGCGCGCGGGCGACCCCCGCGATGCGCGTCAGACGAGGATGACCGGCCGATCCCACAGAATGAGGACGGTACACCCCTCGGGAGAGCGCACGCGATGGCGTGTCCCGGGCGGATTCACGACCATCGAGCCGGCCCGATAGACGCCCGAAGCGTCTTCTTGCGCGCCCTCGAGCACGAAGATGTGCTCGTACCCGTCGTGCTCGTGGAGCGGGACCTCGGCGTTCGGCGCGTAACGCAGCATCGCCGCGGCGCGCTCCGCCTTCTCGTCGCCGTAGAGGCGGCAGATCTCGACGCCCTCGCGCCAGGGAACGAACTCTTTGCCCGCGGCGAGCGCCTCGAGGTCGAAGACGCGGCGGGGATCGTGGGTGCTCGGCATGCGACTCATGAAGTGTCTACCACGCGCGGGCGCGCGCCTTCGATAGCGCGTCGTCGATCATCACACGCTGCTCGACCGCGTCGCCCCACCGCCGCTGCTGGTGGGTGCTGAGCTGGTGCAGCGGGTCGAGGTAAATGAAGAGCTCCCCGGGTTTCACGCTCGGGGCGGCGTACACGCTGACCCCCGTGTCGCGATCGTAGTACTCGTAGGAGTGCGCGTCGCGTTTGCCGCCGCCGCCGGGCGCGTCGACCACGAAGGTGGGCGTATTGAACCCCGCGGTCGAGCCCCGCACGTGCTTCTCGATGTGAATCGCGGTGTCGACGCTCGTTCGCAGGTCTTCGACCCCGCGGACCATGTCGTGCACGTAGACGTAGTAGGCGTGCACGTTGAGGTGACCCAGGCGCTTCACCAGGAGCGTCATCGTCTCGACGCTGTCGTTCACGCCGCGAATCAAGACGCTCTGGTTACGTACGACGATCCCCCGCTCGAAGAGGCGGCCCATCGCGGCCTCGGTGATGCCGGTGATCTCGTTGGGATTGTTGAAGTGGGTGTGAAGTACGACGTCTTTGTGGAGCTTCCGGCCCTTGTCGACGACCCGCGTCAGCGCGTCGAGCCACGCGTCGTCGGTCAGGATCTTCATCGGCATGACGGCCGGACCCTTGGTCGCGAAGCGCATCCGGCGCACGTTGGGGATCGCGAGCAACGCTTCGCCGATCTCTTCGATGTGCTGCGCGCGGAGCTGATAAGCGTCGCCCCCGCTGATGACGATGTCCTCGAGCTCCGGGCGCGACGCGATGTAGTTGTACGCGCGACGCCAGCGGTCTTCGTTGGGGCGGAGGTGCACTTTCTCGACCTCGTCGGTGTCGAGGCCGATGGCGTACGACCGCGTACAGAACCGGCAGTAGACCGGGCACGTGTCGAGCGGGAGAAAGAGCGCCTTGTCCGGGTACCGGTGCGTCAGCCCCGGAACGGGCGCGTCGGCCTGTTCGTGAAGCGAGTCGAGCCCGAGCTTGGGGTGGTCCGGCAAGAGCCGCGAGGCCAGCGGAAAGAACTGCGTGCGGAGCGGATCTTCGTAAGGTCGCTCCCAGTCGATGAGCCCCACGATGTAGGGGCTGACCCGCACGCTCATCGGCGCCTGCTTCATCCCACTCTCGAGGTCTTCGACGAACCCGGCGGGCACGAGCTCCTGGATCGTCTCGACCAGCTTCGAAACGCGCGTGATCGAGCTCCTGGCTTGCCAGCCGTGATCGAGGAACGTGGCCTCGTCGATCCCCCGGTACGCCGGGATCCTCTGCCACCAGAGGCCGCGCCGCAGGTCCTTGTGCGCCAGCGTCGACGCCTCGACGGGCGCCTTCTTCGGGACGATCGGCTCGCTGTCGTCGACGATCTTCAGAGGTTGGGGCATGTGCCCTCTTTAAACCTTTCCCACGCAGCGACGCGCGCTGCAAGCAGGTCACCGGACGCGAGCAGCGTACGTTCGCTCACCTCGGCCACGTTCTTGGCCCTCACGTTCGTGACGAGCTTGACCCGCTAGCGGGCGCCGTATCGCGCCGCGGCACGCCGGAGTTCGCCCGCGATGTCGTCCGCGAGCTCGGGGGGCTCGACCACATGGACCGCGGCGCCGAAGCCCAGCACCCAGCAGCGGAAGCGCTCGAGGATTTCCGGCGATTCTGGGAGGGTCCACGACATCCGGACGCGACCGTCCGGCGCGAGGCCGACCTTCTGCGAGGGATGCACGCGACGGGCGCGCACCCCTTCGGCCGCGCGGGGCTCGAACTCGACGAGGAGCTTCACCGACCGCGCGGCCCGCCCGACGCCGAAGTCGCCGTGCAGCCAGTCGGCGATGTCGAAGTCGGCGGGCAGATCGAAGCGCTCGGCGGGCGCGACGTCGAAGTCCGTCATGCGATCGAACACGAAGGCGCGCGCCGTGTCGCGATCGACGTCGTGCGCCACACACACGATGGACCCGCCGTGAAGGACGAGGGCGTAGGGGTGCGACGTGATGCGCGCTCCCTTGTCTCGTTGCTCACGTTGCTCACGTTGCTCTCGTTGCTCACGTTGCTCTCGTTGCTCACGTTGCTCTCGTTGCTCTCGTTGCTCACGTTGATCTCGCTGCTCGCGCGCCTCGCGACCGTCTTTCGCGTCGGCGCGCGGCTCGGCACCCGCGTCGCGGTAGCGGAAGCGAAGCACCGCGAGCTCGACGACGGCCTGGAAGAGGCGATCGACGTCTTCGCTGCGGTTCGCGTAAGCCCGCGGCGCGTGAGGCACGTAGGCGAAGCGGCCGTCGAGGGGAATCTCGGCGACGACGTCGCCGCGGGCCCCGGTGCGAGCGGCCGGCCGGTGCGCGACCTGCTGCACCTGCCGGAGCGCCACGTCGATCTCGTCGAAGAGCGCGGAGCCCCGGATCGGCTCGAACACTCGCCTCGCCGCGAGCAACGCGTAGGCCTGGGTGCGGCGCAAGAGGACCGCGCGCCCGCGCTCGCTCGGCTTGATGCGCCAGAGGTGAGCACCGCCCGGGCGGACCTCGATCGACTCGAGCTCCGTGATGAGCGCCAGCTCGCTGAGGTACCGGCGTACGCCGCGCGTCGAGATGCGGAGCATCTGGGCGAGATCTTCGAGCGAGAGCCCGCCGGCATGCACCTCGAGCTTCTCGCGCAAGACGTCGAGCCGCCGGTGCTGCGTGAACTTTCCCGTCGGGCGGCCGACCTTCGGGACCTTCGGACGCGGGATCGGGCGATGGGTGGGCATCGGTGGCTCGTTCGCGTTGGGTCGCGCGCCGCTCAGATCGGACGGTCGCGCATCTCTTTCTTGTACTTGTCCTTGTACTGGTTGTGGCAACCGCGGCACGCCGCCTTGACCCCGTCGAGACTCTGCGCGCGCGCCGCGCTCGCTCCGTCTTTCGAGATCGAGACCCAGTTGACGTATCCCGCCGGAGCGAAGGCGACGACCTTGTCGAGCGCCGTCGCGAGCGCATCGAAGTCTTCCGCGCTCATCGCGGTCGACGTGTTGGCCTTCATCCAGGCGTAGAGGGGACAGGGGGGGAGAGGCTTGTCGCCGCAGACCGGAGCGGCCTTCGCCGAAGCGGCGGGCTTCGCGGGCGAGTGCGCCGATGCGGACGCAGGCGAGGCGGACGCGGACGCGGACGCAGGGTCGGGCGCGGACGCGGACGCGGACGCGAGCACAGGGTCGGGCGCGGGCGCGGGCGCAGACGCGGGCGCGACTACAGGCGCCACCGCGTCGACCGGGGCCGTGGGGGCCGGGGCTTCCGCGGCCTCCTTGGAGCACCCGGAGAGGGCGAGCGCGGCGGCCGCAATGACGGCCACGGTGAGGCGGGAAACTAGGGCGTGGGTCATGGGCCGGCCACGATACACATTCTTCCCGAACCTCTCCCGGGGCACGCCCCGTTGGTTCCGAACTCGACCCGGACGCCCGGATGCGAGTAGATTCGCGCGCAATCGGAGGTCTCTTCCCATGAAGCGAACGGTTACGTCAGTCGGGGCGACCCTGGGCCTTCTCTGCGCACTCCTGACGACGTCACGAGCCCACGCCCAGCAGCAGTACGAGTTCGGGCAGCGGGGCCAGTTCATCATCAGCGCCGACAGGCTCGTGCCGTTCCTGGCGTTCTCCCATGAATCAGAGGACCAGCAGACCGGTCCCGGCCAGACCAAGGTGGTCACGACCCAGTCGCAGTCTTCGCTGTCCCTTCTCTACAGCTTCACGGCGGACTCGAACGACCTCTTCTACACGGTGCCGCGCGTAGGATTCGACTACGTGGTGGTGCCCAACCTCACCCTCGGTGGCGACCTGGTCGTGTTCTTCACGCTCGGAGGCAGCACCGGCGGAGAGACGGACTTCACCAACGGCACCAGTACGACCACGTCGGTGACGGCGCCGAAGAACACGCTCTTCGGCATCGCGCCCCGGGTGGGCTACATCTTCGCGCTGAACAACACGTTCTCGTTCTGGCTGCGCGGCGGCTTGTCGTTTTACACGTTGAGTCAGAAGACGACCGAGAATGCCAACGGCAATGGCAACGTCGACGTCACGACGACGAACAGCGCCCACCAGTTCTCGTTCGACCTCGATCCCCAGTTCGTCATCACGCCGATCCCGCACCTCGGGTTCACCGCCGGCATCACCGCCGACCTCCCGTTCGCCGGCGGCCACTCGACCGAGACGGACACGGGCTCGACGTCCAGGACGTTCTCGGCCTCGTCGTCGATCTTGTATCTCGGCGTCACGCTGGGGATGATCGGGTACTTCTGAACGTCAGCGCGGAGCGCGCCCGCGGCGTCCTTCTCGCGCGCCCGCCGCAACGAGGGACGCGGGCGCCCGTCTGCTAAGCTGACGCCGCGATGGGCGATCCTGCCAAGCGTCGAGCGACCTACGACGACGTGCTCGCCGCGCCCGAGCATGTCGTCGCCGAGGTCGTGAACGGGGTCTTGCACACGCAGCCCCGACCGGGCGCGCCCCATGCGCGCGCCTCGACGCGTCTCGGCACGGAGCTCGGCGGACCGTTCGACCGCCGTAAGGGAGGCCCGGGCGGTTGGATCATCCTCGATGAACCCGAGCTCCACCTGGGCGAGGACATCGTGGTTTCCGATCTCGGCGGGTGGCGCCGCGAGCGCATGCCGCGGCTTCCCATGGAGGCGAAGTACTTCTCCCTCGCGCCCGACTGGATCTGCGAGGTGCTGTCGCCCAGCACGCAAGCGTTCGATCGGTCCGAGAAGATGGACGTCTACGCGCGCGAAGGCGTTCGCCGCGCCTGGCTCGTCGACCCGCTCGCCAGGCTCCTCGAAGTCTGGCGGCTCGAAGACGGCAAGCACGGCGGCCAGTGGCTCCGCGTCGGCACGTGGACGGGCGAGGCCCTCGTGCGCGCCGAGCGTTTCGACGCGATCGAGCTCGAACTCGCCGCGCTTTGGGCCGACTGACCGCCCGGCGCGAGCTCTTACGTCAACTTCGCCCCGAGCTCGACGTCACCCTCGACGGTCGCGAGCGTGAGCTTGTCGTTCGGTCCCGTGGCGAGCAACATCCCGTGCGACACGAGGCCCTTGCCGAACTCCCGAGGCGCCAGGTTCGCGACCACGACCACGCGACGCCCCACGAGCGCCTCGGGCGCAAACGACAGCGCGAGCCCCGCCACGATCGTGCGCGGTGTGGCCTCGCCGACGTCGACCGCCAGCTTGAGCAGCTTGTCTTTCTTCGGTACGCGCTCCGCCGTCCGGACCACCCCGACCCGCAGATCCACCAGACCAAACTGCTCGTAAGCGATCGTGGACGTGGACGTGGACACCGTCGGCGAAGCGGACGTGGACGCGGAGGTGGACGAAGCCGGCCCCGTGGCGGGTGCCGGCGCCCCGTCCACCCGGGGCGTCAAGAGCTCGAGCAGCGCCTTCGTCCCCGCCTCGTCGACCGTCGGGAAGAGCGGCGTTCCCGGCGCGAGCGCCTCGCCTCCGGCGCGCGTGCCGACGCCGGGCGCGAACCAGTCCTTCCCTTCTTCGGGACGCACGGGCGCGAGCCCGAGTTGCCGCCGCATCTCGTCGCTCTTCGCCGGCAGCACGGGCCATATCGCCACCGACAGCGCGCCCAGCACGGAGAGCAGCGTGTTCAGGATCGTCTCGACGCGCCCGCGATGGCCCTTCTTGTCTTCGGCCCACGGCGCGGCGCGGTCGACGTACTGGTTCGCGGCGGACGCGATCGCCCATACGCGCTCGAGCGCACGGTGCGGCTCGATGCGATCCCAGGCAAGGGCGGCCTCGCGCCAGTGGCCCTCGATGGCGGCGTAGAGCTCGTGCTCGAGCGCGGTCGCCTCCCCTGCCGGCGGGACCCTTGCCGCCGTCATCTTGACGCAGAGGCCGAGCGTGCGAGCCAGGAGGTTCCCGAGGTTCTTCCCGAGGTCCGCGTTGTAGCGCTCGACCATCGCCGCGAGATCGAAGTCGCCGTCTTGCCCGAACGCGATCGCCCGCAAGAGCTGGTAACGGAGCACGTCGGCCCCGCCGGCATCGCCGCCGACGATCTGCCCGAACGCCTGGGCGATCCCCAGCGGATCGACCGAGTTACGGAGCGATTTGCTCATCTTGTGGCCGTTGAAGGTCAGAAACCCGTGCGCGTAGACGGTGCTCGGCAAGCGCAAGCCCGCGCTCATCAAGACCGCCGGCCAGTAGACCGCGTGAAACCGCAAGATGTCCTTGCCGACGACGTGCACGACCTGGCTTCCCTCGCCCCAGAACGCCTTCGCTGCCTCGCTGCCCTGAAGCGCGGTCCAGTAGTTCGCGAGGGCGTCGAACCACACGTACATGACGTGCTTCGGATCCCCCGGAACGGGGATGCCCCACGTCAGCTTGGTGCGCGAGATCGACAGGTCTCGCAGGCCCGTGGACACGAAGCTGATGACTTCGTTGCGGCGGCTCTCGGGCTGAATGAGCTCGGGCCTCTCGCGATAGAGCGCGAGCAGCGGCTCGGTGTAGCGACTCAACCGAAAGAAGTACGTGTCTTCCTTCAGGCGCTCGACCGGCCTGCGATGGATCGCGCAGAGGTTGCCCGGCTGGACCAGGTCCTTCTCGGTCTTGAACTCTTCACAGCCGACGCAGTACCAGTCTTCGTACGAGCCGAGGTAGATGTCGCCGGGGTTCCTGCAGGCGATCTCCTCCCAGATCGCCTGAGCGCCCAGTTCGTGCCGCGCCTCGGTCGTGCGGATGAAGTCGTCGGCCCCGATCTCGAGCTTGGGCCACGCCGCGCGAAAGGTCGCGCTCATTTGCTCGACGAACGCGCTGGGGGTCATGCCGCGCTCTTGCGCTTCGCGCTCGACCTTCAGGCCATGCTCGTCGGTGCCGGTGAGCATGCGGGTCGCGTCGCCGCGGAGCAGGTGGTACCGGCGGAGCGCGTCGGCCACGATGGTCGAGTACGCGTTCCCCAGGTGGGGAACGTCGTTCACGTAGTAGATCGGCGTGGTGACGTAAAAGCGGCTCATCGCGCGAGCCGCATTTAGCATACGCGCTCCGACGCCGGGGCCCGTCGGCCCGGGGAGAGCCAGTCCAGTCTACGCGCGGCCTTCCGGCATCGGCCGCGGCGGCGGCGCAACGACACGAAGCGCGCGGGGTGCCCGATCGAGGGCGCGGCGCACCGGGAGCATGAACACGCGGTCGATCGCGTGCCGCGAGTCGCGGGGAGGCGCTTCGCCGGCGTGCGCCTGAATGAGCCGCAGGTCGCGCGCGATGGAGCGCTTGACCGACGCTTCGTTTCCCGCGGCCCGAACCGCCACGCTCGCGTCGCCCATCCACGCGCCGTCGGCCGGGAGAGGCGCCACGAGGATGATCTCGACATCGCCCTGGTTGACCCACGTGGCCTGGCAAACCGACGCCATCTGCGCGCCACGCTCCTGGAAGAGCGAGGCCCGCCACTCGAGCGGCGCCATGAGGTCGATCCGCCGCGCGCCCACGCGAAGCTCGGCGCGGTCGAGCACGACGGCCTGGCCCGCCGCGTCGGACAGGAATACGCGATCGACGGCCCCCGGAGCGCGGCGCGCGATCTCCGCGTAGAGCCGCTCGGCGTCCGTCGCGCACAGGGCCGACGCGTCCCCCGCGCGCAGATCGCTCGACGCCGCCGTTGTGGCGCGCTCGAGGACGGTGGGCGCCCCGGCCGCGTCTTCCGCGTCGCGCACGCTCGCCGGGAGGTAGCGCGTGGCGCGCGGACTCGTGAGCGCCAGGAGCATCGTGGCCCGATCCGCGCTGGCCAGAATCGTGAGACCGAAGGCCTCCTTCCAGTCGACGAGCGTGGCTCTGGCCGCGCGGTCGACGCGGTGCAGCCCGGCGTCGTCGACAACGAGCCAGCCGCGCGGCGGGTGCCGGCGACGGCCGAGCATGCGGCTCGCCACGGCAGCCAGCGCCACGAGCGCGCCCGCCGTGGCAGCCCGCGCCCATCGGGGCGACCACGACCCGAGGGGAGCGACCGCGACCGCCATTGCGGAGAGCACGAGCGCCGTCGCGACAAGACCCGAAGTGTGCCGAAAACCGCGCGGCGCGCGCTGCCCGAGCGGGAGCCTCAAGGCTTCGGGGCTGTTTCGCGAGCCGCGCATAGTTAATTAAGTAGCATCGCGCTGGCACCGCCGGGGGTCGAGAAGCGGTCTCGAAACAGGCCCGAATCCCCGAGCAGGTCGAAAAGATGACCGGGCCGATCGGCTCGCTGGGGGGCCCCTTGCCGACCCCGCAACAAAGTGAACGGAAAATTCCCGTGCAATTCCTAACCTTGGCGGCCAAGTCGGACAACCGTCAGGGTCCGCGCACCCTTGAACATTGCGCCACCCAGGTGTCACAGCGCATGGTGGCTCCCCTGGACGGAGGGTCTATTCCTATGCGCGCGTCTCTCTACTTGGTGGGTTTGCAGCGGCCTCGCTCGTAGGCGTCGGCTTGGACGTTCGACGCGGGCGCCCTGTCGGGCTGCTTTCAGTCGAAATGCGCTACATCGCTGATGGCCTGCGGCAGCGGCAGCGACTGTCTTTGCAACAACTCCGTCATCAAGGCGCTCGAGTGCCAGGTCGACGGCGGGTCGACCACGACCTGCTTCGCGCCCATCTACATGGCCGATACCGCGGGTATGAACGTGATTGCCTGCCTGATGGCGCAGCGGACGACGAGTTGTGGCGTGTCGCTCGACGGCGGCGTCGACAGTGCGACGGATGCGGGCCACGGCACCGATGCTTCTGACGGCGGCGCGCCCGAACGGGTGCTGTCCCCGCCGACGCGGGCGACGCTCACTGATCGAACAAGCTCTCGTCGAATCGTTTCGACGCACACCGCGCGGGTGCAGCCGATCGCCGTTGGCGGATCGGATGTGCCCGCGGTAGCGTCCGTTCGAAACGGAGAGCTCTCGTATGCGGGTAACTGTCTGGCCGGTGGTCGTTGCGACCACGGTATTTGTTATGGCGGCCGCCATCGCCGCCGGTTGTAGCTCATCCAGCTCGGCCCCCCCTGCGAGCGTGGCCGATGCGAGCCCCGAAGCCGACGACGACGGCGGAGGCCCGAACGGCTGTCATGTCGACGCGAGCCTCACGGTCTTCGCCGAGTCCGACGCCTCGGCCGCGGGCTGCGCGTCGTGCATCAATGACAACTGCAATCAGAGCGTTCTGACGTGCGCCTCCGATTGCGTTTGCATCAATCTTTTCACTTGTCTCTTCGATTTCGACGCGTCCACGGACGCAACCGCAGCCGAAGCCGTCAACGCCTGCGCCGGCAAAAGCGGTCTGTCGTTGCTCAATAACCCCGGTGTCAGGGGGCTCGCCAATTGCTACTCGGGCCCTTGCTCGGCGCCGTGCGGCGCGGTGTTCGCGGTCGATGGCGGCGACGACGCACCCGCCGAAGCGGCCGCCGACGAGAGCGGTAGCGATAGTGGAAGCGAGGCGGGTTCCGTTCTCGACGCGCCCAACGGCGGTTGAGCCGCCGGGGGCCGCTGCGCTAGAGCGCCCGTCCCCGTCACTGTTCGGTCGGCTCGGTCGGTACGTCGTTCAGCCCAGGCGGCGAAGTCTTCGCAAAAGCGCCCGCCCCCTCGAGCACCTGGGCCACGTCGGCCCAAGCCACGGCCGGCATCGGGTGCCCACCACGCACCATCGTCTCGTGCCGGGACGCCGCCGCGAAGAACGCCGAGCGCGGGCTCACGTCCCCGCCCGTGAGATCCTGCTCCTCTTCGAGGAACCGGATGTCCGCGTGCCACGGCCGTTCGCCGGCCGCCGCGTTCCCCGGGTAGAGCTCGATGGTGAGCGCCGCGCCCGTTGCCTCGACCACATACGCGCGACGGCCGTCGGCGCCCTGGTCCGCCTTCACGACCTTCGCGTTCATGCGCACCATCGTAGCAGCGCGAGGCGGCTCTTTCTCGCGTGTCTGGGGGGCGTCGCGTGGCGGTTCGCGCGACGTCGCGGTTGGCGCTACGGTGCCCCGATGCGTGAAGAGGACGGTACGATCGAGGGTGATCTGAGAGTGACGGAGGATCTCGAACTGAACGGGACGTTGACCAAGACCGCGACCGTGGCCGCCGGGGCCACGCTCTTTGTGAACGGCACCGTCGGGGGCGATCTCGTGCTCGAGCGCGGCAGCAGCGCCGTCGTCGTTGGCACGGTGTCGGGCAGCGTCATCAATCGGGGGGGTTCGCTCCGCGTGTCGGGCCGGGTCGCCGGGAAGATCCGCCGAATTTCGGGCACGACGCAGCTCGAGCCGGGCGCGATCGTCAACGGCTGATCGCCTCCGCGGCGGCCTCGCGACGCGCGTCGCGAGCCGTTCGCGAGCGTGTCAGGCCCAGCGCCTCGCGCGGTGGTGGGAGACCCAGGGGGCGAGCCTCGGTCCACCAGGACCGCCGCTGGCCTCCCCGTTCATCTCGCTGCCCTTCCCGGTGCTCCCGCTCTCCATGCGTGCCGCTGCGACGGCCATGGCCACCGCGACGGCGTCGCGCTGTTCGGGCTTCACGGTCGGATAGCCCAGGAGCTCGCTCTTGTGCCGCTCGATGAACCCGGTGTCGTAGCGCCCGGCCACGAACTCGGGGTGCACGAAGAGCTTCTCGTGGAAGGCGAGGTTCGTCTTGATACCCGTCACGACGTACTCCGACAGCGCGCGGCGCATGCGCTCGACGGCGCGCTCGCGCGTCGGCGCCCAGACGCTCAGCTTGGAGATGAGCGGATCGTAGAAGCTCGAGATCGTGCAGCCCGGGTACGCGCCCCCATCGTCACGAACGCCGGGACCGGAGGGAACGACGAGGTTCGTGATGACGCCGGGCGACGGCAAGAACGCCGTGGGATCCTCGGCGTAGACGCGGCACTCGATGGCGGCGCCGCGCGCGCTGAGGTCGGTCTGCTCGAAGCCCAGCGACTCGCCTTGCGCCACCCGGACCATTTCGCGCACGAGGTCCAGGCCGGTGACGAGCTCCGTCACCGGGTGCTCGACCTGCAAGCGCGTGTTCATCTCGAGGAAGTAGAAGCTGCCGTCTTCGGCGAGCAAGAACTCGAAGGTGCCGGCGCTGAAGTACCCGACGCTCTTGGCGCCCTGAACGGCGATGGCCCCCATGCGCGCCACGAGCTCGCGGGACGCCGCGGGGCTCGGCGTCTCTTCGACGACCTTCTGGTTGCGCCGCTGGATCGAGCAGTCGCGCTCGAAGACGTGCACGAGGTTGCCCTCGCGGTCGCCGAGCACCTGGATCTCGACGTGGCGGGGCTTGAGGATCGCCTTCTCGAGATAGACCGTGTCGTCGCCGAAGAACTTCTTGGCTTCGCTCCGCGCGCGCTCCCACGCGCTCGCCATCTGGTCGGCGCTCTCGACGAGGCGCATGCCCTTGCCGCCGCCGCCCGAGGCGGCCTTGAGCATCACGGGAAAGCCGATCTTCCTGGCCGCCGCGACGGCTTCGTCGGTGGTCTCGCAGCGGGCGCCCGGCACGATGGGGACGCCGGCTGCCGACATCTTGTCGCGGGCGGCGGTCTTGCTGCCCATCGCGCGCATGGCGGAGGCGGGCGGACCGATGAACGCGATGCCCGCCTTTTCGCATGCCTCGGGCAAAGCCGGGTTCTCGCTCAGGAATCCGTAGCCGGGATGGATGCCGTCAGCGCCCGTCTTCCTGGCGGCGTCGATGATCTTGTCGATGCGGAGGTAGCTCTCGCCCGCCGGGGCGGGCCCGATGGGGCGCGCCTCGTCGGCCATGCGAACGTGGAGCGCGGCGCGATCGGCGTCCGAGTACACGGCCACCGAGCCGATCCCCATCTCGCGCAGCGTGCGCATCACGCGGACGGCGATCTCGCCCCGATTGGCCACCAGAACTTTACGGAAGGTGCGCGACATCGTTTGGCGAAGGGTTACAGCGCCCTCACCACCACGTAAATCTCGAAGCGGCGCGGCCCAGCGGGAACGCGCTCGATCTCAGTTCGGCGTGCAGCAGTAGTCGGTTCGCCCGTTCGCGTCCGCGCGGCCCCCGTCGCAGAGGAGCGTCATGGTCTCGGCCGAGACCCCGGCAGGGCACGAGTAGCCGTCGGCGCCGGCGGGGCAACCGGTGACCGTGCTGTCGATCTGGCACCCGGTCGTCGTCGTGGCCGTGTTGCAGCAGTAGCTGGTCGCGTTGCCGTTCGGCGTGCCCGCTCCGCACGAGAGCGACGGGTCGGGCACGGCGCTCCCGGTGCAGGTGGTTCCGCTCGAGGGAGCCGCGCAGCCCAGGGTCGTGTCGGCGTTGCAGACCGAGGTGGTCGTCGAGCCGGAGTGGCAGCAGTAGCCCATCGCGTCGGCGCTGCCCGTGGCCGCTCCCGCGCCGCACGTGAGCGTCGCGTCGGTCTGCGCCGGCGTCGCGCCCCCGGTGCACGTGTACCCGGTGGAGCCGGAGCAGCTCAGCGACCCGTCGACCGCGCACGAGGGCGTCGTCGTTCCGGGTCCGGCGCCGCCGGTCTGACAGCAGTAGAGAGTCCCCGTGGCGCTCGCCGTTCCGGAGCTGCACGCGAGCGACGCGTTGGCCTGATCGGGCGTGTCGCCGCCGGTGCACGAGAAGCCGATTACCGAAGGTCCGCACGAGGCGCTCGGGTCCGCAGCGCAGGTGCTGCCCGACGACGCGACGTAGTTCGCGCAGCAGTACAGGCTCTCGCCGTTGTTGCCCGCGACGGGGGCGCTGCAGACGAGCGACGAGTCGCCCTGCGCCGGGCTCTCGCCGCCGGTGCACGACAGACCGAACGACGAGCCGCCGCACGACGTGATGCTCGCGTCCGACTTGCAGGCGCTCGAGAACGCGCTGTCGTCGATACAGCAAAAGAGGGTCTCTCCGGCGGCGCCGGCCCTCCCGATGCTGCAATTGAGGGAGGCGTTGTCGTTGTCGGGGCTGCGGAGACCGGTACACGAGTAGCCGACCGAAGCGCCGACGCACCCGACGATGGTCCCGTCGGCGCCGCAGGAGCCCGACGCGCCGCCGCCGTTCCCTGGACCGACTGTGGCAGTCGCGGTGCAGCCTGACATCCCCGTCATGAGGCCCGTAAGGAGAGAAGCCCAGCCCGCGCTACGCAGAAACCATGGAGACGCCATGATGCGGCTCAGTAGCACGCCGCGTGCCGGCTGGACGGCGCCGCGGGGGCAGGCCTCCCCCACACCCTCGACCGACCGGTATCTCGTCGGCGCTGCGTGCTAGTCCTGGCCTCGTGCCAGAGGACCGTTCGTTGTCGTTCGACTTCTCGGCTCCGCCGCCGACGCCGGCCAAACCCCCCGACGCCAAGCGGGCGGACGACGAGCCGCGGCCCCTCACGGTCGCGGAGCTCGATCGCGCGATCAAGGGCGCCATCGAAGAGTCGTTCGCGACCGCGGTGTGGGTCGAGGGCGAGGTCACCGGGGCTCGCCCGGCGCCGAGCGGTCATCTCTACTTTTGTCTGAAAGACGAGGTCGAAGAGGCGGCGATCGACGTCGTCATGTACCGCACGAACGTGACGCCCCGCATGCGCGCGCTGTGCGTCGACGGGGCTCGCTTGCGCCTCCGCGGCAAGCCGACGCTCTGGGCGCCCCGAGGCCGGCTGCAGCTCATCGCCGATCGGCTGCAGGCGACGGGTCGGGGCGCTCTCCTGGAAGCGATCGAGCGACTCAAAGCGAAGCTGGCGGCCGAAGGCCTCTTCGCCGCCGAGCGCAAGCGCGCATTGCCGGGCGAGCCGCGCGTGATCGGCGTCGTCACGAGCGCCACGGGCGCCGTCATCCACGACGTGTGCCGCGTCGCTTTCCGTCGCGGCGGTGCGCGCATCCTGCTCGCGCCGGCGCAGGTGCAAGGCGCCAGCGCCGTCGAGTCGATATGCCGGGCTCTCTCCCAGCTGCAGAGGGTGGCGGAGGTCGACGTCATCGTCATTGGCCGGGGGGGCGGCTCGGCCGACGATCTCGCGGCGTTCAACGAGGAGGCCATCGTTCGCGCCGTCGCGGCGTGCCGCGTCCCGATCGTGAGCGCCGTGGGACACGACGTCGACGTCACGCTGGTCGACTTCGCGGCCGACGCGCGCGCGGCGACGCCCTCGCAAGCCGCCGAGATGGTGGTGCCCGATCGGCGCGCGCGGGGGGAGCTCTTGCAGCGCACCCGGATGCACCTCGCGCGCGCGATGCACAGCCGCCTCGCGCACGAGCGCGTCGCGCACGTTCGGGCCGCGCAGCGCCTCGGCGATCCGCGCCTCGCGATCGCGTCGCACCAGCAGACGCTCGACGACCGTCTCGGTCGCCTGGTGGCGCGCGTGCGCACGACGGTCGCGCGCCGGCGCGACGCGCTCACGCAGACCGAACGGCGCCTCGCGCTCTTTCATCCTCGCGCGGTCCTCGCCCGGGAGCGCGCCGAGCTGACACGCCTCGACACGCGCCTCGGGACCCTCTGGAACGCCGCCTTCGCGCGCCGCGCCGCGGCGCTGCAGCGGGCGGGGGCGCGGCTCGACGCCTACAGCCCCCTCAAGGTGCTCGCGCGCGGCTATGCGATCGCCACGCGAGACGACGGGCGTGCGATCCGGGCGGGGGGCGACGTGACCCCCGGTCAGAGGATCCACGTGCGCGTGCGCGACGCGCGGCTCGACGCGGTCGTCGACAGCGTCGAGGCGCTCGACGCGACTGCCCCCACCGCCGGCACGCCGAGGCGCGAGTGACGGTCCGCCGCTTCGCGGTCGTGGGCGATCCCGTCAGCCACTCGAAGAGCCCCGTCATGCAAGGCGCGGCGATGCGGGCGCTCGGCCTGCCGCACACGTACGAGGCCGTTCGCGCGAACGCCGAACAGCTGCCCGAGGTGGTGCAGAAGCTTCGCGACGGGTTCTACGATGGGCTCAACGTCACCGTGCCGCACAAGGAGCGCGTGCTCGCCCTGGTCGATGCGCTCGACCCGAGCGCCCGGGTCGCGGGCGCCGCGAACACGCTGGTCCGCGGCGACGGAGGCCGGCTCGTGGCGCACAACACCGACGCGCCGGCGCTCGCCGCCGAGCTTCGACGCCTCGCGGCCAGGGAGTCGTGGCCGTCGGGCGCGCGCGCGCTCGTCCTCGGCTCGGGGGGCGCCGCGCGGGCCGCTGTGACGGCGATCGGCGTGCACCTCGGCGTCCGCGACATCGCCGTGCGCGCGCGCTCGTTCGTCGATCCAGCGCGCCGGGATGCGTTCATGGCGACCGCGCCGTGCCCGATCGCTCCTCAGGCG
>Ga0080027_10000359_pt1 | contig 19423 bp, 18 predicted proteins | sample OrgsoiDNA2013046_FD_70962 | JGI IMG/M metagenome (GOLD analysis project Ga0080027, IMG submission 70962) | Permafrost soil microbial communities from the Arctic, to analyse light accelerated degradation of dissolved organic matter (DOM) -... | ecosystem: Environmental > Terrestrial > Soil >... | reverse complement strand
TCTCGATCCCGCCAAACCGGTGGATTTCTCCAAAGCGCCCAAGGCCGACTTGATCCTGATTACGGACATTCACGGAGATCACATGGATCCCGATTCCGTCGCGGCGATCAGCAAAGCCGGCACTGAAATCATTTCTTCCGCCGCAGTCGCCAAAACCATAACCGCAGCTAAACCCATTAATAACGGCGAGAGTCAATCGTGGCAAGGCTGGAAGATTGATGCCATCCCCGCATATAACCTGGTGCGCGGCCCCGAGGCAGGGAAGTTTTACCACGATAAAGGCCGAGGCAACGGCTACGTCCTCTCTTACGGCAGCAAGCGCTTCTACTTCTCCGGCGATACTGAAGGCGTTCCAGAAATGCGCGCGCTGAAGAATATCGACGTCGCGTTTATCTGCATGAACCTCCCCTACACCATGACCCCGGAGGAAGCCGCCGAAGCTGTGAAGGTCTTCCATCCGAAAATCGCGATTCCTTACCACTACCGCGGCTCCGACCTGAGCGTGTTCCAGAAGCACTTGGAAGGCACCGGCATCGAGGTGCGATTGCTGGAGTGGTATCCGAAATAACGCGAAATGAGCGTTTTTGGACAGCATCGCTCTCCTGAAAGGCGCATGCTCGTTCGATGACCATGCTCATGTGGCTACGGAACGTTGTGGATGGAGTGGGGATTGTGGTCCTTCTTTTTGGGGCATATATCGCCTTGGGCGCCGTCACTGACATCCGGCGATATATCCGGTTGAGCTTGATGTGATGCCCGAAGCAGTTCGCGAAGCCAGCCAACGCTACCAGCCAAACTCGAAGACCGGCCTATATCGTGAAACGGTAAAGCTTTGTAAAAACCGAAGACTTTGGGGCCGACAGCGGGTTAGGTTGAGTAGCGGCGTTTCCGCAGTCTCGCTTTTCTCATGTGGGGCGTCGCGCGATTCGTGTTCAGTGTCGAACACGAAGATGGAGGCTCAACTGAAAAAGCTCTTGGTATTATTCCTGGCTGTCTGCGGTCTCTCCCTTCCGGCGGTGGCGCAACACGAAGGCCATGGCGGGAGGAACTCGGTCGGCGGAGGCCATATTCCGGCGCACGGTCCCGCTCCCGTACGGCGTCCGCAGCCCGCGCCGCAGGCGCCTCACGGATATCAGGATCGGGGCGGGCATCCGGAAGCCCCGCACGTTCACGGCAACGACAAATGGATCGGCCACAATACCGGGCGCGCCGACGATCATTATCGCGTCGAGCATCCCTGGGAACATGGACGTTTTACGGGTGGCTTTGGCCGGGAACACGTGTGGCGGATCGAGGGCGGGAACCGCGAGCGCTTTTGGTTCGGCGGCTTCTACTTTGCCGTCGCTCCCTATGATTTTGGCTTCTGCAATGACTGGCGCTGGGATTCGGACCAGGTAGTCATTTACGAAGATCCCGATCACGTAGGCTGGTACCTCGCCTACAACGTCAGGCTCGGGACGTACGTGCACGTGATGTACACCCAATAGAATCTGTAGCTTCATCCACCGCAAGACGAACCTTCGCTGGCAATACCAGGAGTCCTTGTTTTCTTTGACAAGGACTCCGCTGTTTGCAACGATGGCCGGGTGTCCCCGCGCCTAGGGGGCCAATTCTGTTCGCTGTCGGAGGGGAAGTTGATGAATATGAAAAAGATGATTGCAATTTGTATCGTATCGGCGTGTCTCGCCTTTGCAGGCGGTATGGCCGCGGCGGAAAAAGTACGGGACTGGCACGATCTGGAAGCCGTGCATGATCACGTCAAGGACGCCATTCACGAGTTGGAAGTGGCGCGTGCCGCGAACCATTACGACATGAAGGGTCACGGAGCCAAGGCCGAGGAGCACCTCAGAGCCGCCGAGCACGAACTCGCCGAAGCAATTGAGGCCGCGAAGGCGTCGAAATAGCATTTGCTGCATGCAGAAAGCGGGGAGCCTTGTTGCGGCTCCCCGTTTCTTTGCCCTCCCAACACTGATCCGATCCTTCCACAGTGGTCACTGATGGATAGCAGTTCCGATCAGGAAATTGTTGGGGTTGGCCGGAGAGACATCCACAACGTTGAAGGTGGAACGGTCCGGAGAGACCTGGATGTCAAAGGTCCACCCGCAGCCCGGTCCGCAGGATAAGCCGGCCACGCCGCTGCCGTTAGCGTTCAGCGACGAGACGGTAAAGCTGTTGCCCGCCGAAGTCGAGTCCCCACAACCGGCAGTGTGACCGGTGTTCGAGGCGTTGGTAGCCACTCCCAGACCATTCAGGGTAAACGTAACCAGCGACGAACCCACTCCGCAACCCGTATTGCCATATAGCGCAAGTTGCCATTTTCCCGCGAGGTTTGTCTTGGTGACTTTGGCCGCCGTGGAATTGTTAACCGCAACGCCCGCCACGAAGTTCCCTGGGTTTGCCGAAGACACGTCGATCACGCTGAACGTGGAGCGGTCCGGCGAAACCTGAATATTCAGGTTCCAGCCGCAGCCGCTGCCGCACGATAAGCCGGCCGTGCCGCTGCCATCCGGATTTAGGGTTTTCACCGTAAATGTCCCGGTACCCGTCGCATCCGGACAACCCGCATTGTGGCCGGTCTCGGTGGCAGTTCCAGTTCCCGCCGTGTTCAGCATAAACGTAACCAGCGACGCCCCGATCCCGCAACCAGTCTGACCGAAGAACGTCATCTGCCACGAACCGGTCAGGTCCGGGATGCCGATGTGTCCGTTCGGCGAAGCCAGGACGGCCACGCCTTCCACAAAGTTCAGCGGATTTGCTGGCAGAACGTCGACCAGGTTGATCTTGGAACGGTCCGGAGAGACCTGGATGTTAAAGCCCCATCCGCAACCGATGCCACAGGAAAGACCGGCCGTCCCGCCACCCGTTGACGTCATGGTAGCGATGGTGAAGGTCTGCGCGGCGAGCGTGGAATCACCGCACTGACCGTGTGTGACAAGGGTTCCCGTTCCAACGCCAGCCGTGCTGAGGGTGACGCCAATCTGCATGGTCGCGGGTCCGCAGCCGGTGGTTCCACGCAGGGAAATATTCCATTTACCCGCCAGGTCCGCTTTGGAAATGTTGCCAATGCTGGCCGAGCTGGTGGTGGAAAGGCTGGTAACGGTTGTGAAGGCGAGCACGCTGAGCGCACACACGCGTGCAAATGCACTGAAGTTTTTCATGACTTTCTCCTTGAATGGTTTGCGGATCGATAGCTCGATTCGCTTGGCACGTCAAACCAGTTCGAGGGGAAACAAGTCGGGTGCTACTTGAACTAACGGAAAATGACGGTGGGGTGGCTCACGTAGCGGAAGAAAATTTCACCAAGGCTGTTAGCTTAGGAAAACTCTGAAAGCCTCGAAATGTTTTCGATTGTCATCTTGAGCGCAGCAGTCCCGCGTGTCAGCGCGGGAATGCGCACTCGAAAAGCCTGCCCTGAGCTTGCCGAAGGGACCCCTGCCCTACAAGCTTCTCGCCTCTTAATCAGATCCTCCCTAAGCTGTTCTTCGTAGATTTAGCACGGCCGCGATTTATTTGGCTGTTGCGCCGCCCTTGCCCTCCACCAGCCGTTGCACAGCGGGAGCCACCATCAACAGCAGCTGTGATTTCGGTTTCTTCGCCTCTTCAACAATCGCAAGTTGAGATGCTTTCCAATCGCCCGGCACGGGTTCACCGTGTTCCAAATAATCAAGCGCCTGAAGTCCTGTCGAACCGAGCTGCGCCAGTTCGGTTGACAGGACCGCATCTTCCTTGAGCAGGAATGACTCCTGGAAAAGCGGTTGCAGCTTGGCATCATTGTCACGCCATGCGGCGAGCGTCGCGCGCAGATCCGCGCTGGTTGCCGCGGTTGGCGACGTGAGCAGGGATTCCACCTCACGGCTGAAGATGCGGGCCGCATCGCTTTCGGGCGGGACGGCGTCCACCAACCTGTTTAGCGGCGTCAAACTAGAAGCAGGCGCCGGAGCCATCTCTTCCCGGGTGTAACCCTTCACGGGCTCAACCACGTCACTCAGAACCTTGAGTGCCGCGATGTCCGTCCCGCCCGCCAATCGTTCCAGGTCGTGAACGTACTGCGAGTTGTGCGTCAGGTCGAGCGCATCCAGTTGCGCGCTCAGGATCATCAGGCGTCGGTACATGGAATCGACATCCGTCACCTCCTGAGGCGACCACAAACGTTCGGCAATTGCGGCAGTCCGCGGCCAAACCCGGGAGTCGAGATTCTCCGGTGAGACATACTCGGTCCACATCGTAGCCTCGCCGCCGAGAACTCGCTGCTTCTCCTCCGGACTAAGCGCCGCGGCGGGCCCGGAAAGCGGATCCGCGGCATAGTGTTGGGACGCGGGCTGCATCAGGTCGATGTAGTAGCCGTTCGACAGCAGACCCCGATACCCTTGCCGGGCTGCGTCAGCCAGAGACTGCTGGCCGCGCCAGGACTGAATTACGGCGCTCTTCGGAACCTCGGGAGCCAGAATCTCATCCCAGCCCATCATGGTTTTTCCGTGGCCAGTCACAATCTTCAGCAGGCGCTGGTTGAAGTAAGCCTGCAATCCGGCATTGTCTTTGATCTTGTGAGACTTCTTGAATTCCTGAATCGCCGGATTGACGTCCCACTGCTTGCCGTTAACTTCGTCGCCGCCGATATGGAAATACTGGTCGGGGAACAGCCCGGCCATTTCACCAAAGAGCACGTCGAGAGACTTGTAGTTACTCTCCTGAGTAACGTTGATAGCCGGATCCATCACGCCCCATTCTCGCGTGATCTGATAAGGCCCGGGACCGCTGGCCAGTTCCGGGTACCCGACGAACATGGCCGTGCAATGCCCCGGGACGTCGAACTCCGGAATAACACGGATACCGCGGTCTCGCGCATAGGAAATCATCTCCCGAATTTCACTCTGCGTATAAAAGTTTCCATCCGATCCTTCGCTCGTCAGCTTGGGAAACTTCTTGCTTTCAACGCGGAACCCCTGGTTATCCGAGAGATGCCAGTGGAAAACGTTGAGGTGTACGGCCTCCATCCCATCGAGCGTCCGGCGAAGGGAAGCGAGCGGTATGAAGTGGCGGCTGACGTCGACCATCAATCCCCGCCAGGGGAAGCGAGGTTTGTCCTGGATACTAACGACTGGCACGGCGTAACCAGTGGGTGTCGCATGTACCAGATGCAGAAATGTTTGCAGGCCGTGGAGCGTGCCCAGTGGGGTTGGAGCATTGAGGGTGGCACCGGTTGCGGTGATCTCCAGCGAGTAGGACTCGTCCTCGCCAAGTTCCTGAACCGGCTTGCTGCCGTGGCGGGTGGAAACGCCGAGTCCAACGCAGGCCTTCACACAGTCCTGAGCAAACGCAATTCCAGTTTCGCGTGAGAGCGTGTTCAGGAAGCGCTGTACGGCTCGGTTCAGGCGCGCCTCTCTGAATCCCGTAAGTCCAACGGTGAAGCTTCGGTCGATGGTGAGCTGGCCTTGTCCCAACTGATAAGCCGTGGGCAGCGGCATGACGCTGAGTTCTCGGGAAGCCGATTGAGCACCAGCTACAGCGGAAAATAAGCAACAGGTCAGGACTGCCATGCAGCGAACCGGCATTGGACTCTTGCCCTCTTATGAAACGTTTTAATGGCGATGAAGACCAAGGTACCAGAGTTTAGCTTGTCCCTGCCAGACAGGATGCCATTTTCGCGCCCGGTGATATTCTTAACGTCAGCATTCTTTCCGGCCACTCTTGGCTTACAGCGAGGCTCTTACCTTCCATGGCAGACCCTAAAGCTCCCGAAACCTCCGCTGCGACCGAATCCGCGGCTCCAACACCGGTCGAGGCCACCGAGTCCTTCGACCAGATCTTTTCCCAATACGAACGCGACCGGAAGCGCAAAAAGAACGAAGACGGCGGAAGGCAATTGGAAGGCACAGTCATCGCGCTCACCGCGGACTCGGTGTTGTTCGATATTGGGTTCAAAAGTGAAGGCATCCTGCCGTTAAGCTCCTTCCCGGAGCCTCCCGCGCCAGGCGACAAGCTGAAGGTTTCGGTGAAAGGGCGGGATCCCGAGGGCTATTACGAACTTTCGCGTTTCAAAGTCGAGCAGCCTACGGATTGGTCAACCCTGGAAAAAGCCTTCGCCGAGCAGACCCCGATTATGGGGACCGTGACCGGGCTTATCAAGGGCGGGTTCACGGTGGACGTGGGCGTCCGAGCGTTCCTGCCGGGCTCTCGCAGCGGGGTGCGGGAAGCGGCGGACATGGAGAAGTTCGTCGGCCAGCAGATTCGCTGCCGCATAATCAAGCTCGACGTCGCGGATGAAGACATTGTGGTGGACCGCCGCGTGCTGGCCGAAGAAGAAGAGCGCTTGGTCAAGGATCAGCGCTTTTCCGAGATCAAGGAAGGCGACACCGTTTCAGGCACTGTGCGGAGTCTTACCGACTACGGTGCCTTTGTGGACTTGGGCGGCGTCGACGCGCTTCTGCATGTGGGAGAGATTTCCTGGGGGCGGGTCAACAAATCGGCCGATGTTCTTTCCGTAGGTCAGCAACTCGAAGTGAAAGTGCTGAAGATTGCCACGGAGGCTGGTAAGAAGCGCATCTCCGTGGGCATGAAGCAATTGCAGCCTCACCCCTGGGATGCGATGGCCGAGAAGTACAAGGCTGGTGAACGCGCGCGCGGCACAGTCACAAGGGTGATGGACTTCGGCGCATTTGTCGAACTCGAGCCGGGCATTGAAGGCCTGGTTCACGTTTCCGATATGTCCTGGGCGAAGAAGGTTCGCAAAGCCAGCGATATGCTGAAGCCGGGCGAGACAGTGGAAGTGGTCATCCTCGGAGTGAATGCTGGGGAGCGAAAGATTTCTCTTGGGCTGAAGCAGACTCTGGGAGATCCGTGGGCCGACATGGGGCAAAAGCTCAAAGCCGGGTCAGTGATTGACGGGACGGTGACGAGCCTGACGAAGTTTGGCGCTTTCGTACAGGTGACCGAAGGCGTGGAAGGCATGATTCACATCAGCGAGTTCAGCGAGAAGCGGATCAATCATCCGTCGGAAGTGGTTCGGGTGGGGCAGGCGGTGAAGGCTCTCGTGGTTGCGGTCGATCCTGAAAAACGGTTGATGAAACTGAGCATGAAGCAACTGATTCCTACCGGGTTGGATGATTATCTGAAGGAGCACAAGGAAGGTGACGTGGTCACTGGATTGTTGACCGAAGTCGACGGGACAAGCGGAAGCGTGGAGCTTGGGGACGGCGTAAGGGCCACCTGCCGGATCTTGGCGCAAGCTGCGAAGGAAGAACCGAAGGCCGAGGCTAAAGCCGATCTGTCGTCGCTGAGTTCCATGCTGAACGCGCGATGGAAGGGCGGGGCGGCGAGCGAGACACAGGCCGAGCCCACGAAGGCAGGACAAGTGCGAACGTTTAAGATTGTAAAGTTGGACGTGGCCGGTAAGAAGATTGAATTGGAACTGGTCCAACTTCCGGGTAAGTGATCTGCTGGTCGTGTGTTAGTTAAGCGCTGTATTTCTTTTGTGTGAAGCTTTTTCTCGAAATACTACTTTTTCCTCTTGCGCGTTTTCCGAAATCGTGCGATTCTCAAACATCTTCTTCAGAAAGGATGCCCAATTGGCAAAGCTTACAACCAAATCGCCAAGCGGACTGCGGTCGACGAGCTTTGTCGGCAATAGTCATAGGGCATCCGTCGATTGCGCCATGCGTATCCTCGGCGCCCTGTAAGGCAAACACAAGCAAACATAACTTGCTGGGTGGCGCAGGCATCGGTTTCATCTCCTGACGCGAAACACCGTTGCCGTCCATTCCCCCAGCTCTAACTCCATGCGCGAGTCGTTTGCGTTCGACAACGTACGGCGGACGTCGTGTCTTCACGCCGTGTCTTCATGCCGTCCTATGCATCTGCGCGTGTAACTTCACAGGGTCAGTGGTGAAAGGGTACGGATACTTCGCTGGGAGAAACAGCCTTCGGGCTGTGAGGTTCGAATCCTCGTGGGCGCAAGCCCTGCCCGTGTCCGCATGTTCCCTGACCGTAATTACGTTGTAACTGGTGAAGCTCTGATTAGGCGGGAAAGCATTTTGCCCTGTCATCTTGAGCGCAGCATTCCCGCGCTTTGCGCGGGAATGTGTAGTCGAAAGACCCCTGCCCCGCAGGCTTGCGCTTCTTACTCAGAGTCTCCCCCACAGTTGGCCGGGGTGAAGATAAAGGTTACTTCGCCTGTAAAGCGGGTGGTCGCAAGTTCGAGTCTTGCCACGGGAATGATCCCCGAGTAGCTCAGTAGATAGGGCACCTTATACCTTGATCGCATGTTCCACGGGTTTCGACTTCCACTTACTAGCCTCCGGCGGATGCCGGTTAGAAAGAACAATATGGCCACAACACTGAAAGTTCAGGGAGGCACGTTGGTGGAGGGGGAGTCTCTCTGCCGCACTTGCCGCTACGCGCACATCCAGCGTGGGTATCGTCAGAGCGAGGAAATGGTTTATTGCGGCTACGACACCATGCGGCTTGTGCGGTTCAAAATCGCCGAGTGCACGGACTACCTGGATAAGACTGTCCCAACCCGGTGGGAAATGGATCAGATGGCTCACTTGATTAACGTTGAGCCGACCCGCAAACCGTCTGGGTTCGTGAACGCAGTCGGGTTCGTGGCTGGTTTGCCGCAGGCTACGGACGGCGACGATGGCGACGAGGAAATCGATTCGATCGCCGAGTAAAAGCAAATAACCTTTGGATTTGTGGATAAGGAGGCCGCCAATGGCTCGACTCAACTTGATGAACCTTAACTTGAGGGCGCGTACGCACGAGGGTGCGCCCGCCCGTAACATCTCCACCGAACTCCAGCTTCGGCGCTCGGTATTCGCGTGCCTGCTTTGGGAGACGCAGTTCTATGAGGACGGCGTCGAGATCGCGGGCCGCATCGCGGAATTGGTGCCGAAGGTTGCGGCTGAGAAGGTGGCGGCTCTCGCGGTGGAAGGGCGCGAGAAGATGAAGCTGCGTCACGCGCCGCTGTTGCTGGTGCGGGAGATGGCGCGGCACAAGACGCATCGTGCGATGGTGGGGGATACGCTTCAGCGCGTGATTCAGCGTGCCGACGAGCTGGCCGAGTTTGTCGCCATTTACTGGAAGGATGGGCGCGTTCCTCTCTCAGGCCAGGTGAAGAAGGGGTTGGCCGCGGCTTTCCCGAAGTTTGATGAGTACGCTCTAGCGAAGTACGACCGGGGCGGGCCCATCAAGCTGCGCGACGTTTTGTTCCTGAGTCACGCGAAGCCGCGGGACGAGGCGCAGGCGGCGGTTTGGCGGAAGCTGATCTGGGGCCGGCTGGCGACTCCCGATACCTGGGAAGTGGCGTTGTCTTCGACGGGCGAGCGCGATAGCGAGCCGGGCGAAAAGGCTGCGGCTCAGCGCGAAGCCTGGCAGCGTTTGCTCACCGAGAACAAGCTCGGGGCGCTGGCTCTGCTTCGCAACCTGCGGAACATGCGGGAAGCTGGAGTTGACGAGGATCTCGTGCTCCAGGCGCTGCGTTCGATGAATGCGGCGCGAGTCCTTCCGTTCCGGTTCCTGGCTGCAGCGCGTTACGCTCCGCAGTGGGAAGAGGCGCTGGAGTTCGCCATGCTGAAGTGTGTTGCCGAGCAGGAAAAGTTGCCTGGCAAGACCATCGTGCTGGTGGATATCTCCGGTTCGATGACGGCTCCCCTCTCGCGGCGTTCGGAGATGTTGCGTACTGACGCGGCCTATGGTCTGGCCGTGTTGCTGCGCGAGATCGGCGAGAAGGTGGGCGTGTACAGCTTCTCCGACGATCTGGTTGAGGTTCCGGCGCGGCGTGGTTTCGCCTTGCGTGATGCCATTGACGCGAGCCAGCGCCACAACAGCACCCAACTGGGGAAGGCCGTAGAGAGCCTGAACCAGAACGAGAAGTACGACCGCCTGATCGTCATTACCGACGAGCAGACGCACGATTCCGTGCCTGGCCCGAAGGGGAAGGGTTACGTAATCAACGTGGCGAGTTACAAAAACGGCGTGGGCTACGGCAAGTGGACGCACATCGACGGCTGGAGCGAATCGGTGGTCGAGTACATCCGCACGCTGGAACTGGCGCAGGGACGGTAACGCGCAAAACTGAACGGCTGGGCCGGAGCGATCCGGCCCAGGATTGTCCGGAGCTAGAGCCCAGATGTTTCTTGGCAATGAACGTCACGGCTGAAGCCGTAACCCGCCCAAAATGTTTGAAAGAGGCTCTGTAAAACTCGGACGCCAATTTGAGGTGTGCCATGCGACACGAAGACGAATTGTTCAATCTGCATTCCTTTCACGCGCAGCAGTAAGCGCCGCCGAGGCTTCCCCTCGGAGACCCAAGTCAAGCGCGGCCGCCGGATCGTTCACGGCGACAAAGAACTCAGCGAAAAACTGGGGCGGAACGACCTGTGCCCGTGCGGCTCCGGACGGAGCTTTCAAGAAGTGCTGTATGCAGTCTGGCTTGTTTGATGGCAGCCGCCGCAACCACTTTTTCAGGAAATAGATTCCCATTCCAGCGCAGGAGCGTCTCTCTCGCGCGAGGGAAACTCCATGGTGATGGTCATGTACTTGCGATTCGTGGTGCCCAAAATCGATGAAGATTCGGAGCGAATGGTCGGCGTGTTTCACGCCCTCTGGGATCTGCGGTGCCGCGGCTTCCTCTATCCGCACGAAGAGGAAGAGCATGACTGTCTGCGCTGGTGGTTCAGCCGGTACCTCGAGAAGCCAACACGGTTCACCGCTGCCAAACGTCCATACTACGGCAAGAAGAAAAGAGCCATCTGCTGGTTCAAGGACAGCGCGCAATCGCACATCTGGCAGATGTGGGGCATGGTGGCAATTCTCGAGGAACATGGAGTCCCGGTACGAATGCTGAGGGAAGAGCGGGTTGGATATGTCGTCTATGAGGATCAATACCAGGTAGCGGCACAGCCATTTGCCGAAACGCTTTGCTGACGCCGCGTTCACCAGATATTCACATTCCATTCACAGCCCAGTAACGGCGGGGGTTTGCAATGGTTCGGTTATCAGACCATGTCCCCCGGAGGACTCTGCTGTGAAAATAAATCTGTTGGTTGCTGCTGCATTGTTGCTGAGCTCGCTGTTCGCGGTCGCACAAGACGGCCCGAAAGCGAAGCATGTGCTGTTGATCAGCGTGGACGGACTTCACGCTCTGGATGTCGCTAACTACGTCAACAAGTTCCCGAAGTCAGCGCTCTCTGAGTTAGCGCATCGCGGTACCACCTACACGAACGCCCGCACGCCCGCGAACTCCGATTCGTTTCCGGGACTGCTGGCGCTGGTGACGGGCGGCTCGCCCATCACCCACGGATTCTTCTACGATGTCAGCTACGACCGCACCTTGTGGGATCCCACAAATACAACCTGCTCCGGTCCCGCGGGCAACCTGCTCACATTCGACGAGAGCATCGATGTCTACAACTCGGCGAACGTTTCGCAAAACGTGATTGATCCAGCGAAGCTGCCGCGCGGCAAGGATTCCAATGGCAACTGCATCGCGATCTATCCCTCAGCAGCACTGCGCTCGAACACGATTTTCGAGGTGGTCCGCGCTCACGGTGGCCATACCGCCTGGGCCGACAAGCATCCGGCTTACGATCTTGTGAACGGCAACTCGCGTAAGGGAGTTGAGGATCTCTATACTCCCGAGATCACGAACGTGGGCGGGTTGGACGCCACGGTCAGCGTCGTGTGCACGGTGGAAAATGATGCTTTGAAGGTGCAGGGCATCCTGAACGAAATCGATGGCAAAAAGCATGACGGAACGCCCGGACCCGGAGTGCCCGCCGTTTTCGGCATGAACTTCCAGGCCGTCAGCGTGGGTCAAAAGCTGGAGAAGGACAACTTCGACGGAAGCTGCGCCGACGATACAACGTTCACCGGCAAACCTGGCGGGTATACCGATGGCGCGGGAACTCCGACCGGCGTCCTTGCCTACGCTCTGCAAAAGACAGATGCTGCTCTGGCGAGCATGATCGCAGAGTTAAAGGCGCAAGGCATCTACGATTCCACCTTGTTCATCGTCACCTCCAAGCACGGACAGTCGCCCATCAACCCAGTCAAGACCAACAAGCCCGGTCACCTAGCGGATCTGGTTGCCGCATTGCCGGATGGTGCTACGAATCCCGCGGCCATTGCGCTAGTGAGTGCGGGGGCTTGCAGCACGGGCCCTTGCGGCGCCATCAGCGATGATGACGTCGCCCTGATCTGGCTGGCCGACCAGTCGTTGACCGCCAAGGTCGCTGCCTACCTCAACACCAACGCGAGCGCGTTGTTCATCGATGAAGTCATGGCAGGCAGCGAACTGAAACTCAAGTTCAACAACCCGGCCACCGACAGCCGTACGCCCGACATCATCGTGCAGCCGCAGTATGGAACCATCTATACCACGTCGACAAAGAAGAACGCGGAACACGGCGGCTTCAGCTATGGCGACACCAACGTTGGGTTAATCGTCTCGGGAGCCGGCGCCCCCGTCGGCGTGATCAAGACTCCCGTGGCCACCTCACAGGTGGCGCCGACGATTTTGCAGGCTCTGGGCATTGATCCCAAGGGGCTGCGGTCGGTGCGCGTCGAAAAGACGGATGTGTTGCCGGGGATGGAGCCGTAGACGCTCGCATCTCGGGTCAAATTCAGCCGACCAGCCATGCGCGGGAGAGGTTCTTCCCGTGCGTGGCTGGTTTTCCTTGTGGGAACCATGAATCTGAGCCGATGACGCGGGCGCGGGGAAGCGGCCGGTTGCGCTGAGAGCACGGGCGGTTATAATCTCGCCTCGCCATGATCACTGTTTCCAAAGAAGACTATCTGAAGGCGATTTTCGAAGCCGAGAGCGAAGGCGAAGCCGTAATTTCGGCAACGCTAGCCAATTGGCTGGAGGTTTCGGCGCCCGCTGTGACCATGGCGCTGCGCCGCTTGAAGCGCGATGGCATGGTTGAGGTTAGAAAAGACGGGCGCGTGCGCTTGAGCGTCGCCGGTCGAAAAATCGCCAAGCGCCTTGCCGTGCGCCATCACCTGATCGAGCGCATGCTCACCGAGATTTTCGGGATGCCCTGGTACCGCACGCACGATGAAGCGGAGAGGCTCGAGCACGCCGTATCCGCCGAATTCGAGGCGTTGCTGATTGAAAAACTGGGGCCCGGCGGGGCTTGTCCGCATGGGAACCTGGCAACAATCGAAAGCCCAGCCCAGAAAAGAAAACGCGGCCACCAGTTGCTGGCTGAGGCGCCGCCCGGTAACAGTTACGTGGTCACGAGCGTGTACGAACGCGATTCCAGCCTGGCAGAATTGCTCGATCAGCGGGGTATCCGGCCGGGTAGTGAGCTTTACTTGCGCGAACGCAACTACGATCAGACCCTGTCCCTCAAAACTCCCGCGGGTCCCGTCGTGCTGGGCCGTCCCGCCGCCGAGAAAATTTGGGTGTCGCACTCCGTCCCTTCGAGAAAGCCGTAGTTAGCTATAGTTAACCTCCCGTGCTATACTTAAGCTAAGTGTTGAACCGGAGGTCGATGGGAACGCGAGTTCCAGCGCGCGGACAAGTGTCTCTCGAGGGGATGCACAGCACGGTGCCCGTGCCGCCAGCGCATGCCGGGTTCTGGGAGCATTGGCGCGCGTTTGTCGGCCCCGCCATCCTCATTAGCGTGGGCTACATGGACCCCGGCAACTGGGGGACGGACCTCCAGGGCGGCGCACAATTCAAGTATGGGCTGTTGTGGGTCGTGGGGTTGGCCAGCCTCATGGCGATCTTCATGCAGGTCATTTCCGCACGCCTGGGCGTGGTCACCGGTAAAGACCTTGCCCAGTGCTGCCGCGAATGGTATCCAGCATGGACGCGCTGGCCGAACTGGCTGATGTGCGAAGTGGCGATCGGCGCGTGCGACCTCGCCGAGGTCCTGGGCAGCGCGGTAGCTCTGAATCTTCTGTTCCATATCCCACTGTTATGGGCCGTGGTCATTACCGGCTTGGATGTGCTGCTGCTGCTCGCCTTGCAGCGCTTCGGCATGCGGACGATTGAGGCCGTGATCCTGCTCCTGGTGGCGACGATCGGCGTTTGCTACTTCCTTGAGATTTTTGTTCTTCCCGCGACCCGTCCGAGCTTTGGGGAAATCGGAATTTCCCTGATCTCACCAAATTTCCATCACGCCGGCATGTTGTACATCGCCATCGGCATCATCGGCGCCACGGTGATGCCGCATAACCTTTACCTCCATTCCGCGCTCGTGCAAAGCCGCCGCCTGGGCCGCGATGACGATTCGATTCGCCGCGCCATCCATTTCAACACCATCGACTCGGTGGTCGCGCTGACGGTAGCGTTCCTGGTGAATGCAGCGATTCTCGTCCTGGCTGCCATGGTATTTTTCGGAAAAGAAAGCGTGCCGGTGGCGGGTGGGCACATCGTTCACTTCAGCGCCAGCAGCGATTGGATTCGCGTTGCCTATCTGACGTTAGCGCCGTTGCTGGGCGCCGCTGCCGCGAGCACGCTGTTTGCGGTGGCGCTCCTCGCGAGCGGGCAGAGCAGCACGATCACGGGAACTCTCGCCGGACAGGTTGTGATGGAAGGGTTTATGCACTGGCGGATTCAGCCCTGGGTGCGGCGGCTCATTACCCGATCTCTCGCGATTCTGCCGGCGGTTCTTGTGATTGGCCTGCGCGGGGATAGCAGCGTTACGGATCTGTTGACGCTGAGCCAAGTTGTGCTGGCTCTGCAACTTCCGTTCGCTATGTTTCCCCTTCTGCATTTCACCAGTTCGAAGCTGCGCATGGGGAGCTGGAAGATTGAGAGGTCTCTGCTGCTTGCCGGTTGGGCTAGTGCGATAGTCATTACCGCGATGGACATTTTCGGTTTGAAGGATTCGCTGCGGGCGGCGTGGTCGGTCGTGGTCGGCGGATGACTGCGGCTGGTGTCGGCAAAGTTGCTCGCCGTTTCGTGTGGCTGCGGGAAGAGCCTTGCTGGATGGCCGGGGGCGGCCGTCCCCCCGTACTCCGCGGCTTGCTTCTGGCATTGTGTTTGATGGCGGGGCCGGTTCCCGCGACGTCGCAGAGCGTTCCCTCGGCCACCGTGCCTGACGAACCTTCCTCCGAAACGCCCGCCGCGAATCCGGGACGGCCCACAGTGGCCACGCCCGCCACACTGACTCCGGTCGGTTACCTCCAATTCGAAACTGGATATCTGGGTGCGTGGAATTCTCCTGGCCTTGACTCGCAATCCAGCGTGAATGAGGTAGCCAAGTTTTCGGTTGCGCCACGATTGGAATTGCTGGTGGGCTGGGAACCCTTTGCTCGTTCCACTTTAGGAGCGCAGTCCAGCATTGGCAAGGGAGGCGTGACGCTGGGTGTACAAGGAGTCTTGCATCGGGGAGAAGGCCTCAATCCTACGATCGCGGCCAGCTTTTTCCGCAGCGTGTACGGCGGCGAAACCCCCGACCTCGACATTGGCAGTGCACGCAACTCGGCTTTGATCCTCGCGAGCTTTGACGCCAGGGGCTTTCACACCGACTTTAACCTCTTCTTCAACGAACAGATCGACGGGAATACTAACCGCGCTCAATTCGGGCAGACGATTTCGGTGGCCCACGGTATTGGAGGGAAGTTCGGTTTGGCGGGAGAGCTTTGGCATTTTACCCAGCCGTTCCTCCGCGGCAACACGGTCGGCAACCTTTGGACGCTGAACTACAACGCCCGCAATAATTTGGTCTTCGACGGCGGGTTCAACCGCGGATTGACGAGTACGTCGACGCGCTGGGAAGTGTTTGTGGGATTTACATACCTGCTGCCGCACAGACTGTTTGGGCACCAATAAGACTCGAACGACAACGGCCCATGCTAAAAAGCCCCGCCCTGTCGCAGCCGCGACAAGGACGGGGCGCCCCATGACAACAGATTGACAACTTCGAACTAGTTCGGCATCACGACTGTATCGACGACATGGATCACACCGTTCGACTGAAACACATTCGGAATCGTAACCGTCGAGAGTCCGCCCTTTTCGTCCTTCAGGACGATATGTCCATCCTTCTCCATCGCCCATAGTTTGCCGCCGGCAACGGTCGTCAACTCCGCGGAGCCTTTGCCTTGCCGGATCATCTTCTTGAGTTCAGCTGAGCTGACGCGACCCGCCACGACGTGATAGGTCAGAACCTTGGTCAGCATTTCTTTGTTCTCTGGCTTCAACAAGGTATCCACCGTGCCTGCGGGCAGCTTGGCGAACGCTTCATTGGTCGGCGCGAAAACCGTGAACGGCCCCGCACCCGAGAGCGTACCCACCAAGCCAGCGGCCTTGACGGCAGCAACCAAAGTTGTGTGGTCCGCCGAGTTCACGGCGTTTTCGATGATGTTCTTGGTGGGATACATCTCCTGTCCACCGACCATCGGATTCTTCATCCCCGCCAAAGCCGAACTAACCGCTAATGCCATAACCGCGAGTCCCAAAGCAAGTTTGTTCTTCATATCCAAGCCCTCTCCAAATTCTGAATTTTGCCGTACTGGTATGGGTACGGACAGGCCAGGAGGTTGGATTGGTCGAATCGCGGAAATTGAAAAACCCGAATTTGAGCCGACGCTCGATCGACGCCGCTCATCGCAGCCCACACGAAAAAACAACGCGAGAATATAACTGGGAGGAAAATTGCGCTGGGAGCGCTCGAATGGAAGCCTCGAAAGGGAAAAGCAGGAAGGCCGGAAAGGGAAGGCGAAACAACGCACCCGGCAGCTCCCTGCCGGGCAGTGAAATTCTAGAGCTTCTCGAAAAATTCGCAACCCGAGCACGAGATGTAAACGCCGCCCGGTACGCCTCGTTCGCGGTCCTTCGTGCGCTTGACGATGCGAGTCGGCTTGCCGCACTTGGGGCAGTTCGTGGACTTGGTCGTGTCCATTTCTTTCTTACGGTCAGCGGTTTTTGCGATCTTTGCCATGTGAATTGTCCTTGGGTCCGCGGTTCTACAAGAGCAGCGCGAAATTTGATGGAAGATTGCGGGGTTTCCCAGCTCTTCAAGTTTACATGAAAGCCGCGAAAGTGTCGCCGTCTGCCTCCGCAGGCCGAGCCGTATGGTTACAGTTTCTCGGCCAGTTCCAGCAGCTTCATCACGGTGTTCCAGTTTCTCCCAGTTCCCGAAATCCCAAGCGCCTTCTCGATGCGCGCCATCGGCAACTGGGATTTCCCCACGCCGTTGAGGTAGTAGATAAACAGCTCGCTCCCCGACACGCGAAGCTCCTCGGTATCCGTCTTGAGAGCGCAAGCCTCGCCGCAAGCCTCAGGTGTCGGCTCACCCTTCAGGAAATAGACCAGAAACCTGCTCGGATCAAGATTGGTGCGCGTCGCAAAGGGATTTCTGCTAACCACGTCCCGGAGTTCTTCAGCCGTACGCAGCATCACGTGAGGCCGGAAACCAAACCGCGTCTCAATAGCTTCCTCGATGCGGGCCGCGAGCGCTGCAACGCTACGTCCCCTCATCCGGAATACCACGTTCCCGCTCTGAATGTAGGTCTGCGCGTTGCGCAGGCCCATCGACTCGCACAGCGCGCGCAGTTCCTCCATCCTGATCATGTTTCTGCCGGTGACGTTGACACCCCGGAGGAAGCAAATAACGGCGGCCATGCCGACAGTATATCCGGCGTCATACTCCGGCGCCCCCGCCCGGCAAGTGCAGCATTCGCTTGACTCTCCTCGTTTCCAAGCGCATCATTCCCCCGCCGCGCAAATGAGCGGCGCACCTACTCCATGTTGAGGGTGATCTGGCTATGGGTCTAACGAAGCGCGCGGGAGCGGAGTTTCTCGGTACTTTCTGGCTGGTGTTCGGAGGATGCGGAAGCGCCGTCTTGGCCGCCGCGTTCCCGGGCTTGGGAATCGGGTTTATGGGCGTCGCACTCGCCTTTGGATTGACGGTACTCACCATGGCATATGCCATCGGCCACATTTCAGGATGCCATTTGAACCCCGCGGTCTCCATTGGTCTGGCTGTGGGAAGGCGGTTCTCCTGGGGAGATCTGCTCCCGTACATTTTCGCGCAGGTCCTGGGCGGGATCGCGGGTGCGGGCGTGCTGTATGTGATCGCCAGCGGCCGAGTCGGTTTTGATCTTTCCGGCGGACTCGCATCGAACGGCTACGGCGCTCACTCGCCCGGAGGTTATTCGCCGGAAGCCTGTTTCGTCGCCGAGATGGTATTGACCTTCATGTTCCTGATGATCATCTTGGGCTCGACCGACCGCCGCGCGCCGCAGGGCTTTGCCCCCATCGCCATTGGCCTCGGCCTGACCCTGATTCACTTGATCGGCATTCCTGTCACCAACACTTCCGTGAATCCCGCCCGCAGCACGGGAACAGCGGTTTTCGTCGGAGGATGGGCGCTTGCGCAGCTCTGGATGTTTTGGGTGGCGCCGATCTTGGGCGCTGCTGTCGCCGGTGTCGTGTATCCATGGCTTGCGGGTAAGGATCGCTCCTGACGAGCACCATGGGCTTGCGCGACCAACGAAGAATAGACATCAAATCAACCAAGGGGGAATCATGACCATTCTATGGTGGGCAATTGTTGGAATCATCGCAGGGTATCTGACGGGCAAGATCATGAGCGGCGCTGGGTACGGGATTCTGCATGATATGGTTTTGGGGATCGTCGGCGCCATCGTCGGCGGCTTCCTGGCCACGCAATTGGGATTAGCGTCTCAAGGTGGTTTGCTCTATACAATCATCGTCGCCGTTTTGGGCGCGATGCTGGTCACCTTCGTCGTCCGCAAGATCCGAGGTTCCAAAACGTAATCCGGCTTCGACTCGAATGCCGTTCCGCACCATCGAAAGTGATCCATAAGGAGAACACCGTGAAAATGGTAAACGCAAGATTATTGGCTCTGCCGCTCTTCTTGGCGATTGCTTCCAGTCTCTGTTTGGCGCAGGCTGCGCCTGCCACGACCGAGGCTCCCGCAAAGACCGAGAAGAAGGTAAAGGCGCCTAAGGCCCCGCCGGTCGACCCATCCACGATCACCGCGGCCCCCGGCGGAGGCAATGGCAAGGTCTGGGCCAATAGCTCAACCAAAGTCTTCCATCGCGAAGGCGACGAGTGGTACGGAAAAACGAAACACGGCCAGTACATGACCGAAGCGGACGCCACCAAGGCCGGGTACCACGCGGCGAAAGACTCGCCCATCGGCAAGAAGAAGGACGACAAAAAGTAGAGACAAGCTTTTAAACCCAAAGCGCGAGCGGAAGTCGCAACGTTCTGTCGGAAAAGTGCGCCCATAAAACCCGCCAGCCGCTCGCCGCATCTCTACTACACAGGGTTACTCCCGGCCGTCAGCGGGAAACCCTGGAGGAACCTCACTGTGAAACGAAGCTTTTCGGCCGTTGCAGTTCTTGCGTTGCTAGCTTCGACTTTGGTGCTGACTGCTTGCCCGCCGCGGGAAAGTATCGCCGCCATCAACCGCGATCCAGGCCGCTACGCAGGCCGGG
>Ga0080027_10000358_pt1 | contig 19506 bp, 14 predicted proteins | sample OrgsoiDNA2013046_FD_70962 | JGI IMG/M metagenome (GOLD analysis project Ga0080027, IMG submission 70962) | Permafrost soil microbial communities from the Arctic, to analyse light accelerated degradation of dissolved organic matter (DOM) -... | ecosystem: Environmental > Terrestrial > Soil >... | reverse complement strand
GGGCCGCCCCCTCGGCGTAGGCGTGACCAGCGCGAAGCGCCCGCTTCCACCATTGTCCGAAGCGCGTCATCGCAACGTCGTGCACCGTCATCTCGCCGTCGGCCCTCAGGATTTTCCAGCCGAGTCGCCGCATCCGGAGGCAGAGATCTGGCTCCTCGCCCGCAATCAACGACGGATCATAGCCGTGCGCGGCGCGTACCGCCTCGACGCGCATCAGCGCGTCGCCGCCGCAGGCCTCCGCAGGCCCGACCGGCGTATCCCACTCGATGTCGCACAGCCGATTGTAAAGCGACTTGTCGGGGTAGCGCTCCCGACGCCGGCCGCATACCACGGCAAGGGTCGGGTCGGCCGCGATCTCTCGTTCGGCGCGTTCCAACCAACCGGCCACCACCTCGCAGTCCCCGTCGACGAACTGGACCAACTCCAGGTCTGGCGCCGCTTCCGACAGGCGGGAAAATCCTGCGTTGCGTGCACGCGCCGCGGTGAAGGGGAGTGCGCGATCGAGCTCGGTGACCAGCACACCCATGTCGCGCGCCAGCGCGACGCTGCCGTCGGTCGATCCGGAGTCGACGTAAACGACCCACGTCGCGCCGCCCACCAGGGAGGCCAGGCAACCCCGCAGCCTCTCTCCTTCGTTGCGGCCGATGGCCACCGCGCCCAACCGATTGTTCACCGGTATTCCCAGGCCCAGGCGTTTGATAGAGTGGGTGCCATTCGCGTTCCTCTCGGACGACGTACCTCATAGCATGCTCGAACGCATTCAGATTGGACAGCTTCCCATTGACGCGGTCGATCTGCCAGGCGCGCTGGCCGCGATCGAGGCCTTGATCGATGCTCGCGCCGGGGGAACCGTTTTTACACCCAACGTCGACCACATCGTCATGGGCGAACGAGACGCCCGCTTTCGGGAAGCCTACCGGCGGGTAGGCCTATCGCTCGTCGACGGCATGCCGGTGCTCTGGGCGGCGCGTATTCTGGGTCGACCGCTACCGGAAAAGATCTCCGGCTCCGACCTGGTTGTCCCGCTCATGGAACGGGCCGCCGCCCGCGGTCGGCGGGTTTTCTTGCTGGGCGGCGCACCCATGTCGGCCGAAACCGCGGCGGTTCGACTCAAACAGCGTTTTCCTGGGCTAAACATCGTCGGCACGGAGGCGCCCCGCGTCGATCTCCGGTCGCCCCTCGCCGATCGGCTGGTGCTCGCCGCGCGCGTCGCGCAGACCAAGCCAGACCTGGTTCTGGTGGCCTTCGGCGCTCCCAAGCAGGAGATCTTTTGCGACGAAACGCTGGATGTCTTCAAACCCGCGGTCTTGGTCTGCGTGGGCGCCAGTCTCGACTTCCTGGCCGGCATGGCACGCCGGGCCCCAGCGTGGATGTCGCGCGCGGGGCTCGAGTGGGCGTACCGCTTGGCACACGAGCCACGCCGCCTCGCCGCCCGCTATCTGCTGCGGGATCCACAATTTGCTCTGATCCTTTTCCGGCAATGGGCAGCGAATTCACCCGCGACGCCGTCCTGACCCCATCCCGTCTCGGGCCCGGCCGCGTGCGGGTGGACCGACGCACGGTCAGGCCGGTTGGCCGGCCGTCGCGGCATACAGTTTCTTGAGCTTCGCCGCTTCTACGCCCGTGCTGTGCCGCTCAAAGGCGCGCCTCCGTCCCCGCTCGCCCATTTCCATGAGACGGGCCGGGCTTGCTCCAACCGCTTCTTGCATGGCGTCCGCCAGCAACCCGACGTCTCCGGCGGGAATCAGCCACCCGCTCACGGCATTTTCGACGAGCTCGGGAATCCCCGCGATGTAGGTCGAGATGACCGGACGATTCATGGCGAAAGCTTCCATGATGACGACCGGGAGACCCTCCGCGAAGCTCGCGACAAGCAGAGCGCGGGACTCGAGCAGCAGCGACCGCACCTGTTGGTTGTCGACCCACCCCGTCACGTGAATCACCTTCTCGAGTCCCAGTAGGCGGATTTCGTCCTCGATCTTCGATCGCAACGGACCGTCCCCGGCCAAGCACACCTCAACCTCGACTCCGCGCTCGACGAGCAGACCTACGGCCCGAACGATCAGCATCTGTCCTTTTTCTTCACTCAAGCGTCCCACGCAAACCAGCTTGGACTTTTTCGTGATTGTGGAGGCTTCAGTGGCGAAATATGAGATGTCGAGCGCGCATCGAACGACTTGAACCTTCTCCCAATCCGCAAACCGTGACCAGCGGTAGAGCTGACTTCGACAGAAGGACGAGATCGCAACGACGAATTCCGCGTGGCGTATCTTCTCTGCCAGAGCCAGCCTCTGTGGGCGATCGAATTCGTCCGGACCATGGACGGTGAAGCTGTATGTCGGGCCGCCCAATCCCTTGCACAGCATCGCGACGGCGGTGGCGTTGGTCCCAAAATGCGCGTGCACGTGCGTGACGCGGCTCTTACCGAGCCAGCTGCGCAAGACACAGGCCTCTACGAAGTAGGCAACGTGCTTCAGCGTCCCACCGTCTGAACGCAGCCCCAGCCTAAAGGCCTGGACGAACGTCGCAAGAAATTGGCCGGGATGACGAACGAATGCGCGGGCACAGGACCCGAGCATCTCCAGGACCGAAGCCTTGAGGATGTATCTCGTCTTGCCAAACTCTTGGGCGTCGCTCGGATCCAGCGATTCGGTCTCGTGTCCCCGGATCGCGATTCGAACAATCTCCACACCCGCTTCCTCGAGCGCCAAGATTTCTCTCCGGATGAAGGTGTGACTGATCTTCGGATACTGATTCACTAAATAGGCGATACGCATGGGGAGAACGGCACCGCTAAGAGTTGATCGGCCGAGCGATGCTGAGCCGCACCAAACAATCCTCTTGGAACGAGGTCGCCGCACCCGGGTGAAACCGCTGCAAAAGCCCGGTGCTGAGCTCCATGTGCTTGAGCTCCAAGCCGATCGCGCGATGGAAGGCAGCCACCTCCGGCTCGTCGCCTGGCAGTCGAAACCTGGGTTGAGCCTTGTTCGAACCGCCAAACTCGTCGGCCACACCGCGCAGCTTGAAATCATAGGCGACCACACTGCCGGGATGGAGCTTGTGGGCGAGAAGCTGAAGAAACGTCTTGAATGAGGCTTCGCCGATGTACGGGCTTACACCCTCCAGCATGACGAGCATGGATCCCTTGGCATTGTCATCCAAATAACCCGCCAAGCTCGGCCAATTGCCGACATCGAGGTCGATGGAAAGATATCTGACCTGCGTTGTGGATGACTTGCGCCGGGCTATGTGCTCTTTGGCGCGAATCGCCTCCCCCTGGTCGCATTCCAGGACGACGATGCCCTTCTCCCTCAGCAGATCCGCGAAACGATAGGCGCGGGTGTCGCTGCCACATCCCAAGTTTATGATGTGTTTGAAGGAGCTGCGGATTGCGTCGAGAAATACCTCGTCGTAGTATTTGGTGCGGGCGTTAACGTAGTAATAAAATGGGTTGGAACGGACGCGCGCCAGAAAGACCGTGCCCCGCAACACGCATCGGATCCGTTTCGACAGCGGCAAGAACATCCCGACCGCCGAATCCGGATTTCGATCTTCACCCTTTTCAAAATGGGATTGGATGTAGCGCAGCTCGCCGACGCTCATCATGTAGCTGAGATTTGGAAGCTTCATTGACGGCGGGTGGTCCGTTGAACACTATAAGCGCAGGATCGAGGGGCGCGTCAAGTCTGTCCCGCCTCGATGCGGTCGGCCAGTCTCTTCCCGATCGCCAACATGCGCTTCTCGAAATTGAAAGTCGACAGATGAGCGAGGCCGAATGTGAGCGAAAAAGACAAGAGACGTTTGACGTACTTTGCGATCTTGGACCCGCTGCCAAGCCAGCCATAGGTGGTGATGGGATGAATCACGTAGAGCGCGTAGCTTATTTCGGCGATGTAACGGAGGAAGCGATGCCGGAGCCAATTGAACCGGGTAGAATCTTCCCTAAACAGCGTATGGCCGATCAGAGCGGAAGCTAGGAGTCCCCGGAACGCGTCGAGGCGTCCCATCTCGGGATGGGATGCCAGGACCAGCAAGGCGGTCAGGACCAGGGATGGGAGTCGCGAAACGAGCGCCTTTGGCCGCGGACCGAAGTAGCCGAGGTGAATCAGCGCGAGGCAGCTGCCCGAGAGGATCTCGTCGACGCGGAGGTGGGTTTGAATGGACCCCTCCGGCAGCACCACGGCCCTCAGGATGAAGAAAGTCAGCCAGGCAAAAGGGAGGACCAAGAATCCTCGAAACTTGGTGAGGGCCATGAGCAGACCAATGGCCAAGTAAAAGTGGACCTCTACACACAAACTCCAGAAGTGCGCCGTCATGGGCGTCAGCGCCGACAGGTCGTAGTTCACGGCGAAGGCCAGGTGCGCGAGCCAGGCGATCGGCCCCATCCCCACGAACAGCGCGACGAAGGTCGCGTAGATCCAGGCGAGCGGAGCAATTCGAAACAGGCGTCGCACAAAAAACCCGGCGACGTTTCGGCGTTTGTGCAGCTGTTCGGCAATCAGAAAGCCCGACAACGTGAAGAACAAGCTCATACCGACCATCCCCGCCGTTTCGTTCGCGCGCAGGTTCTTGGGGCCAAGCGGCAGCAGGTGCGTACCCAGGACGAGCAGGATGCTGATCGCGCGCCATCCATCGAGGACGAACAACCTCCCGGATCGCCCGCTCTTGGGCGGGGCAGATTTCTGATCCGTGGCCGTCACCGTCTCAGCGTCCGGCGCAGGAGACCATCCGCGCCAGCTCGGCGTCGACGTCCAGGCAAACCGCGACGCGATGGAAAGAAGGACATGAGACTATGGTTCGACGGTTCCGGGCGCCGAACCTCGGCGGCGAATCCGGTCGTGCGAGCGATCCGTCGCGCGGCGTTTGCCGAGGAGTAGGGCCTCACGCTCGAAGTGCCGCAAAGAAGCCAGATATTTCGGATCCTCCATGCGCGGCGCATTCTCGAGCCGGGCCTGGACGTAGCCCCAGAGAATGCCCAGCCCGCCGAGGACGTAGGGCCTCTCCGCCATCCGATACAGAGCCACCGCCGCCATGTACGTCGGGGCCGAGCCCATGAAGTATTTCCCCCTGCCCCAACGCTTTCGGCCGTTCCAAAGACTGATGTGGCTAGACCCCATCTGGCGCAAGTGGATGATGCGCAGCTCGGGGTCGTTCACCGAGCGCGCCACCCAGCCATGCATGCGGCACATGTGACCATCGATACCGTCCCAGCAGACCTCCCGGACGAATCCGCCGATCGCCTTGAAACAGGCAACTCGGTAGAACTTGACCGGACCGACCGAGTTCTCGTCGCCGGTTCGCTCTTCCACCTCCCGGTCACCGAACCGCAGGTGAAGTTTGCCCGACAAGGTTCCCAGCCAGGGATCTTCCTCGAAGAGCTCCATCGTCCGCTGGAAATAGCGAGGTGGCATCTCCAGATCGCAGTCGAACTTGCAGACGTAGTCGTAGTCGTCCAGCCCGACCTGAGACAACCCGTGATAGAGGGCATCGATGACGCCCGGCCCCACCGACCGGTGGCCGCGGTTGTCGCGCCGGATGACCTGGATAAACGGGTACTTGGCGGCCGCCCGGGCCAGAATCTCAGGCGTTGCGTCGGTCGAGCCGTCGTCGACGATCAGCCACTTGGCCGGTAGCACGCTCTGCGCCGCCACCGTGTCGATGGTGATCTGTAGATAGTCCGCTTCGTCGCGGCACGGCGATACCAGCAAATAGCGACGGGACACGATGCCTAGCGAGAAGCCGCGGGGCTCTGGGCGACCTGCCGCCTGCCCCAAAGTGCCTTCGAACCCGGCGGAATCGCCGCAGCGAAGCCCGCGGATGCGCGGCGGCTGCCTGGTGCCGGCGAAGCCGCCGACGGTACCCGCTCGAACGCCCCGAGATCCCATCCCGCGCCGGCCGGGCGCGAAACACCAGAGAGATCCTGGTAGGCCGGCGTCATGGCGCCCACGTCGATCGCGGGACTACCCGCCGAGAGCCTGAACCCGTTCGGGTCGTCGAGGGAGGTAGAGACAAACTGCGGATCCCCAACAATGTCTCCCGCCCCGGTCCCGGCATTGGTCAAGGTACCTTTGACATTGGGTGCAAACATCAGGTTGTGGTCTTCCGTCTCGCTGCCCATCTTGTCGACATCCAAATATTGCGAGCGATTGTTGGTCATTCCCTCCCAAAAGATATTATTTTGGAGAATCAAGCTGCCGGTTGTTTGTCGATGTCGAGCAAAATAGACCTGATACGAATTGCCGACACCCGTGGCCGGCAGAAAATATTCGGTGTTGTTATAAACCGATACGTCGTCGACAAAGTTGGCCGGCAGCAACGGATGTCCCTCGATGTCAACTGCTACGTCCGGGTTTACCATGACATTGTTGCGTACGACAACGTGCTGCGCGACGATGGAAATAGCTGTATAACCACTATCCGGTGGTTCGTTGTCCGAAAGTAGATTTCCCTCCACCAGAACATTGCTGACGTGCTCCAGGCGCTGCGCGTTTTGCGGGGTGAAGCTGATGACGCGTTTCATGTTGTTATAAACTTCGACGATATTGGTGTCGTCGCCCCTGAAGGCGCTCGCATCGAAAGATGCCGAGGAATCGGTATTGGGCGCGATCGTGTTCTCAGCGACGTAGCTATTGTTAGAAGAGCCGGGGTCGTTGAGATCGTTGCCACCCTGCATGCGCAGCCCGTGATCTCCGCCACCGAACTTCTCGATGGTGGTCCCGATCAAAGCGAAATTGGTCGATCGATCGCCGTAGATACCGTACCCGTTGAAATCGTGCAGATGGCAATCGACAAAGAACAGTGGATTTGCTGTGTTATCAATTTGAAAGTTGACGGTGCCGGTCGAGGACGGAAGCCCAATTCCTTCCATCTCGACCCGTTCAATCAAGGTATTCGAAGCGGAGCTATGGATATAGATACCTTGGAAAGCTCCGTTGGCCGCCACGAAATGCAAATCCGTGAGACGGAGGTCGCTGGTGCCGCCGATATCCCCCATGGTCCCGAACCCGGATGCCATCGCACTCGAGCTTATGATCGGGGCGGCGGTCGATGGAGAACCCGGATCGGTGTACGCACCAATGAGCAAAGGCCCCCCGCCCTTCGGCGTAGAAAAGGAGACCGAGTTGGAGCCGATGTTGAACGTGTCCCCCCGCCGGAGCAGAATGGAGACCTGTGGGGCGGCGTGCGAAAGTGCCGCCCCTACGGTCGCGATGGGTTGATCGATCGTGCCGGCGTTCTTGTCGTTTCCGCTGGCGGATACATAGACAGTCGGCCCCGTCATCGCGCTCACCGTGATGGGGACTGTCGTGGAACCGGCGCGTCCGGCCAAGTCGCGTACGCGAACCGAAACCTGGTAGGTCCCTGGAATCTCGAAAACGTGGGCCGTGACGAAACCAATCGTCTGCTCGTGCGCGCCGTTCGGATCGACGTCCATCGAATCGAAATCCCAATTGAAATTGGCGCCAACATAGTCGCCATCCTGAAGTCCCGTGGTGCCCGTTGCGTCAAAGAACACCGCGCAGGGGGCCGTGCAGTCCGTGCGCGATGGTTTGACCATCAACGTCAAAGATCCGACGCACTGGCTGCTGTCGAACTTGCAGCTCGGCGCGCAGCTGAGCGTACCGCTATCGAAGCCTAGCGAAGCACAGGTCGCGCCGTTTAGGTTGCTGCCTTCGCAGAGCTCCCCGGGCTCGATTTGACCGTTTCCGCAGGTCGTGCCAGGGCTGGCGTCCGGAGGGTGCTGCCCATTCACTTTTCCCGATCCGCAGGCGTCCACTGCCAGGACGGCGAATATGAACGCGACATACGCCCGTTCCACTCTAGAACCCGGGAGCAGTTAACACCCATCGGGCCAAGAAGTCCAACGGATAAATCTATGGGGAGCCATGGCTCGCGGGAACTGAGTATGGCCATCGAGTCTTGCGCCACCCGCCCTACCTATTTTATCCCCTCATCTTCTGGTCGTCGCGTGGACGCTCGCGACGCTCGAATCCCACCCTCGGCTTTGAATACGCCCGTAGGTCTGTTAACGTCACGCCACTCAACGCATGTCCTCCCCCGCGAACCCGCCCCTCGCGCCCGCGATGGACGCCTCCGAAGCGTCGCAGGGCACGCTGGCCAAGTTACTCGCGCGAGGCTCCGCATGGGCGTTGGCCGGCTACGCCGCGAGCCAACTCCTCCGGCTCGGGCTGAACCTGACCTTGTGGCGTCTGCTAATGCCAGACGCATTCGGCTTGATGGCCATCGTTTCGGCCGTCATGCAGGGCCTTTCGATGTTCTCCGACATTGGCATCGGGCCAAGCATCATCCAACACGAGCGCGGCGACGAGCCCGGATACCTCAACACGGCGTGGTCCATCCAAGTCGCGCGTGGCACGTTGCTATTTCTTTTTGCGATGTTGGCGGCAGTACCGGTGGCACGCTTCTACGGCAACCCCCAGCTCGGACCGCTGATCCTGGTTGTGGCGCTCGATCTCCTTATCTCCGGATTCAATTCGACCAAGTTGTTTACCGCGTCGCGACAGATCGCGCTCGGGCGGCTGACGATCATCGATCTGGCGTCCCAATTTTCAGGGCTCGTCGTGACCGTTTCCATCGCCTATGTTACGCGGAGTATCTGGGCCCTCGTCTGGGGTGGGTTGGCCGCAACTCTTTCGAAGCTGGTCGCGAGTCACCTGGCTCTTCCCGGCATCAAGAACAGGTTTTCGTGGGAGCCGGCCAACGCCGCCGTCCTATTGAAATTTGGGCGCTGGGTCTTCCTCAGCACGGTACTGACCTTCGCCGCCATGCAGTCGGATCGGTTGATCTTCGGCAAGCTGATTTCGATCGCCGAGCTCGGTGTCTACAATATCGCCAACGTCTGGGCATCGATTCCGCTTGCTATCGTGGGCCGAGTTTTCGACGTGGCGCTATTCCCGGCGCTCTGTCGGTTCAACAACGACGATACGGCTTTCGAACGGACATTCAGAAAAATAAGAAGGCCCTGGCTCATCCTGGCGGGATGGCAATGTAGCTGCCTGATAGCGGGCGGGCCCGCCTTGATTCGTTTCCTATATGATCGGCGTGCGGCCGACGCCGAATGGATTGTGCAGATACTCGCAGCCTCCATGTGGTTATTTGCGCTCGAGAACGCAAATGGCACGGCCTTGATGGCGCGCGGCTATCCAAAATTCGTGGCCGCGGGCAACCTGGCCAAGCTGTTAGCGATGATCGTGTTCATTCCCCTGGGAATGAAGTTGAGGGGGTTCTTCGGTGGTGTCGTCGGTTACGCACTGTCGGAGTTTTTCCGCTACGTCGTGTCGGTGGCGACGCTGGCGTATCTGCGGGTCAAGATCTTCCGTCATGACGCACTGATGACGGGTCTGGTCCTGCTGACCACCTCCATCGGCTTGCTCACAGGAAGATGGTTACGCGCACAACTGGTATCCCTGACAGCGCACCTGCCTCGTCTGTCCGCATTCATCGAAGCGGCGACGATTGCCACAATCGTTGGCATAGGGTGGGCGCTGGCCTTCTTGCGCCATCGAGCGCAGTTGCGTAGCGCCGAAGGGCCCGGCCTTGCTTAGCTCGAGTCAGCCCACCGGCTCGTAGTCGAGCCCGGCGGGCGATTCATACCGCGGCCGACCCTCGACCTCGACGCCGGCCAGGGCACCGATCGTCATCATCAGATACGGCGCCACGCCAGAATTTGGTAGGAGATCAAAGACGTAGGCGGCGCTGATGAGAAGGACGGTGGATCCAAGAATGGTGTCGCGACGCGAGACCATTCTTGGCAACTTCTTCCTAGCGAACCTGAAGATCGGGAGGATCAGTAGTCCAAAAATACTCAAAAAACCGACCACCCCCGAATACCCCAGCATCGCAATCCATTCGCCGTCAACGATGGACTGAAGGCCTCCCCAAGGGTTGTACAGGAATTGCCGTCCCCAACCGCCCCAACCAAACCAAGGTCGCTCGATCGCTCTTCTGAGCAGGTCGCCTTCATTTTTAAGGCGAAATGCCAGAGAGCCGGCACGGTCCGCTCCCAGGGTGGCGGTAAAGAAGCTCACCAGCGAATCTACCGGGATGAGGTCATAAAATCGCAGCAACGGGTAGAGGAGAACGAGTGCCGCCATCACGGTAGCGAGCCGGGCTTGTGACCGGGCCCGCATCCAGATCAAAGAAGGAACCAGCACGACTGCATTGACGAGCGCGCCCGCCGAATGGCAGGCGACGAAAACCAACGCCAAATAGGCGGCGATCCAACGTGACGAGATGCCGAACAGGCGGATTCGTGCCCGGGCAAGGCCAGTGGCCGCAAGGAGTGACATGAGCATGAATAGCGCCAGAGTCAGCCCATGCCGCATGAAAACGGTCGGACGGTATCCCCCGCCTCGCATGGTTTCATCGAACGATGCCGCGAAATATCCGTAGACCCACCTATTGAACTGCGGACTCATCTTGATCTCTACGAAGATGAAGAGTGAATAGACCAAGCCACCAACGGCCAAGACGGTGCACAACACCTCGAGGTCCTCTGCCTTGGTGAAGAGCTTTCGGCCTAGAAAAAATGCGGGCCACCAGTAAAGTACCGCGTGGGTCGCCATCGAAAGAAAGTCGTGAAGATTCAACCCCGGCATGACCCGACGGCCCGCCGTGATCGAATCCGGGTTGGTCTGCACAGTGAGGTAGAGGCCGACAATCATGATCGGTATGAGAGCGAAATAGCTGCGTCCCACCTTGTCGCCCCCCAGGATCGCCCGGGGTTTTATGATGAGGCAGCCGAGGATCGCGGAGATAGAAACCACGAGATCCTTATCCACCAGCGGCAAGCCGCTGAAGTGGATGCCGAGAACCGGCGGAAGAAACATGTCGCCGCCGACCAGCGTCACCGCGCAAGCCCAACGTGGCGGAAGGAACACGAAGAAACCAATCGCGACCAGCGGCCAAGAAAGAAGAACGATATAGGCGAAGAGATTGGCTGGGACTGTCGTATCCATGATCGAACCGGCGGGGGCCCGACAATACTTGGGACATCGGGGAGAAGCCAGGTCGCTGATCCCAGGCCGGATGATCCGCGCGGATCGCCCAGGTCGGCGCGCCCGGTGAAGCGGCGTCGGCAGAGTCGGCAGAGCCGATGCGCGGCGGGACCAGGCCTTCGAAAAGCGTGCTAAAGTCTGGGCCGTTCCGCGAATGGATACCGTCTGGTGCTGATATCGATCGGGATTCTCGCCAGGAACGAGGCAGCCGGCATCGAGGGCATGGTGAGGTCGCTGCTCCAACAGAGTGCGCTTCGCGGACCTGTCGGCGATCTGCCGGACACGATTTGGGAGATCATTGTTGTTCCGAACGGCTGCAGCGACGACACCGCGGCACGCGCGCGGCGGGCACTCGCCGATGGGATCGCCGCCACGGGACGCCGGGACGTCGAATGGGCGGTACATGAGCTGCTGGAAGGCGGAAAGAGCAATGCCTGGAATCGCTACGTCCATGAATTCTCGTCCCGACATGCTGAATTGCTCGTGATGCTGGACGCCGACATCGAGTTCGGCGAATCGGAAACGATCTCCAACACCGTCAAGACTCTTCTCGCCGACTCCACCGCCGCGATTGCAGTGGATCTGCCGCTCAAGGACGTCGTCCGCAAGCCGAACAAGACACTCTTGGAACGGATTTCCGTCGCCGCGTCTCGCGTTACCACAGCGGGTCCCATCGGAATCTCCGGTCAGTTTTTTTGTGCGCGGGCCGCATCGCTGCGTGACATCTGGATGCCCAAAGGCCTTTCGGTCGAAGACGGATTCTTGCGTGCAATGATCGTAACAAATTCCTTTCGTTCGCCTGTCGATGAACGCAAAGTCATTCGCGCCTCGAATGCCAGCCACTATTACGAGACACTGACTTCAATCACGTCGATCTTTCGTCACGAATTGCGCATCGCCATCGGCACCACGCTGAACTGCTACTTTACGTGGGATTTCCTGCTCTACGCGACCGATCCAAAGGGGTCCGGTGCGGGCGTGTTGATTTTGAATTGCATGACGCAGGATCCAAATTGGTACGCAACCCTGATGGCCAATGCGGTTCGCAACCGCGGCTGGTGGGTACTACCAGAGGGCACACTCTTGCGGCGCTTACACGGCTTGAAGCACAAACGCGGAATCGGCTTGCTCAAGTCGCTTCCCATTGCCACGGTCGGTTTGTTGCTCGATCTCCCGGTTTTTTTGGTCGCCAACCACAAACTAAAGAGCGCCAACGCAATCGGCTATTGGTAAATCCGAGACGACGAAGAGACGACGAAGACACCTCGGTCGGAACGGGTCGAGCGCCTTTCGCGGCCGGAATTCAGGTTCGAGGATCGGGTGGCTCGGGTCTCGGGATCCGCCCGGCGGGCAGACCGCCCTGCCGCCCGTCTGAGGCTGGTACGTTGCATCGTACTCTCCAACCCCTTGACTTTATTAAGCCAGGATGATTTTCTCTTCCTAAGGGGATTTTGTCCGGGTGACGTGTCCACCGTGGGTTTCGTAGTTAAAATGGCAGCGAATGGAGGCGAACATGAGGGTCTCGGCAAATAGGGGTCTCGTAGGGGTCTGGTCGCTTACCGTAGCCGGGGCAATTTGCGCCATTGGTTGCGGTAGCAGTGGGGGTGGCGGACACGGAGGCACCGGTGGGAACGTGGGCAGCGGTGGCCTTGCCGGGAGTGGCAACACGGGCGGCGGTGGTGGCGCCGCGGGCACCACCGGGACGGGCGGAACTGGCGGCGGCAACAGCGGCGGGAATGCCGGAACTGGCGCGACGGCTGGAGCCGGCGGCAGCGTCGCGGCTTCGTGCCCGGGCGCTGCCCAGACGAACTTCAAATATTCTGCCAAAGGCGACTCGAACCCCTTCTTCACTTCGAGCGTGGCCGTCCGCACCGCGAACCAATTTATCGTGTTCAGCGGATATTCGGGTCCAGCGCCGAGTGGCGTCGATGCGGGAGCTGGGCCGGGCGCCGGGGCCGACGCGGCCAGCCAAGGCCCGAATTTCATCTACGCCCAGGCGTTCGATGCGATCACCGGCACGAAGGCAGGCCCGGCGGCGCCTCTGTTCCAGGCCAACAACGGAGATCTGTTCTACGTCTTCGATGTTTCGATCGCGCCCACCGGCGAAATCGTGCTGCTCCACGCCAGTAACGAACGCCAGAGCCCCATTGACGACACCCTTTATGCCTCATTCTTCAGCCCGAGCAGTGCCGGTGCTCCGCTCCACCTCGTGCGGACGGTGCAAATAGAGAGCGCGCCGCTCGGAAATGCGCATGCAATATGGTCGGTGGCGAGCCAGGGCTTCGTGCTGTCGTGGAAGTACCAAACGACAGAGTGGTTCCTGGGGGTAAAGAAGTTCAATCCGGATGGCACCCATGCCGGCGGTGACACCAGCGTGGTCCCATCGCTGGGCGGCTATCAGAATGACCCCAGCCGGGACGAGGGCTCGACCGGGTCGTCCGGCAACCTACTTGCCGTGGCCTCCGCAGATCCCAACACCGGGCTTCCAATTCTCGCGCTTCTCGATAGCGGCGGCAACCAGGTCGGTGACTTCGCGGAGCTCAGCACGAGTCTGACCGTGGATTCCTGGATAACCACCGCCGGCACCTCCACCGGTTTCGTGAGCTTCTTCACCAGTGGCGGCAATACCGGGTATGAAACCTTTGCGCGGGCGTCAACAGACGGCGGCGTAATAGGTACTCCCGTGGTGGACGCGGGTGACGCAGGAATCAAGATGCTGCCTGCCTCGGGGTTCTCGTTCCCGAGTACTGCCACCGCAGCAAAGGCCATCAGCGACGACACGGGCGGGGCCGGTGGCGTTGGCTTGGTCTTGCTGGATGCAGACGGCGCCAACTTCTTCTACGTCAACGCCGACGGCATGCAGCACCAGGTCATCAACGGGCTCGTCAGCTCCGCCGCGGGGACCGAGGTTTCGATCACGAACTATCACGGCAGCTTCGGGGTGTCCCTCTTCCCCAGCAGTGCCACGGATAACTCGACTCAGATCGTCGGGTCGGCCTGTAAAGCCAATTAGGTGCGGTCATCAGGTCGGTCGGGAAAAACGACCGACCTGGGCCGACCCGCCCGCCCAAAGGCGCGCCACGGCTGAATCCTAGAGAGCACCCACGCCCGCCAGGATTGCGCCGCCGGCCAATGCCCAATAAAACATCCGTGTGTCGAGCATGATGCGCGGGCGCGAACCAAGCACAATCGCACCGATCGCCACGCCCAGAACAGCCGTCCTCATCCATGGCGCCCCTTGCAACCATCGAAGTACGGCACTGGACCCCACGGCGGCAAGCAGACCCACGCTCTCCGCAAAAACAACGAGGACCAAAATAGCTGAGACGCCCCGATGGTATTGGCCCAGATACAGGTAGCCGCTTGGGGGCTCGTCTCGAAGCCCAGTATCCGCGTCTCTCAGTGGACGATAACGCTCAAACCCTCCGAACAAGCGAACCAGCAGCTCGCCGTTCTCGGAAGCGAAGGCGCGCAGCAAGTCCTGCCGCTTTTCAAGACGGGCCTTGGAAGGAGGCAGCTCCCAAAATGGGCCGCCCGCCGCAAAACCCGCCCACGGCTGGCGGCCTAGGCGACCTCGCCACTGCCCCCAAAAGGAGAGGCCGGGAATAGCCTTGATCAAGGTCGCCAACACCTTTTCGGGCGCCTGAAGGACTGACAGGTAGTCGTTGTATTCTGGGCTTTCGAGGAAACACAGGTCGACCCGTTCAGAGAGTTTCCACGCCTCGAGCGCAAGCTGTCTGAGTGCACGATGGTCAATGTGAGACTCGCCGGGGGCCGGCAAAAACACAGCGCCTCCTGAGGGCATCTTCTGCATCAGATCCAACAGCCACATGCGGGCACGATTCCGGTCTGACGCCGACCACGACGAGTCCGCCGACAGGGCATGTTCCGCGAGGTCAAGAAACACGATGTCCTCGGGCGGAATCGCCAGTGTCGCCCACGCCGCGTACGCCTCCAACCGCCGCGTTTTTGCGCGCGGCAGGTCTGGAGCGGCCGCCCCACAGGTGAGGTACGCGACGCGGACCTTGCAACCCGCCGAATGCGCAAAGATCGCATAAGCCCCCGCGACGATCACACAATCGTCCGGGTGAGCAGCGAGAATCAGCGCGGGACGAGCGTCACCCTGAATCAGATTGGGACGACGCAGGAGCATCCGCAAAATCACCGAGAGAAGGGCGACCGGAGCCAATGCGAGGGCGAGAGCTAGACTCAGGTTCATCGAAGTCAGTTTTTCACCCCAGCTCTCCCCGTCGCGCTCTCTCGGTTGCCAGGTCTAGGGCCGCGAGAAAGCGATCCGTTGCATCCTCCCAAGTGTAGGAGGATGCGATTGCATAGGCTCGCGCAGACATGGCCCGCCACTCGGGGTCTGGCAGGCGACAGATTTGCAGAATCGCTCGACTCATATCCGCTGGATCGTCGGAGCGCACCAGCAACCCGCCCCCTGATTTCAGCAGATCCGGCGCCGCGCCGGCGGGCGTGGCGATGACCGGTGTTCGGCAAGCCATGGCTTCGAGAATGGGCAACCCAAATCCTTCCCGTCGGCTGCCAAACAGCCAAGCGTCGCAAGAAGCGTAGAGGGTTTTCAGATGGTCCGGCGGTGGCCTTAGCGCGAAGCTGGCCCCTTCCGGGAGTGGCAAGCTTGCTAGCGGTAGGCGGTGACCAAAGACCACGAGACGAAGGTCGGGCAGGGTCTGCACCGCCTGCGCGTACGCGCTCAAACTGACGTCACACCCTTTGATGCCACCTCCTGAGTAGACCAGTCCTACAGTGGGAAAGGAATGCTTCCCGCGCGGAGGGGCGTTGAATTGCTTCAGATCGACGGCATTGGGAACCAGCGATACGCAACCATCACCGAATTCCTCTCGCGCGATGTCGGCGAGCCACGATGAAACCACGATTTTGTGCATTGGCAATGTCCATGTCGCCTTCAATCGCCCGTCGGTAGCCGACCCATTTAGTTCGTACCCCTGGATGAGAATGACCTTCGTCCCCTTTCGTGGAGACAATTCTGCCACCCATTCCGCGGTCTCCCACCAGGTTGCAATCACGACATCGGCGTCCGGCAAATCTGAGTCGATCACGGAACGCCATCGGCTCAATACCCTCTGTTCGAAAGCGCCCTGGTCGAGATACGAAGGCCCCGGGGGCGACAGGCGCTGCCAACCCTTTCCCGCCAGCCATGACCGGACCTTACTCGCCAACGTGGGCTGGCGCCGGTTGGGATAGACCACCACCACCTTGTGGCCGCGCTGGCAGAGCCTCTCCGCATAAATACCAGCCACCCGGATGCCTCCGGACATATTCGATTCTGGAAGAACGATGGTAATCCGCATCCGGCGAAGAGGCGATCCTTTGAACTAGCCTATCGCAGGGGGGCACTCAATTGCTACGGCGACCGATTCGATATTGTGGCGAATGCAGCCGGGAAATTCCAAGCGGTTTACCGCCGCCGAGGACCAGCTTCTTGAAGGGCGGCAGCGGGGACCGGGAGCGACGAGCCGATCGGGCTGGCTTGGCGCTCAGTCGGAACCGGCCTGCGGTTCCTGGGGAACGGCGGACGGTCGGTTGATAAGCATCGCGTACCAGCGCTTAATCCGCTCCCGAAGCGGAACCTCGATCCACTGGAAGCACAATATCGAGGTCAGGACGAGAAGCAGCGCGTACGACCAGAAGTGTGCGTCCGGCGATAAAGCCAGGCGCCGAGCAACGGGCAGATAGCCGATGGCGATCGGACCTTGCAGGATGTAGATGCCATAGCTGGCTTCGCCGAGCAGAACGAAGACGGGTCGGGAGAAAATCCGAGACACGGCCAGCGCCGGTGCCGAGCCGAGGCCCCAAATGAAAGCGATGAACACCGGCGCAAACAAGCCGTTGTGATGATCTCTAGACCGCGCTGCCCCGCCAGCTCAGCTTCAGGTTGAGCCAGTAGTTCCAGAGCGTGACGATGCAAATCGCCGTCAGGTTCGCGAAATAGCGATCGATGTGCAGCAAGTTGAACTGCAGGTTCAGCAGCAGGACATTCAGAACCAGACCGAGGCCGCAGACGATGTTGAACTTGACGAAGCGGCGGAGCCTGAGGCGGACACCCCGCTGTCCGCGCACGAGATCGCGGAACGTCCACGCATCGTTCCAGAAAAAATTATTCACGATGGCGAGCTCGGCGGCGACGATCTTCGATCGGGTGAGACCAAAGCCCAGGCTCCGCGGATCGCTCAGGAAAAACAGAACGGCCATGTCCAGCACCAGGCCGCTGAGGCCGACGAGCGCGAAGCGCATGAACCGCGTCGCGGCCGGCGTGGTGAGGCGCAGGCGGACCAGGTGACGCAGGTACTGGGGATACAGCCGCCAGGTGACCTTGCTCGCCCCCTCGGTCCGCTCCCGGAACACATACCCGACCTCGGCGATGGAACGGATCCGCCCGCGGCCGATGACCTCGATCAAGATCTTATAGCCCAAAGGGCTGAGCTCGGCACCGGCGATGGCGCTCCGCCTCACCATGAAGTAGCCACTCATGGGATCGCTCACCCGTCCGAGCACCCCGGGTAGCAGCAAGAGTCCCAGGAGCTGCGCGCCGCGGGAGAGGATTCTGCGCGCGAAGCTCCAATCGCTGACGCCACCTCCTTCGACATGGCGGCTGCCCACGGCGAGGTCGATCTGGTCCTTGAGGGCGTCGAGCAGTGCCACCGTCACCTCCGGTGGATGTTGAAGGTCGGCATCGATGACCGCGAGGATCTCTCCGCGTGCAGCCTGCCAACCTCGGATGACCGCCGTCGACAGGCCTTTTTCACCCTGTCGTCGAATTACCCGAAGCTTGGGGTTGCTGGTGGCGATCTCGGCAGCCAGCTCCCAGGTGCGGTCCTGACTGTCGTCGTCAACCAGGACCATCTCGTAGCTGTCTCCGAGCACCGGATCGAGCAGAGTCGTGAGCTGCTTGACCAGCTCTCCGATGTTCTGGCGCTCATTGTAGGTCGGGATGACGAGCGAAAGACGGAGCCGCAAGCCGCCATCCGGAACCTCGGGCGAAATGACCAGGGGACCGGTGGGGCACCCGATCAATCCTAAACGGGCGGGGAGCTCCGGGTCGCGCGAAACGCCGCTCATGGCGTGCGCGGACCATACTTTGGACGTCGGCCCGAAGCAATCGAACGCCCCAAAGCCTACCCCTTCAAGGGGCGGATCTCCTTCACCAGAAGAGGCGCGTCCCCTCCCCAGAGGCACTTCCCCCCTTTGCGCAAATCGAACCGCCAGCCGTGGGCGGTGCAGGTGAGCACGCCGCGCTCGATGATCGCGTACTCGAGATCGCGTCCCCGGTGGGGACAAAACCTCTGGCAGACGTATTCCATCTGCTCGTCCTGGATGGTGATCAGCGCCGGGTCGAGCTGGCGGACGAGATCGAACAGAACGGCGTCGTGGCGATAGTCGAAATGGCTCATCAAGCGGGGGGAGGGGCGGTCGGGATCCCGGTGCACGACGACCTTCAGACCCATCAGAAGATCGTGCCACGTCACCTTCTGTTGCAGGACCAGGCTCATCCAGGCGCTTTCCAGCGTCAGGATGTAGTTGGCCGGCTCTTCGCATTCGGTCAGATAGCGGAAGGGTTTCTTTCGAAAGTCGACCCACACCGACGGACCGTCGGCGAGGCGGATCTGGATCATGATCCCCAGGTCCCAGGTCATGTCCTCGAACTGGAACAGATCGCGGAGGTAAGAACGCAGCTCCTTGAGGTCGACCGGAAGGGCCAGCGCCCGCAGCTCCGCCAGCTGATCTTCCCGCGAGGGTCCGCGCGCACGGCGATACGCCTCCAGATACTGCCGCTTGTCGGTGTAGGGCTTGCGCCCCTCGAATTGCCAGGCCCCGCGCTCCCCGACCGCGGCGTCTCCCGGGTAGAGGATCCGGAGACGCTCGACCAGGGCTGGCTCCCCGGTCGCCGTCGCCGTCGCCATCCTGGCCTGGAGCTCATCGGTGTCGAAGAAGATGCTCCCGTCGAAGTTCAGCTCGAAGCCCCGGTCGTCGAGGAAACAGGGCGGACCCCCCGATGGGACCACGTACCGCGCCCCGACCTCCACGGCGGCGCCCAAGAAGCGCCGGGAGATCTCCGCCACCTCCTCCTCGACGTGCGCCTTCATCTGGTCCGGCGAAAAGTCGTAGACCGCCGGGAAATAGGAGGCACCTGAAAATTGAACGAAGTGAACCGACGGCTTGGTGGCCGCCAGTCGCGCCAACGTGGGGGCGTCGAGCGGGCAATCGTTCTGGTTGACCATGACGTCGCCGTCGAGCTCGAGAACCAGCGCGGCGGCCAAGATGTGTCGTGTCGAGGCGCTCACCACGGTCAGCCGCGCGCCACTGCCCAGATCCAGCGGCTGCCAGTCGGGGAGCTCCACCACCTCGCTGAATCCCAGCTGCCCGAGCTGGTCGGCCAGGACGCGCGACGGAAACGCTGGAATCACCACCCGCACCGTCTTGGGAAACGCGCCCAGCGTCTCGAGGTCGC
>Ga0080027_10000356_pt1 | contig 19519 bp, 19 predicted proteins | sample OrgsoiDNA2013046_FD_70962 | JGI IMG/M metagenome (GOLD analysis project Ga0080027, IMG submission 70962) | Permafrost soil microbial communities from the Arctic, to analyse light accelerated degradation of dissolved organic matter (DOM) -... | ecosystem: Environmental > Terrestrial > Soil >... | reverse complement strand
GCCATGTTCGGCGGGTTCTACTTCTGGTGGCCCAAGATGACCGGCAAGATGCTCGACGAGCGTCTCGGCAAGGTGCATTTCTGGATGGTGTTCATCGGTTTCCACACGACGTTTCTCGTGCAGCACTGGCTCGGGGTGATCGGTATGCCGCGCCGGATTCCCGACTACTCGGTCGGTGACAAGTTCACCACGCTGAATACGATCTCGACGCTCGGCGCTTTCTTGCTGGGGTTGTCGATGTTCCCGTTCGTGTTCAACGTCTGGAAGACGTGGCGACACGCGCCCCTTGTCGGCGTCGACGACCCGTGGGGTTGGGGGGCGTCGCTTGAGTGGGCGACCTCATGCCCGCCGCCGCGACACAACTTCGTCCGGCTACCGCGCATCCGCTCCGAGCGTCCCGCGTTCGACCTACACCACCCAGAACTCGTCGGTCGAGCACGCCCTCCGGTGCATGCGGCTGCCGCCCCTGACGGGGGCAGTGCCCGATGAAGACCGAAGGCCTGCTCTTCGCCGGCTGTGCATTCTTCTTCGCCGTCGTCGACGCCGTGTACTGGACCCTCTCGCACGACCCGACCGGCACCACAGCCCTAGCACTTGCGGTTGGTCTGGCGTTCCTGGTGGGCTTCTACCTGTTCGTCACCGGTCGGCGCACGGGCATGCGGCCCGAAGACCGACGTGACGGCGAAATCTCCGAAGCAGCCGGCGAATTCGGCTTCTTCAGCCCGCACAGCTGGTGGCCGTTGTTCACCGCAGCCTCGGTCGGGCTCACCGCCTTGGGCGTCGTGCTCGCGTGGTGGCTCGCCATTCTCGGCCTCATGTTCGTGGTCCTGACCGCGTTCGGCTTCGTCCTCGAGTACTACCGCGGCGTGCACACTCCCTAAGTGAGTGAGCTGTGTCGCTCGGTTAGTCGTCAGAACCGGTCGTGAGCTTCGGTTGTTCGTGATCGCTGCCGTCGAGGGCGTGACCGTTCGCGTGACCGCCGTGACCGTTCGGCGGCGGCTCGGCGTCCTGCTCGTAGAGGTAGTCGCCGAGCTTGCCGCGGACCTTCTCGATCGCGCTGTGACGCAATCGAGAACGCACGCCGTGCTCATCGACCGCGGGTTCGAGCGGAGGCGGCGGACCCTGCCGGTATTCGAGTCCCATCCGTGCGACGACGTCTTCAGGTAGCGCGGACTCGACCTCGATGAACTCGCCGTTGGCGAGCATGACGATGCGGCCGGTCTCGTATCCGTGCTCGGCGCTGTGCACGTCTCGCCGTTGGAGGCCGAGACAGATCCGGCGGGTTGCCATAAAAGCCAACGGCGGCAGTACGAAGAACGCGAGCTGGAAGATGCGCGTGGTCGCATAGAGCGAGATGTCATATTTCTCGGACAGCACGTCGTTGCCGCCGGCCAACAGCAGCACGCCCAGCTCGGTGAGAACGGCCACCCCAAGCGCCGTGCGGCCAGGCCGGTTGCGCGGCCGGTCACAGATGTTGTGCGCGGCATAGTCGCGGGTGACCCAGGCTTCGATGAATGGGTACATCGCCATCGCCGTGAACAAGATGCCGGGCAGCACAACTGCAGGTATGAGCACATTCCAGCTGATCGTGTGGCCGTCGACGTGTGTTTCGAGGTTGGGCATCATGCGGAGAGAACCCTCGAGCCACCCGATGTAGAAGTCGGGTTGCGAACCGGCGCCCACCTGCATCGGGTTGTAAGGGCCGTAGAGCCAGACCGGGTTGACCTGCACAAGGCCGGAAATCGCTGCTGTTACAGCGAAAGTGGCGAAGAAGAAGCCACCGGTCTTGGCCATGAACGCGGGATAGAAGGGCGCTCCGACGACGTTGTTGTTCGTGCGATGTTCGCCGGGCCACTGGGTGTGCTTTTGATGCCACATGATCAGCATGTGTGCGGTGATCAGCGAGAGCAAAATGGCCGGCACGAGCAAGATATGGATGGTGAAGAGTCTGGGAATGAAGTCGGGGCCGGGGAATTGGCCGCCGAAGACAAACGAGCCCAGATAGGTGCCGACGACCGGGATGGCCTCGACGATGCCGTACGCGATGCGCAGGCCGGTACCTGACAGCAGGTCGTCGGGAAGTGAGTAGCCGGCGAAGCCTTCGAGCAGGCCCAGGCTCACGAGGCCAACGCCAATGAGCCAGTTGGTCTCGCGTGGCTTACGGAACGCACCGGTGAAGAAGATGCGGCAGCAGTGAGCGACGATCGCGGCCATGAAGATCAACGCGGCCCAGTGGTGGATCTGCCGGATGATCAGCCCGCCGCGAACGTCGAATGAGATACGCAACGTCGAGGCGAATGCCTCCGTCATGTGCAGGCCGCGCAGCGGGGTGTAGTTGCCCTGGTAGATGACCTCGTTGGTGCCGGGCCGGAAGAAGAAGGTCAGGAAGGTGCCTGATAGCAGCAAAATGACGAACGAGTACAGCGCGATCTCGCCCAACATGAACGACCAATGGTCGGGGAAGACCTTGTTCAGGTTGCGCTTGAGGAATCCCGCGGTGCCGAATCGATCGTCGACCTCGCCGAGGCCCTTCTTGACGAGTTTCGGTGCGGGCTTGGCGCCCGGCTTGTCCGTCGGCTTGTCTGCCCCTCGCGAGCCGGGCTTCATGGTGGTCATGAGCGCTCGAAGAAGCTCGGCCCGACCGGTTGATCGAAGCCGGCGGTGGCGACGAACTCGCCGTTGCTATTCACCGAAATCGGCAGCTGCGGCAATGCGCGGGCGGCCGGCCCGAACACCACCTTGCAGGCTCTCGGAACGTCGAACGTCGACTGGTGGCATGGGCACAGCAGCTTGTGGCTCTGCTTTTGATACAACCCGATCGGGCACCCGACGTGTGTGCAGATCTTCGAATACGCCACGTGGCCTTCGAAATCCCAACCCTCGCGACCGGGGGCCGGCTTGTTGAGACCGGGCTCCAGCCTGATCAGCAGCACCGGCGCCTTAGAAAGCTCTTCCTCGTTCATCAGCGGGTCGTCGACCTTGAGCGGGAGCACGGTGGTGAACGAGCCGATCTCGAGATCGCCGAGCTTGACGGGTTCGCCGGTCTCGGCGTTCAGCAGCAGTGAACCCTTCTTCCACAACGTCGTGTCGAGGCTCTTGCGCGGGAGTGGGCCGAGGTCGCGAAGGAGCAGCACAGCAGGCAGGGCGAACAACCCCATGGCAAGGCCGAGCGAGCGCTTCAGCAGCGACCGTCGAGCGAGACCGGTCTCTTCGAGGCCGGCCATGATGACCTGCGCCGCCGTTTCGAGATCGTCATCGGACGCCGCGAGTTCGTGACGCTCCTGAACGGATTCGTGCGCGGGCATCAACCACCGCACCCAGGCGATCATGCCGGCGCCCAAACCGCCCAACGAGACAGCCAATGAGCACCCGAGCAGCACGTTCGAGGCGTGCACCTGGCCGATGGTGTGCAGGCTAGGGATCGCAAGGTAGAACACGACGAATGCGACCGTGCCCGCCGCCGACGCGAGGAACATCAACGCGATCCATCGCTCGGCTCGATCGGCGCGCTTGGGATCGGCGTCCTGCGGACGGATCACCCGCTCGATGATCGGGGGACGCACCGGGCTGCCGACATCGGCGTCGGGTAGGTCGAGGGAACCGCCGCTTTCGGTGGGCACGTGGTCGCTCATGTCGCTCTCCTGGCCCGCGCACCGATCCACATAGCGACGCCTGCGAGTACACCGACGCCGGCCAGCCAGGCGACCAGGCCTTCGGCGACGGCGCCGGCCCGGCCAAGGCTGAATCCGCCCGGATCAGGCTCGGCCTTCATGCCCTGCACGTAGGCGATGATGTCTTGCTTTTGCTGTGGTGTGAGCTGCCGGTCGCCAAATACCGGCATGGTGCCCGGCCCAGTCAGCATCGCTTCGTAGATCTGCTGATCGGTGGAGTTGCGCAGCGACGGCGCACTCTTGCCATACGCCAGTGCGCCACCCTCGCCGGTGAAGTTGTGGCATGACGAGCAGTTGGTGCGAAACAGGTTTCCGCCGAGCGCCATGTCGGCATCGGTCGGGGTGTACTGATCCTTCGAGGGCACCGACGGGCCGGGTGCAAGCGAGGCGATGTATGCGGCGAGTTGCGCCGTCTCGGCCGGGTCGTACCTCGGCGGCTTGCGGCGCGCTTCCGCCTCCTGCTGCTGGAGCGGCATGCGGCCGGTGCTCACCTGAAAGTCGACTGCGGCTGCACCGACCCCGATGAGCGACGGCGCATCGGTACCGCCTTCGGCTGCCAATCCATGACAGCTCGAGCAGCCCTGCAGATACAGCGCCTTGCCCTGAAGTACCGATTCGTTGGGGTTGCCGGCGGCCGCGACGCCGGGCCGTGCGGTGACGAAGCCGTAGGCCGACCCGATCGCCAGCAGCCCACCGACGATCACGGCGTAGCCGGCCAGCCGACGACGCCGGCGGCCAGGAACACGTGGACGTCGCTGGCGGTGCAGACGTGATCGTTGAGCGTCCTGACCGCTGCTTGTTGCGGAGCTCAACGCCACCACCGGTTCGTCGGATGTCGACATCAGCGGATCACCTGATGAGGAAAATCATCGAGAAGAGACCGATCCAGACGACGTCGACGAAGTGCCAGTAGTACGACACGACGATCGTGCTGGTGACCTTTTCGGGGGTGAACCGACCTCGTGACAAACGGGCGAGCAAGAACACGAAGGCGACGAGACCACCCGTGACGTGCATCGCGTGAAAACCCGTTGCTAGAAAGAAAATTGAGCCATAAGCCGACGACGAGATCGTCATGCCGCCGGTGCCGTTGAAGTGGTCTTTGACGTAGTTGGTGTACTCGAAGATCTGACCGCCGACGAATACGGCGCCCATGCAGAACGTCAAGATGAACCACTCGCGCAAACCCCACCGCCAGAACTGCACCAGCCGGCCTGAGCGATGCAGTCGCCGCTCTTCGGCAGCGAACACGCCGAGCTGGCAGGTGACGCTTGAGAGCACGAGCACGACGGTGATGGTGCCGTCGAATTTCTCGTCGAGAATGAGACCTTTCGGCGGCCAGTCGGTGCTTACCGAGCGGATCGTGAAGTAGATCGCGAACAGCGCCGCGAAGAACATGAGCTCGGATGACAACCACACGATGGTGCCCACGCTGACCAGGCTTGGTCGGGTCGATGAACCATGCGCCGGGTTCTTGCCAAGCGTCGTCGCGGTCGCCACGAAAGCCATTATTGCTACCCGGTTCGGTCGTCACACCACGACCCCCTAACCCGGGCGAGTCGGGGGTCGCAACGAAGATCAAGGTCGTCGCGGCGATAGCATCGCGGGCTGTACGGTTCGCCAGTCCCGTCCGCCCGAGGAGCACACCAGGATGAGCAGCGTCGAGTCGCCGCCGGCCGTCATGACCGTGCTCGTCTACAGCGACGACGTCACGACCCGGGAGCGCATCCGGCTCGCGATCGGCGTCCGGCCGGTTGTCGATCTGCCGAGCATCGAGTACGTCGAGTGCGCCACCCACCGCGCTGTGATCACGGCGGTGGATGCCGGCGGCATCGACGTGCTGGTCCTCGACGGCGAGGCGGTGCCGAGCGGTGGCATGGGTATCTGCCGGCAACTCAAAGACGAGATCTATCAATGCCCGCCGATCCTCGTCGTTACCGGTCGCCGAGACGACGCGTGGTTGGCCTCGTGGTCGCGGGCTGACGCCGCGGTGCCGCACCCCATCAACGGCATCGCCCTGGCGCCGGCGGTTGCCGAGTTGATGCGACAGCGGCTCGCCCACGCGCCGGTCCGTTGACGCGTCGATGACGAGCACGCCCCGATGACCGGCCCGTCTTGATGACGAGCGCGGCTGGCGGACCCCCGGTCCAGGCGACCTGGCCCGACTTGCTCACCTCGCTATTGCATCGCCACGACCTCACGACGGCGCAGACCGCGTGGGCCATGACGCAGATCATGACTGGCGATGCCACCCCGACCCAGGTTGCCGGGTTTGCGATTGCGCTGCGGGCCAAAGGCGAGACCTCCGACGAGGTCACCGGCCTGGCGGCGACCATGATCGAGTTCGCCGCACCGGTGCCGCCGGTAGGGCCCGCCCTCGACATCGTGGGCACCGGTGGCGATCGGAGCCACACGGTGAATATCTCCACGATGGCCGCGATCGTCGCGGCGGCGGCTGGTGTGCGGGTCGCCAAGCACGGCAACCGGGCGGCGTCGTCGTCGTGCGGCGCGGCCGATGTACTGGAAGAACTCGGCGTCGCCATCGAGCTCACCGGCGCCGCGGTGGCCTCGTGTGTCTCCGAGGCTGGAATCGGATTTTGCTTCGCACCCGTCTTTCACCCGGCGTTGCGGCACGCGGCGGTGCCACGCCGTGAGCTCGGCGTCCCGACCGTGTTCAATTTCCTTGGCCCGCTGACTAATCCGGCCCGGCCCACGGCAAATGCCGTCGGTGTCGCCGATCCGAACATGGCCGCCGTCGTCGCTGGGGTACTGGCCAAACGCGGCAACCGGGCGCTGGTCTTTCGGGGCGACGATGGGCTCGATGAGCTGACCACGACGACTACCTCCCAGGTCTGGGTCGTCGCCGACGGCGTCGTGACGCCGACCGTGCTCGATCCCTCGGCGCTCGGGATCAAGCCGGCTCAACCCGAGGAGCTGCGCGGAGCCGACGCGCGCCATAACGCCGAGGTCGTGCGCCGGTTGCTGTCGGGTGACATGGGCCCGGTGCGCGACGCGGTCGTGCTTAATGCGGCCGCCGGCGTGATCGCCTACGAAGGCCCCGACGTCGGCCGGTTGGTTGAGCAACTCAAGTCCGCAATGGTTCGCTGTGCGGCCGCTATAGACGACGGATCGGGCGCCCGCAAGCTGGAGATCTGGATAGCGGCCAGCCAAGCCGCCCGCGCCTCAGCCTGAGCGCGCCGCCCGTGACTGAGGTGCCGGTTTCTCGACCTCAGAGCTGAAGGACAGTCACGTGTTGGGTCGCGCCGCCCTACTCGCCGAGCGAGAACGCCGCTTCGAGGTCGTGGCGGGAGTAGGTGCGAAACGCAATGTGGGTTTCGGTCGACTGCACGCCATCGACCCTGTTCAGCCCGCCAGGAATCACGTCGGCGAGCTCGTCGTGCTCGCGCACCCGTACCAGCGCCACCAGGTCGAACTCGCCGGTGACCGAGTAGACCTCGGTGACGGCTGGAAGGTCGGCGATGGTCTGGGCGACCTCGTGCACCCGGTCGACCGCGGTTTTCACGAGCACGATGGCGGTGATCACGGCGCTCACCCTAACTTGCACGGGCCGGCTGGTGCACCGGGCGCAGGTCGCGACGGTCGCCCAACGGGTCGGCATCGTTGCCGACCTCGATGGCGAGGTCGAGCAGCATCCGCTGACCGCCTGCGCCGTAGGCCGGGCACGCCCACGCACCGTCGAGCTCGACCAGCCGAGTGCCGGGCGACTCGAGCCAGCGCAGCACGGACTCGATCTCTTCCGCGCTGGCATACGCGGTCGGCCCAACGGCAACCACTGAGCCGGCCACCGCCGGTCCGAGAGTGTCGGCCAGTGCCGTTTCTGCGGTCGCGATCAGCGCATCCACGTACGGACGCGGTGCCGCGCCTGGTGGCACCACACCGGCAGCGGCCAGCCTGCCGTGCCGGATGACCGCGACCTCATAGCCATGCGCGGCGGTTGGCCGCGCGGCGACCAGTTGTCGACAACCGGCCAGCGCCCCCAACCGTTGCCCGCGCGCCGCGGCTCGCACGAACACCGCCAGTCGGTCGCGCTGCGCAGCGGCATCTTCGTATCGCAACATCGCCGCCAGGGTCTCGATGCGGCGCATCAGGGTCTTCACGACCGCACGAGCATCGCGCTCGATGGCGTCGCGCACAAGGCTGACGTGCACCGCATACTCGTCGACGCTCTGGCGGCCATCGCACGGCGCTCCGCATCTGCCCATCTCGGCAAGGAGACAGGCCGATACCGGACGCCGAGGGTTCAGCCGCAGGTGGCATTGCCGCAGCGGTACCGCCTCGTGCACGGCCGCGACGGCTAACTCGGCCTCTCGGGTCGACGAGAACGGACCGAGGTAGCTGCCGGCGTCGTCCTTCACAGCGCGCACGATCGACAGCCTGGGGAATGGCTCGACGGTCAGTTTCACCCACACGGATCGCTCGGGGAACTTCGATCGCCGGTTGTAGGGCGGCTTGTGCTGCGCGATCAGCCGCAGTTCACGCACCTGCGCCTCGAGCTCGGTTGCGCACACGATCGGGATGACGTCGTGCGCAACCGCCACCATCTCGACGATCCGCTGGCGCATCTCGGACGACGTGAAGTAGCTGCGGACGCGAGCGCGCAGGTCTTTGGCCTTGCCGACATACAGCACCCGGCCGCGTTCGTCGCGAAACAGGTAGACACCGGGGGAGTGCGGCATGACGTCGGCCAGGTGCCGCTTGCCGCGCTGTTGCGAGGTGACCTGGCCGGTGAAGGTGCGCAGCTCGTCGAGTGAGGAGACACCGAGGCCCGCGAGGCGCTCGAACAGCACATGCATCACGTCGACCGTCGCACGCGCGTCGTCGAGCGCACGGTGGCTCGGTTGCACGGTAGCCCGGAGAACCCGCGCGAGTGTCGCCAACTTGCAGTTGGGCGCTTCGTCGCGGGTTAGCACCCGGCGGGCGAGCCGCGCGGTGTCGACCGAATCGAAGCCCGGCCACCTGATGTCGAGAGTCGCGCAGGCAGCCTTCAGGAAGCCGAGATCGAACGGGGCGTTGTGCGCCACCAGGACGCAGTCGCGCGCGAAGTCGAGGAAAGCCGGCACGGCCGAGCCGACGCGTGGGGCATTGGCCACCATCGTGTTAGTGATCCCGGTGAGGACCGCAATGAACGGCGGGATCGGCTCGCCCGGGTTGACGAGCGTGTGGAACTCACCCAGAACTACGCCTCCGCGCACCTTCACGGCACCGATTTCGGTGATGCCGGACGTTACCGGTGAGCCGCCGGTGGTCTCGAGGTCGACCACGACGAAGGTGACGTCGCGAAGGGGCACGCCGAGTTCGTCGAAGCTGCCTTGAACGGCCACAAGCGGAGCGACACCCACACCTCGGACGGTAGGGCGGCCGGCGGACAGTTCGGCGGTGACACGCCCATGCCACGACGTCGGCCAGCGCGGCCGGCGAAAGTGTCAGCGGGCGTTCGTAGGGTCAGAACGGTTGATCGACGGCTGCCCCATTCCCCGATGCCGTCGCCACGAGGTGGAAGAAGGAGTCGTCGTGCTGATCGACTGCGATAGCTGCACGGTCCGCGGGCTTGCCTGTGGCGACTGTGTGATCACGGTGCTGCTCGGCGTGCCGCCGGTCGGCGTCGAACTCGACGCGGCCGACCAGGCGGCGATTTCCGCGCTTGCCGATCAGGGTCTCGTCCCGCCGTTGCGGCTTGTGACGAGCCGCGGGCAGCGCGATCAGGCCAGGTCAGCGGCCTCCTGACGAGCTTTCAGCTGTCGTTCAGCAGAATTCGGACCCCGCAGAATTGCCTGGTAGCCTGCGCGCGGGCAACCGTTTCCCAGTCGTGACATGCGGCGGCGGTGCCTGCGCCTAATTCGTTCGACGTGGTCGGTGCCCTTTCGCGGAGCGATCGCAGATGACGGAGCCGGGGACCCAGTCTCCGTGGGGTGAATCGATGTGACGGATTCGTCCGTCGCCTCGTAGGGCCGCTTCCGGCCCGAACCCGTCAGCTAACTTGGTCGGCGCCGAGGAAGAAGGAGATCGCCCCCGTGGCGTCCCCTCAGCACGATCTGGCGCTGCGAGTGCGGGGCCGTGCTGTCCTGACTGCCCGGGCCGCAATCGCCGGTCTTACGGCGCTGCTGGCCCTGACCCTGCTGCCGGTCGCCGCTCACGCCGACCAGACTGTCGAGGCTAGTGCCGCGCAAGCGCAGCTTCAGGCGCTTGCCGACAAGGCCGAGATCGTGGTGGAAAAGTACGACGCCGGACGCGATCAGTTGAGCGCTGCCCAGATCGAGTTGAGCGCTGACCGGAACGCGATCACGGCCGCCCAACGCACCGTCGACTCGAGCCAACTGACCGTCGATGCGATCGCTCGCGCGGCCTATAAGTCTGGTGGCCTCGACAACGTCGAGAGCGTCCTGCTCGCGCCCAACCCGCAGCTCGCCTTGCAAGGTGCTGACACGTTGGCGCGGCTCGCGGCTGATCGCGGTCGCGAACTTGCGCTGGCGACCACCGCGCGCAACACGCTTGTTCAAGCTCAGGCCTCGGCCGCTCAGACCTTGGCCGGGGTGCAGACGCTGCAAGCGTCGTTGACCGCCGAGCAGAAGACGATCGACGCCCTGGTCGGCAAGCAACAGTCGGCGCTGCAGGTGGCCCAGGCGGCTGCCGACGTCGCCGCCGCGAGGGTCGCCAACGCCACCAACGCGGCCAACGCCTCGGCGGCGAGCAGAGGTCAGGCCAGGGTCGCGTTTCCGGCACCGAAGGCGGCCGCCCCCCAGGCTGCTCCGAAAGTGGCGGCGGTGCCCGCCGAACTCGTCGTCTCGGCCGGCGCCGACACCCGCGCCGCGGCTGCGCTGCGCTACGCCTACGCCCAGCTGGGCAAGGCCTACCGCTACGGTGCCTCCGGCGCCCGTACGTTCGACTGCTCTGGGCTCACCATGAAGGCATGGGCTGCCGCCGGGGTGTCCCTTAGCCACAACGCGGCAGCGCAATACTCCTCGACCAAACACGTCGCGCGCGGTGCGCTGCAGCCCGGCGACCTCGTGTACTTCGGGCGCCCGATCCACCATGTGGGCATCTACATCGGTGGCGGCCAGTTCATCGAAGCCCCTTACACCGGTGCCGATATCCGAGTCTCTAACTTGTCGAACCGCCACGACTACGCGGGAGCATCAAGGCCCTGATCCCCGCCGCCTTACGATGACGGCGTGATCAGCGGCGGCCCCACCCGTACGACCGTGAGCTACCTGTGACCCGCACGCTCGTCGTCACGAACGACTTTCCGCCGCGGGCCGGCGGCATCCAGGCCTTCGTCCACGCGCTGGCGGGCCGGCTCGATGACGTCGTGGTCTATGCCCCGGCCTGGAAGCGTGCGGCTGCGTTCGACGCGGTGCAGGATTTCCCGGTGGTGAGGCATCGCACCTCGCTGATGCTGCCGACGCCAGGCGTCGCCCGGCGCGCCGCCGACCTGATGAAGCAGCACGACTGCGATGCGGTCTGGTTCGGCGCCGCCGCACCGCTGGGATTACTCGCCCTGGGCCTGCGCAAGGCCGGCGCTGCCCGCATCGTGGCAACGACACACGGACATGAGGCAGGCTGGGCGCAGCTGCCCGTGGCAAAGCAGGTGCTGCGTCAGATCGCCGATCGGGTCGATGTGCTGACCTACCTCGGTGACTACACCCGAGGCCGCCTTGAACGGGCAGTCTCGGCGTCCGCTGAGGCTCGACTTCAACGGCTCGCACCGGGTGTCGATGCGTCGGTCTTCCGGCCGGACGTCGGCGGTGAGGTCGTGCGGCAAACCCAGGGCCTGCGCGATCGGCGGGTCATCGTGTGCGTGTCGCGACTGGTGCCGCGCAAGGGCCAGGACGTCCTGCTGAGGGCGCTGCCGGCGATCATGCGCGCCGTGCCAGAGGCTGCGCTGTTGATCGTGGGCGACGGTCCCGACCGTAAGCGGCTCGAAACGATCACTGACCACGAGGGTGTGCGAGCCGCAGTCCGGTTCGCTGGGCCGGTGCCGGCTGCCGAGCTACCCGCGCATTACGACGCGGGTGAGGTGTTCGCGATGCCGTGCCGCACGAGAAGACGCGGCCTGGACGTCGAGGGGCTGGGCATCGTCTATCTCGAGGCCTCCGCTACCGGGTTGCCCGTGGTGGCCGGCAATTCCGGTGGCGCGCCGGACGCGGTGCTCGCGGGGGAGACCGGCGTGGTGGTCGACGGAACCGACGTCGCAGCGGTGGCTGCGTCGATCGTTGCCATGTTGGCCGATCCGGTGGCAGCAAAGGCGATGGGCACAGTCGGCCGGGCCTGGGTAGAGCGAGACTGGACATGGGACGCCGCGGCCGCGCGCCTAGCCGGCATGCTCGCGCATTGAGCCGCCCTCACAACGCGTGCGGTCAGGCGGCCTCAACCTGGGTGGGGATCGGGAGGGCGTCTGCTTGCAGCGGGTGCCGCCAGCTGACGATCATCGCCATAACCACCGCTACCACGGTCGCTGCCAGCCAGCCGCCGGTCTGCGCAGGCCCGATGTGGTGCGCCAGATCGACCGGCAGGTACGTCGTCCATGGCGAGTGGGCGGTGCCCCCAGGGACCCAGTTCACGACCGCACCGAAGGCATGCAGCGCGACCGACGCCGCGGCTAGCCCGGCGAAGGCGGTTCGCCGTACTCGCGTCTTTGCTGTCCATTCGCGCCACGCGAGTACGAGCAGCGGCACCGCCAAGGTGAGGCTCTCCAGCGTCGTGCGGTAGGAGTAGAACCCGTTGCCCCCAGAAAACCTGCTTACCCACAGCTGCTCGAGGAGGTACGCGGCACCGGCCAGCGCCGACGATCTCACCCAGGAGGGCGCGGCGCGCCAGCCTCCTCGAATTCCTGGCAACAGCAACAACATCGCGGGCGTCATGATCAGCATTCCGCGTTCTGGCGACACGAAGATACCGACGATGCCTTCGGCGAAGTCGCCCACCACGTGTCGCGATGCGGGTGCTAGTTCCCGGTACCCGCCGAACACGCTCCAGCTATGCCACAGGTCGTGGTTGTAGACGAGCAGTATCCCAAGCCCCATTGCCGATCCGACACTGATGAGCAACGGTCGGACCCGGCGCTCGTGAATGGCGGCAACGACGCCCAGCACGACGGCGACGATGCCCAGGTGGGGGCGCACCAAGATGGCGAATCCGGCGGGGATTCCGGCGAGCAACCATCGCCGGTTCGAGCAGCACAGTACGGCGAGCAAGACGGCTGCTTGAGCCGGGCCATGGGTCCACAGCTGCTTGGCTGAGACGGTCCAGGTGCCGGTCGCGAACGCAAGCAGCAAGGCTGCCACCACGGCGACGTGTCGCGACACGATCCGGCAGCACAACGCAAAGGTGACCCCGATCGCGACGGCGGACGCCGCGCAGGCAGCGAGCGCGCCGGGGAAGACGCTCGGCGAACTGGGCGCCCCGAGCAACCGGTAGAACGGCGTGGCCCACAAGATCGTCCCCGGTAGTCGGTTCGTGACGTCGCGGCCGCCGACCGTAAAAAGCCACACAAAGTGACCGTGGAACGCGGTGAGTGTCGAGTTCCCGTGCAGCGCCAGCTGCCAGGCGGCGATCGCGGTTGCCCGAGTGTCGTTGTTAAGCGGGTCGTGATACGCGGCAGTGGCCGCGAACACCACGAAAGCGCTGACACCGAGAACGAAGCCGTCGAACCAGACCGGGCGGACGCTGCCGCGAGTTGGGACCTCGCCCGTTACTTGTCGCACTGCGCTGTGGAGCCGCCGAGCTTGACGCACGAAGTCGAGTACGAGGAATGGACGACGGTCCCGAAGCCGATCACCACGAGAGCGATGACCGCGGCGATCGCGCTGACGACGAGGGCGTACTCGACGGCCGAGGCGCCGTCGTCCAGCGCCAGGTGTCGCGTGGGCATGTCAGTTCGAGTCCAGCTTTCGCCGGCTGCTACTTGCAGCTGGCTGTTGAGGCGGACGTTCCGCCAACGCCGTTGCAGGTGTCCTTGAATTTGGTCTTGACGACATTGCCAAGGGCGAACACGACGACCACGATCACCGCGGCGATGGCGGCGACGAGCAAGCCGTATTCGACGGCGGAGGCGCCGGTATCGTCCTTGGCATACCGGCGCACTGCCCGCATGTAGGCGATCATTGACGAACCTCCAGGGCGATCGACGCTGACCAACTCGGTCAGACTGCCGGGCTCGGCCAGTCGTGGCCCACCCAGCGTCTTGAGCCTCCGCCCTGCAAACGCTCTTGGGTATCAGACAACCAGTCGAATAACGCGTACCTCTGGGGGATAGCAGAAGTAGGCAATTCGGACTACGATGCGCTCTCGCGCGCGGGGCGGGTCCGGAGAGTCCGGAGAGTCACTGCTCGGGGGACTTGATGAGCCGCAGGCGCATCGCCGACATCAGCGCTTGCGCCCGGTTCGCCGCGCCGAGCTTCTCGTAGAGCTTGGAAATGTGCGTCTTCGTGGTTGACTCGCTGATGTACAGCTGGCGGGCGATGGCGGCGACCCCGAGCCCATCGGCGAGTAGCTGAAGCACCTCGCGCTCACGTGGGCTGAGCTGCGGCCCCGACGGCGTGAGCCGGCGGCGCATAGCCTCGGCAAGATCACTGGCTGAGAAGGATCTCGGCGACACGACGGCATGACGGGCTGCCGATACGACGTCTTCGGCGGGTGCGTCCTTGGCGACAAAGGCTGAGGCGCCCGCCTCGAGCGCGCCAAACAGCTGCTCGTCACCGGCGTACATGGTGAGCACCACAATCCCGATCTCGTCGTTCTGGTCGCGCAGCGTGCGGGCGACGTCGAGGCCGTTGCCGTCAGGAAGACGCACGTCGACGACGACCACGTCGGGTTGATGAAGTTTGGCGAGAGCAATCGCCTCAGCAACAGAGGCGGCTTCGGCGACAACGGAAAAGTCCTCCGCTCGCTCGAACGCCCGCCGCAAGCCCTGGCGGATCAGTTCGTGGTCGTCGACAAGCAACACGGTCGCGACCATCGGGTGTCCCTTCTCGTCGTCGCCAGTCATCGGTGCCCTTCGTCTGGGCCGACGTTATCGTGCTGTCCGGCTATCTGGTTGCATCGGTGCGTCCTCGATGTGCTCCGAGTCGTCGGCGCCGGGAGCTCGCACGTCACGGGTAGGACGTTCCCCAACCTGGACATCGACGAACGTGCCATGCGGCTCGCGTGTGCCGATCGTCAGCGCTCCACCGAGGCGGGCGGCCCGTTCGCGCATCACCTCGAGCCCGAAGCTGTCGTGCCGCTTGGTGCCCATGCCGCGGCCGTCGTCCTCGATTCGAAGATGGGCGAACGGCGGATCGACCCGGCAGGTGACCCAGAGGTGTTCGGCGGCGGCGTGCTTGCGGGCATTGGTAATCGCCTCTTGCGCGATGCGAAGCAACTCCGCTTCGGCAGCGATCGGCAGGCGCTCGGGAGCTTCGTCGAGCACCACGTGCACCGAGAAGGTGGTGCCGACGCTCACCGCGCGCACATAGTCGGACAGCGCGCTGCCGAGGCCTACTTGAGCCTGCACCTCGCTGCGCAGATCGAAGATTGAGAGTCGCAGCTCCCCGACCATGCGGGTGATCTCCCCGCGCAGTTTTCGTAAGACCTCAGCCATCGGAATCTCGTCGCCGCGGATCTTCCCGGCGGCGCTGTCCGACGCGTCGGCAACGAGCTCGTCGACCGCGTACCCGAGCGATGCCAGTTCTTGGGCGATCCCGTCGTGGATCTCGCGAGCGAGCCGGCGGCGTTCTTCTGAGGTGGCGATCGATCGCACTTCACCGAACAGCAGCGCGGTCTCGAGTCGCAGAGCGGTCTCCTCGACCAATCGCATCGCGGGTTCGAGCTGCCGCGCTTCGGAGGTCGTCGAGTTTGTTCGGGTCGGCGCCGGCCGAGGCTTGGTCTCGAGGACCACGAGCCCGAAGGTTCGCGAGCCCATCCGAAGCGGCAGCACCGTGTGCCCGGTCGGACCGGACGCTGACGACACGGTGCCCCCGAGAGCGTCGGCCGCAACCGTCGGACCGGCGGCCAGCCACGCCCGCCCGAGCGGCGTGTCGTCATCGAGCGAGGTATCCCAGTCGACGAAACTCGCACCTTCGAGCGCCATCGGTATCAGCCGGCCACCTTCGGATCGCACAAACACCGCCCCGCGCTCGTACCCGATTTGGGTGCGCAGGGTCTGGAGCAAACCCTGCGCGAGGCTGACCGGGTCCAGCCCGCCGACGAGTTGCCGGCTCACGGTGCGCAGCTGACTCAACAACTCGTAGGCAGCTTCGTAGGAGCGGTTTTGGTCTGCGGCTGCAGAAGCGGCCGCCAGCCGCCGAATCCAGGCGGCCAGCACGCCCACCGCCAGCGCCAGGAGTACCCATTGGCTGGAGTTCGCGGCGAACGTGCGCACCGAGGTCGGGTTGTGCGCGATCAGGTGCCCATTCAGCAGGACGAACGCCGCCATGCCGGTGGCGGTGACCGCAGGGACCAGGCCATACAGCAGCCCGGCGGCGAACGCGGGCGCGAGCAGATAGGGAAGCAGGCCGGTTCGGTCGGACGGCGGGGCAACGATCGCGCCCGCGGCGATACACGCCTCGATAGTCGGCAGCAATCTGCGCACGATCACGTTGCGGCTCGGGAGGTAGGCGATGGCGGCAGCCGCCACCAGAACCAAGGCACCGGCCACCGTGCGGCGCGGATGTGCATCGAGTGCAGCCACCACGAGGCAGAAGCCGAGCAATCCCAATCGGACGGCGAAAGCGAGAGCGCGCGGCTCGGCGAGCCTGGCCCAGCGGCGTCCCGATTTCATTCTGGTGACCTTCAGTGGCAGAGAGCTGTAAGTGGAAGAGGTCTGTTAGTGGAAGAGATTGTGATAGGCCGAGATGGCGGCCGGACCCATGACGACGATGAACAGCGCCGGCAGGATGCAGAAGACCAACGGGAACAGGATCTTCACCGGCACCTTCTGCGCCAACTCCTCGGCACGCTGGCTGCGCTTGACCCGCAGTTCACGTGCCTGTACGCGCAACACGCTAGCAACGGGAATGCCGAACGTGTCGGCCTGCACCATTGCGGTGACGAAGCCGCGCAACTCCGCGACGTTCGTGCGTTCGGCGACGGCGCGCAGTGCGTCGATGCGCCCAAGGCCGATCTGCATCTCCTGAAGAACCCGGAACAGTTCGTCGGCCAAGGGGCCGCGGGTGTTGCGGGCGACCTGCGACAGCGCCGAGTCGAACGGCAGGCCGGCTTCGACGGAGATCGTCAGAAGGTCCATCGAGTCAGGCAAATCGCGGCGGATTTGCTCATTGCGGTTGTAGGCGGCCTGGTAGAGGGCCAGATCGGCAGCGTAGTAGCCCAACGGTGTCAACAGCACCGCAACGCCCAAGGTCACCGCGATGCCGCCGCCGGTGAGCAGGGGTACGGCGACACCGACGACGAGCCCGCAGATGAGACCGAGCACCTTGAACGCGAGCACCCGCTCGACGTCCCAGCGAGCGGGACTGCCGGCGAGCTCGATGCGGTGTCGCAGCTTCGATGTCTCGTCACGGGGGCTGAACTGGTTGCCGACCCGGGCGAGGCGGTTGACGAAGGGGCCGACGATGCGTTCGGCGAATGGTCGGTCGAGCTCGCGCCGAACCTCGTCGCGCCGTGGCCCCATGGCGTCCAGAGCGGCCAATGATCGGCTCACTTGCTGGCGATCCGACGCGGAGGCGCCAAGCGTCAGAACCACCGCCGCAATGCCGGCGAAGATGCCGATCACGCCGAGTGCCAGAACGAGCTGTTGTGACATCTCAGACCTTGACCTTCACGACGCGGCTGAGCCAGAAGATGCCGAGGCTCATGAGCGCGACCATGACGATGAGCAGCGTGATGCCGAGCGGATCGGTGAAAAGCGGCGCGATGTAGGTGGGCCGCACCAGGATCAAGTAGGTCGCGAAGACCGGCGGTAGACCGCCGAGGATCCACGCCGAAAGCCGGCCTTCGGCGGACAGCCCACGTACCTGCCGACGCAGCCGCTCCCGTTCGCGGATTGTGGCCGCTACGGTGCTCAGGATCTCGGCCAGGTTGCCGCCGACTTCGCGATGAATGCGGATCGCCATCACGATCCAGGCGAAGTCTTGGCTGTCCATGCGGGTCGAGATTCCCTCGAGGGCGTCCTCGACGGGCATCCCGAGCCGAGTTTCGACAAGAGCGCGGTTGAACTCCACCGACACCGGCTGGGTGTCCTCGCGCACGACCGCATCCATTGCCTGCGGCAGCGAGTGGCCGACCGACAGGCTGCCCGAGATGAGCTGGAGGGTGTCGGGCAGTTGCTCGAGGAAAGCCGTGGAGCGGCGGCCTTCTTTGATCACCAAATACCCGATCGGGACGCCGATGCCGATCACGACGCCGAGGATCGCCGCTCCTGCAGAGCCCCCACCGAGCAGCAGAAACAGCACCCCGAGGCCAAACGCCGCTCCGACCTGTACGACGATCCATTCCGCAGATTTCAGTGGCACGCCTGCCGCTTCGAGGCGGCGCCCGAGCCGCGCGTCGAAATCGCGAGTCACGACCAGACGACCGGCCAGTTGCACGGCTGAGCGGGCGACCGAACTATCGCCCAGTGCGGTCGTCTGCGGGTCGGGCCGCGAGTTTCGTCCGGTCAGTGTGTAGAACGACAAACGCCGGCGTACCCGGGTATCCCTGGTGTCGAGAACAGACGCGTTGAATCCCAGCAAGGTGAGCACGGCGACGAGCCCGATGAAGATGGCGGCGATCCCGGCGATCGCGTATCCCGTGCGCCCGAACGGCGCCAGGCTGACCGTTACCGGCCGCGGCTTCGACGCACTGGGCGGGGGTGCTGCCGACGCAGTCGGGGCAGCCTTCGCCAGCGCGAACGCGGCCGAATCGGTGATGGTCGTCGTGCCGGCGAGAGCCTTGATCGAGACGGTGACCGATTGCCCGGCGAGGCGATCCGGCACCGTCGCGGTCACGAGTACTTGAGTCGCGATGTCTTGTGCAGCACGGCGGAAGGCCGGAGCGAAATCGCCCGCCTGCAAGGTTGCGATGAGCCGACCGCCGGCGGCGGTGGTGAGCTCTTGAAGCGGCTCGACCTGTGCGGCGGCGGTGCCGAACGAAACGGCGTCGAGGATCACTCCCGTGGCGCGCGCGGACGCGACCGCTTGGGGGAGGGTCGCCGTGCTGCCGTCATCATGGCCGTCGGTGAGCAAGACAATCGTGCGTGACCCCGTGTTGCCTGCGGTCTGCTCCGCGAGCAGCGTGCCGTCATAGAGGGCGGTATTGCCGGTTGCCACGAGGCCGGCGATGTCGGCGGTCAAGGCCGCGCGGTCGGTCGTGGGTGCGGCAAGCACACTCGCGGCGGTCGAGACGGTGATGAGCCCGACCCGCACGTCCGGCGGCACCGCCGCCAGGAACGCGAGCGCGGCCGTCTTCGCGTTCTCGATTCCAGCACCCTTCATGCTGCCGCTGATGTCGACGACGAGTACTGCGGTGCGGATCACGTCTGGGCCAGCGCCGGCGATCGCACCCCCTAGGGCGGTGGCTTTGCTCTCGACCGTTGTGCCGTTAAGTGAGACGCGCACCGAGGAAAGATCGATCGATTGGCCAGGTGCCAGCCCGATCGCGCTGAAGGTGACCTGGAGTTGGCCGGCTTTACTCGACTGGCTCTCGATGTGGCCGGCGACCGATGACGCGGTGCTTGCGGCGAACGCTGTGGTCGCTCCCAGCAAGGCGGCCGACCCAAGGGTTACCGCAAGGACGCCCGTCGCCACAGCGCCGGCGCGCCTCACGACCGATGGTCCTCGACGCCCAGCAGAACTGGATCGAGCTGGATGCCGGCCGCGGTCAGCCGGTCGAGGAAACCGGGCAGAGCATCGGTGAGG
>Ga0080027_10000355_pt1 | contig 19537 bp, 16 predicted proteins | sample OrgsoiDNA2013046_FD_70962 | JGI IMG/M metagenome (GOLD analysis project Ga0080027, IMG submission 70962) | Permafrost soil microbial communities from the Arctic, to analyse light accelerated degradation of dissolved organic matter (DOM) -... | ecosystem: Environmental > Terrestrial > Soil >... | reverse complement strand
TGGTAACTACGGGAGACGAGAAATTTTGATAATGCCGATCCGATCAAACCGGTGCCCCCTGTAATGATCACTGTATCCATGAGATATTTTATGAAAAAAAATCCCCTCCCGCATACAGCGGGAAGGGTATAAACAACTAAAAACAAACGATATGACACCAGTTAGTCAGGTTTCTTACCGTCCAGAAAGCTATTGATGGTACTAATTTCTCCCTGATTATTGTTCTCTGATTTAACTTCATACTGGCTATAAAAACTCTCCACACTGGTTACCGTATTATACAGTTCCAGGTTTCGGCGGATGTAAGCCGGCACAGTTTCAAACTCATTGTTCGGATCCGCAGCATTCATGTTGAACGACAAATTGCGCAATTTGTTGATCCTCTCTGCTGCACGGCGTCTCAGACCTTCTGCTTCGTCCTGCACGGCAGGCTCCTCTGCAGGCTGATCCGCCAAAGATACCGGTTGTGTCTGATGGGCCCGAGGCACATCCGCCGCTGGAATTTCATCTTTAAAAACGAGTTGCATATCTGCGGATGGATTCTCATCCTGAACCGGATTTTTTGCAGTCGCAGTCAAGATCATCTGGTCCTTCAAATTTATTTCTTCAGATAGGGATTCTGATGGTTCTTCGTCGTAAATATTGGCAGGCCTTGTAAGATATCCGCCCGATATGGCTGGTGATATATTTGATGCTGAATTTTTCTCCTGTTCTTTTTCTCTGAACGTCGGAACAGTATCCTGCGAAAATATCCATTCTATTGGTTCTTCGCCGATCTTTTTTTCCACGGGTAATTCCGCTGGCGGCCTGTATTCTTTTTTGGCTGGCATGACCACCATGGGTCCTGTTTTCCTATGCTGCTCAACTGGTTCAGGAACCTCAACCAGTCTGGGTTCCAGCTCCTGGGACCGGTTGGGAACGGTTGCAGCCGACTTATTGATGACAGCTGCTTCAACTAAGGGTTTTTCATTAGGCAGATCAGCGAGAGAATTTTCTTTCGGTTTTACCATTTCCTGAACCGGCATCTGGAGCGGCATCACAATTTTCTCTTCTTTTTTTGGAAGCGCAGGTCTTTCCACGCGTTTAAAGGGATCTTTATATTCAAATCCGGTAGCGATGATCGTTATGCCGATTTTGTCACCCAACGCTGCGTCATAACCCAATCCAAGTATCACGTCTGTATCTTCGCCGGCCTGACCTATCAAATGATGCTGGATGATTTCCACTTCATCCATCGTGAATTCATGATCTCCTTCAGAAGAATTGATATTGATCAGAATCCATTTTGCTCCACGGATATCATTGTCATTGAGTAATGGTGAATTCAATGCTTCTTCGATGGCCTGTTGCGCCCGGTTGTTTCCGGATGCGGCGGCGCTGCCGAGAATAGCTACACCACCACTCCGCATGACAGTACATACGTCGGCAAAATCCACGTTAATCTGTCCGGTGCTATTGATGACATCAGTGATACATTTGGCAGCAGTTGCCAGCACATTATCCGCTCTTGAAAATGCTTCTTTCATTTTCAGGTTTCCAAACTGGTGGCGAAGTTTGTCATTGCTGATAACTAGGAGTGTATCGACATAATCTTTTAATAGAGAAATTCCTTCTTCGGCCTGCAATTGTCTTTTCCTTCCTTCATAAGAAAATGGCGTTGTTACAATGCCGACCGTCAAAATACCCAGGTCCTTGCAGATTTTTGCCAGGATTGGTGCACCGCCTGTTCCTGTGCCACCACCCATACCGGCAGTAATAAAGGCCATTTTGGTATTTACTTCGAGGATGGACTTAATTTCCTCAAGGCTTTCCTCCGTTGCCTGGCGTCCGATATCCGGATTCGCCCCCGCTCCCAGTCCCTGCGTTAAAAGCGGGCCTAGCTGAATCTTATTTGCGACTCGACTTTGAGCAAGCGCCTGTGCATCTGTATTGCAGATGATGAAATTGACTCCTTCAATATTCTGTCCAAACATATGGTTGACTGCATTGCTTCCACCTCCACCTACGCCAATCACTTTTATAATGGACGATCTTTCTTTAGGTAAATCAAACTGGATCATAAAATAGAATTAATGGTTAGTGTAGTATTAAAGTGCGTGATCTTCTTCTTCTTTGAAAAGGTCAATGATACCGTCTTTGAACTTGCCCCAGAAATCTTTTATTCCACCTCTGTTTATAACCCTGATTTTCTGCCTCTGTTCTTCAGTTACCACAACTTCCTCAATCACGTTTTCCGGGGTTTTTAAACCTGTTGGAATCTCGACCTGAACGTGTGTCTTTTCGAATTGTTTCCGGTTATGTTCATAGTCGCTGTATCCTTTCAATATTAATCCGATACAGGTAGAATAAGTGGGCCGCGCGAGTTCTTCGATTTGTCCAGCCGCCAGGTGTTCATTTGGATATCCAATTCTTGCGTTAAGGCCCGTAACATATTCTGTCAGCTGAATCAGGTGCTTCAACTGAGCACCACCACCGGTAAGCACGATCCCACCGTTCAGCATTTTGTTATCGAGCCCCACTTGTTTTAAATGATATGAAACAAAATCCATGATCTCGCTCATGCGCGCCTGGATAATATTGGCCAGATTTTTCACGCTGATTTCTTTGGCCGGCATGCCGCGTAAACCCGGAATCGTGATAAAAGCATTACCCTTCGCTTCATTGGAAAGAGCAGATCCAAACTGAACCTTCATTTGCTCCGCCTGGGTTTTTAGAACCCCCAAACCTGTTTTGATATCGTTGGTAATGTTTTCACCCCCGAATGGAATTACCGCAGTATGCTTGAGAATACCTTCATAAAAAACAGCCAGATCGGTGGTTCCACCGCCAATATCAACAATAGCCACTCCAGCTTCAAGGTCTTCCTGACCCATAACTGCAGCTGCAGAAGCCAGTGGCTGCAGTACGAGATCTTTTGTTTGCAGTCCGCTTTTTTCGACCGCGCGACTGATATTTTTAATGGCATTTTTATCCCCGGTAATGATATGGAAATTGGCTCCTACTTTAACACCGCCATATCCTATGGGACTGATAATATTCTGAAAGTTATCCACTGCAAACTCCTGTGGAATCACGTCGATGATCTGGTCTCCGGCAGGTATATACGTTTTATACTGATCGGCAACCAGTTGATCAATCTCTTTCTGTGTAATTTCATCCTCCGTACTTTGCCTTACAATATCACCTCGTGTTTGCAAACTTTTAATATGGTGACCTGCAATACCAACATAGACTTCTGAGATACTCAGATTGGGGTTGGAAGCATAACAATTGTCCAAGGCCATGCGAATGGCTTTGATGGTCTCATCAATATTCAACACCTGGCCGTGTTTTACGCCGTTGGAATTCGCCCGGCCAAAGCCAAGGATCTCTAATTTTCCGTATTCATTTTTTCGGCCTGCGATTGCGGCGATTTTTGTTGTACCTATGTCGAGTCCTACAATAATGGGTTGTTCCTGGTTCATGATTTGGTTTAATTTACTGTTTGTTTTTAATGTTTAGTATCTGTTTCTTTGTTGTTATCGTTTTCTTCCGGGAGATCATAGCTTCGTAGGCTCTGTTCGGTTATGATATTTTTTTCCAATGGTTTCACCTCCCTTAGTTTTACCGTGTCTGATTCTATCTTCTGCGCGAGATGTATCATCTCCATTACATTTTTTCGCGCCTGGATGGAGTCCGCTCTGGAAATCAATCCCTGTTTACGGGTAGCGATCACCTGGTTTGTATAAGCTATATTGATACCGGTATATTTTTCAAAACCCGTTTGCGTAATCACCTCCTTATAAAAAGTAAAAAGCTTATGAAATTTAATCTCAAAGTCACTTCCATCCCCGAATTCAATCAGCTGGTTTCCGATCAATGGCGTCAACCGGAAGGTTTTAGCGGCACTGATATTCAATTCCTGTACTTGATTTGACCAGAACGGATCTTTACCAAGAAAAATAGCCAGGTCCCTGATCTGCCCGTCGAGCGCGCTGTCCCTTTTCAACCCGAATTTTTCCGCTGGATAGCCAGTGAATACGGGCAACCTGAAAACATTTCTTTCTGCGAGCGACATTTGCATGCCACCGCTGTCTATCAGGTAACTGTTCCCGGAATTTGTGAATATTCTGGCAACAGGTTGACGTTCCCAAATACGAAGTTTGAGGATTTGGTTATTGTCAAAATACAGTTGCGCATCTCTGATCCGGTTGTTTTTCCGTAGCAGACCTTCCATTTTTAACAGGTCAAAGGAGGCCATTTTTCTATTGTGCAAATCTTTTATCCCTTCTGTTTCCAGCATGGCGGTAATATCTTTTTTATTCAGGAAGAAAGCTTTGGTACCCCCGTTGATTTCTACTTCCATGCCGTTGCAATAGCTGCTGTTCTTGGAATTGATGGCAGCCACCAGTAAGGCCAATCCGGAGCCGCCCAGCAGGCACCATAACACAACTGTAATAAATTTTTTCAATGGGTTTTTTATATTCATTTTATCTTTAGTATTTCTGTCAGCGGTTGAACCAATTCGTCGATATCCCCGGCTCCGGCTGTGATCAATAATATTTCATCTTCCGGCTGAATTTTTCCAGCCCAGGCCAGCACATCCTTTTTGTTCAGGATTTGCTTTTTTGTTTTTCCCATTTTATCTAAAATGGTCGAACTGTTAATGCCCTCTATGGGTAGTTCCCGGGCCGGGTAGACCGGCAACAATATCACTTCATCGGCATTGTCAAGCGCTTTGGCAAAGCCGTCTGCAAAATCCCGCGTCCTGCTGAATAAATGCGGTTGAAAAATCACAATCATTTTGCGAGCTGGAAAAAGTTCCCTTGCGCTGCTCAGCAGCACTTCAAGTTCTTTTGGATGATGCGCATAGTCATCAATGTATATGACTGCCGCGCTCTGTACATGGTATTCAAATCTTCGTTTGACTCCCCGGTAATTATGTAGGGCAGGTATAATTCTTTCACCACTGAGGCCCAGTTTGCGACAGGCGGTAATGGCAGCCAGGGCATTTTCCACGTTGTGCCAACCGCCCACATTGAGCCGAACGTCTTTCATCTTTCCCTCAGTTCCCTCCACGTCAAAAATATAATTGCCCGACAGGATGCGCAGGTTTTTTGTATAAACGTCCGCGTTCTGATCTGTTAAATGATAACTGAGTTGCCGGATATCGCCTTCTGGTTTGGGAACGGGTAATCCATGTTTTTGTACCAGTGTACCGCCGGATTTTATTTTTTTACTGAAGGCGATAAACGCTTCCTTCACTGCTTCTCCTGTTCCATAGATATCCAGATGATCAGCGTCTATAGAACTGATCACAGCGATATCGGGATGGAGTTTCAGGAAGCTACGATCGTATTCGTCCGCTTCCACCACACAGATATTGCCTTTATCGCTCCAGAAATTTGTATCATAGTTTACAGAAATACCACCCAGGAAGGCATTTGATCCGACGCCGGTATCGCGCAGGATATGAGCAATCATCGTACTGATAGTTGTTTTACCATGGGTTCCCGCTACACATACGTTCAAAGAATCTGCAGTGATCAATCCCAACACTTCACTCCGTTTCATTATTTCATAACCCTTATTCAGGTAATAATTCAGTCCTATGTGATCTTTTGGGATGGCAGGAGTATAAACAACCAGCTGTACATCTTTCGGAATCGTTTCCGAATCGTCAACATATGAAACCGGAATACCTTCTTCTACTAACGTTTTCGTCAGTTCAGTTTCTGTTTTATCATATCCGGTTACGGTTTTTCCATGAAACCGAAAAAAGCGGGCCAAAGCGCTCATACCAATCCCACCGATTCCGATAAAATAAATATTATGTATGTGTTTCAGATTAACCATTAAGAATTTTCAAAATTTCATTTGCAATTTTATCGTCGGCATCTGTGATCGCGAGCCTGCCGATATTTTGTTTTAATAGGTCCTGCTCCGGTTTATTTTTTGACAGCTTTACTATTTCTGTGACCAGTTTCTCCCCGGCATATTTATCCGGAATCATGATAGCCGCATTTTTCTTAACCAGGTTTTCAGCATTCACGGTCTGGTGGTCTTCTGCCGCATGAGGATATGGAATAAAAATCACCGGTTTCTTCACGACACACAACTCATACAGGGTGGAACCTGAACGCGATACGATAATATCCGCTGCGGCGTATGCATATTCCATTTTAGAAATAAATTCGCCGGTCCAGATCAATTTGGATTCTACAGCATGTGCAGAGGCCTGAGCTGTAAATGTTTTACCCGTCTGCCAGATTACCTGGATCTGGTTTTTAACCAACTTTGGGATACCCTCATCTATTGCTTCATTCATTGACCTGGCTCCCAAGCTGCCGCCCGTAATAAACACGGTTGTATATTTTGGATCCAATCCGAAAAAATCTAACCCTTCTTCTCTGGATAAACTGTTTGATACAATGTTTTTTCGCAACGGGTTTCCTGAATAAATCAGCCGTTCTTCTGGAAAGTATTTTTCCATGCCGTCACTGGCTGCAAAAATGCGGGTTGCTTTCTTTGACAACATAATATTTGCTTTGCCAGCCCTTGAATTCGATTCATGGATAAAAGTTGGAATTCTTTTGGCCTGCGCATAACGCAATACCGGGAACGTGCTGTACCCGCCGACGCCGACAGCCGCTTGCGGTTTGAATTCCTGAAAGATTGCTTTTACCTGCAGAAAACTCCTGATCAATTTGTACGGCAGGGCGATATTCTTTATTAAAGAACTTCTGTTATACCCGGCGATATCGATTCCTTTAATGGGGTATCCCGCTTCAGGAATCTTTTCCATTTCCATTTTTCCATTCGCTCCCACAAAAAGTATATCCATGTCCGGTTCTTTTTTCTTCAAGGCATTTGCAATGGCAAGTGCGGGGAAAATATGCCCGCCTGTTCCTCCTCCTGCTATGATCACCCGTTTGCTCAAATTTGATAATATTCAAAAAGTTTTCTGCTCATATAAGAATTTAACCCAAGTACGTAATTCAGAAAATCGATTTCCAAATTTTCAAACCGCCAAAATTTCTTCAGAATCTATCCCTTTCTCTCCTTCTATCCTTTCCGCATTCCTAGCTACGCTTAGAATAATACCTATAGCAAGACAGGTAAATAGAAACGAACTTCCGCCCATACTTATCAGGGGCAGCGTGACACCGGTTACCGGAAACAGATTTACGTTGACCGCCATGTTGGCTATTGCCTGAATCATCAGAGTAAAACTTAATCCAAGTGCCAGAAAAGCACCGAATGCAAATGGGCATTTTTTAAAAATGCGAATACTTCTGAATAGAAATACCAGATAAATAAACATGATGATGGCACCACCGATCAGTCCGTACTCTTCAATGATGATCGCGTATATAAAATCAGAATAAGGATGAGGAAGAAAATTACGCTGACGGCTGTTTCCGGGCCCTAAACCTATCCAGCCTCCGTTGGCAACCGCTATTTTCGCCTGATTTACCTGGTAATTATCATCTTCCTTGCTGGCTTGTGCACCATAAATGAAATTCTCCACGCGGTTAATCCAAGTATCCACTCGTATGAGTAATCGGGAATGTGCCGTCTGTTGACGGTTGGCAGTTGAGTGTTCGACCGTTTTATGGCGGATTACCGCTGCTAGAATTAATAACATCACGGGTATCATGATGATACCGATTGTAAATAAGAGATGCTTGCCACTGACCCTCCCGATGAACATCAGCATCATACAGGTCGCCCCGATGAGCAAGGCAGTGGAAAGATTGGCAGGTGCGATCAACAGACAAACCACTGCCACCGGGAGGATCACGGGCAAAAATCCTTTTTTAAAGTCTTTTATCTGATCCTGTTTCCTGCTCAATAGCCGGCTGATATACATGATCAGGGCTAACTTGGCCAGATCGGATGTTTGGAAAGTCATGTTTACAATCGGTAGCCGGATCCATCGGCTTCCTTCGTTCAGCTTAACACCAAAAAACAGGGTATAGAATAATAACGGGATAGAAACCAGGAAAAGAATCTTCGCCACTCTTGCGTATATGATATAATTGACCATGTGGGCGAAATAAATGATCATCACACCCGCAATGATGAATGCAAATTGTTTGAACAGATAAATTTCGGTATTGCCTTTATACATTTTATATGCCAGTAAACCAGTTGAGCTGTAGACAGCGAGCAATGACATCAGGGCCAGTAATACAACAACGGCCCAGATTACTTTATCACCCTTAGTTCTTGAACCCAGGTGTTTGAAAGCGCGCATCTCGATAGTACTGTTCTCTTGCAAAATTTAGACGTTTCAATTATTAATTCGTACTTACAAACTCTACAGGTCCCTTACTGTTTCCTTAAACTGTTTGCCCCTGTCTTCATAATTTTTAAACAAGTCAAAACTGGCACAGGCCGGGCTGAGTAAAACAACATCGCCTTTATGTGCAAGTTGAAAACTGTTTTTAACTGCTTCCCTGGCCGACGCTGTATTCACGATAACCGGCACATCATTCTGAAATGCTTCATGAATTTTCCGGTTATCAAGCCCCATGCATACAATAGCTTTTACTTTTTCTTTTACCAGGTTACGAATCAGCGAATAATCATTCCCCTTATCCACACCACCCAGGATCAGTACCACAGGCTTTTGCATGCTTTCCAGGGCAAACCAGGTAGAGTTTACATTCGTGGCCTTGCTATCATTAATAAATTCCACGCCTCGCACCGTACTTACATATTCCATCCGGTGTTCCAGCGATTCAAAACTCTGTACCGCTTCGCGGATCTTGTCTTTTCTGATGCCAATGGTAACGGCTGCCAGCCCGGCTGCCATGGTGTTATATTGATTATGTATTCCCTTCAGGGCGAAATCATAGATACTCATCCTCAGAGTTTCGCTGCCAGCCTGCAAATTCATTTGCCCGTTCCTGATAAAGCCTCCCTGATTTGGTTCCTGTTGCATGGTATATGGTAATGGGTTAGATTTAAACGGATGTTCTTTTAAGTGTTGCTCAATAACCGGATCGTCTGAGCAGTAAATAAAAAAATCCATTTGCGTTTGGTTTTTTACTATACTGAATTTGCTTTTTATATAATTCTCAAATTTGTAATCATACCTGTCTAAATGATCTTCTGTAATATTTGTCAATATGGCTATATCTGGTCTGAACTCGTGAATATCATCAAGCTGAAAACTGCTGATTTCCGCGATATACCATTCTTTCGGATCTTCAGCTACCTGTTTTGCCATGGAAACTCCGATGTTACCTACCAGAGCGCAATCCAAACCTCCATGCTGACAGATATGGTACGCCAGGGAAGTAGTGGTCGTTTTCCCATTACTTCCTGTTATACCCAATATCCGGCTACCTCCTTTATGGCGATACGCCAGTTCGATTTCGCTGATCACCGGAATTCCTTTGCTCCTGATCTGTATTACCAAAGAACTTTTATCCGGGATACCCGGACTCTTCATTACTTCATCTGCTTCCATTATTCTTTCTTCACTATGTTTCCCTTCCTCGAATTCAATTCCTTTTTCCGTCAAAACAGATTTGTATTTTTCCGCGATTTTCCCCGCATCGGAAACAAATACCAGATAACCTTCCTTGGCAGCCAAAATGGCTGCTCCCACGCCGCTTTCACCGGCACCCAATACGATAAGTTTTGTAGACATACATTTTCAGGTCAACCGTCAACTTTTTTCAAAGGGCGGATTTTAGGTTTTTCAAAAGCATAGATAAATACTGCACCACAATAATCTAGAGTCGTTTTCAAGGGAGGACTGATCTAAATTCAAACTATCTTATCTTCAAAGTCACGATCGCAAACACCACACATAATATGGTTACAATCCAGAACCGCGTTACTATTTTACTTTCGTTGTACCCGAGTTTCTGATAATGATGATGCAGGGGGCTCATCAGGAATATCCGTTTGCCCTCACCATATTTTCGCCTGCTATATTTGAAATAACTAACCTGCAATACCACACTGATATTTTCAACCAGGAAAACACCGCAAAAAATCGGGATTAGCAATTCCTTACGAACGATCACAGCCAGGGCTGCAATAATGCCCCCCAGTGTTAAACTGCCTGTATCACCCATGAATACAGTTGCGGGGTATGAATTATACCACAAGAAACCAATACATGCCCCTATCAATGCCCCGATGAAAATAGATAACTCGCCCAGATTGGGGATATACATAATGTTGAGATACTCCGCAAAACGCAGGTTACCGCTGGCATAGGCAAATACACCCAGGCAGGTTCCAATGACTGCACTTACACCCGTGGCCAGTCCGTCAATGCCGTCTGTAATGTTCGCTCCATTCGATACCGCTGTGATAATAAAAATCACAATTACTATATATAATATCCAGGTTGCTCCTCTTAATGCAGATGGCAAAAGTTTGGAATAATTGAACTCATGATTCTTTACAAAGGGAATCGTTGTGATGGGTTCGCGAGCCTCCACAAAAAGTTTCACTTTACCATCCAGGACAACTTTTTTCAGGCCGACGGTATCCGTCGGTGTATTATCACCTACAAATTCCCGCCATACTTTGGTATTACTGTTGAAATAAAGAGTGGCGGCAACTACAAATCCTAGTACAACCTGGCCCAGTACTTTAAACCATCCGGCCAAACCGTCCTTGTCCCCTTTTTTATAGTTAATGCCCTGTTTTTGTGCAATTCTTTTTGAACGGAGTTTCAGGTAATCATCAATAAAACCAATCATACCCATCCATAGGGTACTGAATATCATAAGGCGGATATAGGCCTTATTCAGGTTTGCAAGCAGGAGCGTTGGAATCAGGATGGCAAGTATGATGATGATACCACCCATCGTTGGCGTTCCCTTTTTTTGTTGTTCCCCTTCCAACCCCAGCTCGCGTACGCTTTCCCCTACTTGCAGGGTACGCAGGTAATTGATCAATTTTCTTCCAAACAGCATGGTGATGACCAGGGAAAGTATAACGGCTAGTAATACACGAAAAGTGATGAATTGGAATAAAGCACCGCCGGGTACCTTTACGCCTGTTTGCCTGAGCCAATCGAAGAGATGATACAACATGTTGCTGATCCGGCTGTTTACACTGATTACGGGATCACTCCCAATCTTATTTGTCTAATATTTCAAATATTTCCTTTAACACGGCCTTGTCGTCGAATGGATATTTTACACCTTTAATATCCTGGTATTTTTCGTGACCCTTTCCTGCAACCAGCACAATGTCCGACGGCTCTGAAAGGTTCACAGCAGTTTTGATCGCTTCTTTCCTGTCGCTGATCGAAATAAATTTTCTGCGGGCTGCAGTGTTCAGTCCTTCCTCCATGTCTTTCAGTATAGCTTCTGCTTCTTCCGACCTGGGATTATCGGATGTAAATACCACTTTATCACTCAGTTGACAGGCTACTTCACCCATAATGGGCCTTTTTGTTTTATCCCGGTCGCCACCACATCCCACCACTGTGATGATGCGTTCGTCATTTTTGCGGAGTTTGCGTAAAGTGCTGAGCACATTTTCCAAAGCGTCTGGAGTATGGGCATAATCCACTATGCCCATGATTTTTTCTTTGGGAGAAATCATATAATCGAATCTTCCCTCAGCTCCGCTAAGTACACTGAGGTTGCGGAGGATTTCGGCCTTTTCTTCTCCCAGGCAGATCGCTGTGCCAAATACAGCCAGTAGATTATATGCGTTGAATTCACCGATAAGGCGAAAATGTACTTCCTGGTCATTCACCAGCATAACAAGACCCGTCAGATTATTTTCAAGTATTTTTCCTTTGAAATCCGCGGTGGTTTTTAAACTATATGTATATTTTGCAGCAGCCGTATTTTGCAGCATCACATCTCCTCTTTTATCGTCAGCATTCGTTATTGCAAATGCTGCGGAGGAAAGGCTATCAAAAAATAATTTCTTTACGCGGATATATTCATCGAAGGTTTTATGATAATCCAGGTGATCGTGCGTGATATTGCTAAAAATTCCACCGGTATAATATAATCCATCTATCCTGTGCTGGTGGATCGCATGCGAACTGGTTTCCATAAACACATGAGTGCACCCTGCTTCCAGCATATCATGCAGGAGTTTATTCAGCGAAATTGGATCAGGAGTCGTATGTGTTGCCGGTAATACCTTACTGCCTATTTGATTCTGTACAGTACTCAACATACCACAAGTGTGACCCAGAGAACTGAATAATTTATAAAGCAGCGTCGTGATAGTTGTCTTTCCGTTCGTACCTGTAACACCCACAAGCTTTAGTTTTTCAGAAGGCTGCCCAAAAAAATTATGAGCCAGTAAACCGGAAGCGGCAGCACTGTTTTCTACCTGTATATATGTAATTCCGTCTTTCAGTTTGGCAGGCATGGTTTCACAAATAATTGCCGCAGGTTGTAAAGTTGTTACAACCTCAATAAACTGGTGCCCATCTGCATGTGTTCCCTTTACTGCTATGAAAGCTGAACCCATTCCAACCTTTCGGGAATCCAGTTGAAGATCATTAACGTCCACATCCAATTTTCCATGGACTGACCGGATGCGTACTTTATATAAAATTTCCTGTAGAATCATTAGTTAAGATCCAGGATGAGTTTTTGATTTTTTGACACAATGGTTCCGGCTGTTATACTCTGTTGTTTTACTTTTCCGGTTCCCCTTGTAATCACTTTCATGTCCCTTGATTCCAGCAAATACAACGCATCTTTCAACCCCATGCCTTTCACATCAGGCACTTTTTTCATTTCCTCATTTTTTGCTTTTACTACCGGTTGATTATTTTGCCGATACACACCTGACCATTTATTATCGCGGGAAGAATCCGCGTACGGCATATTCAGCGTATAGAAAATATTTTTTATTTCCTCAGTCGAACCCGAATAATAATAGGCCGTACTGTCTTTTTTCAATAAACCTGTATAGGTAGCAAGTTGTAAACTGTCGGGAGTCAGCGCCTCCATACTCATCAGCTTGTCCGCCACTTCCCTGAAAACAGGCCCGGCAACGTGAGCACCCAGGTATTTTTTTGCAAAAGGTTTATTTTTTATTACTACGATGCATGTATACCGGGGATGGTTGGCGGGAAAATAACCTGCAAAAGATGATTGGTAGATATGATCAGCATATCCGCGGTTGCCGTTAGCAACCAGCGCCGTGCCCGTTTTACCTGCCACCGGGTAAAAAGTATTTTTAAAGGCCGATTTGGCCGTGCCTTTAATACAAACTCCTTCCAGACAGGTTCTGAGTTCTGCCAGTGTTTCATCACTGCAGATTTTATCTATCATAACAACTGGCTGATTTTCCCGGTCAAGGCCACCCGCGTATTGAACAGCATTCACGAGATAGGGCTTCATCATTTTGCCATTGTTGGCAACTGCATTATATAAGGTGAGTGTTTGCAGAGGACTTATCAAAACTTCATAACCAAACGCCATCCAGGGAAGCGTGCTCGCACTCCAGGTTCGCGATTTCGGAGATTTAATGATGGGGGAAGTTTCACCGGCAAGGTCGATACCTGTTATCTGGTTTAACCTTAATTTTTTAAGATGATCCACGAATTGCTGGGGATGCTGGGAATAGTGCGCCATAACGAGCTTTGCCATGCCCACATTCGAGCTATGTTCAAAAGCCTGCTCTACAGTCACATTACTGACTTCCTGTTTTTCTGAGTCATGCACGGTACGCGTCCCAATCTTCCAGGTTCCCCCTTCAATATTTAAGTGATCTGTTAACCGCACTTCGTGATCTTCAAGTAAAGACATTAAAGTGGCCAGTTTAAATGTTGATCCCGGTTCAGATGCCCTGATTGCATAGTTCAGGTCCTCCCAATAACTTCCATCCGGTTGCCTGCCCAGATTAGCCATGGCTTTAATTTTGCCAGTGACTGTTTCCATAACAATGCAGGTTCCATGTTCACATTCGTTTTCAACCATCATAGAAAGCAGCGCATTTTCGGCGATATCCTGGGTGTTAACATCAATAGTAGTTATTATATCTTTCCCGTTTTCCGGATCGATCTCATATCCTTCAACCGGGATATATGTGCCTGCATTTAGATAGCGAACCAGTCTTCTGCCATTTTCACCACGCAGAAGGCTGTCGTAGGTTCTTTCTAATCCGACGTTCTGGGCGTTATCCCGCGATAAACCGATCGTGCGGTTCGCTAGTAATCCGAATGGATTGAGTCTTTTACTGGATGCGTCTGTGATAAAACCGCTTTTATTTCTTCCCAGACGGACGAGTGGAAAATCCCTAAGTCGTTTATATTGTTCAAAGTTCAAATTACGCTGCAAAAGATAATAGCGGTCGTCCGATTTATATCCCTGGAGTAACTGTTTTTTGTAGACAGCCGCGGATTGGTCTTTAAAGAGATTTGCCAGACAAAGAGAAAGAGAGTCGAGGTTTTCCTTGAAACGTTTTCCGTTTTTCTCCCGAAGTCCGTCGGCATCGAAGTCGATATAAATATTAAAAAAAGGAACTGAGGTACTTAGCATATTTCCGTCTTCACTATAAATCGTTCCTCTTTCCGCGCTGAGGTCAACATATTTCTGATGCAGACTATCACTCAGTGCTCTCCAGTATTTCCCCTGTACGTGCTGGATAAAAAATACCCTCCCCAGCACCGCAGCACATATCAGCACCATTCCGATGAAACACAGGTAAACTCTCCAAAGTATATCTCTTCTTAGCTCCACCGGGTATCGGGGATATGGGTGATAAAAATTATTTCATTTGTTTAGACTGTCCCTGAGGACCAAGGGGGGTGAAGACAGGGGTTTTAATCCAAATGGTTCAACCGCTTTGGCCAACTCACTTTGTTTACTGCGAAACATGACTTCACTCTTCAGGCTTTTGAATTCATATTGCAGCTCCTGCAGTTCCCTGCCTGTTTTACCGATATCACGCACAACCCGGTCTGCGTAATGACCGTTGTATATGTAGATCACTGCGAGGAAAGCCAGAAACAGAAAAAAAGGCAGGTTGCGAACCATCCACTGGTAGCGGATCAGTCCTTTCACCTTATTTTTTTTGCTTCCGAAAACATTCATGTTTGCAGTGTGATGAATAAAAAAAGTAGGGTACGATTATCATACTGAATTTTCTTAGGTAGGGGATTATAACTTCTATATTTTTTCTGCGATTCTTAGTTTGGCACTTCTTGCACGCGGATTAAAGCTGAGTTCTTTTTCGGAAGGGGTTATAGGCTTTTTTGTAAGCATTCGGAAAGGGGTTGTGGACGGGGAGGATCCGAATGGATTCTGGTCGTCTTTATCTTCGAAATGGCCGTTCCTGAAAAACTGCTTCACCATCCTGTCTTCAAGTGAATGAAAACTGATGATAGCGATTCGGCCGCCGGATTTCAATAAGGCTGGTGCCTGTTCAAGCATTTCACGCAAAGACCCAATTTCATCATTTACTTCAATTCTCAAAGCCTGGAATACCTGTGCGAAGTATCTGTTTGGATTTCCTTTTACCAGATCAGCAATAGCCTGCTTAAACCCATTGACTGTGCGAAACGGCGTTTTGTTTCTAAGTGCCACAATGGTTTTGGCCAGAGTTTTCGAATTCGTCACTTCTCCATACACACTGAAAATTTCCTGGAGTTTTTGTTCTCCGTAGGTGTTCAATATGTCTTCGGCTTTTAGGGCCTGCCGTTTGTCCATTCGCATGTCCAGATTTGCTTCGGAGCGTATGGAAAAACCACGACTCGATTCATCAAACTGATGGCTGCTTACGCCAAGATCAGCCAATATGCCATCTACAGCATTCACGCCATGAAAACGAAGGAATCTTTTCAGGTGCCTGAAATTATTGGGGATAAAAACAAAACGTTCATCTCCCAGACTATTCCTTTTTGCATCAGCATCCTGGTCAAATCCATATAGCCGCCCCTCGGAATTCAGGTGAGCCAGGATCTCTGTTGAATGTCCACCTCCGCCAAAAGTGCAATCAACAAAGACCCCGCTTGCCCTGATATTCAGACCGTCCATCGCTTCGGAAAGCAATACGGGTATATGATATGCGGGATTGGAATCCCTCATATAGTTCATTTATCGGATTTGCCATTCATCACTTCATTGGCCAGGCCGCTGAAATCATCCGGTGAAAAGGTGTCAAAGAACTGTTGGTACTTAGCTTTATCCCAGATTTCTATCTTGTTAACTGCAGTAACCAGTACGATATCTTTTTCGAGACCTGCGTAATCCTTCAGATTCTGAGGGACGAGTAGCCTGCCCGCCGAATCCAGCTCCATCATTGTAGCCCCGTTCAAAAAATATCTCCGGAATGACCTTACCTTCGGGTCAAAATCATTCAATTTGCTGATTTCTTCAAAAATGGGCTCCCAACTTTTCATTGGATACAGACCCAAACATTTTTCAAAACCCCTGTTTATAATAAAAGAACCCGCATCCTCACCGGTCTGCTTTTTGAGCGAAGCCGGCAGGAGAAACCGCCCTTTTGCATCGAGCGTTACCTCGTATTCTCCAAGAAAACCATTCATTTATAAGGACTTGAATCAATGTTTTAATAATTGACACAAAATAACACTTTTTCCCACTTTACAAAACAATTTGGAAGATTTTAATTTCTCCACAGGCATTTATTCCGCCAGGAAGCATGACAAGTAAGGGTTTGAGTCAGTTAAACACGCTGAATCGCCTTTCGGACCTGTGTATAACATGTTAATCAATGTGAATAGCTGTGTATAACTCTGACTGATGCCAAATTCTAATACATTTCCAAGCAACCTATCCATCTCTGATTTCGGGTATGATTTACCGGACGAGAGAATTGCGCGATATCCTATTGAAAAAAGAGATTCCTCCAAAATTCTGGTATGGAAGGCGGGCAAATTAGAAGAAGGGCTATTTAGCGGTATAGGAAATTTTCTGCCCAGCCCTTCCCTTTTGGTATTCAATAATAGCCGAGTCATAGAAGCAAGGATATTATTTAAAAAACCCAGTGGCGGACAAATAGAAATTTTCTGCCTCGAACCGCACTCGTCCTATCTATCTGTTTCACAAGCTATGACGCAGACCGGAAAAGTTTTATGGACCTGCCTGATCGGGGGAGCCTCTAAATGGAAACGCGGGCAAGTCCTTGTGAAACAAATTGGTGAAACAAGACTGGAGGCGCGCTTTATCGAAAAAAGAAATGATCATTTTATAATTGAATTTTCCTGGACCCCCGATGAATTGACATTTGTCTCCCTCCTGCATCATTTCGGATCCATACCACTTCCTCCCTACTTAAAAAGAGCTGCAGATATTTCAGATGAAGAAAGATATCAAACCGTTTATGCAAAGGAATCAGGATCCGTGGCGGCACCCACTGCTGGGCTACATTTTACCGAACCGTTGATCCAAACCCTTGCATCCACGGGCATTGAATCGATGTACCTGACTTTGCATGTAGGCGCAGGAACATTTATGCCAGTGAAAACTGAAATGATTTCGGATCACCCTATGCACGAAGAATTTATTGAAGTTAATGCGTCTACTGTTGAAACCCTTATTTCGAAGTTGCAGAATCCGATAATAGCTGTTGGAACTACTTCTTTGAGAACCATCGAAACGCTTTACTGGCTCGGATTACAGATCAGAATAAATAAGAACATTACGGCAAAGGAATTATATCTGGTCCAAGGATATCCCTATGAAAATCCGTTAGATATTAGTCCGGAGAAATCGTTGAATTATTTACTTGAATGGATACGAAAGGAACCGGAACAAAAACTGATAACCAAAACACAGTTATTTATCGTACCAGGTTATTCATTTAAAATTGTGCGTGGGCTCGTAACAAATTTTCATCAGCCTCATTCAACCCTATTGATGCTTGTAGCCGCTCTGATCGGCCCCGGATGGAAAAGCGTATACACATGGGCGTTAAAAAACGATTACAGATTCCTGAGCTATGGTGATGGCTGCCTGTTAATACCTTCCGGATAACTTTTCCGCTGTTTGTCTCATGGCGGTTAACCCGCGTATGGAGGGTTGCGTAATACAACATGAGCGATTCCTTTTTCCTGACGGATAAGTGGAATTTCCAGACTGAAAGTTGTACCTTTTCCTACTGTACTTTCAACTTTAATTCGCCCATTATGGGCATCCACAACCGATTTGACGTAACTGAGCCCGAGTCCGAATCCCTTCACGTTATGCACGTTGCCTGTATGTGCGCGATAGAATTTTTCAAATATTCGACGTTGAGTTTCCTTGGTCATGCCGATGCCATTATCTTCAATCCGTATCAATAAATTTTTTGTACTACGTTGGGTTTGAATGCGGATCATCAATTTGTCGCGTGAATATTTGATCGCATTATCAATGAGGTTGGAGATAAGGTTTGTAAAGTGCAGCTCATCTGCCAACACCAGATCATATCCGTCCTCAAGTTGCAAAACCACACTCGCATGAATTTCTTCCAGCTGTAGCTTGAAATTATCCATTACCCGCCGGATAACGTCATTCACATACAGGGGTTGCAATTTGAGCTGCAGTTCCTGCCGGTCGATCAGCGCCGCTTGTAAAATAGTTTCCACCTGCTTATTCATTCGCTTATTTTCCTCCTTGATGATACTACTGAAATATGCAGATTTTTCGCGGTCTTGTACCACTTTCTCATTCCGCATAGCGTCCACAGCCAGAGAGATCGTGGCCAGGGGGGTTTTAAACTCATGCGTCATGTTATTGATAAAATCGTTTTTGATCTCGCTGAGTTTTTTCTGCATTAACAAGGTCCTGACCGTTACATAAAAAGCTGCGACGATAATCAGCGTAAAAAATATGACACCGAAAATCATCCAGCGCATTTGTTTCAGGACAACAGATTTATAATCAGGGATTACGATGCTCATTGTTTCAAACGGCTCGGGGCCATTAAGTTCCATGGTACTGTTCACGAGAGGCAGAATTGTTTGGAGGTTATGGAGCGTGTCTCTCAGTGCCGGATAATAATTGGCTGATTTTAATTCATTGGTATTTGAAAAAATAGACGCGTTGATACCGCCTCCTGAAAAAATGCAAAACTCAAATTTTGTATCTTTTAAGCCACGGTAGTTAAATGCTTTACGCAACAATTCCGACATTTCCTGGTAACTAAAGCGCTGGGAAATCAGCGGTGGCCGCATGAGCTCCTGCATGAACTGTTCTGAAGGTCGAAAACCGAAACCCTGAGGTGACCGAAGCAACTGGCTACCCGAAAGAGCCGTCTGTTTATAATCGATGAGTTCGCGTGCTACGTCGGTGGTTACATCAACCAGCTTATGATGTAGTTCTTCTTCCTTATTTTCCACCATCGTGGTAATCCAGTTCCACTGGATATAAATGATACCCACGAGTGAAAGACTTATAAGGATGAAAATGATAGTAAAATTTTTTTTCAAAAGGACCGTATTTAAACTGAATGGAAAGCCCGGCCGCCATTAACAGCGGGCAAATTTATTAAACAATTATCTTCAGATTCGTTAAATTACAATATGGACAGTCCCGCGGCTGGTATCTTGCTGATCGCTGACCCGTTTCTAAAAGATCCCAATTTTAAAAGATCG
>Ga0080027_10000354_pt1 | contig 19543 bp, 18 predicted proteins | sample OrgsoiDNA2013046_FD_70962 | JGI IMG/M metagenome (GOLD analysis project Ga0080027, IMG submission 70962) | Permafrost soil microbial communities from the Arctic, to analyse light accelerated degradation of dissolved organic matter (DOM) -... | ecosystem: Environmental > Terrestrial > Soil >... | reverse complement strand
AAAGAACGCGAGAAGGACGGGGCACCCGCAGCACAAAGTCCCATAAATTTATTTCTGAGCAAAGGCTGAGCCATGAACCGCATCCTAAGGACGGATCCGAAAGGGTCACTGATCTTTTAGGAGGCATCTCATCATGACCATTTACAGCACGCTCGGAGACTACCGATTCCCTAATACTGAGGATGCGGCGCACGATCTTCGCGGCTCCAAGGTTTATGGAGTGGACGACAATGAAAAGCTCGGCGAAGTGGACGACGTTATCTTTGACCAGGCAACCGGTGCCATCGTCTACGCGGTCGTCGACACTGGTGGATGGCTTAACAGTAAGAAATTCATCGTCCCGCCTGAAAAATTGCAGGCTTCGGCGAAGCATGAAAAAGATTTTCGCGTGAACCTGACCAAAGAGCAGATCGAAAGTTTTCCGCCTTACGACAGCGCCAGTGTGACGTCCGAAGAAGGCTGGACGGACTATGAGAAACGCTATCGTTCAAAGTGGGAGACTGGGCCGGTGATGCATCGCGAAGGCACTGATCGCAATATCACCCCAACCACTCAGCAGCAGATCGACGCTGGTTCAGGCGCGCTCGCGTTGACCAGCGATGCCGAAACTTTCGAGGTAACACCGATTCGCACCAATGCTGAGATGGAGGTTTCCGCAAGCGGGCCGACGCTGAACTGGACCACGTTCGAAGACAAACTTCGGCAACGTCGTGAAGAGGTGCTGGAGTCATCGATCAGGGTGGCGAAGCAGGCGTCCGGTGAAACGCCGCGGCGGAAGGCTAGCTAGGAAGCCACAGTCGAAGCGGCGAAGACGGCATGGGCAGTTAGAAAATTACTGGCGGCAAAGGCCAGCTCTAGTTTTCAACCTCTCAAGGGTGCCCCGTCCTTCTCGCGTTCTCTGCGAGAGGGCGGGGAAGCCATCACACTGCCTGTTTGATTTCCTGCCGACGACCGAGGATTTTCGGACGAACCCGACAGCGATATATACTGCGTGGCGTGCAGGAAAAATCGACATTGCGTTCATCGATAGCATCGCTCATCCGCAAACATCGTTGGGTTGTGCCGATCGCCGTGATCGTTTGCGCGTCCGTATTTGTCGCGGTCGTGATCAAAGATGCCAAATCTTTCTGGGTGCTCGGCGCGGGAGTGGCGCTCGTCTGCGCTGCTTATATTTGGGGATACGCGGCACGAGCATTTCGCGTGGTTGAATTTCCTTCTCTGTTGAACTTGCCGCGCCGCCAGTACGGCGATGTCTGGGACGCTCTCGCCGCCAACCCCGAGTTGGCGAAAGCTGCCGCCTGCGGTCACGAGGACGAAGGCGCCGTTCGCCGTTCGGCGCAGACTCCGGTAAAAAATTTAATGGAGTTGGCAGGAGTTCGTCCGGAAGACGATGTGCTTGAATTCGGTTGCGGCGTGGCCCGCATCGGACTAGAGATTGCTCCGCGATGCCGCGCCTGGACCGGCGCGGACATGTCAGCAAACATGCTCGCTGTCGCTGCGGAACGCTTGCAGGGAATCAGCAATATTCGGTTGGTGAAATTGCAACAGGTCGGACTCGACCAATTGGAGAGCAACTCTTTCGACCTGGTGTATTCCACCAACATGCTCGACCACTTGGATGGCATGGATCGCTGGCGTTACGTGAAAGACGCTTTTCGTGTGCTGCGTCCCGGCGGCCGTTTGTGCATCGACAACACTGATCTTGAGCAAGATCCCGGATGGCGAGCGTTTTCCGTGGGCGCCGAGGCATCGCAACAATTGGAGCGTCCACCATATATTCCAACACCGTCGACGGCTGCGGAGTTGACTACGTATGCGTCACGCGCAGGATTTGCGCAGGTGCAGGCACATAGACGATCGCCGCTGGTGATTGTGACGGCGGTGAAGGTTTAGATCAAGATAGTGCGCGAGTCCTTAGTCGATTGGAGCAAGGTAATACACAGGTTTCAGGGGTAATAGGAGTTTGTCAGAGTCCGCAATTTTTTCATAATTTTTTACCCACAAATCCACGAGCTTTTCGAGATTCAGGAGTGTCAGTTTTCTAGTCTCTTTTGTGCGAGCTTCAGATTCCGCTTCGCTGGTAAATCCGCCCGTCGAAACAAAAATTCCTACATCTTGTTCGCCGAGGACGGCCATAAAGGATCGTAGGCCATCAACTGAAATCTTGTCCGCACGGCGCTTAACTTGCACCTTTATGCGCGGTGTACTGATTCCAAGCTGATCGTTGTGCGCAACAATATCGACTCCTTTATCTGGCCCCGGAGGCGATATCCAGGAGACATAAAGCCCCATCGCTCGAAGTAATTTGCTGCGACTAGCCGTTGAAGATCGAACGGGTTCATTACCTGCACGTACTGCTCGATTTCGGACCACGCTGTCTCGTCAGCTTCATCGAACGTGCTTGAAGGATTAGCGATACCGTTAACTACAGAAGATGCCTCTTCAAGATCAGCTTCAGGAATCTCTTTTGGCTGTTTATCTTTCCATTGATAAAAGAGACGAGTTGCTTCACGCCGAAATTTTTCTGGATCGGAATAATTTGAATAAGCCTTCTTGCCGTCTTCCGTCAGATACCATTTCCCCTTGTCTTTAACGAGCCAACCGGCTTTAACGGGTGCGATTGTGGCAAACCGGACCATCTTTTCGAAACGCCTTACTCCAGGATTGTTGGGATAGTCGGTCTTTTCAAAGTCGGTCGGAGGCACGACCTGTTCCATTCGTTGCAGAACTTCCTTCGCGGCCAAACCTTCGGGTTGGTCCAGAAGTATCCTAAGCACTCCTCGTTGTAACTCACCGACTCGCTTATTGGTAATCTCGGCCATTCGTAGGCGCTCCGATCATTTCCGAATTCGTGATGTGCAATTTAGCAGAAAACTGTCCAATCCTGATCGAAATTGCAAATCGCTTACGATTTCGGGAAATTGTCACTAAACGAAAAAGCCCCGCTCAAGCAAAGCTTGAACGGGGCACCCGCAGGTCTGTGGTTATCCCGAAATCTCGCGCAACGCAGCCAGCAATCTTTCCACTTCTTCCGCCGTGTTGTAGTGTGCCAACCCAATGCGCAAAAATCCACCGTCTTTTTCTACATTCAGACGATCGGTGAGGTTGATCGCATAGTAGTTGCCGTCCCAGGTAAAGAAGCCGCGTTCGCCGAGTTTGGTGGCGAGTTCTAGTGGGGTGTGTCCCTTGATCCGCAGGACAATCGTTGGGCAACGCTGATCGAAGCGTTTGGGATCGCTGATACCGTACAGCTTCACCCCCGGAACGGCCAGCACTCCAGCGATAAGAGTTTCCATCAGAGTGTGTTCGTGATCGTGGATCGTCGCGAAGGCGGCTTCGATCGCCGCCCGGCGATTCTTTGTTGAAGAGTCAGCACGCCCTCCGAGATCGGCAAGATAGTCCACGCAGGCGGCGATGCCTGCAATGCATTCATGATTGTTCGTGCCTGACTCCCAGCGGCTGGGAATTTCGTCGGTGCAGGCGCGAACTTTGTACGGCTTCAGGCGTTTCAGGTGCTCGCGTTTTCCATAGAGCACGCCCATGTGCGGGCCAAAGAATTTGTAAGTCGAGCACGCGAGAAAATCACAATTAAGCGCGCGGACATCGATCAATCCATGCGGCGCGTAGTGGACGGCATCGATAAAAGCCATCGCCCCCACGGCATGTGCCAGCCGAATCACTTCTTTCACGTCGTTGATGGTCCCCACCGCATTCGATGCGTATCCCACGGCCACCAGCTTGGTTTTGCTGGTGATCTTGCCCGCCAAGTCAGCCATATCGAGGGTGCAATCTTCTTCATGGATGTCCGCAATGCGAATCGTCACGCCGCGTTCTTCGAGAGCTTTCCAGGGTGCGAAGTTGGCATCGTGATCGAGTAGCGTGAGCACGATTTCGTCGCCGGGGCCAAGGTCGCGTCCGATGGAGCGGCTGACGGCGAAGGTCAGCGTCGTCATGTTGGCGCCGAAGACGACTTCGTCGGGGTCGCAATTCAGCAAATCTGACATCGCGGCACGCGCGCCATCAATCACCGCATTGGTGCGCCGGCTGGTGGCATACGCGCCGTTGGTGTTCGAATTCGAATGCCGCAAATATTCGCTGATGGCGTCAATCACGCGCTGCGGAACTTGCGTGCCGCCGGGGCCATCGAGAAATACGGCGGGATGGCCGTTCACGGTTTGCGCGAGAGAAGGGAATTGCGAACGGACCCAAGCAAGGTCGAGAGCGATAGCTTCGTCTTTGGCGGTAAGCATGTTGGTGTTAACCCATCACGGTTGTGTGTTCGGGCTGAATCTTATAAATCACCCGAACTTCGCTAGGCTGGCCGTAGGGATACTTGTCCACGCCGAGATATTTTTTGGCCATCTTATCGATGTGATCGGATCCGCCTTGCTCGGTGATCTCTACTACTCGGCCGCGAATTTCCAAATACCGATAAGGATTTTCCGGATCGATGATCGCCAGTGACACGCGCGGATCGCGGCGAACATTCTTGTCTTTCTGCCGGCCCTTGGCGGAGTTAAACAGAACCAGGTCGCCTTCAAGGTCTACCCACACCGGCGTCACCTGCGGTCGTCCGTCGGGCATGAGCGTTCCGAGGCTGGCAAAAGCGCGCTTGGTAAATAGATCGCGATATTTTTCGGGGATGGTTTGAGACATGAGTTCCTCCTGTGAACACGTGATTATAGATGTTCGCGAGGCTTGTGGGGTTTCGATCTTGTCAAATCACCCGTCATCCTGAGCGCAGTGACCGTTTCGCGAAGCGAAGCGGTCACGGAGTCGAAGGACCCCTACCATACTATTACCGAGGACATACAGGTGGGATTTGGTTGTGGATCAAAGCAGCTCCCTCCGGTCGCGTTCTTCCGGTTCCGCGCTCACCCAGGACTTCGTCCTGGGCTAAGCTTGGTCGCTCCTCCGGAGCTGGATTTGCGATGCCGCGCTTTTTCAATGCTTTCGAATGCCATGTCCAACGCCTTTTCCGCCGCAATTTTCACACTCCGGGTAATCCGCGAATCGCGCTTCAAACTGCAAAACCGCCCGAATTCCCCAATTCCAAATCCCAATGCACCAATCCCAGTTCACTCCCCTGTGGACGCCCCGCACTCCATTCAAAACACACCACATACAATCCAAAAGTTTTTATTGACTCCAAAAATAGAAGGTGTACAAACACAATCGTTCTTCGGCACCTTTAAAGTTTTCCCGGTTGGTGCGGCGTCCGGGGCTCAAGCGTAGTCACCCTTCGCATCGCAAGATGCAGCAAGGGAGGGCGAGCAAGGGTCTATAGCAACGCGCTGGTCGAGGCGAATCAAAAGAACTGTTGAAGGCAAGATAAGGATCCCGAGGCGTCAAGCTGGTTTATCCGGTTGGCGGTAAGCCCGGAGCCCGAGCAACAGATCGCACGTTGCCACCCGCAAGGGAGTAGCGTGGTCAGGTCGGTGAGGGTCTAACGCGAGCTACTGGCCGAGAGGAACGAGCTTAACACCACCTCGGGATTCTTTATTTGTCAGCGTCGTCCTGCCGTTCCTGATCGGATCAGCTCTTCACACCCTCCCCCTGTTCACGAGCAGGTCGAATTTGGTATGGACGGATGACGCTGATTGCCGCCTGCGTCAATCCCTCTAGTGAAAGTCATTCCGAAGATCCGGCGCATTTCAGCCGGGCGAGGAATCTCGCGCGGAATCCGCCCGGCCCTGCGTGGGTTCGTATCAGGGCACGGCTTTCCAGCCGTGCCGAAAGAAACTAAAAAAGACCGGCTTCAGCCGCCGTGTTCGCACGCGGCGCTGCCGCGCGTTTTCGGGGTGGAATGGGATTGACGGCACGGCTGAGAACCCGTGCCCTGATACGGATCGAGAACTTGGAACCGCGCCACGATAAAGAATTTTCGCGGATCCTGTCCGGCACCTACGGTCCCTGGATCAATCGCAGTCTGCCATTGCTTACCAGGCGCGCCCGATAAATTGTATTGGTCGCCGCTACCTCGGCCACCGCATCCACGTTGATCTGATAGGCACCCCAGGGCAAATTCTCTCCAAAGGGAATGGGGAAATCGATTGTCTGCGGTTTCAAAGTAAAACGCTGATAACCAATCGCAGTTGCCCGCCCATCCTCGGCCACCGCCATAACAATTACCGTGAGATCAAAATCCACGCCCGTCTGATTGGAAACCTTCAACCCACCTTCGATTCTTGTTCCATTGACTTTCGCCGGCGGATTCCAGGCCAAAAGCATGGGCTCCATCACTTGCATGGTCAATGGATAGTTAAGTTGGCGCGGAGGTTTGCCACTGTCGGTAATGGTCAGCACGAAGGCAAAATTGCCGGTGGCCGTGGGCGCTCCGGTGATCGCGCCATCGTTACTCAATTTCAGTCCCGGCGGCAGGGAGCCGCTGGTCAACTTCCAATTCAGGGGCGTGATTCCGCCATCGGACACCAACTGAAAGTGATACTGCTGCCGCAGATATCCCTTGTCCAGCGTCGACGTCCGGACGGCCAGCGGTGGGCCCGTAGCAGCACCCTGCTGCGCCGGCAGGTTTGCACTGAACGCGCCCAGCCCCAGGATCACCAAGGCCAGTCTCGCGATGGCAGGACGAATCATTAGCATAGTTAGAAGCATTATAGGCCGGGCCGTTGGCTGGATTGTCGCTCAAAAGACATAGGCACCGCCGGAGCAGTGCCTATTGAGGACTAAAATCACAAACTGACAAAGTTTGTTTTACTGTTGCTGGCTCATCGCTCCATTGATTTCCACGCCCGCATCGTTTTCCAGGATGTAGGCATTAGAACCTGAGACCAGATAGAAAACGATGTCGTTGTCGTTATAGGACAGGTTACTGACGCTTGCGGTTGTACGCCCGTTGGTGCCAACGGTGTAGGTACCAGATAACCCTCCGGAAGAGCTAATGCCTCCCGAGTTGTTGACCGCCTCATTCCAGGTCAGATTGCCGTTACCTTTCCACTGGATCCAACCCACCCGATCGACAAAGACCTGTGCGTTATTGTCATAGCCGTCCATGCTGAACGCGTATTGTCCGTTCAGCGATGAGTTGGTAAACGTTCCCTGCTGCTCGTCCGCAGTGCCATCTTCAATCTTGGTGATGTCACTGGAATCGCTGGTAGTCAGGAAGAAGGCGCGCGATGGATTCACCATCCAAAATACCTGCTGGACGGTGCTGGAAAGAGGGGCGAGGGTGGTAAATCCAAGAACGGTCCGGCCGTTCGCCGCTACCGCAGTGTAAGTGCCGCCGGTATTAATGGGCACGCTCGCATATGCATTGACACCATCCACCGCGGTGTCCAATAGACCGCCACTGATGGCCCCACTGCTGGCACTGATACTGCCCACGGTGTTTACGGCACCGGGTCCTGCGTTGGCGTCGTCCGCCCGGCTGCCGAAGGCAAAGCTGTTGCCAGAAAGAGGATCCGTTGTAAAAGGCTGCCCGGTCTGTGCTTCCGCCCGGCCCGCTCCCACAACGCCGGCGTCGCTCACCATCAAGCGCAGGTTGCTGGAATTCACAATGTAGTAAATGAAATCAATCGTTCCGGTGCTGTCGGTAAGGGTTGCCGTGCCGCGGCCGGTGCTGTCGGGTGCGTTGAACAACGAGGAACCGGTCAAAGCCAGCGGATTGGTTGTGCCACCGCCGCCATTGACGAGCCCTTCGCGATCCACATCATCGCTGCCGGTAACCGTCCCATCCGTGGCCAGGGTAAGTTGGCCGACACTGGAAAAGTCGTGGGTCGCACTAAAGCTATGTTCCTTAAAAATAAAAGAAGTGGCAGCCGTGGGCAGGGTCGTGGAACTCTGGGCCTCGGCCACGCCCGTGGCATTGGCGTTATCGGCCTCAATCATGTAGAGCTTGGAGGTACTTACCAGCGTGACGTCCAAAGAAATGCTGCCTTCAGCCCCCGGAAAGGTCAGGGTCACAGTGCCGGTGCCGTCGCTACCGATACTGTAAGTTCCGGTGTCCGGAGTCGAGCCAACTCCACCCGAGGTTTCTTCCGCGAAATCGTCCGAGCCGCCGGTGATGACTCCATGACCATTTGCGGTGAAAATGCCCGATTCCTGATACTGAACAGGAGACCCGGTAGAACCGAATTCGTATCCCGTTATCTGGTACACGTAGGAACCGGTGAGGCTGGCATTGGAGTAATGGCCGGTCCCGATCAGGCCGCCGATCCCATTCGAACCGCAAGCTACAGAAAACACAAGTGAAACCAGAGCTAACGCCAAAAATATTTTTTTCATGGTAGTGGGGGCAGCGATGGGCTGCATGAACTCCTTAGAGAATCAATTCAGAATCGCGGTTGCTTGGGGTAACCATGTCATTAACCATTCATAACCCTACCCAGCTATCTAACCCAGCCTACAGAAGAAAGTTGTTTGAGAAAGTATCAGTATCAATACAGGCCGCAGTCTCTTGGAAACGAATGGGCGACAGCTCTTACATCCCTGCATTCAAGCTCTTGTGCTCTAAGGTGTGCTGTGCAGGACTTCGCGAACCTTGCGCGAGAGCGTCTGCAAACTGAATGGTTTCTGCAAAAATGCGGTGCCGGCTTCGAGAGCGCCCTCGCGAATGATCGAATCTTCGGTATAGCCTGAAAGATAAAGCACTTTAAGCCCAGGATCCGAAATACAAAGCTGGCGTGACAATTCCTGACCGCTGATGCCGGGCATGACCACGTCGGTGATCAGAATATCGATGGGGCCGTTATGGCTGGAGGCGATCCGCAAGGCCGCTTCTCCGTCTTCAGCTTCCAGGAGTTTGTACCCCCCCGCTTGCAGCGTTTCCCGGACGAGTTGGCGAACCGAAGCTTCATCTTCAACCAGCAGTACGGTCTCAGAACCTCCAACCGTTTGCGAATGATTCACCGGAGCCAGGGGTTCGAGGGCATCTTCGACCCGCGGCAGATAAATGCGGAAGGTGGTGCCGTGTCCCGGTTCGCTTTTAGCGAAGATGTAACCGCCACTCTGTTTTACGATACCGTAGACCGTCGACAGCCCCAGCCCTGTGCCTTTGCCTTTTTCCTTGGTGGTAAAGAATGGTTCAAAGATACGCAGTTGGGTTTCTTTGTCCATGCCGCAACCGTTGTCGGTGATTGAGAGCACAACGTAAGGGCCGGATTGGATAAAGAAATTTTCCTGGCGCGGAGTGTTGCTCAGACTTTCGTTCGAGGTCTCGACGGTGATTTTTCCGCCCTTGGGCAGGGCATCTTTGGCGTTCACCACCAAATTCATGATGACTTGTTCGAGCTGTCCGGCATCGGCGCGGGTGCGGCCAAGGTCGGATGCCAGCCGCGTATTGAGGCTGATGTTCTCGCCGATCAACGGACGGAACAGGCGCTCCATGTCAGTAACGATAACGTTTACGTCCACCACCTTCAGTTCCAACATCTGCTTACGGCTGAAAGCCAGGAGTTGCCGGGTAAGGCTGCTGGCACGGTCGGCCGCCTGCTGGATGGCTTCGATCTTCGGATACAAAACGCTGTGACATTCGGTGTTTTCCAGCAATACCTCGCTGTAGCCGCTGATCACCATTAGCAAATTATTGAAATCGTGGGCGACCCCGCCAGCCAGACGTCCTACTGCTTCCATCTTCTGCGCCTGCCGGAACTGGTCTTCTAAAGCGCGCCGGTCCTCTTCCGCCCGTTTCTGTTCCGAGATGTCGCGATAGAGGGCATAGAAAGCTACCTGAACTCCGTTGACTACAACCGGTGCGCCGGACATGAAGACATCCACCAGCGTGCCATCTTTGCGTTGCCGCTTGGTTTCGATCGCCACTCTTTGACCGCCGACAAGGGTCTGCTCGATCAATCGCGTCTCCGCAACTCGGTCGGGTGGAACGATCAAGGTACCGATGTTTCGGCCGAGCGCTTCTTCCGGACAGAATCCAAACAGCCGGGTGAACTCGGCATTGATACGCATGATGCCGTGCTGGGTATTCAAAACGCTGATGGCTTCAGGAGTGCATTCCACCAGTTGCTCGAGATAGGCCTTCTGCACGTCCGGAAGTCCGAACGTAAAGTCAGGAGCATTCTCTGAAGAAGTTGCCGGGCCGGATTGTGGAGCGCGGGAGAGCCGGGGAATCCCATGCCTGAGTGCTTCCTTCAGGGATTTCGCGCGCGCAAGGTCAGCGGAGTCCGCTGGCCGGGTGATCTTGTCACCCATCTAACCCCCCTCGTGATTCGATCCAGAGCCAGTCCGGATGTTAGAACGGCAGGCGATTACGCTAAAGTTACCGAGGTAATTTGCCGAGAGACGGGCATTTGCTGCCGGGACGGCTATTGAGTAATCTTTCCGCGTCAGGCAGGGGTGAAGTTGCGTCGATTCTGACGCAGAGGTGTGCAATGCCGGGGTATAGCGGAAATAGTCGACAGCGAAAGTCTCAAAAGAAGGTCGAGGAACGTTTGGTTAACGCTGTAACCGAAAAACTGGGGGCAATGCCCACAGACGTGGGCCGTCCACCAACAAGAACGTTGCGGAAGAAGGCGACCGAGTTTTGGACTAACACCCCAATTTGGGGTGTTATTGGCGTGATAGGCGGATTGTACGTATCGCAGGTGTCACGCCAGTTGCTGTTCCTTTCGGTCTGGATAATCTTTGTGTTCGAATTTATTCGAGTACGGTTTTTCATTAGAAGCGGAACGCGGATATGGGGTAATTCGATTGCTGCTGTATTGTCGGCAATCGTTTTCATATTCCTCTACAAAGTAGCGCAAGGTAACGCTTCCTCCACTCCTACGTTAGATCAGCAAGTAGGAGCTCTCATTAAGAAAGTCCCATTTCTGGCTAACGCTCCGGTTCTGCCTGCCCCAATTGAAATTAAGCAGGTTAATCAACAATCAGTCGCTAGTTTTAGAGTGCTGGGTCAGGTTCCGTCTATAGATTTTAAGAATCTTGTCGGAGACGAAGCAGCGACATTTTTAGTAACCCCAGGTTTTCATTCGCTAGCAGTCGGGTTTATTAATAGCGGCCAAACGCAGCAAGGGATGTTCTCTATGGGGCGATGATCTTTGTTGAGCCGGGGAATAAGGGAAAGGCAACGGAGGAAAAGGGATTTAAGGATTTCAGGAATTGGTGGGACAATCACCAAAAGGATAAGGTATTTGAAAATTGGCCTTTGAATGAATCCGCCCAAAGCGGTGGCGGCCTAATATTAAATGGGCCAGATATTGAAAAACTACAAAATCATAGCTCCCAGTTCTATATGTTTGCGGCAGTGCAATGGAGTGACGATCAGGGTCGTCATCAGTTTGAATGGTGTAGCAATTCCCAGCCGCTGGTAACTGGACTGATCCCGGAATGCTCGACCCACAATTTTGTAAGAAGTGACGGTCTTTCCGTTTCCCCCCTTACTAAAAAATTGTGGGTTACAATGCCCTGAATATTAGTTCGTTAAGTGTCCGGGGTCAGAACGAAGTTACAGGCGAGACATGGCGGCGCCGCGACGATCGCCCTCTTCCTCGGGTTTATGTTCCGGGAAGTAGATAGAGCCCCGAGGATCGTCCTGGGCGGCTTTCTTGATTTTAGCGGCGTGCTCCTGGCGATCTTTCCAAAGAGCGAATACGGCGAATGCGAAAGCCGCGACTACTAATACGAGCAACTGCAGGATAGATGTCATCATGCTCGTCTCCTCTCAACTTCGATGCCGAGCCCAAGGAAAAGGGCTCACGCAATAACGATCGCCAGGAAGATTTCCCACCGTCGTTTGGTAGGTTCAAAAAGCTGATACAGCGGAGCAAAAACGATGACGAGCGTTCCTGCTTCGCGAAGAGTCTCTCCACACATTTCAGCGATATTTTCCTTGTCTGACAAGATTACCTCAGTGCGTGGAAAACAAGACTCATGCCCCACAGCTTAAGCTACTTTAGCCAATTCTTCGTAGTGAAAACTTCCCGGAACGAATCAGTTTGAGCATCGTGTCCCAAAACAGGAATGGGACCGCTAGATAATCTGCTGACACAAGCTGCCAGATTCGCCCTCGAGAACTACTGCCGGGCGGCCATGGTTTCACACAAATGGCGAATGGCTTCGTATTGTTCCGCGGTACGGGCGAGAAATTCAAAGCCGTGACGCAAGCCGTGGTGGTAGCGCACAATCGCCCGCAGTTTCAGAGGAAACGCGATGGTGGGGAGCGAGAGCTCCATGGAAACCACTTCCCCCGATTCAATTTCGCCGGTCAGAGTGGCGCTGATGCCGTCGGCTCCAAACTCGGTGGACCGTCCCCAGAACGACACCGTCTTTCCTTGCCGGAACACATGTACGGTTACCCGAATATCAAGTGGATAGCGGGGAAATCGTCGCGCCTTGTGTTGGGGCTTTGAGACTGCGTCGCTCATCGGAAATTTCTTGGCTGCCGGAACTCTAGCTATGTTATGTGAAAACTTGAAATCACGGGAGATGAATTTAGGAGGAGTCCAAAACTTAAACCACCAAGGGCACGAAGTTCCACGAAGGAAGGCCCTTTGGGGATTTCCTTAGTGGTCCTTCGTGTCCTTGGTGGTTTATTGGTTTGCGGATTTGTATGCCAAAAAAATAGGGCCAGAGAACAATTGTTCTCTGGCCCTATGAACGTCACAAATGTGCTTGAGATGTTCTTATTTTTTCACAGCATCAACCGGAGCGAAGGCATTGGCAAACGCCTGTGCGTTTGGTACGCCCACGCCGGTCACGTTGTCCCAACCCACTTTAGTGTGCAGGGCGGTCGGATCGGTGCACAGAGTTCCGAAGAACTCCACCGGGCCGATGGCCGAGCAGTCCATGCCGAACGAGATAACCAGTGAGGTATCCAGTTCAGAAGGATAGTCCCAGATGGCGCTGACGTACTTGCCAGGAGTGCTGCCACCCAGTACTTCTTTTGCCGTGTACTTGTCGGTTTCGGTAGCGGACTCTTGAATCGAGGCAGTTACGTTGGCCTTGGTCGTCACTGGAACGATGTCAGCGATAGCGCCTGCGGGCATCGAGTAGAGGTAAGGAGCAGCCTGACCGAGTTCGACTCCAGCTTCCTGGTTGGCGATGGCCCACAGCGCGGAGAACATTGGGCAAGCGACGCTTGTCCCTCCCCACACCTGCCAAACCTGCTCAGGTACCTGACCCGGAACGCTGATCAGGATGGCAACTCCGGTAAACGGATCTGCCAGCCATGCCACGTCCGGTACTTGGCGCGCCTTGCCAGGCAACTTCTTCTGGAACCACGGCTTGGGGAATCCGCCGAGGCAGTTCAAGTCAGCATCCTGAAAAGCGCAGTTGCTCGGACCGCCGCCAGCGCCGCCGATCAAGCCGAAGGCCTCAGAAGCAGGCGGGTCGGCGATAAAGCCGGTTTCGGACAACAGAACCTCATTGTTGCCCCAGCCGTCCTGCCACGCGATTGAGTTGTCGGAGTTCAGCGCCAATGCGACGCCGCCGATCGCGGTTGCATACGGAGAGTCCGCCGGACTGCTGACGGTTGGGGGGATGCCGAAGAATGAGTAGTCTCCGTCATCTCCGGAAGAGAAGTTCGTGGAAATTCCCGAGACCGCGGCGATTTCGGAAATCAGGCTCTCGTTGCCGATGTCGGTGGCGTCAGTAAAGAATTCGGGCGAGCCGTAGCTGCCTGAAAGAACATTGGCGAGACCATAGGTGATTGCGGTGAACTCGGCTTCGTCAATGTCAATGAATTCCGCCGACGGAGGAACGATAAGGTTGATGTTGGCGCCGGGAGCCACAGCATGTGCCCACTGGACGTCAATGTTGATTTCGACCTGATCGGCAGAAATACAAAGACTCGGGGTTGGAATATAGGTGATGGCAAAGTTCGACGAAGTCAGCAGTGGCAAGCCGAACTGCGCCGAGAATGCGTTCGTATCCTGGAGAATCGTGGACGAACCACACCAGTCGATAATTCCGATGGTTTGGCCGGTGCCGTCGAATCCCGCGGCCCAGAGTTTGTCCAAGCCGTATGCAGTCGCAATCGGTCCCGGGGTGTAGCCGCAACCCGCGCTGGTCAGGCTTTGCAGATTCAGGTGATTGCCTTTGTAAGTTCCGATCGGGTATTCACCATCGTTGTTGGTAGAGAACGTTTCCTTCTCCGTGGTGTCAAAGCAATTGGACGAGAAGAAATCGCTGGGCGTAGAAGTGCCGGCAGGCTTGGCGGTCAAAACGTTGGCCTTGGCATTGGCGTTGGGAGGACCAGTAGGACGCTGCCTCGCGGGATGCTCGTACACGCCCGTATTCAATCCGGCAATCGCCCGGACCAGCGGACCCGCGGCCCCATCGACATAGGGATCGCGATCGTTGGAGCGGATGACTTTGCCGCGCACTTGATAGTTGTTGAGTTGCACATGGAAAGCATTCTCGACATCGCCCACCGTTCCGCGTGCATGCACGAAGAAATTGCTGGGTCCAGTCCTGACGACTTTCAAATTGTGCGATTCGAGAAACTCTTTTACGGTTTTTGCTTCCGCGGCAGTGGGTCCAAATTGTTTCGCGATCTGTGGCGATTTTAGAAAGTGACGGTAAGTAGGAGACGAAGGGTCGTAAAGTCCCTGGGCCAGTTTGTCGAGCGCAGCGCGATTGTGTGGTTGCAGCCAAAGGCTGACGTCGATGGTCTTCGTCGCGTCCTCGGTTCCCAGGTTCTTGGCGGTGGCTACATATCTTGGTGTGTTGTGGGCGATGAACTTTCCGCTGGCTGCGCTGGCCGGCAAAGCCACGGACGCAATCAGGGTCAAGAGCAAAGCAGAAATTGTCAGGGTCGGAAACTTACTTTTCAAATCAACGGTAAGGAGAGTTCTTTCCATGGGGGTTTTGTCCTTTTTACCTGCGTCGTTGAATGTGATTTCTTTCTCGAATTCGAAACTCCATTCGATCAAGGGATTAGAGAGAACTCCTTTAGAGAGTTTTCCAAAGTGGGAATTATGCGAGGCAGGATTCTGAACTCAACTACACATGGTGTCAAGATGAAATTGTTTGCACCTGTTTACTCAGAGACCGCTAGGGACGCGCCATCCCGGAATTTCGATTGCCTCCATCGCATCTTTAATTTTACCGTCCCGTATCTTGCGGGTGCCCTCGAGAGTGGGGCCGATCGCAATCCACACTTGGCTTTCGAGGTGTAGAATCACACTTGGCGAAAAATTCTCTCTGAAACGGACTTCTTCATTCCGTCATCAAACTGAAAGACACTTTCCTGGAGGAAACAATCAATGGCGCACGAACTCCCCCCGCTTCCGTACGACTATTCCGCTCTTGAACCCGTGATCGATGCCGCAACCATGAAGCTGCATCACGATATGCATCACGCCGCCTACGTAAAGAACCTGAACGCGGCCCTGGAAAAGCATCCTGAACTAGGATCGAAGAGCCCGGAAGACCTGATCCGCGACCTGAACGCGATTCCGGAGGACATTCGCGGCGCCGTCCGCAACAATGGTGGCGGACATGTGAACCACACCATGTTCTGGAACATCATGAAACCAAAGGGCGGCGGCGATCCTACCGGCGCGATTGGCGAAGCCATTACCAAGACCTTCGGCAACTTCAAAGACTTTCAAACCAAATTCAACGAAGCCGGCGTCAAGCAATTCGGCAGCGGATGGGTCTGGTTGGCCGCCAAGCCTTCCGGCGAAGTCCAGATCCTGAGCACCGCCAATCAAGACAACCCGATTTCCCAGGGACTGCCCCCCATCTTCGGCAACGACGTTTGGGAACATGCCTACTATCTGAAGTACAACAATCGCCGTCCGGAGTATCTGGCAGCCTGGTGGAACGCAGTGAACTGGGATGAAATCAACAAACGCTACGCCGCAGCAAAATCCGGCAAGTAGTTTGTGGTAGCTATATGGGACGCGGGCGACAAGCCCGCGTCCCTTTGTATTTCCATGTCATCCTGAGCGCAGCAGACGTTCACGAAGTGAACGTCTGCGGAGTCGAAGGACCCCTACCCGCACCACAAAATTCTCCCCCTGGGGATTCTGAATTCCTCGCTCTTTTTCTCTGCTGTCATCCTGAGCGGAGTCGAAGGACCCCTACCTTCGTACCAGCCGTGGAAGAGCGGCGCTTCAGCGCCGCGTTAATCCCTCTCGCGTTCCAACGCGGCCCTGAAGGAGCCGCTCTTCCACGGCAAACTCCAATTTTGAGTGGAGCAATCGATTAGCCCCTACGTTAGATCGTCTGTCTTCCGCAGTTTCTCTAGCGCCTGTGGTAAATTCCCAACTGAATTCAGCGCCCGACCGGAGGCATTCGTGACATTCCGCATCGCATTCATCCTGGCGTTGCTTTCGTCTTCATTATTCGCGCAGGTCGCACCCGGAGCCTCGCAGCCCACCATCCTCTACGGCGCTGCTTACTATAACGAGTACATGCCCTCCGATCTCCAGCCGGGCCGCTTGGAAAAAGATGTGGCGCTGATGAAGGCCGCCGGCATCACGGTCGTTCGCATGGGTGAGTCTACCTGGAGCTTATGGGAACCCGCTGACGGCCGCTTCGAATACACATGGATGGACAACGTCGTCGATGCCATGAGCAAGGCCGGCATCAAGGTCATCATGGGCACGCCCACATACTCCATTCCTACATGGATGGCGCATGCGCATCCAGAAATTCTTGCGCGTCCACTGGGCGGTAGCTCCGTCGGCTACGGCATGCGGCAGAACATGGATTACGACAATCCCAAATTTCGCTTCTACGCCGAGCGTGTCATCACCAATCTTGTGAGTCACTACAAAAACAATCCGGCGGTCATCGGCTGGCAGATCGATAACGAAACTGGACCCAACGGCGCGTCGAATGCCGATGTCTTCGCCGGCTTCGTCGATCATCTCAAGAAAAAATTCGTCACCACTGACGCTCTCAACAAAGCCTGGTTCCTGAACTACTGGGGAGAAGACGTCAACGATTGGGCCGACATGCCTACTCGCGACAACGCTACCAGCACCGGTTACAAACTCGAGTGGACGCGCTGGCAGCAGATGCGTGTCACCAATTACATTTCGTGGCAGGCCGCGCTGATTCGGAAATATCGTCGCTCCGACCAATTTGTTACCCAGGATTTCGCCAGCATGATGAAGTCTGAAGTCAACGAACCCCAGGTCGCTGCCGCTCTCGACGTGATCGCAAATAATCCCTACCACGGTTCGCAGGACCATCTCGATGGAGCCTGGCAATCCCTGCAAGGAGATTTCTCGCGCTCGCTGAAGCACACGAATTTCCTGGTCACTGAAACCAACGCGCAGACGCTCGGCTGGGATTCCGCCGGCCAGTTTCCGCCCTATGACGGTCAGTTGCGCCTCGACGTCTATACCGACGTTTCGAGCGGAGCCAATATGGTTGAGTACTGGCATTGGCATTCCATCCATTCCGGCCAGGAAACTTATTGGAAAGGTGTGCTCAGCCACGACCTCGAACCCAACCGGGCGTATGCCGAGGTCACTCGCATCGCGCACGAATTGCAGAAAGTCGGCCCGCAATTGGCTGACATGAAGATCCGCAACCAGGTCGCGATCCTTTACAGCGTCGATTCTTCGAACGGCATCAGCTTCATGCCCTTCGAACCCCAGGACGGTCCTGGATGGATTCCCGGTAAAGCATCCGGCGGCTACAACGCCATTGTGTCCCAACTTCACAGGTCGCTTTACAAGGCCAATGTTGGCGCCGACTTCGTGTTTCCTAGCGCGAGTGAAGCCGAGCTCGCGCAGTACAAGCTCCTCATCGTTCCCGCGCTCTACGTCGCGGACGACGCTCTTCTAAAGAAAATTTCTGACTATGTGCACGGCGGTGGACACGTCTTGATGACCTTCAAAAGCGGATTCACCAACGAGAACTCTGCGGTTCGCTGGGAGCGCGCTCCCGGCCCACTGCGTCAGGCCGCGGGCGTTACCTACCAGGAATTCTCAAGTCTGGAGCATCCTCTCGCGTTGAAAGAGGATCCCTTCCACGCGGGCGACGAAAACAAAGTCAGCACCTGGGCCGAGTTTCTACAATTGGAAACGGCGCAACCTCTCGCCTTCTACGATCACCCATTCTTCGGAGCGTGGCCTGCGATCACATCGAACCACTTCGGCTCCGGTACTCTCACCTACGAAGGCACAGCTCTCTCCGACAAACTTCAACAGACGATGGTATTGGACGCGCTCAAAGATGCCGGCCTCACCGGCCCCGATCAACAACTGCCGCCCAACGTTCGCGTGAAACACGGAATCGGACGGGACGGACGAAGTCTTCATTACTATCTCAACTATTCCAGCCAACCCGCGACGTTGACCTATACGTATCCAGCGGGTACAGATCTGCTTACAGGAAATGCTTTTTCGCAAGGCCAGCAAGCCACCATTGTGCCGTGGGATCTCATCATTGTGCAAGAGAACTCTAAATAATATCGTGCAAGAGAAGTTTCGATAATCTTGTCATCCTGAGCGCAGCAGACGTTCACGTAGTGAACGTCTGCGGAGTCGAAGGACCCCTACCCAAAGCACACGTGATCGGTGTAGGGGTCCTTCGACTCCGTGAGTTCGCTCGTAGCGAGCATCCATCCACTTCGCTCAGGATGACGGAACTTCCAGACCAACTCGGCGAATTCCTGCAGACTTAAGCGGATGAGTTGAAAAACAAAACCTCCCTTGTCATTCCAAACCGTAACCGAGAGGCGACTCAGTCCTCCAACTCCCGCCGCCGCTCTCTGCATTTCCTGTGCTTACCCTGTGGATAATTCGGCTGCCGAATGCATCAGATTTTTCGGCATCTGCCCGGCACTCACAAACAGACGCACTACTCACCGCGAATCCACTCGCGCTTCAAGTACTGCTTCACCTGTTCGCGTTTCGATAATTTCCTCATCGGAAATTTTCCGACTGCACCATTCTTATGGAATTGACCGTATGACTTTCTGCAATTAGATTCGTCATCACCTTCGCAACAAATTTTGTCAGCCAGTTAAATCCGAATTTCAGGAAGAATCCGTCCATTGCAAAATCCGGCAACCAACACTTCGACCCTCCCTCCCCCGAAGGGTGGATACCAAGTGAAGAAAATATTTACGGGATGGAAAACATATCGCACTCGATTTCTGGTGCGCGCGCAACAACTGGACCAGATGCTGTCGTTCACCGACATTCTCGGAAGAGAGCATCGCGGTCAAATCGGCGATTACCTGGTCGAATCTTCGGATGGCACCCGCAGCATCGCTCCACGGGCAATTTTTGAAGACATCTATGTAGAAATGGGAATGGTCGAACCTTCCGTGAGATCCGTCACCGAAAAGAAACCTTCAGGAAGCGGCCAGCGCTTGAATGCGACTCTCAAAAGGCGGTCTTCTTTAAGAACCGCTTCCGCCTGAAACCTATGAAAACAAGCTGTGGAAAACCGGGGTCGGAACCAGGCATCCGAGCGGTTAATTGCTTGCAGTACAATATGTAGGGGTGGGCTATTGACAGCCCCCACATACGGGCGTACTGTTTGACATCCAAAGTGAAAAAACGACTCTGGAAACGGAGCCGGGTTTAAGCAAAGAAGGGACGAAAACCAGGCCAGAGGTGACCTGTCATTCGCCCCGGTGATTTGAGGATTTGGACATCAG
>Ga0080027_10000353_pt1 | contig 19620 bp, 11 predicted proteins | sample OrgsoiDNA2013046_FD_70962 | JGI IMG/M metagenome (GOLD analysis project Ga0080027, IMG submission 70962) | Permafrost soil microbial communities from the Arctic, to analyse light accelerated degradation of dissolved organic matter (DOM) -... | ecosystem: Environmental > Terrestrial > Soil >... | reverse complement strand
GGAGACGATGAACAGGCTCTTCTGCATGTCCATTTTGGCCTGCACGGCGCGTACTTGCGCCGGATCGGTTGAATCCAGCACGAACAACTCCGGGTACCCGGCAATCTTGCCGAAAGTCATCTTCAAAACTTCCGGACACAAGCTCGAACCGCCCATTCCGAGAAGCAGCGCCTGCGTGAATCCGCCCGATTTCGACTCCGTGCCCAAGTCCACTAGTCTTTGCGCTTGAGCGATCTGCTCGTCGACGATCCCTAACCAGCCCAGCCAATTGGCCTCGTCGGTCCCACTCCACAACGACGCATCTTTTTCCCACAGCCGCCGCACTTTGCCACCCGCCCGCCAGCCATCGACCGAGGTCTTGATGGGTTTGGCTAAGGCTTCAGGAGCGGTGTAGGTTTGCGTATTGATTTTCCGTGTCGGCTGTTTGGTGCTTTTCTCGACCGCCATCAGCAGCTTGTCGAAAGCGTCATTGAAAAGCTGAACCGCATCGTTCGTCAGCTTGTCGGTGACGTTCTTCATCACGATCCCCGCTTTGGCCAGGTTCGCCATGGTTTTCGCCGCGCCGGGAATATCTTCCACCAGGCTGCTGCGCAGCTTGCCGTGATCCTTGAAGGCATCGAACGTGGCGGGCGGAATCGTGTTGACCGTGTCCGGACCGATGAGTTCTTCGATATACAGAACGTCTGAATACTTCGGATCTTTCGTGCCGGTGCTTGCCCACAGCACACGCTGTGTCTGCGCTCCCTTGATAGCGAGCTTTTCCCAGCGCGGGTCACTGAAAATCTTCAGATAGCTTTGATAAGTCAGTTTCCCGTTGGCGATGGCAACTTTCCCGAGCAAGCTCTGGAGCAAAGCCTGCTGCGCCGGATCAGTTGCGGTTTTGAGCTTGTCGTTCAGTTGCCCATCAATGGCGCTGTCGATGCGGCTGATGAAGAAGCTGGCCACGCTCGCCACCCGGCTCACATCCCCGCCGCTGGCGGCAAATTTCTCCAGCCCCGAGATATAGGCCTCGGCAACCTTTTCGTACACGTCCTGCGCGAACAGCAAAGTGATGTTGATGTTCATCCCTTCGCTGGTCAGTTGTTCAATCGCGGGAAGCCCCTCCGCCGTTCCCGGAACTTTAATCATCACGTTGGGGCGATTCACTGATTTCCAAAGCCGCCGCGCCTCCGCCAGAGTGGCTTCGGTTTCCCGCGCCAGGTAAGGAGACACCTCGAGGCTGATATAGCCATCGCGCTTCTTGCTGCTCTCGTACACCGGCTTCAGCAGATCCGCCGCATCCTGAATGTCGCGGATCGCCAGCAGTTCATAGCGCGCCTTGGCGTCGAGATCATCCTTGCCGTCGAGACTCGCCAGGAAATCGACGTAGTCCGTGCCCGCCCCGATGGCCTTCTCGAAAATTGCCGGGTTCGATGTCATTCCCCGCAGCCCGTCGTTCTCGACGTGCCTTTGCAAATCTCCGCTCGTGATCAGACTGCGCCGGATGTAGTCCAGCCAGACCGACTGCCCAAAGTTCAGTAACTGCTGCAACGGGTTCATGGTTTGCGACGCCGCGTCCTGCTTCTGGAGTTCGGTGATCGGATTCATAACAGCCTCTCTCTTTAAGGGATCCAAAAATTTCGCTGGTTGGAGCCTCGAATTAGCCTTGCAGTTCCATCGCTAAGACTTTGTTCAATCTTCGTACATGCCGTTCTTCGTGCGTAAACTGAGCCGGAAGGTAGGCCCGCAGCAAATCCGCCGCCAGCGCCGTTCCTATGACTCGCGAACCCAGCACGAGCACGTTCATGTCGTCGTGCTCGACGCCCTGGTGCGCGGAGTAAGTATCGTGGCAAATCCCGCCGCGGATGCCATGCATCTTGTTCACGGCGACTGAGGCTCCCACCCCGCTGCCACAAATCAGGACGCCGCGGTCCGCTTTCCCATCCAAAATCGCGTGGCCCACTTTCGCGGCAAAGTCGGGATAATCGACCGCGGCCGTCGAATCGGTCCCTACATCAAGAACCTCGTGGCCCAGTTCCTGGATCACGGGAATCAAGTGCTGCTTGAGTTCGAATCCCGCATGGTCCGACCCGATGACAATCTTCATCGCCTACCGGGCCTTCGCCACAACATCTTTCGCGGCGGCAATGACCGCTTCCACGGTGAAACCGAAATGCTGCAACAGGTCTTTGAGAGGAGCCGAGGCGCCGAACGTGCGCATGCCCACAATCTTGCCCTCCAGACCAACATACCGCTCCCAGCCAAAGGTCGAGGCCATTTCGACGGCCACGCGCGCTTTGATCGAGGGCGGCAGTACGGTATCCCGATAGCTCTGGTCTTGAGCCGCGAACAACTCCCAACAAGCAAGGCTCACAACGCGCGCCTTAACTCCTTCGCCTTTCAGCTTCTCGTAGGCCTCGACACAGAGAGGAACCTCCGTGCCGCTGGCAATCAGAATCACATCGGGCTGTCCTCCCTCAGCATCGGCCAGGACGTAGCCGCCTTTCGCGACACCCGAGGCCGCTCCATACTTTGTCCGATCCAGAACCGGAATCGGTTGCCGTGAAGCCAGCAGCAGCGCCGGCTCATGGCGGAACTTCATGATCACCTTCCACGCCTCCACCATCTCATTCGCATCCCCGGGACGGAAGGTATGCATTCCCGGAATCGCCCGCAGGGAGGCGAGCTGTTCTATCGGTTGGTGGGTGGGCCCGTCTTCGCCGACACCAATCGAGTCGTGAGTGAAAACGTGGATGGTGGGAATCTCCATGATCGAACTCAGTCGAATGGACGGGCGCGCGTAGTCGCTAAAAATCAGGAATCCGGAGCCATAAGCCCGGATGTGGCTGAGTGACATGCCATTTAGAACTGCGGCCATCACGTGCTCGCGAATGCCAAAGTGCATGTTCCGCCCGCCGTAGTTGTCGGCCTGGAAGTCGCCGGCCTCAACCGCTGTCAGGCGAGTCTTGGTGGAAGGCGCCAAATCCGCCGCCCCTCCCATCAGCCAGGGCACATTCTGCGCCAGGACGTTCAGGGCCTTTCCAGAAGCATCGCGCCCGGCCATGCCTTTGGCATCCGCCGGAAACACCGGCAGATTCTTATCCCAACCCTGCGGCAGTTCGCGCTCCAGCAGCAAGTCGAGTTGCTTCGCCAGCTCAGGAAACTGCTTGGCATAGGAGTCACGCAAAGAATTCCACTTGGTCCGTAAGTCTTTACCCCGTTTGCCAATGCTTTCGGCAAAATGCTCGCGGACACCGTCCGGCACCAGGAATTTCGCGTCTTCCGGCCAACCATAAAACTTCTTGGCTCCCTTGACTTCCGCTTCGCCCAGAGGCTCGCCGTGCGCTTCTTTCGTGTCCTGCCGCGTCGGTGCGCCATAACCAATGTGGCTATGCACGATGATCATGGTCGGGCGGCTGTTGTCCAACTGGAAATCGCGAATGGCCTTCCCCAGCGCCACGGTGTCGTTCGCGTCCGCGACATGCCCAACGTTCCAGCCATAGCTCGAAAAGCGCCCCGCCACGTCGTCGTTGAATGCCAGATCGGTATTGCCTTCGATCGTGATGCGGTTGCTGTCATAAATCCAGCACAGATTCCCCAGCTTCAAATGCCCCGCCAGCGACCCGGCCTCGCTCGAAATGCCTTCCATCATGTCGCCATCGCCGCACATGGCGTACACGCTGTAATTGAAGATTTCGAAGCCCGGCCGGTTGAAGTGCTTGGCCAGCCAGCGTTCCGCGATAGCCATCCCCACGCTGTTGGCCACGCCCTGCCCGAGCGGCCCCGTGGTCGTTTCCACGCCTGAAGTCCAGCGGTACTCCGGGTGCCCGGGACATTTGCTCCCCAACTGACGGAAGCGCTTGATGTCCTCCAGCGGCACAGCCAACTTGTCGGTGGGATGATTGTGCGAATCCAGTTCCTTGACGCCCGTCAAGTGCAGTATGGAATAGAGCAGCATCGAAGCATGCCCGATCGACAGCACGAACCGGTCGCGATTCGGCCACGCCGCATCATCCGGATCGTAAGACAAAAACCTTTGCCATAGCTCGTACGCCACCGGCGCCATCCCCATCGGTGTCCCCGGATGCCCGGAGTTCGCCTGCTGTACGGCATCCATCGATAGCGTACGGATCGTATTGATGCAAAGTGTGTCCAGTTGCTGCGCGCTCGCCGTCGTCACGGTCGCCATCGTTCCTCCACCAAAGTTGGTCGCGAGAATTCTAAAATTTCCAAAGCTCCGCCCGCGGTTTCGATTGGATGCGGACGCAAAAAGGAAGTTCCCCTCTATTAAAACATTTCATCAAGCCTTCCGTGCGCCATCTTTTGCACAGGGTTGGAACGATGGTAGGCCACGGTAGATTGCGGTCTACGGGTTGCATGCCAACGTTCCCAAGTATCCGAAGACGCATTGTCCGCCCCTCCCCGCTGTGGTTACCTAAAAGAATTGGATTCCCAAATTAGACCCGAGACTCGCCAGGCGGCGCTCTGTGCCCGGAGGGTCCTCTGCGTCCGCCACAGGGGCTGGGGCTGGATTGCCGCGTCCGTGTTTGCCATTTCCCCATTTGGGACCGTCGGTTCCCGGACGCAGGAGATCCCATCCGTAACCGTCGAACCGGGGCCCAATCGCCGTTTGCCCGAGCGCGGCATCGGTTTTGCTTCTATTCAGGGACGGATACTCGATGAGTCGGGCAACCCGGTTGCTGGGGCTACCGTGATTGTGTTGAGCAAGAACGTCAAGCTCGCGCCGACCACAACCACCGTCGCAACCAACATCGAGGGCATTTTCCGGTTTCGCGATCTCCCTGCTGGCCAGTATGAACTCCGCGTCGAGTGTGCTGGTTTTGCCCCGCTTTCGCTTCCAAGTTTTGCTCTAAATGCCGCCGATTTGCGTCTGCTCTCCCTTCGCTTGACGGCGCTGAACCCGGCGTCCCCAGCGGGCAAACGTCTTGGCGGGATTCATGGCAAGACACGCCTTCCCGCTCAGGCCGTGTCCGCGTCCGCCGCCTACCCTGGCATGCGCGATTCACGTCCAGAAACTGACGTGGTGGCAGGTACGCCCGAAATCGTTCCCAACTACGACGCCAATTTTCTCGCCCAACCCGACCGGTGGTCGATTCCCATGCCCGAATGGCAGCGCTATCCCACCCAGCCCGACGCCCCGTACGTCCGCAAGCACTGGTACGACCCCTACAACCGCAACCGTCTCAAGGGTGACTATCCTATTGCGGGAAAGGGCTTTTGGCAGCGCTGGTTTTTCAACTTCACCGGCGAGAGCATCACTGGAGTCGATGTGCGCCGCGTTCCACTCCCTAGCGGCGTCTCGGCGGAGAACCCGCATGACAACAACTTCTTCGGCAACGGCGAGCAGGCGGCGGTTAGCCAGAATTTCCGTCTGTCGATTGACCTTTTTCGAGGCGACACAAGCTTCCGGCCCATCGATTTCCGCATCCACTTCACGCCCGAATTCAACGTAAATCTCCTGCAAACCCGGGAGCGGGGTTTGGTGAATGTCGATGTCGGCAAGGGCCTCAACCGCTTCGACACCAAGTCCGCTAGCCTCCAAGAAGCCTACGTCGAAGCCAAACTCCACGACCTTAGCCCCAACTATGATTTCGTGAGCGTCCGGGCAGGAATCCAGAACTTCAACAGCGACTTCCGCGGGTTTCTGTTTTCGGAGGAACAACCCGGCCTTCGCATCTTCGGCAACCTGCGCTCCAACCGCATCAACTACAACCTAGCGGGCTTCTATTTGCTGGAAAAAGACACGAATAGCGGGTTGAATACGCTGGAAAAACGAGGCCAGCAGGTCTATGTCGCGAACCTTTATTTTCAAGATCTTGGCGCTAAAGGTTTCACCCAGGAGTTTAGCTTCCACCTCAACCGCGACCAAGCCGACGTACGATTCGACAAGAACGGCTTTCTGGTCCGTCCCGAGCCCGCCGGACTGGTTGTGAACTGTGGCTCGCCGCCGACCGATCCCGCGTGCATCAAAGCCCACGGCCTCCGCGCCTACTATCTGGGCTGGACCAGCAGCGGCCACATCGGCCCGGTCAACGTCAGCCACGCCTTCTACCAGGCCCTAGGCCACGACGACTTCAACCCCATCGCCGGACGCCCGGTGGACATCAACGCCCGACTCGGCGCCCTCGAACTCTCCGTCGACAAAGACTGGATGCGCTTCCGCTCGTCATTCCTGTACGCCTCCGGTGACGGCGACACTCGTTTCGGAGCGTCTCGCCGAGACTCGACTGCTCATGGGTTTGACACCATCGTCGATGATTCCCACTTCGCGGGTGGCGACTTCAGCTTCTGGAGCCACGAAGGCCTTCGCCTGACCGGCACTGGCGTGGGCCTGGTCGGCCCATCGAGCCTGCTACCCAGCCTCCGTAGCAATAAAGAAGAAGGCCAAGCCAACTTCGTCAATCCCGGACTGTGGCTGGGGAACCTAGGCGCAGATTTCGAAGTCACCCCCAAACTGCGCGCCTTCGTAAACGCGAACTATCTGCGCTTCGACAAGACCGCTCCGCTGGAACTGCTCCTATTCCAGCGCCCCATTCGAAAAAGCATCGGCACCGATTTTGGTCTCGGCTTCGAATACCGCCCGCCGCTTTCGGAAAACATAACCATCCGAGGAGGCGCGGCGGCGCTCCAACCCGGACGCGGCCTGCGCGATCTATACAATGGCCGCACCCTGATGAACGGCTTTTTGACGGTGAAGTTCCAGTATTAGAAAATTTGTGTGGCGCGGGTGCCCCCGCCCGCGAACAAGGAATTAAAAGGAATTAAGAAGAATAGAGGAAGCAGAAAGAAATGCGAAGCGGCCTGCACATCATCGTGACAGCAATCCTTTCCCTAGTCTCGCAGCCGTCGAGCCTCGCCCAGCAATCGTCTAATATCCTTCTCCAGCAACCACAACCCGAAGCCGACCACAAATCCTCCGGCTGCCTGACCTGCCATTCTCCCCTGGAAACTCCCACCATGCACTCCACAGGCACAGTCCGCTTGGGCTGCGTGGACTGCCACGGAGGCAACGTTGAGGCCCACATCCCGACTGGAACCACGTCCGACTCGGCGGAATATAGCGAAGCCAAGTACCAAGCCCACCCGCACTCCCGCTTCCGCGACACTCCGGAAACCTCCGCTAAGCGAGAGCGCAACTTCACGCGCTGGCTGCGGGAGGATTCGGACTACATCCAGTTCGTCAACCCCGGCGACCTGCGCGTAGCCGAAAAAACCTGCGGCCAGTCCGGCTGCCATCTATCGGAAGTTCGCAAGGTCGAGACCAGCATGATGACCCACGGGGCCATGCTCTGGGGAGCGGCGCTCTACAACAACGGTGCTGTGCCTTTCAAGACGCCGCACTTCGGCGAAAGCTACGGCCCCGACGGCCAGCCGCGCCGCCTGATTACGTTTCCCACGCCGACCAAGGACGAAATCGAAAAGAAAGGCGTCCTGCCCTATCTTGATCCGCTGGAGCGCTGGGAAATTTCGCAGCCTGGCAACGTGCTCCGTGTCTTCGAACGTGGCGGGCGCAAGCGTTCCGAACTTGGCAATCCTGACCTCGATGAAGCCCCCGGCAAGCCCGAGAACAAGCTCAGTGAGCGCGGCTTCGGCACATCGCTCCGGACCGACCCGGTCTTCCTCGGCTTGCAAAAGACGCGGCTGCTGGACCCGCTCCTTTCCATGCCCGGAACCAACGACCAGCCCGGCGACTATCGCGGCAGCGGATGCACGGCGTGCCACGTCATCTACGCCAACGACCGCGACCCCGAACACTCTGGCCACTACGCCAGCGGGGGCAACACCGGCCATAGCACGACCAGCGACCCGACGATTCCCAAGAACGAATCCGGCCACCCGTTGCGCCACGAGTTCACGCGCGCCATTCCGTCCAGCCAGTGCATCACCTGCCACATCCATCCTGGCACGAACATGGTCGCGACCTACTACGGGATGACGTGGTGGGACAACGAAATGGATGGTGCGGCGATGTATCCCAAAGAGCAGCGCCAGCCGAGTCCGAAGGACCAATTTGAGATTCAGAACAAGAATCCTGAACGCACCGCCATCCGAGGCCTGTGGTCGAACGAAGACTTTTTGGAGAAGACCGGCACCCCGGAATTCAACCAGCAGCTCAAGACCACGCAATTCGGCGACTTCCACAGCCACGGTTGGATCTTCCGCGCCGTCTTCAGCCGCGACCGCAAAGGCAATTTGCTCGACAAGGAAGGAAAGACGGTTTCCGCTGACGACGAAGACAAGTTCAAGAAGGCTGTCCACCTCAAAGACATCCATCTCGAACGCGGCATGCACTGCATCGACTGCCACCTGAAGCAGGACAGCCACGGCAACGGCAAGCTCTACGGCGAAACGCGCAATGCGGTCGAAATCGACTGCGTCGATTGCCACGGAACGATCAAGCAACCGGCGAATCTACTAACGTCAGGCACGGCTTCCCCCGAGGGCGGCACCAACCTCGCCCTCCTGAGCACGCCCTGGCAACAACGGCGGTTCTACTGGAGCGAAGGCAAGCTCTTCCAACGCTCGATGGTGGAAAAAGACAAACAATGGGAAGTCGTCCAGGTCGGCGACACCATCACACCGGGAAATTCGCATTACAGCGAAAAGTCCCGCCTCGCCAAAACCATGCAGCAGGACGGTACAACCTGGGGTGACGTACCCGCCGACCCCACCAAGCTTGCCCACCAGAACAGTAAGATGACCTGCTACACCTGCCATTCCTCCTGGGCGCCGACCTGCTACGGCTGCCACCTCTCGATGACCGCCAACCAGCGCGAGCCCATGCTGCACAACGAAGGCCTAACCACGCGTAACTGGACCTCCTACAATTTCCAGGTTCTGCGCGACGATATGTACGCACTAGGTGTCGACGGAACCGTAACCGGCCACCGCGTCGCCCCGGTCCGCTCCGCTTGCGCCGTTCTCGTCAGCTCGCAGAATAACGACCGCGACTGGCTCTACTACCAGCAGCAGACGATTTCCGCCGAGGGCTTCAGCGGCGAAGCCTTCAGCCCCTTTGTTCCGCATACGGTACGGGCCAAAGAAACTAAAACCTGCACCGACTGCCATGTTTCCCAAGCCAACGACAACAACGCCTGGCTTGCCCAGCTTTTCTTGCTAGGCGGAAACTTCATGAATTTCATGGGACGCTACGTCTACGTGGCGACCGGCGGCGAAGGCTTCGAGGCTGTCGCCGTAACCGAGCACGACGAACCACCGGCCGTAATCGGCAGCGACTTCCAGAAGTTGGCTTATCCGGCGAACTACCAGAAGCATTTGGACGCCAAACTCGAACTCAAAGACGCCGTCGCCCACGAAGGCAGGGAAATGCTCGACATTCAGCAGCGCGGCGAGTACGTCTACGCCGCCATGGGCGAGGGCGGTTTGCGCATTTTCGATATCGCGAATATTGACAACAAAGATTTCTCTGAGAAGACAACCACCGCCCCGGTTTCGCCGCTCGGCCAGCGCTTCTATCTCCCCACGAAGTACGCGACCGCCGTCGCCACGCCCACCACGCTCGGTGTCGATCCTCTGCGCACGCACGATCCCGCCAACGAAGAGCAGTCCGTCCATCTCATGTACGGCTTCCTCTATGTCGCCGACAAGTACGAAGGACTGGTCATCGTAGGCAATCCGGATTTGAAGAGCAAAAGCCCCGGCGTCGGCACACTGCTCGACGGCAACCCGTCCAATAACTTTCTCAAGCGCGCATTAGCCTTCAATCCCGACGGCAAACTCAATGGCGCGCACCGCGTCACGATTGCTGGCACCTACGCTTATGTTCTCTGTGATGAGGGACTGGTAGTTGTCGATCTCGATAATCCACTAGCCCCCAAAATCACTGCCGAAATCGGCGTGCCCTTCCTCAAAGGTTCGCGCGGCATCGCCGTCCAATTCCGCTATGCCTTCGTGGTCGATGCCGACGGTCTTAAGGTTCTCGACGTAACCAACCTCGCCCAACCCAAGCCGGTCGAAAACGCCATCGTCCCGCTGCAAGACGCCCACAACCTCTACGTCGCCCGTACCTACGCCTACATAGCCGGAGGCAAGCAAGGCCTCGCCATCATCGATGTCGAGCGCCCCGAGCAACCGCATCTCGACCAAATCTTCAACGCCGACGGCGCCATCAACGACCTGAACGACCTGAAGCTCGGCATGGTCAGCTCCAGCCTCTTCGCCTTCGCCGCCGACGGTCATAACGGCGTGCGCGTCATCCAACTCTTCTCGCCAGTGACCACGCCAAACTTCGCTGGATTCAGCCCGCGGCCTGTTCCCAAACTCATAGCCAACTACCGCACCCGCGGCCCTGCGCTCGCCGTCTCCAAGGGGATCGACCGCGACCGCGCCGTCGATGAAAGCGGAAACCAACTCGCGGTATTTGGAAGACGCGGATCCCGGCCGTTTACGCGGAAGGAGATGGAGCGCATGTTTCTGCGCGACGGAAAGGTATTTCAGGTGACGAATGAGCCGCCGGGTGGTGCGGCGGCAAGTTCGTCCGTGGATCGCTCCAGCCCGACACAGTGAGAGGACCGGGGGGATGAACTGAACGCGAATTTGTTGGATCTCTTCGGCTCTCCTCAAACTCAAACGGCAAATCATTTTCCCCAGCCAACAGCGACTCCTTTACGTCTTATACCTATGTCATCCTGAGCGAAGTTTGTCGTGCGCGAAGCGCACGGCAAACGCAGGCGAAGGACCCCTGCCTCGCCTGTGCCGTGGCCCTGCTCAGGAGCGCTCTTGTCGTGGCGAAAGCCGTCGCGAGGCAGGGGTCCTTCGACTCAGCCATGCCACCACTTCGTGATGGCATGGCTGCGCTCAGGATGACAACTCCAAAGCAAAAGGGACGGCCGAGGGCGGCCCCCACGCGAGCAAAAGCTGCACGCATTGCAACTACGAGTACATCCCTGTCCAGGGCGTAGCCGCCTTCAGGCGCTCATTCACATTCTCGATGTTCTTCACGCCTTCGGTTTCGAGCCACTGCTTGAAGGCCGCCGCACCCTGTTTGGCGTATACCGGAATGCCTTCCTTCCAGGTGGCGCGCCCGCAGAGCACGCCGTTGTACTTCACTCCGGACTCGGCACACAGCTCCAGCGTTTCGCTGAACTCAGCATTGCTTACGCCCGCCGAAAGATAAATAAACGGCTTGGTGGCCACCGCCGAAGCCTTTTGGAACAAGTCCTTGGCTTCCTGTCTCGTGTAGGCTTTCGTGCCTTTGAAGCTCTTCGTGCCCTCCACAAAAGGCATGGCAATCGGCACTTCCACCTTCATGACGTCGACGCCGTAGCGGTCTTTGGTGAACTCGCGCATGGCTTCCATGACCATCTCGGGCTTTTTCTTGGCGTACTCGACGCTCTTTTCGTCCAGGCTATCGTCGTATACGATGAATTCGAGGAAGAAGGGGATGTCGTTGGCGCGGCACTCGTCGCCGAGGCGCTCGACCCAGGCGTGCTTCACGTCGTTGATCTCTTTCTTGTCGCCGGGCGCGTAGTAGAGCAGAATCTTCAGGCAGTCGGCATTCAATTCCTTGATGCGCCGAACCGACCAGTGGTCGAGCAAATCGCCCAGCCGTCCAGGCGTCGTCTTGTCGTAGCCCGTCTTCTCATAGGCCATGATCAGCCCCGCGCCCTTGGCACGCTTCTTCGACGCCGGGATACCCCATTCCGGATCCAGAAGAATAGCGCTGGCGTGCTGCGTCAAAACTTCGGTGACAAGAATTTTGAATTCTTCCATCATGTGGTCATTGACGTCCCCGCCCTTTTCCTTGGCGAGAGACTTTTGCAGCGAGCCGCGCTGGTCCATGGCGGCTGCGGCAATGACGCCACGTTCGTTGGATACTGCCTTCAGGCCTGCAAGTTTGCCTGGGGATAGCTTCATTTCATGTCTCCGTAGGATTGGGAATGTCGGGATTCAGTAGAGCGCTGTCTGCCCGTGTCAGGTTAGCTGTCCATTGTAATATGCGCGAAGTCCGAACACGTGTTCGGGGTCACGGGTTGGACTCACGTCATTGCGGAGAAGATAAGTTTGTGAAAATCGCCCGCTGCTGTGCGATCAGCCCTTCCACGCCTTTGCGGGCGATAGCAATCATCTTCAGCAACTGCTGCTCTTCGTAAGGATTCCGCTCGGCCGTCGCCTGCACTTCCACCAGCTTGCCCGCGCCCGTCATGACGAAGTTCATGTCTGTATCGGCGCGCGAGTCTTCCTCGTAGCAAAGGTCGAGCAGGATTTCTCCATCGACGATGCCCACACTGGTGGCGGCGACGAAGTCCCGCAGGGGAGAAGCCTTCAGCGTTCCTGCGTCGAGGAGCTTCTGCATGGCCAAGCCCACAGCGACATAGGCACCGGTGATGGATCCTGTGCGCGTGCCGCCGTCGGCCTGGATCACGTCGCAGTCCACGAACAGCGTGCGCTCACCGAGTTTTGACAAGTCGGTAATCGCTCGCAACGACCGCCCAATCAGCCGCTGAATCTCCTGCGAGCGCCCACTCGGACGGCCTTTGGTCGATTCGCGCGGTGTCCTGGTGAGGGTCGATCGCGGCAGCATGGCATATTCGCTGGTGATCCAGCCCTTGCCGCGCCCGCTCATGAACTTGGGAACCGATTCCTCCACGGACGCCGTGCAAATCACTCGCGTGTTGCCCACTTCGATAAGGACGGACCCCTCGGCGGTGGAAATGAAATCAGGAAGAATCTTGACCGGGCGCATCTGCTCCGGCGTGCGGTTATCGGATCGATAAATCATAGGCTTCGAGATTGTAGCAGCGCTTGCAGTTAAGGCAGGATTCACCACGCAGCACTGAGACACGGAGGGAACCGTAAATTCTCCTGTCATCCCGAGCACAGTCGGTCCGGAGATGCTCGCCATGCCAACACCCTGGAACGTATCTCGGCACTCAGCATCGTACCCGCGTTTCCAGCAGCCCTCCTTGTCTCAGTGTCTCCGTGAAAAGTTTAGTTAACCGCCTTTAACTGCTCCGCCACCTGCTGCACGTTGGCCGTGTCGAACAGATTGCTCAAATCGGCGTGCCCGGCCAAGGTTTCCCGCTCCTTGCCATCCACCAGAATTTTCACTCGGTTGATGCCGGGAACGTTGGCAGAAAGAGTCTGGACGAGAGAAATCACCGTCAATTCCTCTACGAGCACTCCCGAGCGGTGTTTGTCAGCGAGCGCTGAATTGGCGTCGATCACGGCCATGCCCGGATCGACCAGATACACATTGCGAATTTCCGAGCCCGCCGGAAGAGGATGGGAAGAGTCCTCCTGCAGGTAACGAACCAACAACGCCTTTAGTACTTCCTGCGCGCGTTCCTGCCTGCCCTGCGGCAAGGGGATGGTCGCCCCGCGGGCGACCAGAATTCCGGGATCGTCATACGCGACATACAGCGTCACTTGTTCCTTCGGCCCGGTGGGAGGGGGTGCGACGTGCGCCGGTTCCACGGCAACTGGCGCACGCGCGGCGTGGCGCTTCAGTCGCCACATGTATCCGCTCAGGGCCAGCGCAGCGGCCAACAAAATGGCGACGCCAATCTTCAGGTGGCGTGGAATCATCGCCCGGCATCCAGTTGCGCCCGCACGTTTTCGATGCCATCGGCCACGCCCGACGCTACGGACTGTTGATAGTTCGGCGCGACCAGATCGGGCAGATCTTCGTCCGGCGAGGACACCTCGATGGCTAGCGCCGGTGCAATCACGTTGTTCAGTGGGCGCAGAGGCGCGGAGAGAACTCGCGCCGGTATTTTGTGCTTTCGCAATTCCGCCGCGACGCTCGCCGCCGCTGCCACCGCGGTTCGAACGAAGGGAGCTTGTGCCACGTCCCACTGCTGGAACGGACCATTCGCGTTCCCACTGAATGGCATGAGGGCGGTATATATCCTGACGCCACGACCCTGCGAAGCGGCATGCAGAGCAATATAAATCGCCGGATGCGCCGAGTTCGCGAGCGAGGCCCGCTGCTCCAGCGAAAGAGTCACGTCAGCGTCGCGCAGAATCAACGCCGAAATCCCGCGGTTCTGTAATTCCTTCAACAAATGCCGCGCGAAGCTTAAGCAGACATCCTTCTCCGGAAGTTCGTCGCTGAGCCCTGCGCCACGTTCCTGGCCGCCGTGACCGGCGTCGATGACCGCGAAGAAGTGACGTAGGCCGTTGTCGAGAGGGGGAGCAGATTGCGGGACCGCGGCCGCAGTCCCGGGCGGAACTTCGACGGTACCGGATGCTACAGGAGTTCCTGCCGGAGGGGACGTCGTCGAGGGCACGCCGGCGGGTTCCGCTGACTTGGTCTGTGGTGCTCGGCTCAGAGTCAGGGTTCGGCCTTCGTTACTGAAACTTGCCAGCAGCGGTGACGAAGCAGCCACCGTGAGCACCGCCACGCCGTTCGTCTCCTCATATTGAGCCGAATGGATCACCCCGTCTTCGAACTTGTTGTTGGTAGTCGGCGGCGGCATGATGGGCTCGCGTGTAAACGTCAGCCGGACTTGGCCCGGTTCGCTCGCAATTGTCGGGCTCACAGGAGAGGTAAAAGTCAGCACCAAGACGGGAGGTTGGTCCTTGCGCAAATCCTCCGTAAATCGCACCGCAACCTTGCCGACAAAAAGGCGCCGCGATTCTTCATGCAAGACGACCGGCTTTGTTCCCGAAATACCCTGTACGAGTATTCCCAAACCCGACACTGGCACCAGGCCCCGCCCGCTCTCCAGTAAGAACGGCGCCGCCAGGATAACTGTTTTGCCATCAACTTCGGCTTGCGTCTGACCGCCGATAAATTCCGCGTCCCGCCGCTCAAAACGCAATTTCCACTTCGTGCCGTCTCGGGTCGCAGCCACAGTGCCCAGCGGCTCCAGTACATCCACCAGACCGACGTAGTCATGCCCGTCGCGTTCTGCTACGGGAACCGAAAAACCCGTGAGGGGAGAGAAGATCATCATGCGTTTATCCTGGGCCAGCCTCTCCTGAGCAAGGACAGGGCAACTCAGAATCACGCAGGCAACGGCGAGAACGGCCGGGATGGTTAGGTATTGCCGGCGAATCCAAAGCCGGTTAGTCGACGGCATAGATGGTCAAACCGTCCAGCATCTTCGGGAAGAAGTCCGTCGATTTTTGCGGCAGCACCTCCCCGGCGAAGGCAATGTCACGGACCTGCTGCATACGGCAGGGGTTCATGAGAAAGGTGACGTTCGCCCCGTTCCTGGCTCGCGCGATGGCTTCGCCTGTGTCGCGCAGATAGCTGAGGTTCTCCTGATTTCGAATCGACTCCTCGGACAGTCCGAGCACGCCTTCGAGCAATCCCTTGTGGAGTTGCACCACATCCAGCGCTTGCTGCCGCAGCGAAAAGCCCGAAAAAACAGCCGTGCCCACGGATTTCGGTGAATGCAGCAAGAATGCTCGCGATGCCGTCACGGCTATCAGCGCCGTATTGCACTTACCAGATTCGCGCAGCACCGCCGTCGCGTGCGCCGCACTGATGGTGGGCACCACTTCTTCGACGCTAAAGTGCTTCCTCGCGTCTGCAATAAACTTCTCCACCGAAAACGCCGCCAGACCGTGGACTACCCGATGCGTGGGCAGAATTACCATGCCGGAGCTGTTCATGTTCACCAGTGTCATCATCACCGAATCGTAAGCCGCTGGTCCCTGACCGCCCGCCGCCGCCCGCCGTTCATTGCGGTAGTTCAAAGACGTCTCATAGCGATGATGGCCGTCAGCAATAATGAGGCGCTGCTCTCGCATTTTGTCCTGCACCGCGGCAATCACCTTGGGGTCAGACACCTTCCACACACGGTGCGTCACCTGGTACTCATCCACGACTTCAATGTCCGGAGGCGCCAGCGACGCCAAAAGAGCATCCACCTCGCCCGCGTCGGAATACAGCATGAAGATGTGCCCAAAATGAGCCTCCGTGGCCCGCAACAGGTTCAACCGGTCGTTCTTGGGCTTGGCCAGCGTCTGCTCGTGCCGGAAAACCACCCCAGCCCCGTATTCTTCAATCTGGCCCGCCGCGATCAACCCGCGCCTTTCAGCCTTCAGGTCGCTGCCCGGCACCGTAAACGACTGCGTGTAGCTGTAAAAGCAGGGTTCCGCATCGGGCTTCAAAACGCCAGTTTTCCGCCAGTCCGCGAACGACTGAGCCGCTCGCGTGTAGACGTTCGAGTTCTCACTGTCCCCCGGCTCGGCTTTCCCTAGGATGATTCGTACCAGATTGTAAGGACTGGCCTCGTAGTACTTCTCCTGCATGACTGGCGTGATCTTGTCGTACGGCTGCGTCACTGCCAGTTGGGGTTGAACCCGGGAAGGGTCGTAGCGGAGGGCGCGGAAGGGATGTAAGATCGCCATAAGAGGGAAGAATTCTGCATTGTAACAGGCGCAACGAGGGCGTTGCTCCCGCTCCGCGGGTCGCCAAATGCCTCTTGCCACAAGGCTTCCGCTTCGTCCCAGGATTGTGCGAAACGGCCCACGCCGTGCTCATCGAGCCGTGGTAAGATTCGCCTGAAGAGGCGAGGTTTTGCGGCCGCTTCCGCGAAGTCTGCCAGCGAATGCAACTTTTTGCTGAGATTGCCGATCTTAGCAGCGAGAAGAGACTAGGTAGCCGTCAGTCAACCTAGCCAGTGGAGGACCGTATGCCGTCACCACGGAGTTCCGCGCTGCTGAAGACCCTCGCGCTTGGCGCTTGTTTCGGATCGGCTCTGGCTTCTTGTGTTTGGGCGCAGAATCCCCTGGACGAACCCCATATCCTCCCTCCCGCTCACCCAAAAGTCACCGATTCCGGTGTGCCACCTGCCGTTCCCATTCCTGTTTTACCCTCAGGGGCAAATCCCGCTGCCAATTCCAGTACCGCCCCCGCGGACCTTGTTGCGTCCGCTTCGCTGAAGACGCGGGAAAAGCCCCTCAAGGTAGGCGTCGAACTAGTCCTGGTACCCGTAACCATCACCGACCCTCTCAACCGCCTTGTTACCGGTCTTGATCGCGAGAACTTTTCGATCCTTGAGGGTAATGAAGCCCAGGAAATCAAGAACTTCTCCAGCGAGGATGCCCCCGTTTCCATCGGCGTCATCTTCGACGTCAGCGGCAGCATGAGCAGCAAGATCGAAAAATCCCGCGAGGCTGTGAAGGAGTTTTTCAAAACTGCGAATCCCCAGGATGAATTCTTCATGATTGCCTTCGCCGACCGCCCCGAGGAGATTTCCGATTTCACGCAGTCTGTGGAAGACATTCAGGGAAAGCTCGTCTTCACCGTTCCCAAGGGCCGCACTGCTTTGCTCGATGCCATCTATCTCGGCGTCAACAAAATGAACCAGGCGAAGTATCCCAAACGGGCCTTGCTCATCATCTCCGATGGTGGCGACAATCACAGCCGCTACACCGAAAATGAAATCAAGTCCCTCGTCAAAGAAGCCGACGTTATGATTTACGCCATCGGCATCTATGACCACTACTTCGCTTCGGACGAAGAGCGGCTCGGGCCAGCCCTCCTGAGCGACATTGCCGAACTCACCGGCGGACGTTCGTTTACCATCGACAACCCCAACGATTTATCCGACGTGGCCACAAAAATTGGCATCGAACTTAGGAACCAATACGTGATCGGGTATCGACCTAAGAACCCCGTTCACAACGGCAAGTGGCGTAAAATCAAGGTAAAGTTAAACCCCCCACGGGGACTTCCACCTCTCAAGGTTTATGCGAAAACTGGATATTACGCGCCCGCGGAATAACTGTTTCTTCTCTATCCAGATTGTTTTCGCACTAGTTTTCAGTATGGCCGCGGTGGGCCCGGATGCGGTTGGCCAGGATGCTGGATCCCAGCCACCGCCGGCGGTTCCCGTGCCGGTTCCGCCTCCTTCGGGTTCCGCCCAAGTGACAAGCCCGCAGGATTCCGCCAGCACTCCCCAGACCGTCGAAAAAGACGAAGGCATGTTCGTCATGCACAAGAGCGTCGAGGAAGTTGCCCTCCACGCCACGGTCATCGACGAAAAAGATCACCTGATCACCAACCTCGATCGTTCCGCTTTTTCCGTCGCTGAAGATGGCGTGCCACAAACCATCACGTCGTTCCGCCACGAAGACATTCCCGTAGCCATGGCCATCGTCATCGATAACTCGGGCTCCATGCGCGAGAAGCGGGAGAAGGTGAATCAGGCTTGCCTGAACCTGGTGCGCTCCAGCAACGCGCAGGACGAGGTCATCATCGTCAACTTCAACGACGAAGAGTTTCTGGATCAGGACTTCACGTCCGACATTGGGAAGTTGAGGGAAGCCCTGGAAAAATATGACGCCCGCGGTGGGACCGCTCTCTATGACGCCATCGATGCGGCCGCCGAACACCTGAAGCGCAACGCCCGCCGCGATAAGAAAGTCATCTTTGTTGTCACCGACGGCGAAGACAACGCGAGCCGGGATACCCTGGAGCAAGCTGTGCAATCACTGCAAGAGGACGGCGGACCCACGGTGTATGCCATCGGTCTGCTCGGGGGCGAAAAGGAACGCCGGGCCCGTCGAGCTTTGCAGATCCTGGCACAGAAAACCGGCGGCATTGCTTTTTTTCCAAAGACCCTCGATGAAGTTGACCAGATCAGCAAGACGGTCGCCCACGACATCCGCAACCAGTATTCCATCGGCTACAAACCCACCAACGCGAAAGCGTCCGGCGGCTACAGGGTAATTCGCGTCGAAGCCCGCGCCTCCGGCTATCGCAAGCTCTCCGTTCGGACCAAGAGCGGATATTACGTGACCGACAAACCCGCCGAGAAAAGTCAATAGGCCGGGAACCTTTCAGCGCTGTTCTTCGCGAAACCTCCGCCCATCTTAAGACTTGCGGCCCTCCCCGCCATCCAAATTACCTTCCATAAAACGACAAGCGATTTCGCCGGAAGGGAAGCCGTGTACGGTAAACTAACCATCCAGCCGGGATGACGGAACTGGCAGACGTATCGGACTTAAAATCCGAAGGGCCGTAAGGCCCGTGCGGGTTCGATTCCCGCTCCCGGCACCAATCTCAATGCCCCTTTCGTTCCCGATCAGGCTCATCACCTTCCAGTTCCACTTGAAAATGCCCTGCGACGCGCTCGACATTGGCGTACTTGCGCGACGCACGCGGATCGGCGCTCAAGAATATTTCTATTTATCGACGCAGGGGTTGGGCACTGGCTTTTGTCAGGCCCGAGGGCTTATCGTTTTAATATAACGAGGACAGATGAGACTCAAAACCCATTCCATTAAGAATCCCCCTACCTCTAACTCCCACCTGGTGCGGTGGGTGGAGAAGATGGCCGACCTTTGCCAGCCCTCCTCGATTCAGTGGATCGACGGCTCGGACAAGCAATACAAGCAGCTCTGCGAAGAACTGGTGGACTCGGGCACGTTTACCCGGCTCAATCCCAAGCTTTGGCCGGATTGTTTCCTGGCCCGCTCGTCGCCGGATGACGTGGCTCGTGTCGAGGATCGAACATTCATCTGCTCGCTCTCCAAGGACAATGCTGGGCCCACGAACAATTGGGAACATCCCATCACGATGCGGCGCAAGCTGAAGTCCCTTTTCCATGGGTGTATGCAGGGCCGCACCATGTATGTCCTGCCATACTCCATGGGGCCAATTGGATCGCCTATGTCGCAACTTGGGGTCCAGTTGAC
>Ga0080027_10000352_pt1 | contig 19654 bp, 13 predicted proteins | sample OrgsoiDNA2013046_FD_70962 | JGI IMG/M metagenome (GOLD analysis project Ga0080027, IMG submission 70962) | Permafrost soil microbial communities from the Arctic, to analyse light accelerated degradation of dissolved organic matter (DOM) -... | ecosystem: Environmental > Terrestrial > Soil >... | reverse complement strand
AGATCAACACCGCGAAAGGGTCGGCCACCCGCCCCGGAGACTAACTCTGGGAGGGTTACAGAATAAGGGGACCGATCAAGCAAATGTGAAATCATACTTGCTTGTGTGCGGTTTAAGAGGGGCAGGTCAAGATTACAGCAGCTCAGTTCCAGACCAGCGTGGTCACGGAATCTTTCTTCAAGTGCACATCGGTAGCCATGGTCCCCAATTGCAGAGTTACCGTGCGGTCAACTGTGGCGTTGCTCAGCACAAGTGTCCGTTGTCCGCCCGGGTTCTCCAGGCCCACATGATCCAGATCCGGTATTGTGCCCTGTGAGTCGAAACGTCGCGCTCCCCGGCGAATGAAGCGGGAGAACTGGGCCAATGCCCAGAACTGTCCGCTGCGCGTGATCTCTTTGGTCTGGGAATGAATGGTCACAAAGCCTCCGCATGGAAATGGCCCGATGTTTGGCTGGCCCTTTTCGTCGAGAGCGAGATTCCAGCCGGTAATTGATTCACACCAGTTGCGCAGCGTCGAGGTGAAGATCTGTCCCCATTTCGCCCAGTCGGTGAGGTAGTCAGGGCTGGTGTAATCGGGTCCGCCCTCGGTCCAGTGCATGGCGACGTCAGGGTGAGCGTCATGCACCTTGTTCACCATGTCCGCAGATCCCACGTACCCGTGCCAGGCAACGTCCTGGCAGAATTCGCGTACCCCGGGATCGTCGAGTTCGCAGGTCGCCCGCCCCCAGAGGTTGTAGTTATGGTCGAGAATCCAGATCTTTGTGGCGAGGCCGTTCTCCTTCAGCAACGGGCCGAGGTGATTCACGAATTCAATCTCATATTCCTGCGGCCAAATGCACGCCGGCATTCTTCCGTCCTGATCCGTGTCCACTTCATTCTGCGGAGTGACGGCTTGCACCGGCACTCCTTCGGCAGCATAAGCCTGGAGGAACTTAATGAAATATTGTGAGTACGTGGACAGATACCTCCTCCGCATCGCGCCTCCCAGCATCGATCCGCCAGACTTCATCCAACCCGGGGGGCTCCAGGGGGTCGAAAAGAGAAACAGGTCAGGGTTCAGCTTTCGAGCATGCCGTAACATGGGCAGAATGTACTGTCGATCGTTTTCGATGGAAAAACGCTTCAAATCTGGATCGGGATCTCCTTCGTCATAGCTGTAAACTTTGGTGGAATAATCGCTGGCGCCCATGCAGGTGCGGCATACATTCAGGCCCATCGCGGAAGGGTGAAACATTTCGTGGAGCAACTGTTCCCGAGCCGATTGGGAAAGCTGGTCGAACATGTAACACGCGGCATCGGTGAATGCGGCGCCGAAGCCCAGAATGCTTTGAAACTTCTTGCCTGGGTCCAAAAGAATTCTCGCAGCCGGGGTTCCTCCCGAAGCGTTTTGCCACGAAATTGCCGGGGCCGGAGCGCAGCGAGCCTGTGGATCGGTAACCCACACCTTGATCTCGCCCGCGGGTACCGCACCTTCTGTTTCATTCGCTGAAGTTAACGCCATCTTCGCGGTGGCTGTGGTGGCAAGTCCCACGGCAGAGAGTTGAAGAAAGGTTCGGCGCGTTGAATTCTTCGGCATGGCTACGCCTCTCGGGAAAAAGTGACAGCCTGCCGGAGAATATATCATCCGTTCGCAAGTCGTCCCCGCAGGCATTCGCGGAATCGCCACGGATGTGGTTGAATGTGAAGCGAATTCGCAGCAAGAACGACGAGATCGGGTTTTTCGATAGTCACCAGGTCTTCATCAGCAGATCTTCAGAGGAGCCGTAATGGCGCGGTCAGAACTACGAAGGTCACGACTACGACGAGGAATGGATTGCTTTGGCTGGACAGCAGCTTTCATGCTGCTTTGCGCGGCGCTCTCATTTGCACAGGACATGTCAGGGCATGGCTCGCTTCCGACCCTGACGACGGCGGCGCAAGTTCGTCGCCTCAGCCCCGATCAAGCGGCCCTGGGCTACCCGGTTCGAATTCGCGGAGACATTACGGATGATGTTCCCGCGCCCGATTACTTTGTGCAAGATGCAACGGCGGGAATTTATGTGGAAGGCAGTCACAGCCCCGTATTTCGCCACACGTTGAGTGACGAAGTCGAAATCGAAGGGATTACTGGGCCTGGCAAATTCGCGCCGGTTATCCGCGAGCGCACGGTGCGCGTGATCGGCCAAGGCACGCTGCCGCAAGCCCGCCTTTACACGTTCAGTGAACTCGCGAACGGCCAGCTCGACAGCCAGCGCGTGCAGGTGCGCGGGATTGTCCGCTCCGCCTCCATCGATCGCACTTCCTGGCATGAGGTCACGCTGGCGATGAACGTAGCCTCCGGAAACGGCCAATTCAAAGTTCGGGTCCCCATCGAGAACGAGCAGGATTTTTCCTCCTGGATCGATAGCGAGATCCTTATCGAGGGCGTGTGCGGCAGCTTATTCAACGGCCAGCGCCAGCTCGTGGGCGTATTGTTTTATGTTCCTCGACTGAGATTCATCAAAGTCGAAACCTCGGTGAAGGAAGTTCCCTTTGCCTCATTGTTGCGGTTCTCTCCGGATCAGACCGCCGCAGGTCATCGAGTGCGCGTCCGGGGAGTGGTCTCCTACCAGCAGCTAGGCGGAGCCTTGTTCCTGCAGAGCGAAGGCAAAGGGCTACGGGTTGTGACCCGCCAGAACACTCGCGTCGAAGCCGGGGATGAACTGGACGTCATCGGTTTCCCCACTGTTGGAGAGTCGGCGCCGCTTCTTGAAGATGCCGTGTTTCACCGCGTGGGTCACGAGACCCCGCCTGCACCCGTGAATCTCGACCTCGCTGCCGATTGGGAGCGGTACGACGGAACTCTGGTAAGCACCGACGCCAAGGTTGTGCAACACGAGCAGCGCTCCGATGGCCTGATCGACCTGCTGGTGCAACATCCCAATGGGACGCTGATCAACGCCACGCTCTACGCGGGCAATTCCGCGGATCGATTGATGTCCATTCCGCTGAACAGCGAGCTGCGTATCACGGGAATCTGCCTGGTGCGCAGCGGCGGCCTCTGGGAAATGCCGGAGTCGATTCGTCTGCTGGTGCGCTCTGCTGACGAAATCGTGGTGTCGAAAGCTCCTTCCTGGTGGAACCTGCGTCATACCCTGGAACTGTTAGGCATTACGGCCGGAGCATTGCTCGTGTTGATGTTCTGGACCGTGGTCTTCGGGCGCCGCCTGCACGAGCAGATCGATGTCCTCCGCCGCAAACTCCAGAGCGGGGCTGTGCTCGAAGAAAGAAACCGCATTGCGCGAGAGCTGCACGACACGCTTGAGCAGGAACTGGCAGGCATTACCCTGCAACTCGACTTGGCTTCCGATAGCTTTCAAAAAGCGCCGCGCGTGGCGCAGCAGGCCCTCACAATTGCGCGCAACATGACACGGCACAGCATGCGCGAGGCGCGCCGCTCCGTATGGGATCTGCGCTGTCATCTCCTGGAGAACGGTGACCTGGTTTCAGCGATGCGGCAAGCCGTGGGTCCGTCCGTCATGGGCACTCAGGTCAAGGTTGAGATCCAGGTGGAGGGGCAACCAAGGCGGCTCTCCGTGCCCGTCGAAATGAATCTGCTTCGCATCGGCCAGGAAGCGGTCACCAATGCGATCAAGCACGCCCACGCCCAGCATATTGTCCTGAACCTGCGTTATGATCTTGAAACCGTTCGCCTCCAGGTCACCGACGACGGCTGCGGGTTTTCCGCGGATAAAATTGCGCTGTCCAGCAACGGCCATTTTGGCTTACTGGACATGCGCGAGCGGGCGCAGTCTCTGGGTTGTGATCTGCGAGTGAGCAGTGAACCTGGTGGTGGCACCTGCATTGATGTCGACGTTGCTGCCAAACCCAAAGCTCCGACACATGCCGACCTCAAAACCCATACGTATTCTGGTCGTTGACGACCACTTCATGGTCCGCATGGGCCTGTGTGCCTCGCTCAATGTCGAGCCTGACATGGAGGTGGTCGCCGAGGTGGGCACCGGCGAAACCGCAGTCGAAGCTTATCGCAAGCTTTCTCCGCTCGTTGTCATCATGGATGTTCGATTACCCGGCATGAGTGGCGTCGAGGCAACGGCCGCAATTATCCGCGAGTTTCCCGACGCTCGCATTCTCATGCTGTCCACTCACTCCGGCGAGGAAGAAATCTACCGCGCCATGCAAGCCGGAGCGCGCGGCTACGTTCTCAAGAGCATCGTTCGAGAGGAGCTGCTGCGGGCGATTCGCGAGGTCTATGCAGGCCGCCAGTTCATCGATCCGGCCGTAGCGCCTCTCTTGGCGCAACGCGAAACCCATCGTTCCCTGACCACCCGGGAACTCGAAGTTCTCCGCCTGGTCGCCAGAGGTCTCGGCAACAAAGAAGTGGCCGCCGCCCTGAACATCGCCGAAGTGACTGTCAAGCTCCACGTCAGTCACGTCTTCGACAAACTCAACGTCAAAGACCGCACCGAGGCCGCGACGGCCGCTTTGCAACGCGGAATTATCACGCTGGACTAGCCTTCTCAGTTTCGAAACTGCCGCGCTATGAATTTCCGTAGAGCGAAAGGTATGGGATTCCGTAGCTAAGTCCCTTCTCCTCAAGGTGTTCAAGGCGGTAGCTATACGGAAGTATTATAGGAATCCCCGACGGCCCCGTGGTAACGTTCGTTCTTGTCATCAGCTAATGCGAATGTACTAGCGCCCAGTTCGCGCTAGGAACCCTGACTGTTTCCACGAATGTTTCCACGGAGAAGCGAATGCGTTGCCAGAATCCCGTTAAAGAACTCCTCACCTGCGCTGTTTTCGTCGCCCTGTTCGCGACCATGGCCGTCGCTCAATCCGACCGGGGATCCCTGGCCGGAACCATCACCGACAGCACGGGCGCGGTTGTCCCGGGCGCGACTATCACCGTGACTGGAGCGGACACGGGGACGGTTTACAACGCAGTGTCGTCGTCCTCCGGCGATTACCGCATTCAGGACATGGTGCTCGGGGCGTACAACGTTAAAGTGGCCGCAGGGGGATTTAAGACCGCGGAAAGCACAGGAGTGGTCATTCAGGTCAATACGGTCACATCTCTCGATGTGACTGTGACCGTGGGCAATACCACTGAAACTGTAACGGTGGTTGCGGATGCGCCGTCGTTGCAAACAGAAAGTTCAGAGATCGGGACTGTTGTAGGCAGCAAGCAGATTCAGGACTTGCCTCTCGCTCTGGCTGCGACCGGGCAAAGCCACTTGAGATCGGCGGAATCGTTCGTGTTCCTGGCACCAGGAGCGGCCGGGCCCGGGACCGACGACTCCAACGGAGTATTCCAATCGAAATTATCCGGCGGACAGAACTTCAGCACCGAAGTGCTGCTCGATGGCGCCAGCATCGTACATGCGGAACTCGGCTCCACTTTCGATGAAAATGCTCCGTCCGTCGAGGCCCTGAACGAATTCAAGGTAACAACCTCAACCATTCCCGCTGAGTTCGGGCGCACTTCAGGCGGCGTCGAAAGTTTTACCACCAAGTCAGGCGGAAATACTTTTCACGGCACCGGATTTTTCTTTTTTCGCAACGACAAGCTCAACGCAAATTCATGGGCGAATAACCACACTACGCCAATTACCCCGAAGCCGAGGGATCATCAGAAGGACTATGGTGGAAGTTTGGGTGGCCCGGTTTTGATTCCCAAGCTTTACGATGGCCGCAATAAAACGTTCTTTTTCTTTTCCTGGGAGCAGTATCGAAACTACCCGGGCTCAGACTCACTCTCCGCCTTGCCTACGGATGCGGAGCGGACAGGCGACTTTTCCGCCCTTCTTGGGGCGCCTCTAAATGGCCCCATTCTTAATCCCTGCGACAACAACAACCCCGTATTATCCGGCCAGATCTTTGATCCTTTAACAACTACCACCGTGGGCGGCGTCACCTGCCGTAAACCATTTGCAGGAAACATTATCACCACTCCTTTAAGTACGGTCGCCCAGAATGTCCTTGGCTTTCTGAAAGTTCATCCAAACATCCCGACAGACTCGAAAGGCAATAACTTCCTCTTCCACTCTGTCAATCCAATTTTCGATACCACTACGTCGTTCCGAATCGACCACAGCGTAGGCGATAACAACAAGCTGTTTTTCTCTTACAGCAGCCGCGATCAGGAGCAGATCAATGGAACTCCTGGACTTCCTCCTCCGTTGGATACCAACTTCTTCAAGTCGCGTTTCTCCCACTATTTACGCTTGGGTTGGGACGATACCCTGAGCCCGACTCTTCTGAACCACTTCAATGTGGGGTTGAATCGGCTGAACAACCCCAGCCGTGCCGAAAGCAACACGGGACAAGACTGGGAAAAGACTCTTGGCATCTCAGGTGCCAGTGGCGCGTATTTTCCACAATTCAGGTTTAATGGTAGCCCCCTCAACATTGGATATGCGGGCATTGGTGCCGGCAACGCGGACATTGCCATTCCCAACAGCCTGATTGTTGCGGACAGTGTTTCCTGGACAAAGGGGCGTCACTCCCTGCGTTTTGGGTTCGAGTGGCGTCACTCACAGTTCTCCAGGTTTAACAACGCCAATACTTCGCCGAGTTATGTTTTCCAACCCTTTCAAACCTCCTTTAGGCCCAATGACAATCAGACTGGCGACCCCTTCGCGAGTTTCCTGTTAGGTCTTCCCAACGAGGAGCAACTGAGCGTCTCTTCCCTCAATCCGCGCTGGAACCAAAATTACTACGCCGCCTATGTGCAGGACGATCTAAAGTTGCGCCGCGATCTGACCATTAATCTCGGTCTGCGCTACGATGTCGATACTCCGAGGCATGAAGCTCACGGCGCCCAATCCGTACTCGACCTCACCGCTCCAAATTGCGGCAACGCCGCCGTTCCTATCTCGCCGTGCGTGCCCGGGGCGCTCATCTACGGTTCGAGTGCCACGGGCGCAAAAACCTATTACAAGGACTTTGGTCCGCGCATCGGATTCGCCTACTCCCCGTCCGTTTGGGGAAATCGCACCGTCCTTCGTGGCGGATACGGCATCTTCTATACCGCGCTGAGCTATTCTGATTTCGGCGACGCACTTACCAGCGGAGTGAAGGCGAATCCACACTTTACCTCCATTGATAACTTCGCACCTGTTCAGAGTTTGGACCAAGGATTTCCTGGCTTTCCGCCCCCTTCAGACGCAAAAGATCCGGCCCTTCTCAATGGAGGAAACGGTGGCAGTCCTTTTCTCGTGCAACCGGATTTCGGCCGCCCCGGCATGGTACAGAATTGGAGCTTGGACATTCAGCACCAGTTCCTCCCGGATCTGATTTTCAGCATTGGCTACATCGGCCAACATTCCACCCGCTTGCACTCGCTCCTTCTGCAAGTAAACAGCTTGGACCCCAAATACTTCCCCTTGGGTAACAAGTTGAATGATTGTATCGACCCTAGCAACCCTGCTTGTGCCGAAGGGCAGGCGACTCTCGCCAGTCTGGGTGTAACAATTCCCAATTGGTTCCTACCTTTGTATGGGTCGGACGTGCGGGTTGACCAGTTGCTGCGGCCGTTCCCGCAGTACAAGGACATCGACACTGCTTCGAACCTGGAAAATAGGGGACAGTCGACCTATAACGCTCTCCAGGCCAAATTGGAAAGACGTTTTCGCAATGGGATCAATCTTCTAGCCTCCTATACATATTCAAAGACATTGACAGATGCCGACACGACGTTTCCATTTTTCACCGGAAATAACTCCGGTGTCTTCGCGGCTCAGAACCCTCGCAACTTGAAAGCTGAAAAAAGTGTCAGTTATCAAGATGTTGGGCACGCATTCGTACTGAGTTACATCTATGAACTTCCGGTCGGCCCGGGGAAGAAGTACCTCAACCACGGCGTCGCCAGCCGGGTATTGGGCGGATGGGAAGTCAGCGGCGTGCATCGATACCAGAGCGGAACGCCGGTGTTCTTCAATGAATTTGCTAGCTCAGCTCCCCTTCAGGCGAATTTCCGCTTTAGTCGCATCCCCGGTGTACCTTTACTTAGTCCCAATGCCTCGCACTTTGATCCCTTCAGCGTCCAGCCTAGTGGGTGTGCGGAGAATGCCGACGGTACTTTCAGCAACCAAACCTATCAAGACGCAAATCAGGTTGTCCATGTTAGTCAGAACAATTATTTTAATTGCGCTGCATTCCTCGATCCCAATGCCCAAAGTCTCGTAGACCAGCGTGGGTACGTTTTCGGAAACCTGCCGCAGTTCCTCAGCAGTTTGCGGAATCCGGGCTATGTGAATGAGGACTTTTCAATCATTAAGAACACCAAGCTCTTCGAAACGCACACCTTGACCTTTAAAGTGGATATTCCCAACGCATTCAACCGACATACCTTTGGGCGGCGAGACGGTAAGATAACCTCGAATACGTTCGGCGCTCCCGGCAATGCAAACTTTAACGGCTTCACGATACTGAATCCCGCCAGGAACATTCAGTTAACCCTGCGCTACCAGTTCTGAGGATTGTTCGCACGCCCGAACCCGCCCTCCTGCGCTCCACCCCGCTCGCGGGTATAAACTGTTCCTCGATCTTGTCCCTGACCGATCTCCAATGACGAATCCCATCGCAAGCCATTTGAGATTCTCACCACCATGCCCCGCCATCCTCGTTCTCGCCATCCTCGCCCTAGCAAGCACCGTCACCCAGCAGCTCCAGGCTCAACTCCCTCCCGCCGCAGGCGCGACCTTCCAGCAGGCATCGGAGGCCATGCGCCAGGGCAATTTCGAACAAGCGGCCGCCGGGTTTTCATCCGTGACCAGGCAAGCCCCGACTTTTGCCGAAGCCCATTTCAACCTCGGCCTGGCCTACGAAGAACTGGGTAAGCCCAGCGAGGCCGTTGCGAGTCTCGAAAAGGCGTTGGCCTTGAAGCCCAGGCTCCACGGCGCCAGTCTCTTTCTTGGCGTGGCCCATTACAAACTCAATCAACTGGACGCCGCGCTCGTTGCCATCAAGAAAGAAGCCGCCGCCTATCCCAAGGATGCGGGGGCCTTGATGTGGTTGGGAGTCGTCGATCTGGCGAAGGACCGGCCCGAAGAGGCTTCTGAAGCGTTGGACAAAGCAGCGAAACTCGCGCCGAACGATGTCGACATTCTCTACCATCGCGGCCGGGCGCACTTGCTGGTTTCGAAGAACAGCTACGGCAAAATGTTCACCGCCGATCCGAAATCGTGGCGTGTGCACCAAGTGTTGGCTCAGGCCAATGCCGAAGCCGATCACTACCCAGATGCGATTGCCGAATATGAAGAGGCAATCAAGCTGGCACCGGTCCAGCCAGGACTCCACGAGGAGCTCGGTTCCGTTTACCGCAATGCGCAAATGCCGAAGGATGCGGCGGCGGCATTCTCTCGCGAACTGGCGATCGATCCGCACAATGTGCTTGCCTCCTACAATCTGGCAGTTCTTGCCGTCGAGCGCGGCGACGGTGCCCAAGCCAAAGAGTTTATCGACGCGGCCCTCCGCGAAAAGTCCGATCTCCACCACGCCGACTACATTTTGGGACGAGCGGAAATGCAGCTTGGCAACGACAGTGTTGCCCTGGATTTTCTGAAGCGCGCGACCGCGGCCGAGACTGATCCTGAGTTTCTACAGCAGTCGTGGTATCAACTAGGCATCGCCTACCGGCGCCTGCACCGTATGACCGAAGCGCAACAAGCCATGGTCACCTTCCAGAAGCTGAAGGATGAGGAAGCTGAAGCTTCTCAGAAGAATCTGAAGAAGTTCGAAGTTCATCACAATGAGGATGCCGCTCAACCGCCAGCCCCGGAGCCGGACGCAAATTCCAGTCAGAACTGACCACTGCGACGCCAGGCCAATCGCCCCGAGGATTCTTCTGCGAATTTCGACACGAATCGTCTGCTTCATTTTCTCTTTAACGATAGCGCTCACCCACACGACCCTCGCGCAGCAGGAAACTGCCTCCCCCATCCCCGCGCCGGAAAAGAACCCCGGCCTCTTCGTCGATGTTACCGCCGCCAAAGGTCTGGACTTCCGCTACCAATCCTCCCGCACCTCGCGAAAATATCTCCTTGAGACCATGGGTCCCGGAGTCGCGCTCTTCGATTACGACAATGACGGGCGACTGGACATCTTCCTCGTGAACGGCGCGCCCCTTGGCGATCCGACCCCCAAAGGCACCGTTCCGCAGAAGACGGGGCCGCAGTATTGGAATCGCCTGTACCACCAAAAACCCGATGGGACTTTCGAAGACGTGAGCGAGAAGGCAGGACTGCAAGGCATGGGCTATGGCATGGGCGTGGCCGTCGGCGACTACGATAACGATGGATACGAGGACCTCTACGTCACCGCCTACGGAGGCAATCGGCTTTACCATAACAATAAGGATGGCACTTTCACCGACGTGACCGAAAAATCCGGCGCGGGCGGCAGTGGCTGGTCCACTAGCGCCGCCTGGATCGACCTGGATGGCGACGGCCTTCTCGATCTCGTGGTCCTTCGCTATCTACAGTGGGATTTCGACGATGTCTGGTGCGGCGAGCACAAAGAGGGATATCGGACCTACTGCCACCCCGACTTCTTCAAGCCGATCGGACCGCTCGTTTACCACAACGATGGCAACGGACACTTCACAGAAGTTTCGCAGAAGGTGGGGATCTCCAAGCCGGGCAAAGGCCTGGGTCTGGCGTTTGCGGACTACGATCGTGACGGGCACATGGATATTTTTATCGCCAACGATTCCACGCTCGAATCGCTCTACCGCAATCAAGGCAACGGCACGTTCGAAGAGGTGGCGTTGATGAGCAATACCGCGGTCGACGGCGACGGCCGCACTTTCGCCGGCATGGGGGTCGATTTCGCCGACTATGATAACGATGGCTTGCCAGATCTGGTGGTCACCGACCTCGCGAATCAGATGTATGCCTTGTATCGAAACGCCGGCGATGGCAGCTTCAACTACGCCAGCTATACCTCCGGCCTTGGCCAGATCACGCGAGCCCATTCCGGTTGGGGAGTCCGCTTCCTCGATTTTGACAACGATGGCCGCAAGGACCTTCTCATCGCCCAGGGGCACGACCTTGATACGATTCAACTGACATCACCCAGCCTGCGCTATCGCGAACCCATGCTGTTGGTGCGAAACACGCGTCAAGGTTTCATAGACGTATCCGCCACTTCGGGCTCGGTGTTTCAGCAAGCCTGGACCGCGCGTGGTCTGGCCATCGGAGATATCGACAACGACGGCCGGATCGACGCGATTGTCACGACGAACGATGGGCCCGCCTACATCCTGCACAACGAGACCCCGACACAGAATCACTGGCTCACACTGTTACTCGTGGGACATAAGAGCAATCGTGATGCGATCGGAGCGGAGGTCAAGCTGATGACCGCGGAGGGTCTGCAACTTGCCACCGTCACGACCGCTGGAAGCTATCTGTCCTCCAGCGACAAGCGGGTGCATTTCGGATTGGGATCCGAAAGTGTGGCCAGGTCCGTCGAGATCCGGTGGCCTAGTGGCATCATCCAAACACTCAAGGATGTTAAGGGCGATCAGATCCTGCAAGTGGACGAACCTGTGGCGATGCCCGCCGCAACGAAAGCGGACGCGAAGTGAGGCGACTACAGCGATCCTTGGGCTTGGGATACATCGTGCTGGTGTGCACTTTTGGAACAAGCCAGGAATCGGTTCCGGACAGAAATCCCCAGCAAGCCCCGCCGATGGGCGTCTCGACCGGCGTCGCCCATGCGCCCAGGAAGGATGCCCAGTCCAGGCCGATCACGGCGGGCGGATTCGTTGACGGCGCACCGATTGTGTTCGCGGATATCACGAATGCAGCCGGCCTCGACAAATTTCGCCATCGCTCCGGCACCCCGGAGAAGAAGAGCATTATTGAGACTCCAGGCTCGGGTGTAGCGCTGCTGGATTATGACAACGACGGCTGGCTCGATATCTATTTGCTCAACGGTTCCACCATTCCCGCACTCAGGGGCAAAGAGCCTCCGCCTCAGGCGATGCTTCTGCACAACAATCACGACGGGACCTTCACCGAAGTCACGGCCAAAGCGGGAGTCGCCAATGAACGATGGGGGTTCGGTGTCGCAGTCGGTGACTACGACAACGATGGCTGGCCGGATCTGTATGTGGCGAACTACGGCAAGAACCGCCTGTACCACAATAACCATGATGGAACGTTCACGGATGTCGCGGAGAAAGCGGGCGTAGCCTTAGGCGGCTGGTCGACTGGGCCGACCTGGGGTGACTACGATCGGGATGGCCGGTTGGATTTGTTCGTCCCTGGCTATGTGAAGTACGACGCAGATCACCCGCCGATCGCAGGCCAGGGCAGTATTCCGCCCGGTAACTGCAAGTTCCGCGGCGTCGACGTGATGTGTGGACCGCGGGGCCTTCCCGGAGAAAGCGATCACCTGTTTCACAACAACGGAGATGGCACCTTCTCGGACGTCAGCCTCAAGGCTGGTGTGTCGGATCCCAAGGGCTACTACGGTTTCGCTTCGACTTTTGTCGACGTGGATGACGATGGCTGGGTGGATCTCGTGGTAGCGAACGACTCGGTCCCCAATTATCTCTACCACAATCGCCACGATGGAACCTTTGAGGATGTCAGCTACCTTTCAGGTTTTGCTTTGACCGAAGACGGGCGCGCGCAGGCATCGATGGGCATTGCGGTCGGCGACTATAACCGTGATGGCAAAGTTGATTTTTATGTGAGCGCATTTTCCGACGACTACAACGCGCTCTACCGGAACGACGGCGACGGAAATTTTTCTGATGTGACGTATAGGGCCGGGCTGGCTGATCCCACCATTCCTTTTCTAGCCTGGGGAACGGGGTTTCTTGATTTTGACAATGACGGGCTCCTCGACATTTTCGTGGCTAATGGCCACGTCTATCCCGGAGTCGATCGGCAGGACTGGGGCACGACCTGGGCGCAACGCCCGCAACTGTTTCGGAATCTGGATGGAGCGAAGTTTGCCGAAGTTCCCCCCTCTACCGGCAGCGGCCTGGCCGACGTAATCACAGCTCGCGGCGCGGCTTTCGGAGACCTTTTCAATGACGGTCATATCGACGTTGTGATCAACAATGTCGATTCCACACCCACGCTGCTCCGGAACGTTGTCAAGAACGAGAACCACTGGATCACTTTGAAGCTGGTCGGCGGCCCAAAGAGTCCTCAGGATGCGGTCGGAGCAAAAGTCTTCCTAACCTCGGGTGGAGTCACGCAGCGGGCCGACGTGTTCAGCGGGGGTAGTTTCGGGTCGAGCTCCGATCAACGAATTCATTTCGGGCTGGGTCCGTCGACAGTGGTCGACAAGGTCGAAATCGTCTGGCCGGACGGGACAAAGCAGGAAATGGCGGTTCCACATGTGGATCGGATCATCTCAGTACAGGAGGGGAAGGGGCCAACGGAGCATTAAGCCTACTCCAGGGGCGTAGGCTTCAACGGCGCCCTAGTTTCATTCAATTTCGCCCCCCGTTCCAATTCCTGCTTCGCTTTCTCGGTCAGGCCGCGCTTCCTGTAGATCTGCCCCAACATGAAGCGGAGAGAGGCTCGTTCGGGTGCAAGTGTCACAGCCCTTTTCAGTTCGTCCTGAGCTTCTTGCAACCTGTTGAGCCGCGAATACACTTTCCCCAGATACTCGTGGGCGCGGGAATCCTGAGGGCCGATCTCAGTTGCCCGGGATAGATAGGGGATCGCTTCTTCCGGCCGATCCAGCTCGAGGAGCAGTCGGCCCAGTTCGATGAACGGCCCCGGATCTGGATTCAATACCTTGGCCTGCCATGCGATGGCGGCTCGATAAGCGGTGAAGGCTTCTTCCGTCCGGCCCAATCCCTCATAAGACAATCCAAGGTTATCCTCAGCCTTCACATTCCTGGGCTCAATCTCAAGGCATCGTTCAAACGCCCTTATGGCCTCCTCCAATTTGTTTTCGTTGTATTTGGTTCGGCCCAGGTAGTACCACCCCTGCGGATCCTTGGGGTCCCGCTGGAGTGATCGGCTCAGCCAGGTTTCGGCATCGCTGTAGTCGCCCAGGAGAACATAGTCGAGCGCGACCACCTTCAAGTCGGAAGCGTTCGGGTCGCGGTATTTGGCTCCGATCGTGTACTCGGACAAAGAGTCCTGCGCCTTGCCTGCTCTGAACAGGATGTAACCCAGTAAAAAATGTCCATCCGGTGAGTTCGGTTGCTGATCTAGATATTGGCGAACCGCGCGATCGGCTGGATCCAACTCGCCTTTGGCAACCAGGTTTCTCGCTTGATCCAGCAAAGAAGCCGGTTGCTCGGACGACAGAAGGACGGGCCCATGCGGTGTTTCCGAAACGTTCCTTTGAATCTGACCGTACAACCGGCAAAGCGAGGAAGACAGCACCCCGACAACGACCACCACGGAGCAGAGCGTACGGCGCACCTTGATAGTATGCCACGCTGCCTGCTACTCGAAATCGATATTGGTTGACGGAAAACGTGATGGGATCAGGCACTCGGAAAGATGCCGGTCGCAACCCCGAGCGGCCACGATTTCGCGCCGATGGAGCCCTTGATGGATTTCATTCACGACGACTTCCTCCTGCCAACTGAAACCAGCCGCCGCGGCAGCGAAAAGCCGGGCAACAAAAGGTGGTAACGGATGCACGCAGCAAGAGTCTAAAGCCTGCACGTTCGCAAAGCGGGACATTCCCAGCGTGGCGGATCTAGCGAGGCGGATCTATGGAAACCAAACTCGAGGTGAACCGTGCCGGTGGCCGTTCGCGTCTGATCGCGTCTCCCTGGCACACCGCGATCGTTCTTGGCGTGCAGTTTGCTCTCTCACTCCGCGGATATCTCCGCTCGGGTCAATTGCGCGCAGCAATCAATCCCGATCGGATGTCGATCTACGAGCGCACCATTCTTTTTCAATGGCTGGTCTTTGTGTTGGTAATCGTGGGTGTGCGGCTCCATGGAACGTCCGTTTATGTAGTGCTGGGAGAGCGCTGGAAAACACTCGAGCGGTTCCTCACCGACATCGGCATTGCCGTGTTGCTGCTCATAGCCTCGGTCATGGTGCCGTCCATCCTCGGCCCGCATTCGCAATCCGCGGGAGATCCCGCCACACAATTTCTGCTCCCGCGCGGCCAGGCCGAGATCGCGGGCTGGATCGCACTATCACTAACCGCAGGCCTGTGCGAAGAGGTGCTGTTTCGCGGCTACCTCCAGCGGCAATTTGCAGCTTTCACCAACAATGCAGCTTTCGGAATCCTGTTCTCTGCCTTGTTGTTCGGTGCAGCCCACGGTTACCAGGGCCTGGCGAAAGCGCTGCTGATAGCTCTCACCGGCGTCATCCTCGGTGTGGCTGCCCATTGGCGTAACAGCACACGCCCGGGCATGTTTGCTCATGCAGCCCAAGACTTACTCGGTGGCCTGATGCCTCACCGGTGAGTCTTGCAGCCATCTCAGCCGTTGCGGAATATTCCGGACGCTTCAGTCGTGAACCGCCGAGCACACAATATTCTTAAACTGAGCCCGCGCTGCCGTCGCCGCCACCGTCTGGAAAGTCACCGACGCAGCAGCTTTTGCCGCGATCCCGCCGTTCAACGGAACCCCGGAAGCAATCTCCAGTCCATCGCAGTGCGGAGTGTAATTTGCGTCCGGAAAAGCTGAAGTCCACGTCACCGTAGTCGCACAAGTCGCCGCCGCGGTCGTCGCCGTCGCGCATCCGGGCACCGTGCGAATCGCTTGATAGCCACTCCCCGAAGAAGGCGAAATGCCCTTATTGATCAACAGTCCTGTCGAGAGTATCTGAAAAACCTTCGACGAACCCGAGTCGAACTTGTGATTCACGTAAAAGCTGATGGGATTCCCGCACATGAACGCGAGATAGCTGGGGTTCTTGTCGTAACCCATGCCGCAATCAGCTGTGTCGAGTAGAGGTTGATGCCCCGGTGTGGCGAAAGTCTTGGCTGCGTCAGAATCGAATGTCTGGTAAAGCAGGCTGTCGTGAATGTTCTTGTACATATTGTTAGCACTCGACAGACTGGGCATGTTGATCCTGCCTTTCCTGTTCTGCATTGGTTCCACCTGCTCATCCGGATTCAGAATCCATGCGCCTGGATCCGTTCCGTTTCCCGCCGCCAACGGCATCATGTGCAGGATCCTCTGACCGGTGATGGGCCCCGCGCCCCCCGGCTCCGAAGTGAAAACGGCGTCATAGTAAGAACCATATCCCGCGTGCGGAGACATCGAAACGAATCCGTTAATACTCGGACCGATATACACCGAAGGTGTCAATCCCCCATTTAGAAATAGCGGCACGGGCCAATATTCGAAGTCCTTCCCCATCGCCGGGACGTAAGCGAGGGACAGACTCTCCGCCTTCACGACATACGACGTTGGCGGCGCGAATGTCTCCGTGTAACTGCACGGATTCACCGTGCATGCAATTCCCGTAGCCACTGCCCAGTTTCCGGTACTGTAAGGTGCGGCATCCGTGCCATCGTCGCGGGCCGGTCCCGTCCGAAGAACATCGTAGGTCGTCGCGTTAAATTTCAGGAACAGCACCGTGAAGCCCTTGTGCCCATCGGTGGCCGCATCCCCGACGAAGAGTGGCCGAGTGGACTTGCCCTCCTTGTTCCCAACGATGTAGTACGTGTAAATGTTAGAACCCGTTGAGGAAAAGCGGTGCGCGCCAAGTTGCGCCCCACGATCCTCCCCAGCCGAGTACTGGACCACGCTCCCACTCGTCCCGATTTGCCGGCCGGTATTCACCGCGTATCCAGGAACCCCGAAATCCGGATTGACGATTTTCGCATTCCCCTCGTAATAATTTCCCCCCAGGTCCCGAACCGGAGTAAGCCCGCCCTTATACCGCCAGGGATAGCGATACCAGTTCTGGAAAACGTTACCGTACAACGTCAGCCCATTACCGGACACCCAATTGATTCCGTCCGAGCCGTTAAAAAGATTGTCATGGATCGTCCCAATGGCCGCGCCGTGAAAGTAATCCCCATAAACCTGGACGCCGCACCAGGCCGTATCGCACTTCATGGGGGGTCCATTAGCCACGTTGTATTCATAGACGAAACCCTGATCTCCAGTAACCTGCACCAGCCCGTCCACAAAATCCGTGGATCCCAGAAACCCATCAAAATCGTTATGCGCAAGGTCGGTGTACTGCCCTATATCCAGGACAAAGATCTGCTTCCCGTTTGCCGCGCGACCAACTCCCGGATATACGGCAAAGTGGCAGTTGCTGATGAGCGTCTTCGACGGGTCACCGTAGATGTTTCCACCCACCTCGATCATGGCCGCGTTGGGAACATCATCCTCAAGTGTCGCCCCTTCGCAGTCCAGATGATTCCCGCCCACACTCCCTGAAATGTTGTCCACGTTCAACGTTCCGTAAAAAATAAACTTGCCGTTTAGGTTGTAGGGGCTCCCTTTCACCGTCCAGCCCGTCGTCGGATTCTTGCCTCCCCATTGCCCATAGGCATCGACGATCGCTTCCTGAAAGCCCGCCGTTGCGCTTCCGACCGTGAACCCCGGAGGGTGCGCTCCGGCCGCGACAAAGCTGATGCTGCACGAGCCTGTATCGCTACCCGTGCACGTCGTCGCCGTCAGCGTCACCACTTCCGGCGTGCCCGTCCCGGCAATTCTGAGTTTGTGCATCATATGGTAGCGGCCCATAATTCCCGGAGGCGCCGACGCCGCACCGATTCCCCGAATCGCGGGAATGGTAATCGTGTTTGCTCCAACTGCGATCGCCCCTTTTGGCGTGAGAGGCCTGGTGAAGAACTGATCCGCATAGCGCACTTGCTCAAAAACGTTGGAATTCAACGAAGTTGGACGCGAGCTCGCCTCCGACGGCTGCTGCGCCACGCAGGTAATACACAACGCCGCGAGAACCATGCCGCATTTCATCGCCGTCCCGGCGTGAACCAAAACGGGGCGCCGACCACTTACATCTGTGTCGCCAAAACAGCCATCGGTAGCCATACGCGGCATTCTATCGAATTCCGGAATTCGCCACTCAGATGCAGTGCATTCGCGTTCACTCAAAAGTTACCTGTTTCGTGAGCTGGGCCGTTGAGGCAAGACCTGCCTTTTCGAGCCCGTTTGCCTGGGGTCCGCGCTGCCCAGCAGGGGGATCGAACGCGACGCTCGCGTAGCCTGCCGGATCAGATGCTCGAGCTCTGCGTCCGAGCTACCGAGCAGATAATTACCTTGCTGGCAATCCAGTGTCATTCGACAGTTCATCATTCCTCCCGAAAAGGAGTAGCTTTTTGGATCTGGTAGGAACGGTTGTCGAGCTACGTCAGTCGTCGGCGAACTCAAACTATCTCTCTAGCGCAGATCCCCTTCCAGAAGCGAAGTGCACTCATGAAGTGTCTCCATAACAGACCTTTTCCCAGTGTCTGCGTCTAACAGATCGCTGTCGACCCGCGCAGCCGAGTTACGGAGAGCCAATGCCATCCCACTGTCGCCCTTTTCAACTGTGCTTCCTACTCATAACACTCGTCCCTGTCTTGCTGTCCGCCGCACGCCCCCAAACCCCAGCCACGCTCTCGGTTCCTGCCGACTCCCCGCGGTGGGCCCTGGACGGTGAAGCCAAGCCCGCTGAATTCCAGGGCCGCAAAGGTCTCCTCCTCGACGGCGGTGTCGCCTCTTTAAAGGACTTTCAAATGCGCGACGGCGTCATCGACGTCGACGTCGCCACCTCAGCCCCCCGCGGCTTCTTCGGCATCATGTTCCGGGCCGTCGACGACGGCGCCAATTGCGAACTAGTCTATCTCCGCCAGCATAAGTCCGGCCTCCCCGACGCCATGCAGTACACTCCTGTTCTCCACACCGGCTTCAACTGGCAGCTTTACAACGGCACCGGCTTCACCGGAGCAGTCGAGATCCCGAAAGGCGTCTGGTTCCACCTCCGCCTTGAAGTCACTGGCGCTCAGGCCCGGCTCTACGTCAAGGATATGGAGAAGCCCGCGTTAATCATGGACGATCTTAAAAGCGGCATCCAAAAAGGCGAGGTCGCGCTCTACGACCTGACCGGCGCAACTTACTTTTCCAATTTCGAAGTAAGAACAACCCCCGACGCCCCCTGGCAACGTCACGAGCCGCCCATGCCCGCCGGCACCCTGACCAGGTGGAGCATCTCCCCCGCCTATGACGCCCTGGCTCGCGACCTCGAGCACCCGCTCCCGTCCGCCGAGAGCAGCGCCATCCCATGGCAGGACGTCGAAGCCGAGTCCCCAGGCATGGTCGTCCTCTACCGCTATCGCGACGCCCCACACCTCCGTGTCACCTTTGCCACCGATTTCTCCACGCGCCTCAACCCCCAGCCCGGAACCAAAGTTCTCTACGCCCGCACCACCATCGATTCCGACCGCGACCAGGTCAGGAAACTCTATCTCGGCTACAGCGACGAAGTCAGCCTGTTTCTGAACGGCAACATCCTCTTCCGAGGCCGCAGCGCCCAGAACTTCCGCGACCCCGGCTTCCTCGGCATCATGAACCCCGAAGACGATGCCGTCTATCTCCCGTTAAAGAAAGGTAAGAACGACTTAATGCTCGCAGTCAGCGAGCTGGGCGGTGGCTGGGGCTTCATCGCCCGCCTGGCTGACTAACCCCCATCTTCCCACCATGAAATACCTCTCCCAATTCCACGGACAAAAAGGTAAGATAGTTCGGTTTCGAGAATGCTCC
>Ga0080027_10000351_pt1 | contig 19658 bp, 9 predicted proteins | sample OrgsoiDNA2013046_FD_70962 | JGI IMG/M metagenome (GOLD analysis project Ga0080027, IMG submission 70962) | Permafrost soil microbial communities from the Arctic, to analyse light accelerated degradation of dissolved organic matter (DOM) -... | ecosystem: Environmental > Terrestrial > Soil >... | reverse complement strand
CACCTGGTATCGTAGGATAGTTACTTCGGGCGGATGTGTAGATACAGCCGCCGCGATTATGATAACCGTCGTGAACTTGCCTCCGGGTAATCCGGCGGTTTTTGGAAACAATGTTTGGAACGCCTATGCTTATTCTGATAACACGTTTACTACTTATGCAGGTTACTATACAGAACCTTTGCTTTCATTTATATCGACGGGTCAATACACTACAAACCAAAGTCCATCATCTGCCCCCAGTTATCAGGGCTGTCTTGTGCAGCCTACGTTTTTTTCAGTAAGTTTTAAAAGAACCAATTTCACTCCCGCAAATTATCAACTGGATTTAACAGGTGATGACGATAATATCACTTTATTCGTAAACGGTGTACAGGTTTACACACATGGATGTTGCATCGCTCCCGCAGCACCAATCACTAATGTATGGACAGGGTTTTTGGGAGCTACAGATCAGGTTGAGATCCGGTGGTCACAGAATGCCGGACCATCCCTTGCAGGAATGAATTTTACATCGGTGACCCCCGCGCCACTGGTTCCGGGATCTATTGCTGGAAGTCAGTCGGTATGTTATGGACAGGCACCTGCCAACGGATTTACAAATGTCATAACACCCACCAGCGGCTGTAGCATTATTAATGGTTATCAATGGCAAAGTTCAATCGATAGTGTAACCTGGACAAATATACCGGGTGCAACTGCTTTAACTTATACTGTAGGTGCTGCCCTTACACAAACAACCTGGTATCGGCGCGGTACAACAGATGCCTGTAATAATTTTGCAGCGACTCAACCGGTGAAAGTAACTGTGAATGTGATACCGCCAGGCAATCCTTCTGTGTTCGGTAATAATGTCTGGAATGTTTACGGTTATTCTGACAATACATATACAACTTACGCGGGTTATTACACAGAGCCGTCACTTTCTTTTATTACCACTTCGCGTTATACTACCAATCAAAGTCCTTCATCTGCCTCAGGATACCAGGGATGTCTGATTCCCCCAACTTTTTTTTCAGCGAGTTTTAAGCGAACCAATTTTACTCCCGCTATATATCAAATCGATCTGACAGGAGATGATGATAATGTTACGCTTTTCATCAACGGTATTCAGGTATATACACACGGATGTTGTATCAATCCGGCTGGCCCAATAAATAATATATGGACCGGACCTTTAGGTGCTTCAGATCAGGTTGAAATCAGGTGGTCACAGAATGCCGGGCCTTCGCTTGCCGGAATGAATTTTACGCCGGTAACGCCATCACCTCTTCTTCCTTCAACCATCACACCCAGCCAGACTATTTGCGCAGGCAACGTGCCTCCAACCCCATTAACTCAATCAGCGCCAGCAACCGGAGGTTGCACATTAAATGGATATCAATGGGAATATTCGACTGATAACGGAACAACGTGGACATCGATCTCAGGTGCTACTGCAATCAGCTATACGATTACGAATAGTATTTATGTTCAAACACTTTATCACCAGATTACGTACGATGTATGTGGCAATTCCGCAACTTCTGTTCCGGATACTATTTACATGAATAACACACCGCCAGGAAACCCCAGTGTGTTTGGAAATAATGTGTGGAATGTGTATTGCTATCAGGATGTGAATTATTCAATCTATGCCGGATTTTATACAGAACCTTTACTGACTTTTAATACGGTAAATCGATACCCCACAACTTCTCCTCCTTCCACAGCTTCAGGTTATCAGGGATGCCAACTGATAAATACTTATTATTCCACAAGTATGAAACGTACCGGATTTACCGCCGGTACTTACCAGATAGACGTAACTGCGGATGACGATTTTACTTCTGTCTATATAAACGGCGTGCTGGTCTCAAGCCTCACTTTCCCTACAATACAAAATAATATTTGGACAGGAAACTTAGGCCCAACTGACCAGATTGAAGTAAGGTGGAGAAACAATGCAGGCCCCGGCCAAACTGCTTTACGTTTTACTCTTGTCACACCTACTCCATTAAATGCAGGAATTATTGCAGCCAATAATCCCAATTTATGTCCCGGAGATCTACCTGTAGTGAACAATACCGCTGCGGCATCCGGTGGTTGTTTCCCAACCTATTCATGGCAGTCTTCAACTGACGGAGGTGTTACATGGAATATAATTAGCGGAGCAACGGGACTTACTTATACAGCGTCGATTGCACCTGCAGGAAATATACAGTATGAAAGAGTAGCCACAGATGCATGCGGTAATACAGCAACAACAGCAGCTGTAAGTTTTATACAGGGTGGAGGTGCCGTAGGCAATCCTTCAGTATATGGAAATGGCGTTTGGAATGCTTATGCATATGATGCAAATGGCGCAGCTTTCTCTTCTGCACTTTATCTTGGTTATTATGTAGAACCATTACTTTCTTTTAATTCAACAAACCGTTGGAATTCAAATACCGGATCTCCATCAGACGCATCCGGTTATCAGGGCTGCCAAGTTGATCATGACAATCATTGGGTGAGTTACCGTCAAACGAATTTTACCCCTGGCACATATCAGATTGACATAACAAATCATGATGATGATGTGTATGTATTTATAAACGGCGTTCAGATTTTTGTTCATATTGGTTGTTGTGACGCACATCCCAACATATGGACAGGAACATTGGGAGCTGCAGATCAAATTGAATTCCGTTGGAGACAATACTTCGGAGGTTCGAACGGAGGATTGAATTTTACTTTGGTTTCACCTTCACCGACTATCACACCAGGATCAGTTGCAGGTAATCAGACCATTTGTTATAATACTGCTCCTGCAACATTTACAAGTGTAACCGCAGCAACAAGCACATGCTTTGTTTCCTATCAATGGCAATCTTCTCCCGATAATATAACCTGGACAAATATTCCTGGGGCAACCTTATCTACTTATTCAGCAGGAGCACCACTTACTGCGAATACTTATTACAGAAGAATGGCTTCTGATGCTTGTGGCAACACAGCATTTTCAAATACGATTACAATAACTGTATACTCCAATTCTCTTACTGCAGGCACTATCGCCGCAAATCAAACGATTTGTAACGGAGCTGTTCCGGCAGCATTAACCAGTACAGGATTACCTGTCGGAGGGGATGGAAATTTTATATATCAATGGCAATCTTCGCCAGACAATATTGTATGGACAAGTATTGGAGGGGCAACAGCAGCAGGATATGCTCCCGGAGCATTAGTTTCAACAACTTATTTCAGAAGAAATGTCAGCGACTGTGCAGGAACTTTAACTGCCAGTTCTGCTGCAGTTATTATTACTGTTGACCAGCCTCCTGCGATTACTATACAGCCAGCAAATGCAACTGCATGTTCAGGAGGAAATACATCATTTACTGTTACTGCAACAGGCACTGCGCTCACTTATCAATGGCAGGTAAATCCTGGAGCCGGATGGGTGAATGCAACTAATGGTGCGCTTTATGGCGGAGCAACCACATCAACGCTTTCGATTACAGGTGCACTTGCAGCGATGAATGGATATACTTATCGTGTTGTAATTACGGGTACATGTGTACCAGCAGTAACATCTAACATTGTTACGCTTACTATTGGGATAAATCCGACCATTAGTGGCCAACCGGCGAATCAAACTGTATGTGTCGGATCCAATGCGAGTTTTTCAGTTACTGCTTCAGGGTCTGGTCTTACTTATCAATGGCAACAGAAAATTGGTGCGGCAGCTTTCACGAATCTTGTCGATGGCGGAATTTATAGCGGCAGTCTTACAAATAATTTATTGCTGACGGGCGTCACCGCTGTTATGAGTGGATATACCTACAGATGTATTATAAATTCATCATGCGGTGGCACTGTAACTAGTGTCGTGGCTGCATTGACTGTTGTCGCTGCTTTCACAAATACGATTGCATCAAATCAAACCATATGTACCGGAACTGTTCCGGCAGGTCTTACAGGTACCGGAGGTGGAACAACCTATTTATGGCAAAGCAGTACTGTTTCAGGCGTTGCTGGATTTGTAAATGCAAGTGGTGTAAATAACGGACAGAATTATACTCCGACTCCTGGCTCTACCACAACTTGGTACCAGCGGATTGAAAGCAATGCAGGATGTAGCAATACCAGCAATGTCGTTAATATAATAGTCAATCCAACGGCAATTGTTATTTCTGCACAACCCGTTAATCAGCTAACCTGCGTGGGAGGTACTGTAAGTTATAGTGTTACTGCATCGGGTCCTGGCACGCTCACCTATCAATGGTATGAAAAAGTCGGAGCAGGTGTTTTCATACCAACAACCGATGGTGGAATATATAGTGGCAGTACCACAGGTACACTTACTCTGACGGGCGTAACTGCCGGCATGAACGGAAATACCTATGAAGTAAAAATCATTGCGTCCGGGTGTAGTGCCAGCACAGTTACTTCAGGAACGGCCACACTTACCACCAATAATAATCCGGTCATTACTGTAAACAATCCTGCTACTGCAACTATATGTTCAGGTAATAATCTGAATTTAAATATCACCGCTAACGGTATAGGACTTTCATATCAATGGCAGCAAAATATTGGCCCTGGTTGGAATAATTTATCCAACAATGCAACATTTGGAAATGTAAATGGTAATCAGCTTACAATTACAGGTGCAACCACAGCCCTAAACGGAACTCAGTACCAATGTATAGTAACGGGAACATGTTCGCCTTCTGTTACAAGCGCTACAACTACATTAACTGTGGATGGTCCAATTGCAAATAATTCAATCAGCAGTAGTCAGACACTTTGCGCGGGAACTCCTGTACCTTTTACAGGTAGCACACCTACCGGGGGAAGCGGTACATATACTTATCAGTACCAGCAAAATCCAGGAAGCGGTTATGTTAATATCCCTGGGGCCACATCTATAAATTATACACCAGGGGTGATTTCGCAAAACACTCAATTCCAGAGAATAGTTTCGGACGGAGTTTGTGCGAACAGCACAAGTATTTCCATTACAATTACCATCAATCCTGCTACGAGTACTGGAGATCCTTCAAATATTACGGTATGCGCAGGAACCAATGCAACTTTCTCCGTTGTTTCCACCGGAACAAATCTAACATATCAATGGCAGGTGAATCCAGGCTCAGGTACATTCAGCAATGTTACAAATGGGGCACAATATACAGGGGTAAAAACTGCAACACTTACGGTACTTGCGCCGCCATTTGGATTCAACGGGTATCAATTCAGATGTCTGGTAAGTGGAAATTGCAGTCCGCCGACAGTCACCTCTAACCCTGCTACCTTAACAGTCAATCCGACTCCGATTATTAGTTCTCAGCCATCGAATGCCAGTTCTTGCCAGGGAAGTAATGTTTCATTTTCAGCAACTGCTAGTGGTACAGGATTAACCTATCAATGGTATGAAAAAGTTGGGGCGGGTGCTTTTCTTCCTACTTCGGATGGCGGAATTTATAGTGGTTCATTAACTTCTACTTTAACACTTACAGGAATTTCAACTGCGATGAATAACAACCAGTATATGGTTGTAATTACGCAAAGTACATGTCCGGTTAGTTCAGCTATTGCATCGTTGACTGTAAGCGCACAGCCATCACTAGTTATTACAAATCCAGCCCCTGTTTGTGCTCCCACTACTGTTGATATTACGGCAGCTTCTGTAACTACGGGAAGCAATCTGGCAGGTGGGACGTTGAGTTATTGGCAGGATGCGGCTACTACTATACCGCTCAGTAATCCCACAGCTTTATCTGCTTCAGGTACTTATTATATACGGGTAGGAACTTCACCTGTTTGTTTCGCGGTTAGTCCTGTTGTTGTATCAGTCAATGCACTTCCCACAGCAACAATTTCATACATTGGAAGTCCTTTTTGTCCGGTAGGGACAGCAACAGTAACTCAAACTGGAACAACAGGTGGAACATATTCTGCGTCTGCCGGAATATCTATTAATTCTGCAACGGGTGCTATCAATTTGGCATCAAGTGCCGTTGGTACATATACAATTACTTACAGTTTTACAAACGGGACTTGTGCAAATACTGCTACCACAAGTATTACAATCACTGCCCTTCCAACTGCAACGATTGCATATGCTGGAAGTCCATATTGTGCAACAGGAACTGCGACTGTTACTCAAACAGGACAAGCTGGCGGAACTTATTCAGCACCCGCAGGTGTATCAATAACACCGGGCACTGGTGTAATTAATTTGGCAACAAGTACTCCTGGAACATATACTGTTACCTATACATTTACGAACGGAACATGCAGCAATACAACTACTGCAAGTATTAGGATTAATGCACTGCCACCAGCAACCATCGCTTATGCCGGATCACCGTATTGTGCAACCGGCACGGCCAATGTAACAAGAACCGGACCTGCAGGTGGAACTTATACAGCACCAGTTGGTGTTTCGATTACGGCTGCAACCGGTGCAATAAATCTTGCGACAAGCACTCCAGGAACTTATACAGTTACCTATTCATTTACCAACGGAATTTGTAGCAACACAACCACTGCATCAATAACTATCAATGCACTTCCAGTTGCTACTATTGCGTACGCTGGTTCACCTTATTGTGCAACAGGAACTGCAACAGTAACTCAAACAGGACAAGCTGGTGGAACATATACTGCACCTGCAGGAATCGTAATAAATGCAGCTACAGGAGATATTAATTTAGTAACAAGCACTCCTGGAACATATACTGTAACCTATACATTTTCAAACGGAGCTTGTAGCAATACAACAACAGCAAGTATTACGATCAATGCACTTCCTGTTGCGACTATCACTTACGCTGGTTCACCATATTGCGCTACAGGAACAGCTACAGTAACTCAAACCGGACAGGCAGGCGGAACTTATACTGCCCCTGCAGGAGTAATAATAAATGGAGTAACAGGAGATATCAATTTAGTAACAAGCACTCCCGGCACCTACACGATTACTTACAGTTTCACGAACGGAACATGTAATAACACAACCACAACAAACCTAACGATCAATGCTCTTCCGATTGCAACTATTGCATACGCGGGTTCGCCTTATTGCGCAACAGGAACAGCAACAGTTACTCAAACCGGTCAGGCAGGTGGAACATACACTGCACCTGCAGGAATAATAATAAATGCAGCCACAGGAGATATTAATTTATCAACCAGTACAGCTGGAACATATACTGTAACCTATACATTTTCAAACGGAACTTGTAGCAATACAACTACTACAAGTATTACGATCAATGCACTTCCTGTTGCTACTATTGCTTACGCAGGAAGTCCATATTGCGCAACAGGAACTGCAACTGTAACCCAGACCGGTCAGGCAGGCGGAACTTATACTGCCCCTGCAGGAGTAATAATAAATGGAGTAACAGGAGATATCAATTTAGTAACGAGCAGTCCGGGTACATATACTGTAACGTATAATTTTACAAACGGTACATGTAACAATACGACCACTACATCAATAACGATTAATGCACTGCCACCAGCAACCATCGCTTATGCCGGATCACCGTATTGCGCAACCGGCACGGCCAATGTAACAAGAACCGGACCTGCAGGCGGAACTTACACCGCACCCGCTGGAATCGTCATCAATGCAGCTACTGGAAATATTGATTTAGTTGCAAGTACCGCAGGTACTTATACAATTACCTATTCATTTACCAATGGAATATGTAGTAATACTACAACAACGTCAATAACGATCAATGCACTTCCAGTTGCTACTATTGCGTACGCGGGTTCACCTTATTGCGCAACAGGAACTGCAACTGTAACACAAACCGGACAGGCAGGCGGAACATACACTGCACCTGCAGGAATCGTAATAAATGCAGCAACAGGAGATATTAATTTAGTAACAAGCACTCCTGGAACATATACTGTAACCTATACATTTTCAAACGGAACTTGTAGCAATACAACTACTGCAAGTATTACGATCAATGCACTTCCTGTTGCAACGATCACGTACGCTGGTTCACCTTATTGTGCGACCGGATCTGCAACAGTTACACAGACAGGACAGGCAGGCGGAACTTATACTGCTCCTGCAGGAATCGTAGTAAATGCAGCTACAGGAGATATTAATTTAGTAACAAGCACTCCCGGAACCTACACGATTACTTACAGTTTCACTAACGGAACATGCAGCAATACAACGACTACAAGTATTACGATCAATGCACTTCCGGTTGCTACAATTGCTTATGCCGGAAGCCCGTATTGCACAATAGGAACAGCTACGGTAACACAAACAGGTCAGACAGGAGGATTTTATACTGCACCGGCACCTGTTTCAATCAATGGTATTACAGGCGATATTAATCTTACTGCAAGCTCCGCGGGAACATTTACGATTACATATACTTTCAGCAATGGGGTCTGCAGTAATAGCACAACTACTTTAGTAACCATTAATCCAAATCCTGTAGTGGCGATAACAAGCCCCGCTCCTGTTTGCTCTCCTTCAACAATAGATATTACAGCAGCAACGGTAACGGCAGGAAGCACGCCTGGGTTAGCATATAGTTATTTCAGTGATGCAGCAGGAACGATCGTCCTGAGCAATCCTGCGACAATTTCAGTAAGTGGAACTTATTATATCAAGGGTGCAACTGGCTCCGGATGTTTCCAAATCAAACCGGTTCTGGCAACCATCAATCCGCTTCCAATTGCCAGCATTTCATATAATGGTTCACCTTATTGCACAAATGGAGTAGCCATCGTAAGTCTTACAGGTACAGGGGGCGGAACTTATAGTTCCACACCAGGATTATCATTGAATCCGGCAACTGGAGATATAAATCTTGCATCCAGTGCTGAAGGAACTTATACCGTTACTTATAATTTCAATAACGGAACCTGCAGTAATACAACCAATACTCAGGTCATCATTAAGAACCCGGCATTGATGATCACTGATCCAGCGGCCACTTGTAGCCCGACTACAATTGATTTGACAAACCCGGCTGTAACTGCTGGAAGTCAGGCCGGTCTCACATATAATTATTATCAGGATATCGCCGGAACCATACCGGTTGTAAATCCTGCGGCTGTAGGTGTATCTGGTACTTATTATGTGAAAGGTGTTGATATCAGCACAGGATGTTCTTCTAATATTCAGCCTGTAGTCGTTACAATAAATACGAAACCTACAGTAACCGCATCTACTTCTGCTAACGATATATGTAAAGGAACAGCGATAACATTAACAGCTGTATCTCCTGGCAATACCATCGACTGGCTGAATGTAGGACCGGGTAATTCTGTTGTTGTAACTCCATTGGATTCTACAACTTATTTTGCAGTAGCCACATCGCCGAATGGATGTATGGATACAACGTCTATTGATATTGCCGTGAAGCCATTCACAGTAACACTTACTGCAAATCCCGATCCTGTACTGGCCGGAACAAATACAGTACTGACCACAACAGGAAACTTTACATACAATATACTTTCATGGTCTCCTTCAATATTCTTCGCAGATCAGACAGCCTATTCACAGAATATTATTGTAAAGGATACTTCTAAATCATTTATTGTAATTGCACAATCAACTGACGGATGTCTGGATACTGCAACCCTGTTTGTTACAGTGGATCCAAACCTGAAGGATTTCTTTATCCCGAATTCATTCTCACCGAATGGAGACGGCACAAATGATGTATTCAAAGTTTATGGATCATCCATTAAAGAGGTAACGCTGATTGTATTTAACCAATGGGGAGAAAAGGTTTTTGAATCGCAAAACGCACTGAATGGTTGGGATGGAACATGGAACGGCCGGCCGCAGGCAGTGGGTGTATATGTATATCTGACAAATGTGACATTCTATAATAATGTGCGTATTCAGCGAAAAGGAACTTTAAATCTGATTCGATAATATCCATTTGCAGGTAAAATTCCTGCTGTTGAAATACATACAAATGAAAAAGTATATTGAACGAAAAATCTGCTGTCTGCTTTTGCTGACCTGTATCTGGGGAACCCCTGTACAGGCACAGGTAGATCCGCATTTCTCACAGTATTACATTCAACCCATGACGATGAATCCGGCTTTCACCGGCGCTTTCGATGGTGATATACGTTTGTCGGGCATCTGGAGAAGTCAGTATGGAAATACACTTGTTACTAAAGGTATTTCTGCAGAAAAAACAACTGATAGAAATGCCAATTTCGGAGTGAACCTGATCAACCAGACTTCTAACGACGGGTCTTATAGTTTTACCAACGGATACCTCAGTTTTGCTTATACCGGTGTACGTTTCGGAGCGGATGAAAATCATTTTCTGGTAATGGCCATGCAATTTGGTTTTATCAGCAGGAAATTTGATATCAGTAAAATGCAGTTTGGAAGCCAGTGGGTTTCAGGCGTGGGCTTTGATCCTTCCAGTAATTCCAACGAAACATTTTTAAAACCACAGGTCACGTCTTTTGATGCCGGCGCCGGAATCGCTTACTACGACGCCACACCGAATACGAAGGCCAGTTTTTTCGGAGGGTTTTCCGCATATCATATTACGCAACCTGTGAATCCTTTTTTATCTGATCAGAATCAGTCCAAACTCAATATCAGGTACAGTGTTCAGGCCGGCTTGCGGATCAATGCTTCCGATCAGCTGACGATCGTACCCACGGCTATTTATATGAAACAGGGAGACGCCCAGGAAAAAATGGCGGGTGTTTATTTCCAGGTATACGCGAATGAAATGACAGATGTTATGTTCGGTGCTTATTACCGGATTAATGATGCACTGACACCTTTTGCAGGATTTTACTATAATGGTCTAACATTCGGTGTGAGTTATGATGTGGATGCTTCTGCAAAAACAACAGCAGGAAGTAAGGGAAACAGTCTGGAAGTTTCCATTTCGTATGTTTTTAAAAAGAAATCAAATATCGGAGTGCCAAGGTTCTGGTGCCCCCGCTTTTAAAAATGAATTTCGAATTATATAAAAAATATTTCATGGCGTTTACCAAAACATATTTAAGATTTCTGGGAACAACTTTTCTTGTTGTTGTCAGTATATCTTCCCTCCTGGCTCAGTCGGGTAGTGCATTGTTTAACCAGGCACAGGATCTGTATAAACAAAAACAATATTTTGAAGCTTCAGTGCTTTTTGAAAAATACCTCGCCATGGGGAAAAAAGCAACGCCGAGTTCAACACCCTTCGCCGTTGAGAAAAAGGTAAAGGGAAAAATCAACAAAGATCCTCATCAGGAAGCTGTTTATCAATTGGCAGAATGTTATCGGAATATCCATAATTACGACAGGGCTGAAAAATATTACAAAGAAGCAGTCGGATTCTCAGAAAAAGCATACCCTGAAGCGAGGTATTGGTATGCGGTCACACTTCGTGCAAAGAAGAATTATCCTGAAGCGCTTGTGCAGGTCAACACTTTCCTGGAAAATCATACGGAAATGGATCAACTGCTTATTAGCGCTGACCGTGAAATGGAAGACCTGAAATTTATCCAGTCACAGTCAGAAAGAGTCAACGACGTATGTGTATTAAAGGAAATAAAAGGTATAGATCCTGAATTTGGATATGCCCTGTCTCAGAGAAACGGCGATACCGTTGTATTTACTTCTGTAAGGAAAGATCAGTCTCCCGGCAAAACAACAGAGTATACCAATGCATTGTATGAATCCGTAAATATTGACAGTCCTTTATTGAATGCGAAACCCATGTCAATTCAAATTGGAAAAGACGTTAATGATGGAATGGCAACTTTCAGTCATGATGGAAAGACCATGTTTTTTACAAGATGGACAAAAATTAATAATCAAACGATATCCTTTATCTATGAGAGTCATCTGGAAGAAAGTGGCTGGTCAAAACCTGAAAAAGCCCCGAAACCTATTAATGCGGATGGCTCAAACAGTGCACAACCCTACCTTACAAAAGACGGACAATACCTCATATTTACTTCTGACCGTCAGGGCGGATTCGGAGGATATGATTTATGGGCTTCCGCGTTGGACAGTAACTACGAACCCATTCTCGTAAAGAACCTGGGTAATGTGATTAATGGCGGAGGAGATGATGAAGCGCCTTATTTTCACAACAAAACACATACACTCGTATTTTCCAGCAATGGCCGTGTTGGCATGGGAGGATTTGATATTTTTTACGCACAGGGAAACTTTAATCTGACTGGTTGGGAAAAACCGGAGAATGCAGGCGCACCTTTGAATTCTTCCAAAGATGACCTCTATTATATAAGCACAGACGAAGATTATGTATGGAATACCGGCTGGCTCAGTTCTGACAGGTCTTTGGAATGTTGCCTTGCATTATATGATGTGAAAGGGAATAATGCACAATATGTAAATGGACAGGTTGTGGATTGTAAAACACGTAAACCGCTGGCTCATGCAGCAGTTATAGTCACAGACCTTCGTCATCCGGGAAAGATTCTTGAAAGAATGAGTACAGATACGGCTGGCCGTTATGCGGTTGCCCTGCATAATACCCCCCGTTTTAAAATCAGTGCTACTTTAGCGGAATATGAACCGGGCTTTACAGACTATAATCTTAAAATTCACCCGGGCAAGGATTCCTTAACCAATGAAATTATTTGCTTAAATCCAATCACATATCCTGAAAAAGAAATCAATGACCTCCTTAAGTCATTGGAAAGTGTATCGCATCTTGGAAACTTTGCTTACAAAAAAGCAGTCCTCAATCCGTTTATGCATGAAAACCTGGATTCACTTTCCAAAATGCTGATGAAATATCCCAATATAGTCATCCTGGTGGAAGGATATACCGATGGCATCGGAGATGTTAAATATAATCTGGGACTGGCTCAAAAACGCGTTGATGCCTGCATAAACTACCTGTTAAGAAAAGGTGTTTCTGCCAGTCAGCTTGAAGGAAAAGCAATGGGTAAATGCTGCCCTGTTGCACCTGAAACGATTGACGGTAAAGACAATCCGGCAGGCCGTGAACTCAATAGAAGGGTTGAGTATAAAGTACTTCGCCATTAGACAGAATGAAAAATCTGTTGCAAAAATGCGGTTGATCATTAACGTTAGAGATTAATGCATATACTCAATCAAAAAGATTCAGGCTTTAAAACGAGCGCTGAAATGAATAAATATCTTCAGTTATAAAGTTATCTTAATCTTACATTGCATGTATGATCGATATATTTTTCTATATCCTAATCATACTCGCGGTGGTTCATGGCTGGAGAAGGGGATTGTTGATTGCTCTTTTTTCTCTGGTATGCGGATGGATAGGTCTGGCTGCTGCTGTTAAATTTTCTGCCGTGCTGTCAACACACCTGAAATCAGATCTGCATGTTTCGGAACGCTGGCTGCCCGTACTTGCATTCGTAATTATATTTATCATCGTATTGTTGGTGATCCGGTTGCTGGGAAAACTCCTTGACCAGATGATGAACTGGGTATTGCTTGGATGGCTGAACAAATTGGGTGGAATATTGTTTTTTGTTTTACTCTATACTTCAATCTATAGTATAATCCTGTTCTATGGTACACAGACCCGAATTATTTCGAAACATGCCATTGAGGATTCAAATGTTTACCCGGTTATAGCGCCTTTTGGACCCACTGTCATTCGTTTTATTACCGGGTTTATTCCACTCGGGCAGGATATGTTTTCAACCCTGGAAGCATTTTTTGGCAGAATGGCCAACCGCATGCATTAAGCCGACCATTTCAATCTTGCTAAGAAAGTACAGGAACTGTCTAAATCAGTTATCGTACATTTGTAATGAAAAGATTATTAAGCATTTGAAAGCCATGATTTTTGCAGTAAATCGTTTATTTTAGCGATTATATTACCAGATTTATTTTAATAGTTCGATGCAGTACGAGATCAAACAGGTGGAAAAGTTCCGGTTCATTGAGGAAGGCGAGGGAGAACCCCTGGTACTGCTGCATGGCTTATTTGGAGCACTCAGCAATTTTGAGCATCTGATAGAGTATTTCCGGAAGCATTATAAAGTTGTGGTTCCCATGTTGCCCCTGTTTGAACTGGATATATTACATACCTCAGTAGGGGGACTGGAAAAATTTGTTTACCGTTTCCTGGAAAACCGTAACTATAAAAATATTCACCTGCTGGGTAATTCTTTGGGTGGACATGTGGCCCTTATTCACGTATTGAAACATCCTGAAAGGATTAAATCTATCATTCTTACCGGAAGTTCAGGACTATTTGAAACGGCGATGGGAGATTCTTATCCAAAACGGGGGAGTTATGATTATATAAAGAAGAAAACGGAACTTACTTTTTATGATCCGGAAAGAGCCAGCAAAGAGCTGGTTGATGAAGTATATGAAATCATCAATAACCGTATAAAAGCCATAAAAATCATTGCCCTTGCCAAGAGTGCGATCAGAAATAATTTGGGCGAAGAACTCAATCAAATCAAGCAACCTGCGTTATTAATATGGGGTAACAACGATGGAATTACACCGCCTTTTGTAGGAAGGGAGTTCCAAAGATTGATTCCCCATAGTGAATTGCATTTTATCGATAAATGCGGTCATGCACCCATGATGGAGGTTCCAGCCGCATTCAATGAAATCTTATATCAGTTTCTGACCAAATTAAACGAACCTGCAGCAGTGGCATGAGACAGATAAGATCTTATCACTAAAACCTTTGCTGTGTTAAACCTGGAAATATTAACTGCCGGCATTTCTCCCTTATATCCTGAGGATACGGTACTGCATGCCAAAGAGACGATGGAGGATCAGAATGTTACACATCTGCCCATCATTTCAAAGAACAAATTACTCGGAATCATCGGCGAAGAAAGCCTGCTTGACGCCCTGGATGATCAGCTGGTCGGAGATATGCAGTCAACGCTTAGTCACGCTTCTGTTCAGGGAGACAGCCATATCCTGGATACATTGCATATATGTAGTGAATTTCAGCTTTCATTAATTCCCGTCGTGAATGCAGAAACGGAGTACCTCGGTTCTATTAAATCCCTGGATTTACTGCGCAATACGGATAAACTCATTGGGGCCGGGGATCCGGGAGCCATTATTGTACTTGAAATGGACAAAGTGAATTTTGCTTTTTCTGAAATCATAAAGCTCGTAGAGACCAATGACGCACAGATTACGCAGCTGAATACATATTTAGACACAATTACATCTACATTTTATATTACCCTGCGCATCAATAGGCTGGAAATTTCTGATGTAATAGCTACTTTCCAGCGATATGAATACAAAATCAAATATTATTTTGGTGAAGAGCAATATGAAAATGAATTGCGAAGCAATTATAATCATCTGATGAATTATCTCAGTATTTAATTGATTTTTTGTATCCATGTAAAGACCGGGGGTAAAAACCTATGATCCGAAAATCGGATAAATATCTGTTGCTCTTTCTGATGATACTCGGGTTTCTTCACGGAAATGCAGGTAACCTGCAATTGTCTGGTGATACAATTCCTACACCTGTTCAGATTATTCCACCAAATGAAGGCACAAAGTTTGTAGTCGGTCAGATTTTTATAAGCGGTAACCGCATTACCAGGGGGTATATCATTGAAAGAGAACTTCCCTTCAAGAGCGGAGATTCAGTTACACTTCAACAAATTATACGCTATTTTTCCGAGTCCCGTGAACACCTGATCAATACCAGGCTTTTCAATGATGTAAAAGTTTCATTAAAAGAATTCAGGGGATATACGATTGATGTGAATATAGAAGTAAAGGAGAGATGGTATATTTTTCCACTCCCCTATATAAGACCCGTTGACCGAAATTTCACTGCTTGGGCTGAAACCGGATTCAGTTTAAAAAGATTGGACTACGGATTAAAATATTCACAATATAATTTTACAGGCAGAAATGATAATCTGCGCATCTGGCTCATTACGGGTTATTCACGCGAAATTGAAATGGCATATGATCATCCCAATGCCGGCAAAAATCTCGTGCATGGTTTCGGCGGAGGCTTCCTGCTTTCCGGATTACAGGAACTAAATGTGATCACTACAAAAAACCAACAGGTATTTATAAACCGCGATAGTATTCCGAATACCGGAAGATTCCTTCAGACAAGGCAAACCTATTCTCTTAGATATTACTACAGGCCGGCCATTCGCACAAGACATTTTTTCAGACTGAGTTTTAACCAGCTCAGGATAGATAGTTCTGTGCTCGTATACAATCCGAATTATTTTCTAAACCATAAACTTGCTATTTTTTATCCGGAGTTCTCTTATACCATGAACTATAATAATATCGACTATGTGCCTTATCCCACGCATGGATTCTTATTTGAAGGGGGTATCCTGCAAAGAGGACTTACTTCAGATTTAAATATGACCCAGCTGCTTGGAAAAACTTATGAGGCTTTTTCATTTGCTCCAAAAATGTATTTCGTTTCCCAGAATTATGGCGTACTGCGCATTCCATTTAAACAACCGTTTTATAATCAGCAGTTATTGGGTTATGGAGATTATTATATGCGTGGTTTGGAAAAATACGTGGTAGATGGTATCGGTCTGTTACTCGCCAGGAATACAGTCATGCGCGAACTGGCTTCTTTCAACGTACCTTTTCTTAAGCATACCTCACACGATCATATCCCGTTTAGGATTTATGCCAAAACATATGTTGATCTGGGTTATGTACTGAATAAATATTACAATCAGAACAGTTTACAAAATACCATGTTATACTCAGGTGGCATTGGAATAGATATCGTAACATTTTATGACTTTGTATTCCGAACAGAATTCAGTATAAACCAGTTAGGAGAAAAAGGGTTATTTTTTCATATCAGAAATGATTTTTAAAGAAGTATGAACCCTTAATTTTAAAAAATGAAAGTAGCAATATACAGCCGGATTATTGAAGAATCAGAACGCGGCGAGGTTCAGCAATTGTTAGATGCGCTTCATCAGCAGCGTATTCAACCCATCATCTTTCAGCCTTTTTTTGAACAGATCAGCCATATTTTCCGCTTCCCACCCGATTTGCAATTCTTTCGAAATTCAGATGATTTGGATTCCTCCGTCGATTTTTTAATCAGTCTTGGCGGTGATGGAACGCTACTCGATACACTGGCATTTGTGCGCGATAAAAATATTCCTGTAATCGGTATAAATTTTGGAAGACTGGGTTTTCTGGCCAGTATTGGTAAGGGTGATATGCTCACAGCTGTAAAAGCTTTGGTGAACAGAACCTATGTGGCCGATAAGAGATCCCTGATTCATCTGGATGCAAATAAACCACTCTTCGGAGAAACGCCTTGTGCACTGAATGAATTCTCCATTCACAAAACAGATACCTCTCCGATGATTAAAATACACACTTACCTGAACGGAGAATTTCTGAATACTTATTGGGCAGATGGATTAATTGTTGCCACACCAACGGGTTCTACCGGTTACTCACTCAGCTGCGGAGGTCCGGTAATTTTCCCCGAATCAGGCAGTTTTGTAATCAACCCGGTTGCCCCGCATAACCTCAATGTGCGACCCATTGTAGTACCGGATGATAATATCATTTCATTTGAAGTGGAAGGAAGGGCAGAAAATTTTCTTTGCGCACTGGATTCACGAAAAGAAATAGTAGATAAAAATGTGCAACTTGCCGTAAGGCGTGAAAAATTCAACATATCACTAGTACGGTTAAACGAAAATAATTTTCTTCAGACCCTGCGGAATAAATTATCCTGGGGTCTGGACCGAAGGAATTAACAAAATAAACATAAGAAAAAGGATTTTGCTTCGTTAGGCAGGGTATAGAGGCCCGGGGAGTAAAAATTCAATATATTAAGTGGGTATGAAGCATTTATTTTTGGCAGGGATGGCATTTTTTTGTTTTTTGTTTCCCGCTGAATCTCAACCTGATAACAGCTATGTATACCAGGGTGAGTTTGGTATTTCCGCAGGGGCGAGCCAGTATTTCGGGGATCTTAATCCGAATTATCACTTCAATACCCCAAAACCTGTCATTGGGATATACTTCAGAAAACAGGTATCAGACTATATTGCCGTTCGGGTGGCAGCACATTTTGCCCAGATTGGCTATTCAGATATATATAATACCCAAAATGAATTCGATCTTAGGAGAAACCTGAGTTTTAACAGCAATATCTGGGAACTGGGCATTCAGGGAGATTTTAATTTTTTTCGCTTCATTCCAGGGGATGGGGACCATCGGGGGACGCCTTATTTAACCTTCGGAATTGGTATGCTAAGCTTTGATCCTTACGCCTACCTGGATGGTCAGAAATATTATCTGAGGGAGATGGGCACAGAAGGTCAGAATGTAGGCTATCAGGGTCGCAAACCCTATAATAATATTGCTGCCTATATTCCTCTTGGAATAGGTTATAAATACAATATAAATCCAAAAATGAATATTGGTTTTGAAGTCGTATATCGCTTTACTACAACAGATTATCTCGATGATGTGAGTAAAACATATGCAGGCATCAGCAATTTCCCAACCCTTCCCCCCGATAATTCACCCTCTGTGGCTGCCCTGCTGCAGGACCGGAGCTATGAAACCGGAACCTCGATTGGTATTGAAGGTCGCCAGCGGGGATATTCTAACCAAAATGACGGATACCTCTTTGCTGAAATCATGTTTTCAATCAATATCAGCTCTTACCGTTGCCCGACAGCTACTAAATAAAACAGACATTTTTACAGATCCTGACCTCCTCCTCTAATCATAATCATTTATCCGTAAGTCATTATTCTATACCTTCGGGCACTTCAAAAAAGGCCAAGAAGTCTGTGAATATCAAAATTAATCCTGCAAGACTGCCTAAGCATATAGCCATCATCATGGATGGAAATGGAAGATGGGCAAAAATGCAGGGCAAAGACAGGTTGTTTGGTCATTATCATGGGGTTGAAAGCGTAAGAAATGTGACCGAAGCCTGTGCAGAGCTGGGTGTAAATTATTTAACCCTGTATGCTTTTTCGACTGAAAACTGGGAAAGACCAGAACAGGAAGTAAGTGGTTTAATGGAATTACTCGTGGATACGATCCGCAAGGAAATTCCTACGCTGAATAAAAATAAGATCCGGCTGCATGTGATTGGTAACTCAGGGATGCTTCCTGAAAATACAAGAAATGCACTTGAGGAAGCCATAGCCGAAACTTCCGCGAATACCGGAATGAACCTGATTATGGCCCTAAGTTACAGCAGTCGATGGGAAATAGCTGAAGCTGCCCGGCAATTGGGTATGGATGTAAAGTCTGGTAAGCTGGATCCACTGACAATTGATGAGAAATGTTTTCAAAATTATCTCTGTACGCGCTCATTTCCTGATCCCGAATTAATGATCAGAACAAGTGGGGAACACCGTGTCAGTAATTTTCTTTTATATCAACTTGCTTATGCTGAATTATTCTTTACGCCTGTTTTATGGCCCGATTTCCGCAAAGAACATCTTTATGAGGCCATCCTTGATTTTCAGTCCCGGGAAAGGCGGTTTGGCAAAACGAGCGAACAACTGGGTTGATATTCCAAAAACCTTCAGAAATGCTTGAGAATAAATGGGCTGTAGTGCTTATGCAGCCTGTATTTTAACAAACACTTTTAATTAATCCCCTTAATTTGCCGCTCTAAAAAACCCGCCCGGATGTTACGAAGTTTATTGACTGGTGTTTTTTT
>Ga0080027_10000350_pt1 | contig 19671 bp, 16 predicted proteins | sample OrgsoiDNA2013046_FD_70962 | JGI IMG/M metagenome (GOLD analysis project Ga0080027, IMG submission 70962) | Permafrost soil microbial communities from the Arctic, to analyse light accelerated degradation of dissolved organic matter (DOM) -... | ecosystem: Environmental > Terrestrial > Soil >... | reverse complement strand
CCTGGGGCGGAGAGCCGCTTGCGGAGGATGCGTACGCCGCATGGGCAACCGAGTTCCGAGCCCGACTTCAGCAGAGTCGCCAGCATGCTTTGGAGCGATGCGCGCAGCTCGCCATCGAATCCGGCGACGCTTCGCGGGCGGTCGAGTTGGCGTCGATCGCGGCAAACGCCGAGCCGTTGCGCGAAGTGGCCGTCCTGACGCTGGTGCGAGCGCTGGCCTTGGCCGGCGACCGAGTTGCGGCTCTGGCCCGGTACGACGCATACCGGCAGACCCTCGCCGACGAACTCGGCCTCGACCCATCGGAGGAAGCAGCCGAACTCCAGGGCCAACTGCTCCGCGGAGCATTGGCGGGGCACCCGCAGGCTGCTGCCGACGCACCCGACGCACCCGACGTTCCGTTCGGGGAACTGGATTTCGTCGGCCGCCGCGCAGAACTCGCCGAGCTCATAGCCGCAACCGACCCGCAGCATGGCGGGGTCGCCTTCCTTGCCGGCGCGTCTGGCGCCGGCAAGTCCCGAATCCTCGAACGCCTCGCGACCCGCATGCCTGCCGTCACCGCTCGAGCCTTTCCGGCCGAGAGAGCCGAGCCGTGGAGCATGGCTCGCACGCTGCTCCGAGAGGTACTTGCCAACGACGCGACGGCCACGGATGCGATGCCGAACACCCTGTACGCCGCACTCGCCTCGCTGCTACCCGAACTTGAGCCCAGGGCTGGTGCCCCGCACGCTCGCCGCGCGTTGCTCGACGCGGAGAGCCGACGCGTCCTGCTCCTGGAGGCCGCCCTGCGGCTGCTCGCAACGGTCACCGACTCGATCATCATCGTCGACGATCTCCAATGGGCCGACCCCACCAGCGTCGCCCTCATCGAGGCTGCCCTCGCGCGGTTGCCGCAGTTGGCCACGGTCATTGCGTACCGCCCGGAGGAGGTGCCCGTCGGCAGCGACGTCCGAGAATTCATCGATCGGCTGCACCGCTGCGTTCAGGTGCAGCTAGGCCCGCTCAGCGCGGTCGAGATTGCCGACCTGACGGCCGACCAGGCGTTGGCCGCAGCGCTCGAGGAGACAACCGATCGCACTCCGCTGGCGATTTCCGAGGTCATTCGGGCGCTCGCGGTTGACGGCTCGATAGGCCGGACGCCGATGGGCGGATGGCGGGTCCTCACCCCGCACGCACTCGACAGAGCAGTCGAGCTGGCGACCGCCGGGCAGCGACGAGCCATTGAGGCGCGCATCACCGACCAATCCGCGGCTCAGCAGGAGCTTCTCACGCTGTTGTCGTTGGTCGCTCGCGAAGTGCCGGCCCGAATCCTCGCCAACGCGACGGCCACGGCCGAACGCGCCGTGCTCGACGCGCTGGGGCAGCTGACCGAACGCGGCCTTGCACGTTTGGGCGAGCAGGGGTGGGCAACCGCCCATGACATGGTCAGCGACGTCGTGATCGCGCGCTTGCGCGCCCCCGACCGCGGCCGGCTGCACGCGTTGCTTGCAGGAGCACTTCAGACGTCGGAAGCCGAACCTGCGGAGCTGGCGCGGCATTGGCTCGGTGCCGGCGACCTCGCACAAGCCGCCACGGCGTACGCCCGAGCCGCCGAGCGCGCGTTGGATTCGTTCGCCGATCAGGAAGCGGCGTCGTTGGCGACCAGCGGCCTGGCGGTAGCGCCGTCGCCCGCGCTTTCGGCGTCGCTGGCCGAGTGCCGCGCCCAGGCCCGGGCGCGGCTCGGCGACATCCCGGGTGCGCGCGATGACCTTCGGGCGGCGCTCGGCACGCACCCGACCGGCTCGGATCGGTCGCGTCTCCTTGGCCGGCTGGCCCGGCTCGCGTCCGGTGCTGACGACCTCGTGAGAGCGTCGGAGCTTGCCGAGCAATCTGTTGTCGAGGCCGGGAAAGATTCGCAGAGTCGCGCCCAGGCCTTGGAGATCGCGGCCGTTCTCGACATGAACCTCGATCGGCGCGAGCGCGCCGCAGCGCGGGCCGCGGAGGCGCTCACGCTGTACCGGCAGATCGGCGACGCGCCCGGCACCGCGCGCATCCTTGACGCACAAGCGATGGCCACATTTCTCGGCGGGGACGTTCGCGAAGGGACGCACCTGCTCAAGCGGGTCGCGGACCTCTTCGAGGACTCCGGTGATCTCGTCCGGGTCGTCACCCCCCTGTCGACGAGTGGTCATGGACTCGTGTTCGCGGACGAGCCGGCCGAGGCACTGGCTCGGACGTCCGCAGCCCTCGAACTGGCTCGCACCCTTGGCCATCCAGAGGGGCAGGCGTATGCGCTCTGGCATCGCGCCGAGGCGCTCGCCGCCCTTGGTCGAGGCGGGGAGGCACTCGAAGACGGCGGCGAAGCCCTGGCGATTGCCCGACGCTTGGGTCACCGGGGATGGACAGCTACGTCGTGGCGGGCACTTGGTGTCGCCTACCAATCTTCGGGCGACCTCGACTCCGCGCTGCACGCGTTTACCGAATCACTGAATTTCTCCGAGCACCTCGACCTGTTCGCATGTTGGGCAGCGGCGCGATCGGCGCTGGTCCTGATCGGTCTCGGCGAGATCGAGCGGGCCGAACCCCTCGTCGAACGAGCCCTCGCGGTAGGTCCTCCGATCGGCCGCTATGAGGCCCGACTCGCCCAGGTCGAACTGGCTTACGTACGCGCCGATGTGAGAACGACTGCCCTCGCCCGGGCGGCGCTGACGCTCGCTGACGCAGCTGGTGTGGGCCAAGGCCGCGTGCGATTGGTGGAACTGGCGCACCGCGACACATGACCGAAACCTTGACGCGGGATGCTCTGCGCCATGGTGAGCACCGCTGATCAGCTGGCGATCGAGGCGGCAGATCTGATCGTGCAGCGGCTCGGCGAGCCGACCGTACCGACGCCAATGACCCGACTGTTACTCGACCGAGCAAGTTCGGTGCACTACGTGCATGAATCCGACCGGGTGCTGCTCGATGACACGGTCGAGATGGCGGTCGCCCGCCATCTCGGAATCGGCGAGTTGCCGTCGTTCGAACCAGGGGGACCGCGCGAACGCCTCTACTTCGACCCCAAGACGACGCGAGTGGGCATCGTGTCGTGCGGCGGCCTGTGCCCTGGCCTGAACAACGTGATCCGCGGGCTCGTCCTGGAGCTGTCGCAACTCTACGGCGTCACCGAGATCGTCGGCTTCCGCAATGGCTTTCGCGGCTTGGTAAAGGGCGATCCGCCCATCACGCTAACGCCCGACGTCGTTCGTGACATTCACAATCGCGGCGGCACAATTCTCGGAACGTCACGCGGTGATCAGGACGCCGAGGCGATGGTCGACACACTCAGCCGCCTCGATATCTCTGTCCTGTTCGTGCTCGGTGGCGATGGCACGTTGCGCGGTGCGCAGAAGATCGTCGACGCGGCAGCCGCGCGGCAGCTGGCGTTGTCTGTAATCGGGGTACCGAAGACGATCGACAACGACATTCCGTACATCGATCACAGCTTCGGGTTTCAGACCGCATTCAGCAGAGCGGCCGAGTCGATCAGGGCCGCGCATACGGAGGCAAGTTCGTCACCGAACGGCGTCGGACTCGTCAAGCTGATGGGTCGGCACTCGGGATTCATAGCGTGCTACGCCGCACTGGCCAACCATGAGGTCGACTTCGTGCTGGTTCCGGAAGTGCCGTTCGAGCTTGAGAGCGACGATGGGTTCTTGCATCACCTGCATCGACGGGTCATGACCCAGGGCCATGCCGTCGTGGTCGTCGCCGAGGGGGCCGGTCAGCACTTGCTGAACGGCGACGGCTCGCGGGATGCGTCGGGCAACGCCCGCCTTGCCGATATTGGTCAGCTGTTGCGCGACCGGATCGTTGACCAGTTCCACCAGGCTGGCGCCGAACTGAACCTGCGTTACGTCGACCCGGGGTACGCGATTCGCAGCGTGCAGGCAAACGCGTTTGATGCGGTCTTCTGCATCCGTCTCGCTCAGGCTGCGGTGCATGCGGCGATGGCGGGTCGCACGGCAATGGTCGTCGGTCGTTGGCACGGTCGGTTCGTGCATATTCCGATTTCGCTCGCTACTGCCAGCCGAAATCAAGTCGACCCGGACGGCGATTTGTGGATGTCAGTGTTGGAAGCGACTGGTCAGCCGCCTCGGTTCAAGAAGCGCGAGGCGCCGTGGTGACCGGGCGAGCCCGGTCACCACGCGCTCCATCCTTCTGTTGAGAGAGCACCGTGTTAGGAAGCGGCGATTCCTTCGAAGCCGCTGCCGTTGTCGGGTGTGAATCCCGAGATCGCGCCAATCCGGGTCAGGGATCCGTCGTTGTTGACGTGGAACTCGTCGATCGCGCCGGCGCCGGTTGCTTCCTCGTATAGGTAGCGTCCGTCAGTCGTGGTCGCCAGATCGACCGGACCTGCATCAGTGGTCGCCGTCACGCCAGAACTATTCATGAGCGTGAGCTCGCCGTGCCAGTTCTCGGAGTATCCGGTGATCGTGTTCGAGCCCGCGTTGGCCATGTAGATGAAGCCTTTCGCGATGGCGGACCAGCAGGTCGCCGTTTGTCCGTTGGCGACGTGGGACGAGATCGCGACCAGATCCCCGTCGTGCTGGATGCGGTACGACGATGCGCCGCCGCTGGCCTCGGCCACGAGCAGCCGGCCCAACGTGTCGAAGGTCAGCGCAAACGGCACCGCGCCAGCCGACGTCGTGCCCGTCGGTGCGATCGACGGCACGGCGCTAGAACTCAACGTGAACACGTCGAGCACGCCGTGAGTCTTTGTCCCGACGATGACATCTCGACCGTCGGGGGCGATGGCCACCTGCGACGGGGCGGACAGGAAGTTCGGATCCGCCGGATTTCCGAGCCCGAGCGAGCGGGTCGAGTCAGCGATCGGATGGATGTGGCGTCCGCCTTCGATCCGGAAACCACTGATGGCGCCGTCGTTACCCGCATCGAGCACGTAGACGATGTTTCCTGCGACGCCGATCGACGTCGGAAGGTGACCGGCGCTACCCACAACCTGCAGGCGTTGCAGGTGTGCGCCCTCGACACCAAAGACTGTGAACGTGTCACTACCTGCGTTGACGGCGAACAGTAGATGATGTGCGTCGTCGTAGGTCAACGAACCTTGCGAGGCAAGAGGGTCGACGACGGCGCCGGCTTCCGAGCCACCGAGGCCACCGGTCGGATAGCTCCCGTCGGCGTGCAGGCTTCCGTCGTTTGCGCGGGCGTAGGCAACAACGGCATTGCCGGACGCGTCGTTTGTCTGCAGGAAGACGGCGTGCTCGCCGAACCCATGATCAGGTTCGCTTGCATTCGCAACCGGAGCGAAACTCAACGCTCCCAGGACGGCAGTCGCGGTTCCGGCGGTCGCGGCCGCTGCGATCTTTCTGGCGATGCGTCGTGTCCGACTCTTGCTGATCTCTCGTGCCATGGTCGTTCCAATCGCTGGTTTCGAAGGCCCTGTGCTCCAGGCCAGAACCGCTTTTGTACCAGCGCTTTTGCCGTGCAGACTGGCTTCGCAGCCCAGATTGGAAGGCCGTCAGCAATCCGTAAGAACACACCGTTCTTACTTCGTAAGGTCTTTTTTCGACGACGTGCCGGTCGGGCCCTAGGAGAGAAAAGGCAGCGCTCCCACTCGACTCAGGCCTTACGGCGGCGTCACGCCGAGCCCAGGCACGGTAGTCTGAGGGGTATCGCTCCGTTGTCGGGGCGCTCGATCGCCCTGTTCGCCCTTGCTGGGTGAGGGCTTCTTCGTGACGATTCTGCTGTCGCAGGCACAAACGCTCGTCTTCGACGACCGCTGGCAAACACGCTGCAGCTGCGGCAACTCCACCTCGCTCGCGTGAGGCCTCGCGCACTGCTGGCGGCGCCGCAACCGGAAGGCTGCGTCCTGTGACTACTCGCTTCGGATTTGTCAGTACCTACCCCCCTACCATTTGTGGTCTGGCCACCTTCACGTCGTCCCTGTTTAGTGAGCTCGTCACGGCCGCGGGAAATGACGGCGCTGTCATACGCCTCGTCGAGACACCGCAGTCCTTCGCGGGTTCGGAGGTCGTGGGGGAACTCGTCGCCGGTGACTCGAGTAGCGCATACCGGTCAGCTGAGCTGCTGAACACTGGCGACGTCGCGATCGTGCAGCACGAATACGGTGTGTACGGCGGCGTCGATGGTGACGAAGTGTTGTCGCTGCTCCGTGCCCTCACGGTGCCTTCCGTCGTAGTCCTGCACACGGTGCTCAGCGCGCCGACCGCCAACCAGAAGTCGGTGCTTGAGTCGGTGGCAGCCCTCGCCGACGCGGTCGTGACAATGACCGCGACTGCAAGCGCTCGGTTGGCATCAAGCTATGACGTCGACATGCGGAAGGTCAGCGTCATTCCCCATGGTGCGCCCGCCATCCGTCACCACGCACTCACCGTGCGCACCGAGCGGCCGACGGTATTGACCTGGGGCCTGATCGGCCCGGGCAAGGGCATCGAGTGGGGCATCGAGGCGATGGCGGCGATCGGCGACTTGTACCCGACGCCGCGCTATGTCGTCGCTGGCCAGACGCATCCGAAGGTGTTGCTGCGCGACGGCGAGGCGTATCGCGAACGTCTCAAGGCGCAGGTCAACGATCTCGATCTGATGGCCGACGTGAGCTTCGACAGTCGTTACCGCGACAACGTTGCTCTCGGTGAATTGGTCGATTCGGCGGACGTCGTGTTGCTGCCGTACGACTCCACCGACCAGGTGACGTCAGGGGTGTTGATCGAAGCCGTTGCGGCTCTTAAGCCGGTCATCGCCACTCGTTTCCCGCATGCGGTCGAGTTGCTGAGTGACGGCGCCGGCTTGCTCGTCCCGCAGAAGAATCCAGCGGCCATAGCGGCCGCACTGCGCACCCTGCTGACCCACCCGGATCTGGCCGCCGGGATGACGAAGGCTGCTGGCGCGACGGCACCGGAGCTGTTGTGGTCCGCGGTTGGCCACCGCTATCTCGAACTAGCCGGTCATCTCATCAGAACTCGAGTTGCCGCGTGAGCGCGGCTCCTACGCGTGCCACGCCGGTATTCGACCACCTGACCCGTCTGACCGACGGGCGCGGGTTGTTCGAGCACGCGTTGCACGGCGAGCCGCGGCCCGAGCATGGCTACTGCCTCGATGACGTGGCACGCGCGCTCGTGGTGATCTGTCACGAACACGACCCGAGCCCGGCTCTGCGCGATTTAGGGCGGCGGTATCTCGAGTTCACGTTGGCCGCGGTGGACGCCGACGGGTCGTGTCACAACCGGATGAATGTCGATGGTTCATGGACCGACGAGCCCGCTCGCGAAGACTGGTGGGGCCGGGCGCTGTGGGGGTTGGGCGTTGCTGCCGCGCAAGCTCCGACGCACGCGATGCGGGCCCGTGCCCTGTTGGGATTTCGGCGGGCTGCTCGGGTTCGGTCCCCACATCCGCGGGCGATGGCTTTCGCCGCACTCGGCGCCGGCGAGTTGCTCTTGAACCGAACAGAGGAGATCTCCGCCGAGCAGTTGTTGCGCGATGCGGTCCTCGCCATTGGTCCGAACAGCGACGATCCGGCGTGGCCTTGGCCGCAGCCGCGATTGACGTATGGCAACGGGTCAATCGTCGAGGCGCTGCTTCTTGCCGGTGCTCTGCTGCCGGAACGCGTTACGTTGGAGCGCGCGCTCGAACTGCTCGACTTCCTGCTCGACATCGAGACCCACGATGGCCACCTGTCCGTGACGCCGGTCGGCGGCCGTGGGCCCGGCGACCCCATGCCGGGCTTCGATCAGCAACCGATCGAGGTGGCCGCCCTCGCTGACGCGTGTGCGCGGGCCTATGACCTCACCGGGGACACTCGGTGGCGGCGCGGCGTCGCGATGGCGTGGGCCTGGTTCGCCGGCGACAACGACAGTGCAACACCAATGTTCGACACTGACACCGGTGGCGGCTACGACGGCTTGATGCAGCACGGACCCAACCTCAACCAAGGCGCCGAATCCACTCTCGCGTTGCTCTCGACGGCACAGCACGCTCGTCACCTGGATTTGCTCGGGTGACGGCCACCGCCGCGTCGGCGCGCCCGACCGGCACCGCGCGGGTCGAGACCCTCGCCCACCGCGTCGACGCGCAGTTGCGGCCCGATCCGAGTCGAGTCATCGCCCGGCTGTTCCTGCCCGGTGAGGAGTTGCCGCGCGGCCGGTCTCGCGCCGGTGCTGTTATTGCGCGGGTGCTTGCGTTATCTGAGGCGGAAGTCGAACGGGTGGCAGCTGTTCTCCTCAGCGACTTTTCGGGTCGGCATCGCGAGTACGCCACGATGCTCGCCGACCATGCGTCGATGGTGCGGTCACATCTCAAGAAGGCACCCGCGATGACGCCCGCGCGCGCGCTCGTCCTGGGCGCGAGCTTTACCGCCGAGTACGCCGTCGAGGGTGCCGCACTGTGTAACCCGAGCGCCGTTCTGCACCCCGATCAGACCGGCCTACAGGCTGGTCAGGCCCGGGTGGCGGTCAGCCTGCGCGGCATCGGTGAAGGACACATTTCCTCAATCGGATTCGCCAGCGCCGTCGTCGGCCCGGGTGCGGCGTGGACTTTTGAGCCCCGGGCGCGCCCGGTCGTGGCCGGCACCACCACTGCGGCCCGCTGGCGCAAGGACCAGCTGCGGGCGGTGTTGGCCGACGTCAAACGCATCGACGGGCTCGCCCACAGTGTGCTGTCCGGTCTGCCGATCGAGTTCACCGGTCTCGACCTCGAGCAAGCCCTTGCTGAGGAGCGCCAGGATCTCCTCACCCGCGCCGGCGCGCAGGCTACCGTCGACCTGATGCGGCGACTGGTTGCATCGGCCTATGAGGTGTCGTTTCCGGCCGACGTGACCCTGAGCCAGCAACTGCTCTTTCCGGCGGCCGTCGATGAGAGTAACGGGCTGGAGGATGCGCGATTCGTACGCTTTGTCGACGACGATGGTTGCGTCGAGTACCGCGCGACCTACACGGCTTTCGACGGGAGCACGATCGCACCACGGGTGCTCACCAGCACGGATCTGCGCACGTTCAGTGCGCATCGGCTGGCCGGCCCAGCGGCGCGCAACAAGGGCATGGCGTTGTTTCCGCGATTGGTGGGTGGCCGCCATCGATCGCTGTGCAGAGCCGATGGCGAGAGCACCAGCCTCGCGTCGTCCGCCGATGGGTTTGTCTGGGGTACACCCGAGCTGATTCAGGCGCCGAAGGCATCGTGGGAAGTGCTCCAGGTGGGCAACTGCGGGCCGCCGATCGAGACCGACCGGGGTTGGCTGGTGCTCACCCACGGCGTCGGGCCGATGCGCGCGTACACGATCGGCGCGATCCTGCTCGACCTCGATGACCCGACCCGCATGGTCGCCCGACTCGAGCGACCGTTCCTCGAGACAACACCCGACGAACGCGATGGCTACGTTCCGAACGTCGTGTACTCCTGCGGCGGCATCGTCCACGACGGGTTGCTGTGGCTGCCATATGGCATCGGCGACGCCCGGATCGGCGTCATGTGGGCGTCGGTGCCCGACCTGCTCGCCGCCATGACTCCGGTCACGCGCTGAGGATGCGCGTGTAGGCGCGCACGTAGTCGTCGACCATCCGATCGACACCGAACCGCGCGGCTGCTCTGGCACTGACCGCCGTGCGATCAAGCTGCACGGCATGGTCGATCGCCGCAACAGCGCTCGCTACGTCGTCGACGAGGAAGCCGGTCACGCCTTCGTCGACGACTTCGGCCATCGAACCGCGCCGGTATGCGATCACCGGCGTGCCGCAGGCCATCGCCTCCACCACCGAGAGCCCGAACGGCTCGTCGAACGAGATCGGGTGTAACAGGGCCGCCGCAGAGCCCAGCGCGGCGGCTCGACCTTCACGCCCCACCGAACCCAGGTATCTGACGCGGTCGCCGTCGACATGCGGCTTGACCTGTTCGTTGAAGTAGCGCTCATCCTGAACGATTCCGCAGATCACCAATCGGCGGCCGGCATTCCTGGCGATCGTGATGGCGTCAGCAGTGCCCTTGTCAGGATGAATGCGGCCGAACACCACCAGTTCATCGCCGGCGATCGCCTGAAGCGGCAGCGCAGGTAGATCGATGCCGTGATAGATCGTCGCGAGGTAGTCGAGCTCAGGCGAGCGGTCGGCGTCGGAGATCGACACGTAGTGCGAGCGTGCGCGGGTGTAGGCCGGCACGATACCCGCACCCGAGAACCCGTGGATTGTCGTCACCATCGGGGCGGCGCAGTGATCGGCGAAAGCCAGCGGCAACCAGTCGAGGTGGTTGTGCACCAGATCGAACTCGTTCGACCTCGCAAGTGCGTGCGCGACGTGCATCGCCTCCCACACCCGACCGTCCATCGACGGATCCTCGGCGTAACCGTGCGGGCTCAGGCCCGCGAGGGCGGCGGCCGTCTGGGAATCCAGAGTCGCGAACAAGGTCACCTCGACGCCGCGGGCCACCAGACCCTCGGTCAGCAGGCTGGTGACGAGCTCCCACGGCCCGTAGTGAACCGGCGGTGTCCGCCAGGCGATCGGCGCCAGCATGGCGAGCTTCATTCGACCAGCATGCGCACACGGGGCAGTCGGCTGTCACCTCGGCGGCTGCGATGATCGTGCGTGTGACCGAGTTGCCGACCGCCAGAACCTATCTGCTCACGGTGGCTCGGGTGGCTGAGCCAGGGCCTCGGCTGCGCCGGATCACGTTGACCGGGGATGGCCTGGCCGGCCTGGTCGCGTGGCCGGGTCAAGATCTCGTCCTCCATCTGCCAGACGGCCAGGGGGGCGGGGTGAGTCGGCGGTACACGATCCGTCACCTCGACAATGTGCGGCGCCAGCTCGATCTCGACGTCGTGATGCACGGGCCTGGGCCAGGGGCGAGGTGGGCCGCGGCGGCGAGTGTCGGCACCGCCGTCGAAGTATTCGGGCCCCGGGGCAAGGTTCGGTTGGCCTCGGCCCGCTGGCAGCTGTTTGCGGGCGACGAATCGGCGCTACCGGGGATCGCCGAGATGGTGGCAGCCTTACCGACGTGCACGACGGTCGTGGTCATTGTCGAGGTCGAAGACGGCAGTGACGAGGAGCCCATCATGGCGGCTGCGCAGATCGACGTCCGGTGGCTCTATAGAGGCGGCAAGCTGCCCGGGCAGTCGCAGCTCCTCGATCAGGCGCTCGACGCGGTCGATCTCCCGGACAACGACCGGCACGCGTACGTATTTGCCGAGAGCCGGGTGGTGCGCCAGCTCCGCGATCACCTAGCGGCCCGTGGTCTCGGCCCGGCTGAAATCTCTGCCAAGGGGTACTGGAACCTCGGTCGGTAGACCCCTGTTTGCGCGCGCACAGAACGGCGACACTGTGGGTATGTCACTTGACCGCGGTGTGCCTCCCGATCCCTTCGACGTCCTGCCACCCAAGCCAGCGTTCTCGCTGGCGAGCGACGACCTCACCGACGGTGCGCCCCTCGCGCGCACCTTCGTCCATGACAGCGTCGGCGGCGAGAATCTCAGCCCCCACCTGCGCTGGTCAGGATTTCCCGCCGAGACGAAGGGTTTTGCGGTCACCTGCTATGACCCTGACGCGCCAACGCAGAGCGGCTTTTGGCACTGGGTTCTCGTCAACCTGCCACCCGGAGTGACGGCGTTGGTGCGCGGCGCTGGTACCGCAACTGGTGTTCCGGCCGGCGCCTTCCATGTGCGCAACGACTACGGCGCAAAGGCCTACGGTGGCGCCGCGCCGCCGGCCGGTGATCGAGTGCACCGCTACGTCTTTGCCGTGCACGCGCTCGACGTCGACAGGTTGGACGTCGACGACTCGGTCAGTCCTGCGGTCGTCGGGTTCAATCTGGCGTTCCATACCCTGGCCCGCGGGGTTCTGCGAGTTACCTATCAGGTGCGTTAGCCGATTCGTCGTTATCGTCGCTGTCGAGGTGCCGCGCGCGACCGGTGTTGAGTGACCCGGCGCGGTCGGCATCGCGCCGAAAGCGGCCGCGCGCGCGCGGCAGGAGCAGGGCAATCCGCTTCTCGGCGATGGCTTGGGTTTGCTGGCTCAGCCACCAGCACACGGACGCGAGCGGCAACTCGATGGCCACCGCGAAGATGGCCGCGACCATGCGGTCGCTGCGCCGCGAGGTGAGCACGTCGAACCATGCATCGACGATGAGCATCGTGCCGGCCGACGTCGCGGCGGTCGTGAGGTAGCGCGACCGGCGTAACGCGAAATAGGCCGTGCTGGCCAGCGCGATCAGCACCATGACGTCGAAGCCGGCCCACGCCAGGTCGTAGTTCGGCGACAGCTGGCGCGACGGCAGGGCGAAGGCGATGAAGGCAATCCACGGGATGAAGAGCACGGACAACAGCGCAAAAAGTGGTCCGGCGAGCCGAATCATCCAGTGGTCGTCAACCAAGACTTCGTTGCCCAGTTCATGGGCTGGCGGCACTAGATCATCGACTCTCTCGGCCGCTCGCGCCCACGAGCCAATCTTCATCTGAATCCCATTCCCCGCAACCGTACGACTACTCGGGGCCCTCGGCCTCGAGCTGCTTCTTGAGCTCCAGCATTTTCTGCCGTGTCTGCAGGTCAACAACCGGATACTGCGGATCGATGTCCATCAAGGTGTCCAAAATGATCCAGGACGCCGCCAGCCGGGCGAACCACTTGTGATCGGCCGGCACGACGTGCCACGGCGCGTGCTTGGTGCTCGTCGCCGCAATCATCTCCTCGTACGCCTTGTCATATTCATCCCAGTGCGCGCGCTCCGCCACGTCGTTGATCGAGAACTTCCAGTTCTTCTCCGGCTGGTCGATGCGGTCGATGAAGCGTCGGCGCTGCTCGTCCTTGGACAGGTGCAGGAACAGCTTCACCACCCGGATCCCGTTGTCGACCAGGTATCTCTCCCAGTCGTTGATCTCGCGGTAGCGACGCTTCCAGATGTCCGGCTTCATAGCGCTCTCAGGTAGGTGCTCCTGTTGGAGGAATTCCGGATGCACGCGGACGACCAGCACCTCTTCGTAGTGCGAGCGGTTGAAGATCCGGATCGATCCGCTTTCGGGCATCGCCGCCTGGGCGCGCCACAGGAAGTCGTGTTGCTGCTCGGTCGGTGACGGCGCCTTGAAGGAGTGCACGCTGACACCTTGAGGATTCAGACCACTCAGCACGTGCTTGATCGTGCCGTCCTTGCCCGCGGCGTCCATCGCCTGAAGGACGACGAGGACCGCGTGCTGCCCCTGCGCCGCGAGTCGGGCTTGGTATTCACCGAGCTGCGCGACCCCCTCGCTGAGTGCGTCGTCGGCATCGGATTTCTTGACGAAGTCGTCGCGAAAACCCGGGTCGAAGTCGTGGCCCAGCCGCACCTGAGCGCGGGGGCGCACCCGAAAGGGGGCGATCCGCTTGGCGAGTTCGGAACGAATGAGGGGAACGGACGGCCGCTTCGTCATCTGTGCATCATGCCCGGGATCGCGTGGCCGCGACGAGATATTGAATCCGACGGGTGCCAAAATGCTCTCGACGAAAGGATGGGTGCGTGCACCCGACAGAGGAAGTCGACCGCTCCGATAGGTCGGCGAGCGCGCCGCAGCCGGTCCTGGTGCGTGAGGGCGCTGGCACCGAGGTTCGAGCGGTCGCGCTCGTTCTACACGGGGGGAAGGCGGTCAACACCGCACCGACGGTGGCTCGCCAGCTTGCGGTGCTCCGGCTGGTGCCGGTCGCTCGGCATCTGGTGACCGCGGGTGGCCGGATAGGCCTCGGCGTCTGGCGGCTGCGTTTTCGCTATCGCGGCTGGAACAAGGACGCAGCTGATCCGGTGACCGATGTCCGGTGGGCGCTGCGACAGCTGCGCGAACACCACGGTGACGTTCCGATCGTGCTGGTCGGTCACTCGATGGGCGGGCGGGCCGCCTTGCGCACGGCCGCTGACCCGGGCGTGGTGGCGGTACTCGGTCTCGCCCCGTGGGTTCCGCCGGGGGAGCCGCTGGACCAATTGCGCGGACGTCGGCTGCTCGTCGTCCACGGAACTCGCGATCGCATGACCTCGAACACGACATCGAAAGCGCTGGTCGACGCCGTACGCGGCGACGCTGCCGAGGCCACCTTCGTCCATGTGCGGTACAGCGGTCACGCAATGCTGCGGCGGTTGCCGTTGTGGAACGAACTGACCGCCGAATTCGTGATGCACGCCGGGCTCGGTATCACCCCAGGCCCTCGCCTTGCCCAGGCGATCGCCGATGGCGATTCGGTGCTGTAGCGCGCCGCTAGCGCTCGAGTACGAGCTGGTGCACATCGAGGTAGCCGCTGGCGAATCCCGCCTCGCAATACGCGAGATAGAACTTCCACATCCGCGTGAAACGCTCGTCGAATCCGAGGGCGTGCACGGCGGCCGTGTTCGCATGGAATCGGTCGAGCCAATGATGCAGTGTGCGTGCGTAGTCGAGGCCATAGCCGGTGGCCGAGCTGACGCGAAGACGGGTGTGGTGGGCGAGCACATCGCGGATCGCGTGCAGTGACGGGATGATCCCGCCAGGGAAGACGTACTTGTGTATCCAGGTGTACGAGCCTTTGGTTGCGAGCAGCCGCTGGTGCTCAATCGTGATGGCCTGCAGCGCTGCCCGCCCGCCGGGGTTCAGCACCCGGTCGATGGTCGCGAAGTAGGTCGGCCAGAACTCCACACCAACCGCCTCGATCATCTCGACGCTGACGACCGCGTCATAGCGTCCGGTCACCTGGCGGTAGTCGCGCAACTGCACGTCGACCAAGTCGGCGACTCCCGACTGCCTCGCCCGGCGAATCGCCCAGGCCTGCTGCTCACGCGACAAAGTCACTGTGGTCACCTGCGCTCCGCGGCAGGCCGCGCGCACCGCGAGTTCGCCCCAGCCGGTGCCGATCTCGAGCAGTCGGGTGCCTGCGCGAACGCCGGCGAGGTCGAGCAGTCGGTCGATTTTGTGTTCCTGGGCCGCCGCCAGGGGTTCGTCGATGCCTGGCCAAATCGCACTCGAATACGTCATTGTCTCGTCGAGGAACAGTGCGAAGAGATCGTTCGACAGGTCGTAGTGACGCGAAATGTTCGACTGTGCGCCGTGCAGATCATTCGTTTCCGACGCCGGTTGGCGGGCGTCGTGCCAGCGGCGGGCGCGTTGCAGCACATGGGGGACCAGCGCCGACATTCGCCCGGCGAGCGGTGTCAGCACCGAAGCGACGTCGTCGGCGTCCCACTCGCCGGCCATGTAGCTTTCGCCGAAGCCGATCAGACCGTCGCGGCCGATCCGTCGGAAGAACTGGTCGGGCTGGTGGATGCGCATGACCGGGACAACTCGATCAGGCGCGGGACTATTCGTACCGCCGCGCTTGCCCATGATGCGGCCGTTCGGCAGTTCGATCACGATGCCCACATCGGCGGCCGCCCGGGCGAAGATTCGGCGCGCGACTACGGCGTGAATGCGGCCCCGCGGGGCCGCCGGAAGCTCCGTCCACGGCCCCTGCGGTACCACCCCGATCATGCCGGACCGGCTTGTCTCAGGGTGACGGGTTTCAAACGCGGTCATGCCGATCCTTCCGGGGTCTTCGCCGGCCGCTTCATCACGGGCAGGCCGCGCAGAAAAAGTTTGCTGCCTTGGTAGCGAATCAATGCAGCCACCCGCAAGGCTGCCGCCGGGTACTGAACCAGCGTTCGAAGCACGGTGGCACGCGTCGCGGGCACCCGGGCGCCGTCGAGCGTCGCGCTGAAGGCAACTGTGTCCTCGCGCCGCAGGGTGATGGCGACACGCACCTGCTCGGCGGGCATCGTGAATCGCATGTTGTAGCTACCGTCGACCGGATTGAACGGCGACACGTACAGCGCCTTGTCGACACCAGCCCGCCCAGCGGCATCAGGGACGAGGAGGTAGCAGTGCCGGCCGCCGTAGGTGTTATGCACCTCGGTGACGACGCAGTGAATCCCGGGCGTCATGCCGTCCGTGCGCAGGCACCAGATCACGGTGATCGGGTTGAAGACATAGCCAAGCGTGCGGGCGTTCGTCAGCATCACGATGCGGTCGTCGGTGACGTCGATACCGTGTTCACCTACCCACGCGACGACGTTGTCGCGGATCGCGTGGGCTGGATCGCCGAGGTGGTCACGCGCCTCGAACCGCAGCACCCTCCCGAGCAACACCCCGCGCGGCAGCTGAGCCAGGTCGACCAGCCACATGGGGTGCCGGTACCGAAACGCATGGTGCCACGGGCGGTGACGGGTGTGCCCGATCGTGGTGCGGTAGAGCGCGGGTGTGACCACCTCGGCGACGTTCTCATTGCCGGTAGAGCGTCGAACGGGCGCCCGGGTTGGCAGGAGGCTCACCACGTGACACCGAGGCTCTCAGCGGCGCGTACGCCCGACGCGCAACCATCCTCGTGGAATCCCCACCCGTGGTACGCCCCGGCGTAGGCAAGTACGCCATCGGACAACGCTGGTAGCTCGGCTTGTGCGGCCAGTGACTGCGTTGTGTAAATGGGGTGCGTGTACTCCATCGTCGCAATCATTCGGTCGGCCCGAATCCGGTCGTCGGCGTTCAGGGTCACCACGTAATTGACCGGCTCGGCCAGCCGCTGGAGCCGGTTCATGTCGTAGCTCACGCGCACCCGGTCGGCGGTCGTTTCGCAGCCGTCGAGCCGATAGTTCCACGAGGCCCGTACTCGCTTCGACGTCGGCAGCAGCGACTCGTCTGTGTGCAACGCAGTGCGGTTTACCGAATAGCTGAAGGCCCCGAGCACCTCGCGTTCTTGCGGTGTGGGATCTGCGAGCATCGCCAGAGCCTCGTCGGCGTGAGTTGCCACCACGACCTGGTCGTACCGGTGTGCGCGCCCGTCGGCGTCCCTGATCTCGACATCGCGCTCGCCGCGGGTCACGGCGCGCACGGGTGTCTGGGTGCGCACGGCAGTCAGCTCTTTGGTGACCCGGTCGACGTAGGTGCGCGAACCACCGACGACGGTCCGCCACGTCGGCGAACCCGACACCGACAGCAGCCCGTGGTGGTCGAGGAACTGAAAAAGATAGCGCGCCGGATACATGAGCGCGGTGCCCGGCGAGCAGGACCACACGCACGATACGACCGGGACCATGAAGTGCTGAACGAAGTACGGGGAGTAGCCGCCTTCGCGAAGGAAGGTCTCGAGCGTACGAGGCTGCTCTTCGGGTTCGCCAAGCAGCCGCTTCGCAGCGACGTGGAACCGCTTGACCTCCGTCAGCATGCGCAGGTAAGCGGGCCTGCGCAGTGAGCTCGGGTGCGCGAACACACCGCTAAATCCCTTCGCGCCGGCGTATTCGAGACCGCAGCCGTCACAGTGCACCGACATGCTCATTTCGGTCTCGCGGGTCTCCACACCGAGCTCGTCGAACAGTCGCAGCAGGTGCGGGTAGGTGCGCTCGTTGTGCACGATGAAGCCGCTGTCGACGGCGATGTGCCGGTCACCCGCTGGGACGTCGTGCGTGTGGGCGTGCCCACCAAGTCGAGGTTGTGCTTCGTAGAGCGTCACCTCCGCATCGCGCTGGAGGATCCACGCCGCGGTGAGCCCGGAGACGCCAGCTCCGACCACCGCGACGGAGGGTCTCGACGGGCGGGTCATGACGCTCTCCCGAGAGTTCTGGGCGGGAGGGGGAAGAATCCGCTCGTGCGTTCGATGTAGCGCGCATAACCGGGCCGGGTCGTCGCCACGCGTGACTCAAGCAGTGGCTTCCCGGTCTTGCGGGCGAGAAACCACGTCATCAAGCCGGGCGATGCGACCGTGAGAATGCCCGGCCAGTGGGCGAACGCGATCAACGCGAAGCCCCACCACTGGCAGGCGTCGCCGAAGTAGTTGGGGTGTCGCGTGTAGCGCCAGAATCCGGTGTCGAGCACCTCGCCCTTGTTCGCGACGTCCTTCCTGAAGGCGCTGAGCTGCCAGTCACCGCCTGCCTCGAAGACGAATCCGGCGACCCAGACCACTGCGCCTAGCCAGCCGACCAGTCCGATGCCACCGCCGCCCACCGCCGTCACCTGCAAGGGCAGCGAGACGAACCACATAGCGAGCCCTTGGGTGACGTACACCTTGCGCAGCGCGTGCAGGTTGGGGTTGCCCGGTGCGTCTGCGAGCATCGCCACGTAGCGGGGATCTTCGCCTTCGCCGCGGCTGCGGATCCCCATGTGGATCGCGAGACGCAGTGCCCACACCGCAGTCAGTGCGGTGATGAGCAAGCGGCGGGCCGACCCGTCATGGTGGCCCGCGCCGATCGCCACGGCGTCAGCGGCGAGCAGGGCCGCCAGGAAGCCGGGGCCCCAGGCAGTGTCAATCACGTTGTGCCGGCCAACATGCAGCGCAGTAGCGAAGGTCGCCCCGACGACCAGGACGATGCCTCCGAGCGCTGCCAGGGTCGCCCAGCCGAACGTCGCCCACGAAAAGGCGGTCATGCGTGCCGCGGAGTCGGGAGCTCGCGCCCGCGGGTAGGTCTCATGTCCGGGTGTTCGTTCGAGCGGCCGCGGGCGGATTGGTTCGGGCCGCGCCCACCTTGGCGGTGCGGCCGGGCTATCAGGGGAGGGTGAGGATTTCGGCGCCAGTGTCGGTTACGAGGATGGTGTGCTCGAACTGCGCACTGCGCGCGTGGTCCTTGGTGACAATGGTCCAGCCGTCGGACCAGACGTCGTAGTCGACGGTGCCGAGGGTGAGCATCGGCTCGATCGTGAAGGTCATGCCGGCTTGGATCGGCAGGTCGTATTCAGGCAGGTCGTAGTGCGGAACGATCAGCCCGGAGTGGAACAACGTGCCGATGCCGTGGCCGGTGAAGTCGCGGACGACTCCGTAGCCGAATCGCTTGGCGTAGCTCTCGATCACTCGGCCGATGACGTTGAACGCCCGGCCGGGCGATACCGCGCGGATTGCCCGGTCGAGCGCCTCGTGGGTGCGCTCGACGAGTAAGCGCGACTCTTCATCGACCGAGCCAACAAGGAACGTGGCGTTCGTATCGCCATGCACGCCGTCGATGAAGGCGGTGATGTCGATATTGAGGATGTCACCGTCGGCCGCCGGAGTGGAGTCGGGGATGCCGTGGCAAATGACTTCGTTCAGCGAGGTGCAGAGCGATTTCGGGTACCCGCGATAGCCGAGTGTCGACGGGTAGGCGCCGTGATCGCACAAGAACTCGTGTCCGAGGCGGTCGAGTTCGTCCGTTGTGACACCCGGCACGATATGGCGGCCGACCTCCTCGAGGGCGCGCGCGGCAAGCTGGCCCGCGACGCGCATGCGGGCGATCGTGTCAGCGTCTTTGACCTCAGTCTCGTGACGCTGGTGCCAGTGCCGCTCGCCGACGTAGTACGGCCGTGCGATGTGTGACGGGACGCCGCGTTGCGGGGTCTGCACCCCAGGGCTAAGCACGCGCACATTCTACGAGACTCCGATTGGTACCCGCGTTGCCTGACATGACTCGGCGACGGTCTCCCGTCGTTCGTGGGGGACCGCCGCCGAGTTTCGACGTCAAACCATCTGGGGCTCGCTGCCTGTGCGAACTCAGCTCGCCGCAGCGCGCTTGCGCGGAGCAGCTTTACGCGGAGCTGCCTTACGCACCGTGGTCTTGCGAGCGGTCGTCTTACGAGCCGCCGTTGTCTTCTTGGCCGCTGCCTTGCGTGGGGCTGCCTTACGCGCCGTGGTCTTCTTGGCCGCGGTCTTGCGGGCAGTGGTCTTCTTGGCCGCTGCCTTGCGTGGGGCTGCCTTACGCGCCGTGGTCTTCTTC
>Ga0080027_10000349_pt1 | contig 19692 bp, 18 predicted proteins | sample OrgsoiDNA2013046_FD_70962 | JGI IMG/M metagenome (GOLD analysis project Ga0080027, IMG submission 70962) | Permafrost soil microbial communities from the Arctic, to analyse light accelerated degradation of dissolved organic matter (DOM) -... | ecosystem: Environmental > Terrestrial > Soil >... | reverse complement strand
AGGAAGTTCGGCCCGGCCGGGATTGCTTCATCGATACCGGCATGTCCAGGGACGTCTCGCGGCGGGTTTGTGGCCGCGCTGTCGCGCTGCCACGCGTGTGTTGCGGGGTCGAACGAGACCCGGTCGATACCGAAACTGCCGTCGCCACTTTCCCAGTGCTGCCAGATAAAAAGTCGCCCTTCGTTGGCGGAGACGGTGACGTAACTGACACGGTGCCCGTTCGTGGATGGCATCGCAGGCAATAACGTCCACGCATTCGTGATCGGGTCATAGGCGGCGGCCGAGACCTTGGAGGCTTTGACCGCTCCGGGCGGAGGGGTCGTCGGCGGCGGCGGAACCTTGATGCCGACCACGATCACGAGGTTGTCGACGAACGCGGCTTGCGGATGTTGCGTTGCCGTGAGTGGGCTCGGCGCCATCATTCGCCACTGATGATCGGACGGCGTGTACTGGGCGCCGTCCGTCGCGAAGGGGCTGCCTGGGGCGACGTTGTCGTTGCCGCCCCAAATCACAACCTGGTGGCCGGTCCACACCGACACCATCCCGGTACGACCGCTGATGGGCGCCGCGGGTAGTACGGCCCAGGCCCGCGTTGCCGGCGTGTACGCCGCGCCGTCCGATCTGAGTTGGTCTCCTTGCGCGCCGCTGGCGCCGCCCCACACGATGACCTGCGAGCCGGTCCAGATGCCGAGGGCATCGGCGCGCGCGGGGATCGGCGCGGCCGGCAGGGTGGTCCAGTGCCCGGCGGCGAGGGTGGCGGCCGATGCGGCCGCGCTGCCGGGTGGTGCCGAGAACGGAGCGGAGATCGGCGGAGGCGAAGCTGGCGACGACGACGGCACGAACGGCACGTCACGTGCAGTTTGGTCCGACGGTGAGCACCCGACCGCCATCGTCAGCGACCCCACCGCAAACGCCGCGAACACCCCGCGCATGGGGCTAGGCGTCTCGACGGTCGAGCAGCCAGGCGGCGGCCGCGAGCAGCACGGCAGTCCAGAGGCAGAACACTCCAAACCCTTGCCAGGGCGACAACAGTCCACCTGCTTCTTTGTGGGCAGTGGCGATCAGCTGGCCTGCCTCCGAGGGAAGGTAGGCGTGCACGTGCTTTCCGAGATTGCCGGGAAGCAGTTGCGTGAGCGGCGCCAACACGAGCACGAAGGCGACGACGCCGGTGATGGCTCCGGCCGTGTGCCGAACGAGCGCGCCGATAGCCAGAGCGAACAACCCCAGCACTGCCAGGTACAGCCCGGCACCGATCACCGCCCGCAGCACCCCAGGGTCGCCCAGCGCGACCGGCGCCTTGCTGTGCAAGATCGCCGCACCCAGGAAGAACGAAGGAAACGCCACAAGTTCGCCGAACACGAAGACCAGCAAGCCGAAGACGGCGCACTTCGCGAACAGCATCGGCGTGCGTTTCGGCACCGCAAGCAAGCTTGCTCGGATCGCGCCCGTGGAGTATTCGCCGGCCATCACCAAGACGCCGAGCACGCAGATAGACAGCTGACCGAACGCGAAGCCGCCACCGAGAATCAAGCTCACCGGGTCGGCGACGATGGTGGCGCGACGCGCGGGGTCGGTCTTGCTCCACTGGCTTGCGTTCAGGGCGGTCAAGAGCACGGTGAAGCCCGGGGTGATGATGACGAGCAGGAGTAGCGACCAGACAGTCGAACGGACGGAACGGAGCTTGGTCCATTCGGACAGCAACAGGCGGCGCGCTCGCACGGACGCGTGCGGACCGGTTTGCGATGGCACCTCGGTGGGGCCGATGGCGGTCGTCACGCGGCGCCCTCTTCTCGGAGGGCCGGACCTTCATCGGTGTCGCCCGACGATCCCTGATCGGCTGGGCCGGTGTGGTCGCCGTACTCGAGGCTGCCGCGAGTCAACTCGATGAAGGCTTCTTCCAAGGACGCCGATTGCGGCACCAGCTCATGCAACTCCAGCCCGTCCCGCGCCGCGAGGTGACCGATCCGCGCGGCTGGCAGCTCGTGCACGGTGAGCTCGTCGCCCTCGGCCGTCACGACTTCGCCGCCGTCCGCGGTAATCAACTCGGCCAGCCGTGCCGCGTCCGGCGACTTCACCAGTACCGACTTCCGCGAGCTGCGCTCGATGAATTCCTGCGTTGTGCAGCTCGCCATCAGTTTGCCTCTGCCGATCACGATCAGATGGTCGGCAGTAACGGCCATCTCGTTCATGAGATGGCTCGAGACAAAGACGGTGCGACCCTCAGAGGCCAATCGTTTCAACAGGTTGCGCATCCACAAGATTGCTTCGGGGTCGAGCCCGTTCACCGGTTCGTCGAGGACGAGCACGTGCGGATTGCCGAGGAGTGCGCCGGCCAGCCCGAGCCGTTGGCCCATGCCGAGCGAGAACCCGCCGACCCGTTTGCGGGCGACGCTGGTCAAGCCGACCAAGTCGATGACCTCGTCGACTCGGCGGCGCGGTATGCCTTGCGTCTGAGCCAGGATCAGCAGGTGGTTGTACGCGCTGCGCCCGCTATGAACCGCCCTCGCTTCCAATAGCGCACCGACGACGCGCAATGGCTCAGGCAGGTCGCGGTAGGCGCGGCCGTCGATCATCGCGGTGCCGGTATCGGGCCGGTCGAGCCCGAGTAGCAGCCTCATGGTGGTGGATTTGCCGGCGCCGTTGGGGCCAAGGAAGCCGGTGACCGTGCCCGGCGCCACCGTGAAGGACAGATGATCTACTGCGAGCTTGTCGCCGTAGCGCTTGCTCAGATCCCGCGCCTCGATCACTCCTTGATCACCCCGGCCTGCCTCGGCGTTGACGGTGCGCAGTGGGCGCGCAACTCACTGTATTGGTCAGCGATCCGAGCAATTCCGGAACTTGACTCATTCCAGAAATAGGGCTTAGCTCGGAGCATGACCGCCGATCCGATTTCGCGATTGCGCGACAGCGGATTGCGGGCCACGGCCGCCCGGGTGGCTGTGCTGACGGCGGTCGCCCGCCAGCCGCACGCGCCGGCGGACGAAATCGCACATGCCGCGCGCGAGCAGGTCGGCGCGGTATCGACCGCCGCCGTCTACGACGTGCTGCACGCCCTGACAGCGGCCGGCCTGATTCGCCGCATCGAGCCCGCCGGCTCGGCGGCTCGCTACGAGACGCGCGTGGCCGACAACCACCACCACGTCGTGTGCCGGCAGTGCGGTGCAGTCGGCGATGTTGATTGCGCCGTCGGAGCAGCACCCTGTCTCGAACCGAGCGGCACCAACGGGTTTCTGCTCGACGAAGCCGAGGTGACGTGGTGGGGATTGTGTACAGATTGTCAACCGCACGTCAGGAGGACACGATGACCGACCACGCAGCAGACGGGCGCGAGGTTCTGACGACCCGTCAGGGCCACCCGGTGCACGACAACCAGAACCAGCGCACGATCGGTGCACGAGGGCCGGCGACGCTCGAGAATTATCCGTTCCTCGAGAAGATCAGCCACTTCGATCGCGAGCGAATCCCCGAGCGAGTGGTTCATGCGCGGGGCACCACGGCGTTCGGTTACTTCGAGGCGACCGGCAAGGTTGGCGACCAGCCGGCAGCAAGCTTCACCCGCGCCAAGCTGTTCCAGAAGGCGGGTAAGCGCACCGACCTGGCCATTCGGTTCTCTACCGTCGCAGGTGGTCGCGACTCGAGCGAAGTCGCGCGCGACCCGCGTGGCTTCGCGGTGAAGTTCTATACCGAGGACGGCAACTGGGATCTCGTCGGCAACAACCTCGGTGTCTTCTTCATTCGTGACGCCATCAAGTTTCCCGACTTCATCCACTCGCAGAAGCCCGACCCGGTCACCTTCGAGGCAAGTGTCGCGAACCGGGCGTTCGACTTCTTCTCGCAGACGCCCGAGTCACTGCACATGGTGATGCTGGTATTCGGCCCGCGAGGTATCCCGGCGAACTATCGCACCCAGCAAGGCTTCGGTGTCAACACCTACAAGTGGCTCAACGCAGCAGGCGACACGGTGCTGGTGAAGTATCACTGGCTCCCCAAGCAGGGCGTGAAGTCATTCACCGCCGCTGACGCCGCCGTCGTACAGGCCGAGAACCTCGGCCACCACACGAAGGATCTATACGACGCCATCGACGCCGGTGAGTTCCCCGAGTGGGACCTGTTCGTCCAACTCATGGACGACAACGACCATCCCGAGCTCAACTTCGATCCACTCGACGACACAAAGGTGTGGCCTGAAGACGTGTTCCCATTGCGCAAAGTCGGCACGATGGTGCTCAACCGTAAGCCCGAGAACTTCTTTGTCGAGAGCGAGCAGATTGCGTTCGGCACGGGCGTGCTCGTCGACGGTCTCGACTTCTCCGACGACAAGATGCTCGTTGGCCGCACATTCAGCTATTCCGACACCCAGCGCCATCGCGTCGGGCCGAACTACCTTCAGTTACCGGTGAACCAGCCGAAGAACGCCCGAGTCGCAACCAACCAGCGAGATGGGCAGATGGCCTACGCCGTCGACGGCGGCGGTGCGAACCCGCACGTCAACTACGAGCCGTCCATCATCGGCGGCTTGCGAGAAGCTGCCAAGCCATCGCATGAGGAGCAGGGTCCCGAGATCGTCGGACGCCTTACCCGCAGACGCATCGAGCGCACCAACGACTACCAGCAGGCTGGCGAGCGTTACCTGCTCTCCGAGCAGTGGGAGAAGGACGATCTGGTGACCAACCTCGTGGGTGCGCTCAGTCTGTGCGACCGGCCGATTCAAGAACGGATGATCTGGCATCTGCTGCTCGTCGAGAACGAACTCGGCCTGCGGGTGGGCGAGGGTATCGGCATCGGCGCTGACGACGTTCGTCACCTGCCCCCGCTCGCCACCCAGACTTTGTCGGACGACGAGCAGGATCGGGTCGCGAATCTCGGGAAGAACGCTCCCCGCGATGTGTCCGGTCTGGTCATGACGCATTGTGTTCCGAACGTGCGGGTGGAGACGTCGCGCTAAATGAACCGGATGCCGAGGCCGCGCAGTATTCGTGACGTGCATCCGACCAGGCGGGGATTCGTCCTCGCCTGGTTTGCGTTCACGGTGACGTTCGCAATCCTGCGGGCGATTACCTGGTCGATTCACGCGCACATCGGTCACTTCGCCAATGTGACCGCGGGCTCGGTGCATATCCACCACTACTTGTGGGGAATCCTGCTCGTCACCGTTGTCGCGTTTCTCGGCTTGGTCGAACGGGCTCCGACGTGGCGCACGATTATGGGTATCGCCTTTGGGGTCGGGCTCGCGCTCATCATCGATGAGCTCGCGTTGCTTATCGATCTGAAGGACGTCTACTGGAGTGGTGCCGGTGGCGTGAGCATCGCCGTCGCGCTCGTCCTGATCGGTGCGGCCGGCGGTGTGCTCGCGCTCACCCGCGCGCCGCGTAGTGACCCGCCGCAGGTGAATGGCAACAGCTAGCCGACGATGCGAACCGCACCTGAGAAGGAGCCGTGAGCTAGCACCGAGGCGATGCGCACGACGTCACCTGTGTGTGGTGCATTGATCATCATGCCGCCGCCGATGTAGATGCCGACGTGGTGATGATCGCGGTAGAAGAACACCAGATCGCCTGGCTTGAGCTGGTTGTAGGACACATGCCGGTAGCTATTCCAGAACTCGCCCGTGTAGTGCGCGGTGCTGACATCGGCTCGGCCGTACGCCCACTGCACGAGCCCCGAGCAGTCGAAGCGACTCGGGCCGGTCGCGCCGAACACGTATCTGTCGCCGAGCCGTGACATCGCAGCGGAAACTGCCCTTTGCGCGACGCTCGACCCCCGCGCGCTCTGTGGCAGTGCTGCTTGCACCACCTGTGCCCGAGCAGCTGCCTGTCGGCTCGCCGCTTGTACAGCCTGCGCGGCCTGTGCTCGCTTGTAGTCGGCCAGCGCGATCACAGAACGCGCCTGATCTGCCGCGAGTTTCGCTTTCTGCGCCGCGAGCAGCTGGGCTCGCTGCGAGGCGGTCAAGGTCGCCAATACCTGCTGGCTCTTCGCGAGCGCCGCAGTGATTTGCGCCTGCTTCTGCACCAGGTTCGCCGCCAACTGTGCGGCGGTCGCCGATGCCTGTGCCGCAGCAGCGACCGATTGTTGGTAGCGCAGGTCGTCGGTCTTGGCAGTCGCCAGGATCCGCGATTGCTGGTTACTCAGCTGTTGAAGCATGGCGATCCTATTCATCGCCTGCGACGGGTCGGAGGTACTCAACACGATTGCCAACCCCTGGCTCAGGCCACCGGAGGTGTACGACTCAGCGGCGAGCACCCCGACCTGATTTTGCTCGGTGACCACCACAGTGTGGGCACTCGCGGCGGCCGCAGTGGCCGCGGTCGCGGTCTGCTGGGCCAGCGCCAGGGTTTGCTGCGCGCCGTTATAGGCCTCGGACGCAGCTTCGGCCTGGTTATCGAGCGCGTCGAGTTGGGCTTGGGCCTGCGCCACCGTAGTCGACTGCGCGGCCTGGCTCGCAACCGAAGGCAGCAGGGCGGTGAGAACGACGGTCGCACCGGCGGCCGAAAGCAGCCTGGCTACGGGGCCGAAAGTGCGCGCCAAAGCGTGCAGCCTTCCTCTACCGGCCGCCGACCGAGTTAGCTGACGGGTTCGGGCCGGAGGAAAGGCCCTACCGCTCCGGCTCGCACCGGCGCGGATTCACCCCAAGGGAAGGTGTGGTTCCCCGGTTCCCCCGAAGGGGATTGGGCGGTGACCCGCTCGCCGCATCCAGAATCGGTGCAGGTCACGACCAGGTCACGGAGCAGCATAGGAGAGGCGCGTGGGGTTCACAACGACGACCCGCAACTTTAGGCAGATATGACCTCTAACGCGTCGCCTGTGGGTCTTTAGTCCTCACGGTAGCCGGACGTCGCGTGGCTCTCGACAAATTTTGCGTGACATCGGTCGGAACAGAAGTAGAACGATCGCGACCCGAACTCCACGCGAGCCGGTGCCTTAGCCTTCTCCACCTGCATGCCACACATCACGTCTTTGGCGTAGCGGCTGGCAGTGTCGTCGGCCGGTTGGCGCCGCGGGGTGCGCGACCGATAGAGCCAATACAGCACCGCGAAGCCGATCGCCGCGACGATGTTCAGCACCGTCGTGTACGTCGGCGCCGCATGGGTGATCGCCACTGTGCGCGCGCCGACTTTCGGCACGAGGTGCACGACCTTGAATACGTACTCGGTCAGCAGCCCGGCGGTACTCATGGTCACCCAGAACGCGCCGAGCAAGCGCATCGTGAGGCGGGTACCGAAGTACTTGCGGTAGATCACCAGCAGCGGCAACGTGATCAGGTCGGCGAAAACAAACGCAATCACGCCGCCGAAGCTGATGCCGCCACGCCACAGCGCGGCCGCGAGCGGCACATTACCGATCGAGCACACGAAGCTGATGAGAGCGAGGAAAGGTCCGAGCACGACGTTTTCGAGGCTGGACCAAAACCCATGGCCGGTCGTGAATAGCGATCGCCAGAACCAGGTAGGCACGAGCGCAGAGGCAAAGCCGGCGACGACGAATCCGGCGACCAACTCTTTGCGCAGCATGGTCAGGTCGCTGATGGTGTAGCCCGAGGCCTCCGACCAACCACGTCTGCTGTGCACCCGCTCTTGCCACCGCGCACGTGTGGTGTCGTTGTCAGCTGACGGGTCACTCGTCTCGGCGAGACGGCTGCGGGCCTCGTCGACCCAGCGATTCGGGATAACTCGCGGCAAGATGATGCCGAGCAGCACGATCATGATGGCGCCGCCGACAAACTCGGCGACGGCGAATTGCCAGCCGAGCAGCAGCCACAACACAATGCCGAGTTCGACGACGAGGTTGGTCGACGCGATCATGAAGACCATCGCCGCGGTGAAGTCTGCACCGCGGGCGAACAAACTCTTGGCGAGCGCGCTCGCGGCATACGAACATGACGAACTCACCACACCGAAGAACCCGGCTTTTGCCAGCGTCTTCGGGCGATGGTCGCCAAGCGCGGTTCGCATCTGTGTTCGCGAGACGAATGCCTGCACCGCTCCCGACAGCGCGAACCCCAGCACGAGTGCCCAGAAGGTGGCATAGAACATCCACCAGCCTTCGGACAGGCCAGCGGTGACTCCGTGACCAATCCGGTGCCAGGCCATGAACCCACAATGCCCTAGATCGATTGCTTGTTCCCTTTAGGCTGCGGTCGAGGAGGTCGCATCGGTGATCAAGTATCTCGGCTCCAAACGACTGCTGACCTCTGTCCTTGGCGACATCGCGACCGCAGTCGGAGCGCGTACGGCTGTCGACCTCTTTACTGGGACGACGCGGGTGGCCCAAGAGTTCAAGCGCCGCGGTATCGAGGTCACAGCGGTCGATTGTGCAAGCTATGCCGACGTGCTCGCGCAGTGCTATATCGCAACCGATGCGACCAACGTCGAGAAGGACGAACTCGCCGACGCACTTGCCGAGCTCAATGCCCTGCCTGGCAAGCCTGGGTATTTCACGCAGACGTTCTGCGTCGCGTCGAGGTACTTCCAGCCAAAGAACGGCGCACGGGTGGATGCGATACGAGATGCGATCGATGCTGGCTATCTCGACAGCGCCCTCTACCCGATGTTGTTGACGTCATTGATGTTGGCCGCCGACCGCGTCGATTCGACGACCGGTCTCCAGATGGCGTACCTGAAGCAATGGGCGGCACGCGCACACAAAGATCTCGACCTGCGGGTGCCCGAATTGCTGGCGGGGCCTGGTCAATCGATGCGCGGGGATGCGATGTCACTTGTCGACGCGGTTGGCCATGTTGAGCTGGCCTACCTCGACCCTCCCTACAACCAGCACCGGTACTTCACGAACTACCACGTGTGGGAAACCTTGATGCGCTGGGACGCACCTGAGCACTACGGCGTCGCCTGCAAGCGGATGGACGCGCGCGACGACGAAACTCATTCTCCGTTCAACAGCAAGCCGGCGATGCCGGCCGCGCTGCGATCTGTCATCGCGCGGACGAACGCGGACGTCGTTGTCGTCTCGTACAACGACGAATCATGGGTGACGGCCGCCGAGATCACGCAGTGGCTTCACGAAGCAGGCCATGCCGCAGTGGCGCTACTCGCGTTCGATTCCAAGCGTTACGTCGGGGCGCAGATCGGAATCCATAACCCGGCTGGTGATCGAGTAGGCCAAGTGTCGCATCTGCGCAACACCGAGTACGTCTTCGTGGCAGGCACGGCGGATCGGGTCGAAGCTGCGACTCGTTCGGTTCGCGGCTGACCGGCTCAGATGTCGCGGTCGTCGCGCTGCCGCTTGGTGTGATCGGCCAGGAAGCGTTCGAGCTCGGCCCCGAGTTCATCGGCCGACGGCAGATCGCCCGATCCGGTCGCGAGCAGATCGCTGCCGCGGCCTCGCAGGAAGGCGTCGTACTGCTGCTCGAGGGCGCCGACGAGGGCCATCGCCTCAGGCGAATCGGCGACCTGTTTGTCGATTTCGAGCTTTGCGACGGTGCCGGCGACGTGCAATTCGTCGGTCGGCAGCACCAGCCCGCCGGCCAGCGCGATGGCGCCGACGAGTCGTTCAGCGGCGTCGGGGAACTCCGCCTGCGCGAGGTAGTGCGGGATGTGCGCGGCGAAGCCGATGGCATCGAGCCCGCGCTCGGTCAGCCGGAACTCGAGCAGATGACCAGCACTCGCGGGCACCTGCACGCGCTGTACCCACGGCTCGTTGTCGGGAATCAATTCTTGACGCGACGCGTGGGCGGTGATGCCGACTGGTCGGGTGTGCGGCACCGCCATCGGGATCGCGTTCAGGCCGATCGTCAACCGAACGCCGAAATGGTCGATCAGCTCGATCACCGCGGCGATGTAGCGCTCCCACTGCACGTCCGGTTCGGGGCCGGTCAGGAGCAGAAATTGGCCGCCCGCGGCGTCCTTCACGGAGTAGAGCAGGAGCTCCGGCGCCGCGTAACTTTCCCAGTGATCGGCGTCAAAGATCATCGCGGGGCGACGAGCTCGGTAGTCGTGCAGCTGATCGACGTCGAACCGGCCGACGACGTGGTGTTCGAGCGTGCCGAGGAGATGCTCGTGGGTGAGCCGAACCGCTTCGCCGGCATCAACGAACCCATCAAGAGCGTGGATCAGCACCGGGTGATCAAGCGCCGGTGCATCGGGTTCGAGCGTGTACAGCAGGCGCGGGTCGAGCACTGTCGCGAGCCTCCTCACCACATCGGACGTCGATCTGTCCTCTCCAGTGTCCCGCACCACCGCCCCACCCGCAGGCGGGTAGGTATCAACATCGGGCACGCGCGACCCCGGAGTGCGCGACGATGGAGCTTGAGGTGCCGAGCTGAAGGAGGGCGCAGTGCGGGTGTCGGGGCTCGCCGATCGGCGGCGGATGACGCGAGAGGCGCTTGAGCGAGGCGCGTTCGACCTTGTTGTCATCGGCGGCGGGATCATCGGCCTCTCGACCGCATGGCACGCCGCGAGGTCGGGCCTTCGGGTCGCCGTCATCGATGGCGGCGACTTCGCGGGCGCCACCTCGAGTGCGTCCACCAAGCTCGTGCATGGCGGCCTGCGCTACCTGGCGATGGGCGACGTCCGCCTGGTCTATGAAAACCACGCCGAACGGCGCGCGCTTGGCGACAAGCTCGCGCCGCATCTCGTGCAGCCGGTGCCGTTTCTGGTGCCGCTGTACGAGGGCGGGCCGCATGGGCGGATGAAGATCGGGGCCGGCATGCTCGTCTATTCGGCGCTGTCCAAGTTCGACGATGGCCCGGGCAAGCTGGTGTCGGCGCGCAAGGCCGCGGCCATGGTGCCGGCGCTGCGCACCGAAGGGCTGCGGGGTTGCGGGCTGTACTACGACCACCAGATGAATGACAGCCGGTTGGCACTGATGGTCGCGCACGCGGCAGCCGATGCGGGCGCGGTGCTCGCCAACTACCTCGAGGTGGTGGCGCTTCGCGACCTGCAGGGTCGGGTGGCCGGGGTTGAGGTGCGCGACAAGCTCGACGGAACGGAGTACGGCGTCGATGCGCGGGTGGTCGTCAACGCCGGTGGGCCGTGGGTCGATCGCGTGCGTGCACTCGAGGATCCGGCGGCCGCACCGAGCGTGAGATTGTCGAAAGGTGCGCATCTGATCGTGGCCCAGCGCGAACCGTGGCGGGCCGCCGTGACGTTGCCGCTCGAGGCTGGCCGGGTGTCGTTCGCGATCCCGTGGGAGGGCCAGCTGCTGCTCGGCACCACCGATGAGCCTTACGAAGGTGACCCGGCTGAGGTGGCGTGCACGGACGCCGATGTGGCGCAGATCCTGGCCGAAGCCGGGCAAGCCATCGACGCGACCTACCTTGCCGAGGCCGCCGTTCGCTATTCGTTCGCCGGCCTTCGGGTCTTGCCCATAGGAGATCGCGACACGCAGCACGCAAAGCGCGAGACCGTCATCAGTCGCGGGCCGCGCGGCCTCATCAGCGTCGCCGGCGGCAAGTGGACCACGTTTCGGCGCATCGGTATGGAGGTGCTCGAGCACGTGCATGACCTGCTCCCCGACGCCGAGATCGACCGCGAAGACGCCGTGCTGCCAGGTGCGGGGCACCCGGATTCGGTGGCGCGCGTGCTGCGGGCCTCGACCCCCGACCTTCCCGGTGACGTCGTCTTGCACTTGGCCCGGCACTACGGCACCTACGCCCATGAGTTGGCGACCCTGATGGCGGCAGATCCGGCGCTCGCGCGACGCATCCATCCCGACGGGCCCGACGTGTGGGCGCAGGTCGTCTATGCCGGCAGCCACGAATGGGCCTGCAATGCGGACGACGTTCTTCGACGCCGCACGACCGTCGAGGTGCGTGGTCTGGCCACTCCGGCCGTCCGCGCGGAGGTGGTCGCGGTGCTGGCTCGCACCGGAGTCGGTTTCGATCTTGGCCGTGGCCGGCACGCCTGGTGGCCGCGCCGCCGACAGGCCGCGGGCGCGTGACCCCGTATCGTTGGGCGCACCCGAGCCGCTGCCTGACTTCGTGAGGCTTTCCTGTGCCAGTCGCCACCGATAGTCCGCACCTGAACTTTCTGCAGGCGATCACGATCGGGGTCATGCAGGGCGTGACCGAGCTTTTCCCGGTTTCCAGCCTTGGCCACTCGGTGTTGGTCCCGGCCCTGATCGGCGGCTCGTGGCAGACCTTGGTCGGTCAGGAACATCAGGCCGAGTCGCCCTATCTCGCCTTCATCGTCGGGCTGCATGTGGCGACCGCGCTGGCGTTGCTGGTCTTCTTCTGGCGCGATTGGGTGCGGATCATCGGCGGCTTCGTCAGTTCGGTCCGCTACCGACGACTCGAAACCGTGCACGAGAAGATGGCGTGGCTGATCCTCATTGCCACCATCCCGGCAGGAGTGATCGGGCTCGCCCTCGAGCACACCTTCCGGACGCTGTTCGCCAAGCCCGAGGCGGCGGCGATCTTCCTCACGATCAACGCCTTCATCCTGCTCGCGGGCGAGCGCTTGCGACGTCGTTCGAAGGCAACTTCGAGCGCCCACGCGGCAGCGGCCACCGGTGTCGCCGACGCTGCGGAGATCAGCGAACCAGCAGTCGATCCCGACGATCCGGCCAATGACGTGCAGATCACCCGCCGGTTCAGCTTCCGTGACGCCGGGGTGGTCGGGGTCTTCCAGAGCCTGGCGCTGTTCGCCGGCATCAGCCGGTCGGGCATCACGATGGTCGCCGGCCTGATTCGTGGCCTTGACCACGAACAAGCGGTGCGGTTCTCTTTCCTCTTGGCCACGCCGGTGATCTTCGCTGCGGGCGTCTACAAGGTTCCCGACCTGATGGGCCCGCTCGGCACCGGGATCCGCGGGCAGGTGATCGCGGGCAGCATCGCTGCCTTCATCGGCGCGATTGTGAGCATCAAGTTCCTGGTGCGCTGGTTCCACACCCGCACGCTGACGCCGTTCGCCTGGTACTGCGGCATCTTCGGGGCGTTCTGCATCGTTCGCTTCGCCTGACGCTCAGGGATGGCTGACCGCGGCCGAGGGAGACGTATGCGATGGGCTCGGGGCTCGACCGTCGCTTCGGCAGCGTTTGGGATCGTCGTGGTGTTCGCTGTGGGTGCATTGGCGTGGGGAGCGATGCACAACGGCGCTGCGAAGCACGGCCTCGGAACGGCACGACAGCAAGGTGCGGCGCGTAACACCTTGCTCACGGGTGTGCCGTTGCCTAGCGAGCTCGCTTTCGACCGAACCCTGACCGCGTGCGGCGGGCCGAGCGATGCGTGTCTGACCGGCACTGCGGACGTGGCGAGCACGTTGGCCTCGATGCGCTCCGTGCTTCGCACCGCCGGTGGCAGCCTCGAACAGGTGTGTGGCGCAGCCGCACTCGGTCCGAACCCCAATGCTGCGTCAACAGCTGCCTCGCCCCCAAGGTTCACCTGCGCGGTAGCAGGCCGGTTAAACGGTGCGTCCTTGGTGGTACTGCTCGGCGACGGTTGGGTGTTGCCCGGCCACCCGGCGCCGCGAACCGCGGTGCTGATTGACGTCGAGTCGAGTCCAGGCGCTGCTCCCGTCGTGGTGCACGCGGTGCTCCCCAGCACGTCGCCGAGTGCCGGATCGCTTCTGCCGGCGGGCTGGGCGGCCGCACCCGAACCGTGTGGCCCGGCCTCTACCGCTGCCTCCGCCGTACATGGCCAGTCGGTTCTTCCGCCATGCTTACCTCATTCGACGACGTTCGTCGTTTCCGCACCAGTCGCGGCTGCGGTCGCGGGCGGCCAACTCGCGGCTACCGCGGGCGCGCAGGACTTTCGGCTCGATGGTCGGCCCTGTGTCGTCGACCCGGCTTTTGTGGGCTGCCAGGTCTGGGCCGAGCGCATGACCGGAACCACGCCGTCGACGAGGGTGCAGCGCGTCCTTGTGGCCAGCTTGCGTAACGACGGGCAGGGATACACGACCGGAACCGTGACGATCACCGACCAGAGCTGACGCCCAACTTTCTATCGCGCAGCACGGGGAACTCGGCACGGATCTTTGCCACCAGCGCGAGGTCGAGGTCGACGGTGAGCACCTCTTCGTCGGTGCCGGCTTCGGCAAGCACGCGGCCCCACGGATCGACGACCAGACTGTGGCCTGCCAGCACGACTCCCTCTTGGCTACCGACCTGGTTGCACCCGATGACGAAGGTCTGATTCTCGACGGCCCGCGCGCGCAGGAGAAGCTGCCAGTGGTCGAGCCGCGCAGCGGGCCATCCCGCGGGGACGACGATCAGCTGGGCGCCTTTGTCAAGCAGCAGCCGGTACAGCTCGGGGAAACGCAGGTCGTAGCACGTCGTCATACCGAGAGTCGTGAATCCCGGTACAGGATAGGTCGACACGCCGTCGCCGGCCGTCAAGACGGCGGCCTCGCCGTGATCGAATCCGAACAGGTGCAGCTTGCGGTAGGTGTGCACGATGTCGCCGCCGGGGTCGATCAGAACGGCGGTGTTGTGCAGCTGATCGCCGTCACGTTCGATCACCGTGCCCGCGAGCACGTGCGCGCCGATTTCCTTTGCCACCAAGCAAAGCTCTGTGACAACCGCGCCTGGCAACGTGGTTGCCGAGGCCTCGTAGCCGCGATACGCGAACGCGCCCGGTATCCAGAGCTCAGGCAACACCACAAGATCCGCGCCGGCCTGTGCCCTTACGAGGGCGACGGCACGAGCGATGCGCTCGGACGCCGGTTCGCTGTCGTCGATGCGAAGCTGCAGCAGTGCGACCCGCACGAGAGATTCCTACAGCCGAGCAAGCAACGACGACGCGGGGTCTTCGAGAAACATCGAGACGTCACGCAGGAATCGCGACCCGAGTTCGCCGTCGACGATGCGATGATCGAACGACAACGCGAGCGTGGTAACCGATCGTGGCTTCACCTTGCCGCGATGCACCCACGGCTGCTCGCGAATCGCACCGAACGCGAGAATCGCTGCTTCACCGGGATTGATGATCGGGGTGCCTGTGTCGATGCCGAACACACCGACGTTCGTGATGGTGAAGGTGCCGCGCTGCATATCGGAAACGGATGTTCTGCCTTCGCGGGCGGTCAAGGCCAACACGTTGATCGACCGCGCGAGCTGCGCGAGTGACAACGCTTCGGCGTTCTTGATGTTGGGGACAACCAGACCGCGAGGTGTCGCAGCTGCGATGCCGAGGTTGACGTAGTGCTTGACCACGATCTCGCCGTTGGGTTCGTCCCACGTTGAGTTGACCATCGGGTATCGCTCGAGGCCCAGCAGGATCGCTTTCGCGACCAGCAGCAGAGGTGTGACTTTCACATCGACGAACTCGGGCAACTCGCGCAACCTGACGACGGCCCGCATCGAACGCGTGACGTCGACGGTAGTGAACTCGGTGACGTGCGGCACCGTGAAGACACTCTCCACCATCGCCTGCGCAGTCGCTTTGCGTACGCCGCGGATCGCAATGCGCTCCTCGCCGCCACGTGGCAGTGGACGCAGGGGTGCTCCGGCGCGAGATGTATCCGCCGCCGCCTCCACGTCCGATCTGGTGATGGCGCCCTCGGGGCCGGTGCCCTGGAGCGTCTGCACGTCGATGCCGAGATCGCGCGCGAGCTTGCGCACCGGCGGTTTCGCCAGAACCCCGCCGCCCGCGTCACCATCGTCGGTAGCGAGATCGACGACATCGGTGTTGCTTTGCCCATTGGGCGCCGCGGCAGCAGCCGATACCGAGGGCCAGCTCTGTGCCGGCCGTGAGGTCGCGGCCACCGGTGGTGCTTGCCGCGGCCGGCGTCGTACGGGTGAGTCGGCGCGCGGGCCGTAGCCGACCAAATTGGCCGTGCGGCCGCTACCGGTGCCACCGGTGGTAGCTAGCTGCGACTCAGCGTCAGCTGCGACGTCGATGATGATGATTGGCGTCCCGACATCGATGGTGGTGCCCTCGGGGATCAGCAGCTCGCTCACCACACCAGCGAACGGGCTGGGGAGCTCGACGAGCGCCTTCGCCGTTTCGATCTCGACGATCGTCTGGTTCTGCTCGACGCGGTCGCCGACATTCACTAGCCAGCGCACGACCTCGGCTTCGGTGAGACCCTCACCGACGTCGGGAAGTTTGAACTGCTTGAGCGATGCCACATCCGCCTCCGGTGGTTCAGAAACACTGCTTTTGCAGGGCCGTGCTTCAGTATCCGAGCGAACGGTCGACTGCATCGAGCACCCGATCGAGATCGGGCAGGAAATACTCTTCCAGCCGCGACGGAGGATACGGAGTGGCGAAGCCGCCCACCCGCAACACGGGAGCCTGCAGGTCGTAGAAACAACGCTCGGTGATCCGCGCGGCAAGTTCGGCACCCATGCCAAGGAACGTCTGTGCCTCATGCACGATGACACAACGGCCCGTGTGGCGCACGGACTCGGTGATCGTCGGCCAGTCGATGGGCGACAACGAGCGCACGTCGACAACCTCGACCTCATGGCCCTCGTCGGCGGCCACCTTCGCGGCGTCGAGACAGGTCTTCACCATCGGGCCGTACGCGAGCAGCGTCAGATGCCGACCAGGCCGGACGACGCGTGCGGCGTGCAACGGGATGGCGGCGGAGAGCGGCGTATCGGTGTCGATCTCTGCCTTCTCCCAGTAGCGCCGCTTCGGCTCGAAGAAGATCACCGGATCGGCGCTCGCGACGGCCTGCTGGATCATCGTGTACGCATCGGCCGCATTGGAACACGCGACGACCTTCAGCCCTGCGACATGGGCGAACAGAGCTTCGGGTGATTCGCTGTGGTGCTCGACCGCGCCGATGCCACCGCCGAACGGGATCCGGATCACGACCGGCATCGGCACCCGGCCCTGCGACCGGTAGTGCAGCTTGGCGAGTTGGCTCACGATCTGGTCATAGGCAGGGAAGACGAACCCGTCGAACTGGATCTCGCAGATCGGCCGGTACCCGCGCATAGCAAGCCCGATCGCGGTGCCGATGATTCCCGACTCGGCAAGCGGCGTATCCATGACGCGGTCTTCGCCGAAGTCTTTCTGCAGGCCGTCGGTCACCCGGAAGACGCCGCCGAGCTTCCCGACGTCCTCGCCCATGATGATCACCTTGGGGTCTGACTCAAGTGCTTTGCGCAACCCCATGTTGAGTGCGCGCGAAATCGCGATCGGTGCCATCAGTGACCGCCCTCGCGAGTGGCGGCTGGCTCGTAGCCGGCGAGGTAGTGGTCGAACGCAGCGCGTTCTTCGTCGACGAGTGGCGACCCGCCCGCGTACACGTTGGTGAAGATGTCGAGCGGCTTCGGCTCTGGCATCGACAGGCAGGCCGCGCGCACTCGTGCTGCGAGTTCACCCGCTTCATTTTCGATCGCATCGTAAAACGCGGCGTCGGCGAGACCGTTGCGGGACAGATAGGCCTTCACCCGCTCGATCGGATCGCGCAGTTTCCAGTTCTCGAGTTCACTCGCGAGCCGGTAGCGGGTCGGGTCGTCGGACGTCGTGTGTGCACCCATGCGGTAGGTGAACGCCTCGATGAGGAAAGGCCCTTGGCCATCACGGGCGTATTGCATCGCCTTGCGGGTGACGGCCAGGCACGCGAGCACGTCGTTGCCGTCGATCCGGACACCGGGAAAACCGAAGCCGTGCGCGCGCCGATAGAGCGGAATGCGCGACTGCCGTTCTTCGGGGACCGAGATCGCCCACTGGTTGTTCTGGAGAAAGAACACAATGGGCGCGTTGTACGACGCCGCGAAGATGAAGGCCTCGTTGACGTCCCCCTCGCTCGATGCGCCATCACCGAAATAGGCGATGACCGCGTTCTCCGATCCGTCGCGCTGCATGCCCATCGCATAGCCCGTTGCGTGCAACGTCTGGGCTCCGATGACGATCGTGTAAAGCGCGAAGTTGTGCTCCTTCGGATCCCAGCCGCCGAAGTTCACCCCGCGGAACAGCTCGAGCAGGCTTTCGGGCTCGACGCCACGACACCACGCAACGCCGTGCTCCCGATAGGTCGGAAACGCCATGTCATCGGCGAGCAGAGCCCGACCCGACCCGATCTGTGCTGCTTCCTGCCCGAGCAGCGAGGCCCAAATGCCGAGTTCGCCCTGCCGCTGGAGCGCGGTGGCCTCGGTGTCGAACCGACGCACCAACGCAAGGTCGCGGTACAGACTTCGGAACTCGTCGTCGGTGATCTCGAGTGGGTAGTCGGGGTGCTCCAACCGCAGACCCTCGGGCGTCAGCAATTGCACGAGATCACGTTCGCCGGTCGTCGCGTGGGGTTCCGCGGCTCTCATAGCTGCCACTCCTCCTGCTCGCCGACACGAGGATCCCTCGTCGATGGGCGCCGGCCCTGGGTCAGCCGGTAGGCGTTGTCCGGGCCGGGTACCTGGGCAATCGTCGCAGATCGGCGGCCTGTTGCGTCAGCGGTCGCGGTGTCGAGATGGTGGCGAGGGCGGGCACGGGTGCCGCTTACCGCCGTCGCGGTCGTGCTTGGAACCAGTTGGGTCTGGGGTCGGCTTGGGCGTCGGCTCAAGCGTCGGCTTCGGGGTCGGCTTCGGCTTATGGCAGGGCTTTGGGGTCGGCTCGTGCGACGGCCCGGGCGGGTACGTCGGGGCAACGACGGGCACGGTCGGCGGCGAGACCACGAGCGTCACCGGCACGGTGGGCAGCGGAATCTGGGTGGGGGTCGAAACGACGACCGGAGGGATGACGACCGGAGGGATGACGATCGGAGGTGTGAGTACCGGCGGAATGACTACCGGTGGAAGGACCACCGGCAGGTCGACGACGACCGTCACCGGTTTGTGGCGGACCGGCACAGGTGCTGGCAGGGTCGAACCCGTAGTGGTCGCAGGCGCGACGGCCACGACGGGCGGAGCAACCCCCGGTGTCGGACCGCCGGGTGTCGGAGCGACCGATGGCGTCGGCGGGCCGGACGACGAGGACTTCCTCTGCTTCGGGACCACGATCACGGCGCTGCCGCTGGGTGGCTGCGCTGGGGTGCCGAAGTAGGAGCCAGCCAGCGGCTGATGCGAGGGAGGCGACACGACGGCGTGCGATCCGATGACGACCACGCTGACCGTCGCCGCCGTGGTGACGCCCACCAGCGAGATTGCCGCGACCATGGTCTTCGTCGAGGTGGCAGCCAACGCCGAGGGTAGGTGGAACGCAGCACCGAGCTTCACGGCGCTAACACCTCCCGGTTGGGCCTTTCGGCACGGCATTCGTACCCGGTGACTACTCTATACGGACGGTACTGACTAAGTCACTCAGCGTTGTAAGTGTGGCCGAATGGCCTAGCGAACGGTGTTCGTATCGACACAAATCCGCCGAACCGAAGTGGTGGCGGCGGAGCAAGTCATGCGAAGCACCTGTCCGAGCTTAGACAGCCTCAAGATCGGCAGATACCACCAACTCGGGGCATCTTGCCCTAGTCCGCGAGCTTGGCGGCGACCCACAAAAAGATGTCGTTCGCCTCAGGCTCGCCAATTGTCACCCGCAACCCTTCACCGGCGAACGGGCGGACGACGACCCCGGCGGCCTCGCAGGCGGCCGCGGCGCTCTCAGTCCGTGCACCCGTGGCCAGCCAGACGAAGTTGGCCTGGCTCTCGGGCAGCTGCCAGCCGGTCTCGTTGAGCACCCGGGTTACCCGTGAACGCTCGCCGACGGTGGCCTCGACGCGCGCGAGCAGCTCGGTCTCCGCGGCCGGCCGCAGCGAGGCTACCGCGGCCGCCTGGGCAATGCTGCTCACCGCGAACGGCACGCTGGTCATCCGAATCGCGTCGGCCACCGCGGGATGGGCGACCCCGTAACCAACGCGA